>LHCFR02800__coassemble_633_pt1 | contig 26766 bp, 22 predicted proteins | sample LHCFR02800__metabat2_low_PE_042 | metagenome-assembled genome bin LHCFR02800
GGAGGTCAACCCCGGCATCTACAAGAACGGCATGAGCGTGGGCATCCCCGGCTTCCCCCGGGTGGGACTGAAGTACGCCGCCGCCCTGGGCGCCTGCCTGTCCAACCCGGAGAAGAGCCTCCAGCTGCTGGAGGACATCGACGATGCCGTCACCGAAAAGGCCATCGGCCTGGTGGAGGACCGCCACGTGGTGGTGATGATCAAGCACGATGAGACGGCGCTGTACGCCCGGGCGGAGGTCATCACCACCGCCGGCATCGGCATCAGCGAGATCCGGGGCACCCACTCCAACATCATCCTCACCATGCGGAACAACGACGTGCTGGTGAAGAAGGCGTACGCGGCCGGCGGCCAGGACGAGCTCCACGAGCGGCTGGCCCCCATGACCGTGGCGGAGATCCGCGCCCTGGTGGACCAGTGCAGCGAGGAGGAGCTGGCCTTCATGCTGGACGGCATGGACATGAATGAGAAGCTGGCGGACTTCGGCCTGGAGCACACCCTGGGCGTGGGCATCGCCACCGCCCTGAAGACCGCGGACCTGCTGGGAGACGGCTTTGCCGCCCAGACCATGCTGCGGGTGGCCAGCAGCGCCGAGGGCCGCATGAGCGGCTGCCCCTACGCCGTCATGAGCAGCGCCGGCAGCGGCAACCACGGCATCACCGCCATCATCCCCGTGGTGGAGCTGGCCAAGCACCTGGGCTCCTCCAAGGAGCAGCTGGAAAAGGCCCTGGCCTTCTCCCACACCCTGAACGTGTACATCAAGATCTTCACCGGCAAGCTGTCCGCCACCTGCGGGTGCGGCGTCTCCGCCGCCACCGCCTCCGCCGCCGCCATGGTGTGGCTGATGGGCGGCAGCGACGAGCAGATCGGCAAGGCCATCATCAACATGAGCGGCAACCTCACCGGCATGATCTGCGACGGCGGCAAGATCGGCTGCGCCCTGAAGCTGGCCACCGCCACCAACGCCGCCATCATGTGCGCCCAGCTGGCCATGAGCGACGTGGTCCTCCAGGCCACCGACGGCATCTGCGGCGCCACGCCGGAGCAGGCCATCCGCAACATGGGCCTGGTCAGCACCCCCGGCATGGTGGAGACCGACAAGACCATCCTGGACATCATGATGAAGAAGGACGCCCAGGCGTAAGCACGGAGAAAATCGAACAGACCTGCAAGCCGCCCGACGGGAGTTCCCGCTGGGCGGCTTTTTGCGCTCCGCCGCCGTTTCCACAACATTACCGGTTGCCCCTGCGACGCCTTTGGGGTATCATGGAGAGACGGCTGACGGCCTTCATAAAATCTTAAGGATTTTCCCGGTTTTTTGTTAAACCGCCATCCCCTATGATAGAAGCCAAGGAGGGAGCCCCATGTACAACATTCTGATCTGCGACGACGAGCGGGACATCGTCAACGCCCTGAAGATCTATCTGGCAAACCCGGACTATCGTCTTCTGGAGGCCCACACCGGCCAGGAGGCCCTGGACATCCTGGACCGGGAGGACATCCACCTGGTGCTGCTGGACATCATGATGCCGGAGATGGACGGCATCACCGCCCTTTCGAAGCTCCGGCAGGTGAGCAACGTGCCGGTGATCCTGCTGACCGCCAAGAGCGAGGACACGGACAAGATCCTGGGGCTGAACGTGGGGGCGGACGACTACGTCACCAAGCCCTTCAACCCGGTGGAGGTGGCGGCCCGGGTCCGCAGCCAGCTGCGGCGGTACTTCCAGCTGGGGGGCGGCGCCATCCGGCCGGAGGTGCTGACCCTGGGGGGCATCCAGATGGACGACCGGGAAAAGACCGTCACTCTGGACGGGGACCCGGTGTCCCTGACTCCCACGGAGTATGACATTTTGAAGCTGCTGCTGGAGCACCCGGGGCAGGTGTTCTCCCCCAGGGAGATCTACCGCAAGGTGTGGAAGGACGCCCCCTTCGGCAGCGAGAACACGGTGGCGGTCCACATCCGCCACCTGCGGGAGAAGCTGGAGATCGACCCCGCGGAGCCCCGGTACTTAAAGGTGGTCTGGGGCCAGGGGTACAAACTGGAAAAGGGGATGGGAACATGAAAGCGGTTTTCGTCAATGGAAATATGGACCAGGACATCAAGCAGGAGATTGCCCAGGCGGTGATGGGGGAGGACACCCTGCCAAATCCGGAGCGCCCCAGGCGGAAGAAGAAATTGACGGCGAGCCTGGCGGCCAAGGTCACGGCCTTTCTGCTGCTCGTGGTGATGACCGCTGTCACCGCCGGCGGCATTCTGGGGGCGGCGTTTCTCTACCACACAGACATTTATACCAGCAGCGAGACGGCCTTCAAGCAGGACCTATTTGAGGACATTGCCTGGGGAGACGGCTACACACTGGCCAGCTATGTCACCTGGGACAGCGAGAACCTGACCCGGCAAATGGATCAGCAGGCGGCGGAGCGGTTCTGCGAAGGGCGGAACATCGCCTTCGCGTCGGTGGAGGCCAAGGGGGAGGGGGAGATCTGGCGCTCCGGCGCCAACACCGCCGCCGACAGCCCGTGGCAGTTCACCTTCTCCTATGACTGGCCGTACCCGGAGCGTCCCAGCATGGGCGTGGTGGAGAGCGCCTATACAGTGCGGATCGTGTTGGACAGCGCGTTTCCCATGGACGACGACTACGCCCTGGCCAACCGGGTGGCGGACCTGGCCTACGCCCTCCGCCACTGGATCTACGCCATCATCGCCGCGGCGGCGCTGCTGGTGGCGGTCTGCTTCGTGTTCCTGCTGTGCGCCGCCGGCCACCATCCTGGCGTGGAGGGCGTCCGTCCCGGCTGGGGGACGAAGATCCCCCTGGACCTGCTGACGGCGGCCGTGTCCCTGGTGTTATTTTTGGGCATCCAGATGGTGGTGGAGGCCAACTTCGGGGGCATTGGCGTGGTGCTGGTTGTGGTGCTGGGCCCTGCCATCCTGGCGGGCGTCTTCACCGGCTGGTGCATGTCCCTGGCCCTGCGGATCAAGCTGGGGGGCTGGTGGCGGAACACCGTCATCTATGTGGCCCTCCGCTGGGCCTGGAAGGTGCTGAAAAAGCTGGGCGGCGGACTGCGGGCCGCTGGCCGCGGGCTGGCGGGCCTGCTGGGCGGCGTTCCCCTGGTGGGCAAGACGGTGCTGATCTTCCTGGGCCTCTGCGTCCTGGAAGGACTTGGGATTCTGGTCAGCTTGGGCTTCTTTTGGAGCTGGGGCGTCTTGGCATTTCTGTGGGTCCTGGAGAAGCTCCTGCTGTTCCTGGCGGTGCTGGCCGTGGCCCTCATGTGCCGGAAGCTGCTGCTGGGCGGCCGGGCCCTGGCCGCCGGGGACCTTGCCTATCAGGTGGACACCAGCCGGATGGTGCTGGACTTCAAGGCCCACGGCGAGGACCTGAACCACATCGCCCAGGGCATGGCGGCGGCGGTGGACCAGCGGATGCGCAGCGAGCGGATGAAGACGGAGCTCATCACCAACGTGTCCCACGACATCAAGACGCCCCTGACCTCCATCATCAACTACGCGGACCTCATCGGCAAGGAGCCGAAGGACAGCGACAAGATCCCGGAGTACGCCGCCGTCCTTACCCGCCAGTCGGAGCGGTTGAAGCGGCTGATCGAGGACCTGGTGGAGGCGTCCAAGGCCTCCACCGGTAACCTGGAGGTGGATCTGGCCCCCTGCCAGCCCGGCGTGCTGCTGACCCAGGCAGCGGGGGAGTACGAGCAGCGGCTGAAGGACGCCGGGCTGGACCTGGTGACCCGGCAGCCGGAGACCCCGGTGACCATCCTGGCGGACGGCCGGCGGCTGTGGCGGGTGTTCGACAATTTGATGAACAACATCTGTAAATACGCCCAGCGGGGCACCCGGGTGTATCTGACGCTGGAGGAGCGGGACGGCCAGGCGGTGATCTCCTTCAAGAACACCTCCCGGGCACCCCTGGACGTCCCGGCGGAGGAGCTGCTGGAGCGGTTCGTCCGGGGAGACGCCGCCCGGGGCGGCGAGGGCAACGGCCTGGGCCTCTCCATCGCCAGGAGCCTGACGGAGCTCCAGAAGGGCACGCTGGATCTGACGGTGGACGGGGACCTGTTCAAGGTGGTCCTGCGGTTCGGGGCCATCTCCTAAAGAGGTGCGCGGGAGGCACCGGCCAAACCGGCCGGTGCCTCCCGCATTTTCCGCCGTGCGCCTTGCGGACTGCTCCGCAATGGGATATACTACAAGGCGGAAACAGACGGCGGCGCCGGAGATGCGGCCCGCCGGGAAAGGAGCAAGTATGCGCGTGTTGGAACAGTTGGAGCCCCAGGGGGTGTTCCGCTTCTTTGAGGAGCTGTGCGCCATCCCTCACGGCTCCCGGAACTGCCAGGCCGCCAGCGACTGGTGCGTGGCCTTCGCCAGGGAGCGGGGACTGGAGCACTACCAGGACGAGGCCGGAAACGTCATCCTCATCCAGGAGGCCACCCCCGGCTATGAGGCGGCGGACCCCATCCTCCTCCAGGGCCACCTGGACATGGTGTGCGCCCAGGATCCGGACTGCACCAAGGATATGGAGAAGGAGGGCCTGGACCTCTATGTGGAGGACGGCTGCGTCCGGGCCCGGGGCACCACCCTGGGCGGCGACGACGGCATCGCCGTGGCCATGGCCCTGGCCATCCTGGACGACCGGACGATCCCACATCCCCGGCTGGAGGTGGTCCTCACCACCGAGGAGGAGATCGGCATGATGGGTGCCGTGGCGCTGGACGCCTCGCCCCTCCGGGGACGGAAGCTGCTGAATCTGGACTCGGAGGCGGAGGGCGTCTTCACCGTCAGCTGCGCCGGCGGCAGCATGGCCCGGTGCGCCCTGCCGGTGACCCGGACGGCCTTTGCCGGCACGGCGCTGGCAGTGCGGGTCAGCGGCCTTGTGGGCGGCCACTCCGGCACGGAGATCCACAAGGGCAGGGCCAACGCCTGCATGGTGCTGGGCCGGGTGCTCCAGGCCATGGGAGCGGAGACGGAGCTGCGGCTGGTGACCGCTGCGGGCGGCGGCAAGGACAATGCCATCCCCATGGAATCATCCGCCCAGGTGGTGGCGTCTGACGAGGCCGCCGCCCGGCAGGCGGCGGAGCAAATGGCCGCGGCCCTGACCCGGGAATACGCCGTGGCGGATCCGGGCCTCCGGGTGGAGGTGACGGCCTGTGAAGTTTCGGAGACGCCCATGGACAGGGCGTCCACGGAGAAGGCCCTCTGTATGCTGACCTGCCTGCCCAACGGCATCCAGGCCATGAGCATGGACATCCCCGGGCTGGTGCAGACCTCCCTGAACCTGGGCATCCTCGCCACAGAGGCGGACAGCCTGACGGCCACCTTCTGCGTCCGCAGCTCGCTTGGCAGCCAGAAGGAGATGCTCCACCGCCGCCTCCGCGCCCTGATGGCGCAGCTGGGAGGCACGGTATCCATCTCCGGGGACTACCCCGCCTGGGAGTATCGGCAGGACTCTCCCTTCCGGGACCTGATGACGGAGATCTTCTGGGAGCAGTACGGCAGTGCGCCGCAGATCGAGGCCATCCACGCCGGTGTGGAGTGCGGCATCCTGGCGGGCAAGCTGCCGGGGCTGGACTGCGTCTCCGTGGGGCCGGACCTGCTGGACATCCACACCCCCAGAGAGCGGATGGACATCGCCTCCGTCCAGCGGGTGTGGCGATTCGTGCTGGAAGTCCTGAAGCGGTCCAAGTAAGGACAGGGGCGCGGCAGAGGCCGCGCCCCATTGTTTTAAACGGGGACCCATGGTATAATATCCGCAAATCAGAAAGGGGAGGGAACGAGATGTACCACTGTTTCCGCCTCCACCGGGGGCAGGATCTGTATGAGGCCGTCGAGACCTATGTGAACGACCACCACATCGCCGCAGGGGCCGTGGTCTCCGGCGTGGGGTGTGTCTCCCGCTGGCGGCTGCGGGACGCCACCGGCGTCCGGGTGCGCAGCGGGGAGGAGGACGTGGAGATCGTCTCCCTGATGGGCACCGTGTCGGAGCACGGCTGCCACCTCCACGCCAGCTTCAGCCGGGAGGACCTCACCACCTTCGGCGGCCACCTGCTGCCGGGGTGCATCGTGAACACCACGGCGGAGATCGTGCTGGCGGAGGTCCCGGACCGCGTCTTCACCCGCGCCCCGGACAGCGAGACCGGCTACGACGAGCTGGTGATCGCCCCTGCACACACAAAAGAGACCATGAAGGACAGGAGAGAACGACGATGAACGTATGGATCGCATCGGATATCCACGGCAGCGCCCTGTACTGCCGGAAGCTACTGGACCTGGTGGAGCGGCAGGGAGGAGGCCGCCTGGTGCTGCTGGGCGACCTGCTGTACCACGGCCCCCGGAACGATCTGCCGGCGGGCTATGACCCGAAGGCCGTCTTTGCCATGCTGAATGAGCGGAAGGACCGGATCCTCTGCGTCCACGGCAACTGCGACGCGGAGGTGGATCAGATGGTGCTGGAATTCCCCATCGAGGCGGACTTCCGGGTGGAGGACCTGTGCGGCAGGCGGCTGTTCCTGACCCACGGCCACCACTGGAACGCGGACCAGCGGCCCGCTCCTGAAGCACTGGACGGAGCGGGCTATGTGGTCTACGGCCACTTCCACGTGCCCGTGAAGCGGCAGGAGGACGGGGTGTGGTATCTGAACCCCGGCTCCGTCTCCATCCCAAAGGAGGGCAGCTGGCACGGCTGCATCCGGATGACGGAGGACGCCATTCAGTGGCTGGATCTGGACGGCAAGGTAAGGGACGAACTGCGCTGAAACGGGGGAACAGACGATGACGGACATCCAGAAACTGCTGTTTGACCGGCAGGACCCGGCCTATCAGGCATTCCAGAGCAAGCTGATGCCCACCGTGGACCCGGAGACGGTCATCGGCGTCCGGACACCGGCGCTGCGGAAGCTGGCGAAGGAGCTGGCCGGGACCCCGGCGGCGGAGGAGTTCCTCCGCCAGATGCCCCACCGCTACTATGAGGAGAACAACCTCCACGGCCTGCTGATCTCGGCGTACCGGGACTATGGAACCACTGTGGCGGCGCTGGAGACGTTCCTGCCCCATGTGGACAACTGGGCCACCTGCGACCTGCTGAGCCCCAGGGCCTTCCGCGCGCATCCGCCGGAGCTGCCGGACCAGATCCGCCGCTGGGTGGAGGACCGGCACCCCTACACGGTCCGCTTCGGCCTGGGGATGCTGCTGAGCTTCTATCTGGACGAGGCATTCCGGCCGGAGTATCTGGAGCTGGCCGCCGGCGTCCGGCGGGAGGAATACTACGTGAGGATGATGGTGGCCTGGTATTTTGCCACCGCTCTGGCCAAGCAGTATGACGCATCCCTGCCCTATCTGGAGCAGCGGCGCCTGGACCGCTGGACCCACAACAAGACCATCCAGAAGGCCGTGGAGAGCTACCGGATCACACCGGAGCAGAAGGGGTATCTCCGCAGCCTGCGGTGGAAGGACTGAGCGGAAGGGGGAAGTACATGAGACGGCGGACGTTCTGGCTCCTGCTCTGCCTGTTTCTGGGCGTCGCCTGCTTCAGCGGATATCAGGTGCTCCGGACCCTGGGGGAGTACCGGGCGGGGGAGACCGCCTATTCCGAGCTGGAGCAGTTCGTGACGCTGCCGTCCGCCCCGGATGAAACTGTGCCGGCGGAGATCGAGGAGACGCCGGCGGAGCCGGCCTGGCCGGAGGTGGACTTCGCGGAGCTGGCGGCGGTGAATCCGGACGTCGTGGCCTGGCTCTACGGCCCGGACACCGGCATCTCCTATCCGGTGGTCCAGGGAGAGGACAATGACTATTATCTGGATCATCTCTTTGACGGCACCGCCAACGGCGCCGGCTGCCTCTTTGTGGATGCGGCATGCCAGCCGGATCTCTCCGGCCGCAATACGGTGATCTACGGCCACCGGATGAAAAACGGCACCATGTTCGCAGCGCTTGGCAACTACCGGGAGCAGGCGTATTACGACGCGCACCCGTCGTTCCTGCTGCTGACACCGGAGCGGCGGTATGTGGTGGAGTGGTTCTCCGGCTATGTGGCGGATACGGAGGAGAGCGCCTGGACGCTGGACTTTTCCGGCGAAGAGAGCTACCTGGCCTGGCTGGGGGAGGTGCGGGGGAAATCCGACTTTTCCTGCGGGGTGTCTCCCACAGCGGAGGACCGGGTGGTGACCCTCTCCACCTGCAGCTATGAATTTGAAAATGCCCGCTTTGTGCTCCACGGGATCTTGCGGGAAATCCGGTGAAATTCCTGCCTCAAAAAATTTTTTGAAAAAAGTAAAATTTAGTGTTGACATTTCCACTTCGGCTTGCTATACTAATCACTGTTCCGAGCGCCGAACGCGCCTGAGACAAACGGTTCGGGGGTATAGCTCAGCTGGGAGAGCGCATGACTGGCAGTCATGAGGTCAGCGGTTCGATCCCGCTTATCTCCACCAAAGATCCGCTTTGCAGAAATGCAGAGCGGATCTTTTTTTCGTTTTCGGCGGACGGAAATGTTGCCAGCGCGGCATACCCGTGTGGAGGATGGGGCTTCGCCGCCCGCTGCATGTAGAGACCGGGAGGCTCTTGACAAACCGGCCGCCTGTGTAGGATATTAAAATTAAAACCAAAGGGGCAGCGGCCAATGGCGCTGCGCATGAAGGAGGTCATTGGGATGGTACTGAGAAAGAGACTTCGGAAGCTGGTGGAGGCGGAGGAGATCCTGATCCTGCCCGGCGCCTATGACGCGCTCAGCGCGAAGCTGGTCCAGGCGGCAGGGTTCCGGGCGGTCTATCTCACCGGCTATGGCCAGTCTGCCAGCAAGCTGGGGGAGCCGGATGTGGGCTTGATGTGTATGAGCGAGATGGCCGAGCGGACCCGGGACATCGCCATGGCGGTGGACATTCCGGTGGCCTGCGATGCGGACACCGGCTTCGGCGGTCCCGTGAATGTGATCCGGACCGTCCGGGAGTATGAACGGGCCGGCGCCGCAGCAATCCAGCTGGAGGATCAGACCATGCCGAAAAAATGCGGCCACATGCTGGGCCGGCAGGTGGTGCCGGCAGAGGAGATGGCGGAGAAGATCCGCGCGGCAGCGGCAGCCAGAGGGGACCCGGACTTCCTGATCATCGCCCGGACGGACGCCCGCACGGAGCACGGGATCGACGAGGCCATCCGCCGGGGGAGGCTCTACGAGGAAGCGGGGGCGGATATCATCTTCATCGAATCCCTGGAAACGGTGGATGAGATGAAGCGTGTCAACCGGGAGATCCGAAAACCCACCATCGCCAACATGGTGGAAGGGGGCCGCACGCCGTTCCTCCCCGCCCGGGAGCTGCAGGAGATCGGCTACAGCGCGGTGATCTTCCCCATCACGACGCTGTACGCCGCCGCGAAGGCGGTCTATGATGTGCTGGCGGATCTGAGAGAAAACGGTACCAGCGCCGGCTCTTCCGACCGGATGCTGTGCTTCCGGGAATTCAACGAGCTGATCGGCCTTCCCGCTGTGCGGAAGATCGAAAGCGGCGACCTCAGCGCCGTCCGGCGGGATCTGCTCTGAGCGGAGCGGACACCCGGGAGGCTGTCCCCAAACGTACGACGCCCGCAAGAGGGCGCGGTACCGATAAAAGGAGCGTATCTGATGAGCCTTTCCTGTATTCAGGACGCCGATCTGGAGCAGACCGGCTTCCACTACACCATGTCCCTGATCCAGGGGAAGTACAAGATGTTCATTCTCTACACGCTGATGGACTTCGGCGTGGTCCGGTTCAATGAGATGAAGCGGTACATCCGGGGCATCTCCTTCAAGACTCTCAGCGCCACCCTGAAGGAGCTGGAGGCCGACGGCCTGGTCCATCGGGAGGAATACCCCCAGATCCCGCCGAAGGTGGAGTACAGCCTGACAGAGCGGGGCCGGTCCCTGATCCCCATCCTGGACCAGATGTGCGCATGGGGCGAGGAACACCGCCGGCCCTGACGCCAGCGGAACGGTAAAGAACGCGGGCACCCTCTTCAGAGAGTGCCCGCGTTTTCCGCATCAGAAGAAGTTGCGAAAGACATAGACGGTCTGCACCGTCTCATTCCCCGCCTGGTCTGCCGCATAGAAGGTGTAGAGCCCGCTGCGGGCCACCCGGAACGCGGCGGTCCCTTCACTGTCCAAGGAGAATCGGGTGCCGGCTCCGCTTCGGAACTGCTCTGCGGACACCAGGCCGGAGGCATAGGCCGTGGTATCCAGATTGCCGTCGTCGTCTGTGACCTGTACGACCAGATACGTCTCGCCGCTTTGGCTGGCGGATGTGATCTGGATCACCGGTGTGCTGGCGGGAGGCGCTGCGGTGCTGTTGTCCCAGCCCTGGCCGGAGAGCGTGCTGAGATCATAGGTCATGGCGGCGCCCAGGTCCAGCATCCCTCCGGTGGCGGTCAGACCCCGGAGCGTGTCCAGCGGCTGGACGGAGGACAGCAGGATCTCCTTCACATCGGCCAGGGTGATGTCCGGATAGTAGGAGTAGACCATGGCGGCCGCCGCCGTCACCATAGGCGCGGCCATGGAGGTGCCGGTCATGTAGCTGTACCCGTCCTCCGGCGTGGTGCTGAGGATATAGGAGCCGGGAGCCGCCAGGTCCACGGAAGCTGCACCGTAATTGGAGCTGTAGTGCAGGGTGCCGTCATAGTTCAGGTTGGCCACGGAGATGATGTTGTCCAGGCCGTATGCGGCAGGATAGGAGGGGGAGGCATCGGAATCCGCTCCGTCATTGCCGGCCGCCACCACAAACAGCATGGAGGAATCCGCCATGGTCTGGTACAGAGCCCGGTCGCTGACAGAGCTCCCCAGGCTCAGATTGCAGATGGAGGCGCCGTTGGCCTCGGCGTACTGGATGGCCTGGACGATGGAGGCGGTGGAGCCGCTGCCGTCAGCGCCGCCCAGCACCTTCAGCACCATGATCTTCACGTGCCCGCTCTGGACGATGCCGGCGATGCCCACCCCGTTGTCCGCCTGGGCGGCGATGGTGCCGGCGCCGTGGGTGCCGTGGCTGTCATCGTCGCTGTCCACATAGATCTGGTTGTTCCCGTCGTAGAAGTTCCAGCCGTTCACGTCGTCCACATAGCCGTTGTTGTCATCGTCGATGCCGTTGCCGGGGATCTCGTCCTCGTTGACCCAGAAAGCGCCGGCGAGATCCTCGTGGGAGGTGTCCACACCGGTGTCGATCAGGGCGACCACCACGTCCCGGCTGCCGCCGTCATAGACGGACCAGGCGTCTTCCGCATTGATGTCGATCCCGGCCTTTGCAGTCACCTGGGCGTCAGAGGCCGCTGAAGCGGCGGACCACCCCCAGAAGAGCCCTGGCAGCCCGCCGGGGATCCCCCAGTACTGCGGCGGCGTCCACTGGCCGGGACCTGCCGGATCTGCAAAGGGATCCTCATAGACAGGATATTCATTCTGCTGTTCCTCCATCTGGAACGTGCCGTCGTTGGACAGCGCCCACTGCTCGCCGCTCAGCGCGTCGTCAGTGGAGAGCACCGTGCTGCGGTAGGTGTAATTGGGCTGGACCAGGACCACTCCCTCGTCTGAGGACAGAGCCTTCAGACCGTCAGACAGGTCGGCACCGCTCTCATAGGAGAGAACGTCGAAGGTCCCGTCGTCGTACTGGACCAGAACCTCCCCCTGGAGATATGCGGAGAGCCCGCTGTCTGACGCCGGAAGATCCGCCCCCAGGGACTGTGCGCCCTCTGTCGCTCCGGCGGTGCCGCAGAGGGACAGCAGCCCCATCGTACAGGCCAGCAGCAGTGCTGAAAATCGTCTCATGGCAGATCCTCCCATACAATTGCTTCGGCCTCCGCCGCAGGAGCGTGCGGCGGAGCGCCCCGATGCTGCGATTCTACAGCGGAAAGCCTAAAAGAACCTGAAAAGAGGGACGGGGACCCGGCAGGCCCCGCCGCTTCAGGGGCAAGCGTCCGCCCGCCGATCCGGGGGCTTGCAATGGGGGCCGGGGATCCCGTATAATCGGATCATCAGGATCACCAGCCGCCCGCGGGGCGGAAGAGAGGGGGAGCGGGAGACTTGTACATCATCATATCTCCGGCGAAAAGAATGCGGGAGGATCAGGACAGCCTGCCCTGGCGGGATCTGCCCCGGTTCCTGCCCAGAACGGAGCAGCTCCTGGCGGCCCTGCGTGGGATGTCTCCGGCGGAGCTGAAGGCGCTCTGGAAGTGCAATGACCGGATCGCCGCCTTAAATGTGCAACGCCTGCGGGAGATGGACCTGCGGCAGCGGCTGACGCCGGCTGTCCTGGCCTACGAAGGGCTGCAGTATCGGTATATGGCGCCGCAGGTATTCACGGACCAGGAGTTTGCCTATATCCAGGAACATCTGCGGATCCTCTCCGGCTTTTACGGGATCCTGCGGCCCTTTGACGGGGTGACACCCTACCGGCTGGAGATGCAGGCCAGACTGGCGGCCGGTCCCTTCCGGGATCTCTATGAATTCTGGGGCGGAGACCTTGCGGAGGATCTGTCCCAGGGAACCGACTGCATTCTGGATCTTGCCTCCAAAGAGTACAGCATGTGTATCTCCCGCCATCTGCGGCCGGGGATCCGGCTCCTCACCTGCGTGTTTGGGGAGGAACAGGGGAACCGGGTCGTGGAAAAGGGGACACTCTGCAAAATGGCCCGGGGAGAGATGGTCCGCTTTCTGGCGGAGAACGGGATCCGGGATCCGAAGGAGATCCGGGATTTTGACAGGCTGGGCTACCGCTTTTCGCCGGAGCGGTCTGACGATGGGACCTGCGTGTTCCTTCGGCGGGGATGACGCGGAGGGGGACAACGGGGAAGCCAGGCTTCTGCACGCATCCGGGACCTGTCGGATCTTGACAGAAACGGAAGGATCTGCTAGGATCAAAGTACCCGCTGGACAGCGGGCGGAGTACAAGAAGCACCTGGACAGGTTCTGGAAATACGGTTTTATCCCTCGCTTTGTATTTTCACGGATCGACCTGGGTCGGTCCGTGTTTTGTTTCCGGAACGCTCCACACAGAAAAGGAGACTGCACATGGAACAGAAACACGAAAGCGTCATCATCAAGTTCGACTTCCCCGGAGAGCAGACGGTGGGGGAGATCACCAAGGTCGTGGGTCTGGTGGCGGCCAAATACATGGTGCCCATCATCGACGCCCTGGATCTGGAGGCGAATCCCCGGTCTTCCAAGACCGGATCGGTGACCTCGGATATCCAGGAATCCATTGAGACGGACCCCATGATCTTTCCCTTCAAGACGAAAGGGATCCTGCTTGCCGCCTCTCAATATGAGTGCCTGGAGCGGAACCGCTATAAGATCACCCCGGAGAACCGCTCCTTCGAGGGGATCCTGGACGGCGGCCACAACACCCTGGCGATCGGCCTGTACATTCTGCAACGAGCGATGGAGGCCCGGGGGCTGGCGTTTCCCCGGGGGCAGAAGACCTGGGATGAGTTCAAGACCCTGTGGCGGCAGAACACAGACAGTGTCCACGCCTATCTTGAGGCGCTGAAAAAGGAGACGAATGACCGCACGCTGGATTTTTACATCCCGGCAGAGCTTCTCGTGCCCAGGGACCCGGAGGATCTTGCCTGCGTGGAGGCGTTTCGGAGAGAACTGCTGGAGATCTGCGCCGCCAGAAACAACAACGTCCAGCTGCCGGTTTCTGACAAGGCCAACCAGATGGGCTACTTTGAGGATCTGAAGGAGCTTTTGGACGCCAGGAACCCGGCTGTGAGCGACCGGGTCGCCTGGAAGACCAATGACGGCGGCGACATCAAGGCCCAGGACATTGTGGCTCTGGCCTGGATCCCGCTGAATCTGATCACCCCCGTGCGGGACGGCAACGGCAGGACTCTGGAGCCGGTGCTGGCACAGAACATCTATCGCAACAAGGGCGGCTGCCTGAAGCAGTTTGAAAAGCTGATGAGCTCTCCGGAGGTCACATCCGAGAGCGGTGAGGGCTACAAGCACCAGCTGAAAAACAGCGAGGTGAAATCCGCCTTCCAGATCGCCGCTGAGCTTCCGGAGCTATACGACTACATCTATGAGATGTTTCCGGCCCTCTACAACGCCGCCGGGGGCCTGTATGGCCGGATCACCGCGGTGAAGACGCTGAACGAAAAGCGGAGGGACCTCCGCACCCCCTTCGGCGGCAAGGTGATCGAGACCGTGAGCCCGGATGGGTATATCATGCCGCTGGTGTATGGGCTCCAGGCCCTGATGGAAAACCGGATCGTCCGGGGGCGGCATGAGATCTGCTGGAACCGCCCGCCGATGGAGTTCCTGTACAGAAACCTGGGGAAGATCGTCCAATCCTATGCAGGCATCTTCAGCATGTGCGATTACGACCCGCAGAAGATCGGGAAAAACCCACAGAGCTATGCACAGGCCCTCTCCGGCTTTAAGATGGCCATGGCGGGGATCCTCTGAGCCCCGCCCGGCGCGGGGTGCCCGGACAAAAACGCCCCTCGGAAGCGTTCCGAGGGGCGTTCGTGCGTATATTTGCGGCCAAACGGCCGGAGTATACCGGCTGCCAGCGGGCGCCGGCGGCCTTACAGGGGCCTTCTGCCGGATCTGCCGCCATCCTCCCGGCAGATCTCGATCCGCAGGTGGGATTTCGCCTTGACCGCCTCCCACTGGGCAGAGACCGGCTCGTCGGTGATGATCAGATCCACCAGGTCCAGGCTGCCGAACAGCACGTTGGCGCTGGGGCCGAATTTCGTGTGGTCCATCAGCAGGATCCGCTCCTGGGCGTGGGTCAGCATCGCCTCCCGGATCTTGGACTCCTCCAGCTGGTTGTCGGACAGGCCCTGCTCCGGCGTGATCTTGGGGCAGCTGATGAAGGCCTTGTCCGCATGATAGCCGGACAGGATATCCGTGGTGTGATAACCGGTGAAGGAGGAGGTCCGGCGGCGGAAGGTGCCGCCCAGGCAAACCAGGTTCACACTGGAGAGCTGTTCGCTGCACAGATCACAGATCAGCAGGGAGTTTGAGATCACCGTCACATTGTACTTGGATTCCACCAGCAGCCGGGCCAGCTCCAGGCAGGTGGTGCTGGAGTCCAGCATCAGCACATCGTTGTCCCGGATATACTGCATGGCCTGCTTTGCCATACGGACCTTGATGTCCTGATAGTAGACCTTGCGGAGTTTCGTGGGGTAGCTTTTGTCGTATTTTTCCATCAGATAGGCGCCGCCGTGGGTCCGGGTCAGCCGGCCGCTGGCCTCCAGCTCCCGCAGGTCCCGCCGGATGGTCTCTTCGCTGCAGTGCAGCATCTCACTGAGGGCGGGGATCAGGACGCTCCCGTTTTTTGCCAGCTCCTGCTGGATGATGGTCTGCCGGTCGATCTTCAGCATGGATGTGCCTCGCCTCCGTCCGTTTTTGGTACTGCCCTCAGTATAGATTACTTTTTTGGGCTGCGCAACAGATTTTTGAGCTATTGCCACAAATAACAACAGTTTTCTGTGAATTATGTGAAAATAACAAGTATAAATCTAAGTAAACCTTTATAAACTATATAATTTGACTAATATAATGTTGAGATTTGTTTTGATTTGTGATAATATTTGGTTAAGTTCTGATGGAGAAGGAGGCCGCACACGTGACAGAGGGGTCTGCCGGCGGAACGGTCCGGCGGATCGAGAATAAGAAGGGAGTTTATTATGGGAAATAAAAAAGGCAGCTTTGTCGGATTATTGCCACTGATCATCTTCGTCATCCTGTACATCATTTCCACCATCCTGACCGGTAATGCCAGCACGATGCCGCTGAATACCGGTATCCTGATCGCCATCATCTGCGCGTTCGTCTTCTGCGCCATGCGGAAGAAGGATGAGAACACCATGAGCTTTGATGACCTGGTCACCAGCTTCTGCAAGGGCGGCGGAGATGACACGCTGATCCTGATGTTCTTCATCTTCCTGGAAGCCGGCATCTTCTCCGGCGTGGCCAATGCCATGGGCGCGGTGTCCTCCGCTTCCAATCTGGGCCTGAAGCTGCTGCCTGCCAGCATGGTCCTGCCCGGCATCTTCATCATCGGCTGCGTCCTGTCCTTTGCCATGGGCACCTCCATGGGCACGGTCTCTGCCCTGATGCCCATCGGCATCCAGATCGCCAACGTCACCGGCATGTCCATGCCCATGGTCTGCGGCGCCGTTGTGGGCGGTGCCATGTTCGGCGACAACCTGTCCTTCATCTCCGACACCACCATCGCCGCCACCCGCACCCAGGGCGTGGCCATGAAGGACAAGTTCAAGGCCAACTTCCTGATGGTCCTTCCAGCAGTGATCATCAATATCGTCCTGCTGTTCTTCAACTCCTCCTCCACGGCGCTGGATGAGAGCGCGCTGACCTGGGACTTCATCCAGCTGATCCCCTACATCCTGGTCATCGTGCTGTCCCTGATCGGCATCAACGTGATCCTGGCCATGGGCGCCGGCATCGCGGCCGGCCTGATCATCGGCATCGCCCAGGGCAGTTTCTCCCTGGCGGAGTCTCTGACCGTGGTGGGCAACGGCATCATCAGCATGGAGGATACCGCAGTCATCGCCGTCATGGTGGGCGGCCTGGTGGCCCTGATGCACTACCTGGGCGGCATCCAGTGGCTGCTGAACTCTCTGTCCAGAAGCGTGAAGAGCCGCAGCGGCGCCGAGCTGTCCATTGCAGCTCTGGTCACTCTGCTGGATCTGGCTACCACCAACAACACCATCTCCATCATCACCGCCGGCCCCATTGCCAAGGACATCTCCCAGAAGTACGGCGTGTCCCCGGTCCGTGCGGCCAGCATCCTGGACCTGTTCTCCTCCGCGGGCAACGGCGTGTGCCCCTGGGCCGGCCAGATCCTGGCGGCCTCCGGCCTGGCTGGTGTGTCCACCCTGTCCATCGTGCCGTTCTGCTGGTACAGCATCATGATGTTCATCTTCGGCGTGATCTTCATTCTGATCGGCTGGCCCAAGGGCATTGTGAAAAACACCGAGCAGGCTCCGGCTGCAAAATGATTGACACCGGCTTCGCCGTGACTACAATTTGAAATTGAGCGGGGGAGATCCCCCGCATGGGGTCAAAAAGGATAGGAGACTCGGCTCCTGTCCTTTTTGGCCTGAAATGAGAAGGGAGTCCATTGATCCATGTCTGCATTCAGCGAATTTTTTCTTATGAAGCCGGACGACGTCAAGCGCTACGCTGTGGAGGTCCTGCACCGGTTTGACCCGGATGAGGAGACCGACTGCACAGAGATCGGCGACGGCAACATCAACTACGTCTTTCAGGTCCGCTCCCGGCGGGACGGCCGCTCCGTCATCGTCAAGCAGGCGGACAAGCTGCTGCGTTCCTCCGGGCGGCCGCTGGACATCTACCGGAACAAGATCGAGGCCCAGACCCTGCAGCTGGAGTCCCGGCTGGCGCCGGACTACATCCCGGAGGTCTACCACTACGACGAGACCATGGCGGCCCTGTCCATGGAGGACATCTCCGCCTACAAGAACCTCCGCAAGGAGCTGCTGGCGGGCCGGGTCTACGGCCACCTGGCGGAGAACATCTCCACCTTCCTGGCCCAGTCCCTGCTGCCCACCACGGACCTGGTGCTGGACCGCCAGGAGAAGAAGCGCCGGGTGCAGTTCTTCACCAATCCGGAGCTGTGCGACATCACGGAGGACCTGGTGCTGACAGAGCCCTACTGGAACTACAAGGACCGCAACATCATCACCGCCGGCAACGAGGACTTCGTCAGGACCTTCCTCTATGAGGACGAGGCCCTCCACGCCGAGGTGGGCAAGCTCCGCAACGCCTTTATGAACGACGCCCAGGCGCTGCTCCACGGCGATCTCCACTCCGGCTCCATCTTTGCCAACGAGCAGGGCGTGAAGATCATCGACCCGGAGTTTGCATTCTACGGCCCCATGGGATATGATATTGGCAACGTCATCGGGAACCTGTTCTTCTCCTGGGCAAACCGCCGCTTCGCCGCCCCGGAGGAGGCGGCCACCGCCCAGGCGCTGGAGGATACCATCCGCAGCCTGTGCGACCTGACGGCCCGGAAGCTGGCTGCCAAGTACGATGAGCTGGTCACCTTCCCCCTGTACCGGACGGAGGGGTTCCGCCGCAGCTATCTGGACGGCGTCATGGCCGACTCCTACGGCTACGCCGGCACGGAGATCATCCGCCGGGTGGTGGGCGACTCCAAGGTCATGGAGGTCACCTCTGTCACAGATCCGGCCGTCCGGATCCCCATGGAGCGGGCCCTCATCAAGATGGGCATCTTCCTGATCAAGGAGCGGGAGAGCGGCCTGGACGGCGACACCGTCACCAGGGCCTTCCGCATGATTCTGGCATAAAGGAGGCAGCGACATTATGGAACGTATGGACCAAGACATGCCGTTCCTGCTGCAGTACGAGCATGTGGCGTGGTTTGAAGACGGCAGAGTCCGCATCCTGGACCGCCGGGTCTATCCCACAGAAGTCCGGTTCGTGGAGTGCACGGACTACCATGAGGTGGTCCGGGCCATCGCGGACATGGTGACCCAGAGCGCGGGACCCTATACCGCCGTGGGCATGGGCATGGCCCTGGCCGCCTGGCAGGCCCGGGACAAGGGCGCCCAGGAGCAGGAGGCGTTTTTGCAGCAGGCGGCCTATGACCTGGCCCACGCACGGCCCACCACCGCCAACCGGTACGGCCAGATCACCTACCGCTGCGCCGACGTGGCGAAGGAGGCCCTGGCCGCCGGCCGGGATCCGGTGGAGGCCATCGTGGCGTCCACGGTGGAGTCTTTGAACCGCCGGTACAGCACCATGCAGGTGGTGGGGGACTACCTGGCGGATCTGATCCCCAACGGCGGCTCCATCCTGACACAGTGTTTCGGCGAGACCATCATCGGCACGGTGATCCGGGCTGCCAGGCGGCAGAACAAGACCTTCCGGGCCTATTGCGCGGAGACGCGGCCCTATCTGCAGGGCGCCCGGCTCACGTCCAGCTGCTTTGCCCAGATGGGCATCGAGACCACGGTCCTGACGGACAACATGATCGCCTACGCCATGGAGCGGGAGGGCATCGACCTCTTCACCTCGGCGGCGGACTCCATCGCCTGGGACGGCCATATCGCCAACAAGATCGGCACCTTCCAGATCGCCATCCTGGCCAAGTATTTCGGCGTGCCCTACTACGTCACCGGCATCCCGGACCGGGAGAAGCGGACGAAGGACGACATCGTCATCGAGATGCGGGATCCCGCCCAGGTGCTCTCTTACCGGGGCATCCCCAATACGGTGCCGGAGGTGAAGGCCATCTACCCGTCCTTCGACGTGGTGCCGCCCCACCTGATCTCCGGTGTGGTGACCGACAAGGGTGTGTACGTGCCCTACCTGCTGGGGAAGTATTTTGATTCCGAAGTCAAACAGTTCTATTGAGTGCAAGGAGTGACTGCGATATGAAAGCCTATGTGCGTGCGCCCTATTCCGAGGACTGCCTGCAGGAGCTGCGGCAGATGTTCGACGAGGTGGTCTACGAGCCCTGGACCGCCACCGGCGAGCGGTACTACGAGGACGAGATGCTGGAAAACCTGCGGCGGGTGCAGCCGGACGTGCTGATCACCGAGCTGGACCGGGTGACGGAGAAGGTCCTCAGCGGCTATGACGGGCTGCGGGTCATCGGCGACTGCCGGGGGACCCCGGCGAATCTGGATGTGGAGGCCTGCACCCGCCACGGCGTGCCCATCCTCTGCACCCCCGGCCGCAACACCCAGGCGGTGGCCGAGATGGTGGTGGGGCTGATCCTCACCGTCATGCGGAAGACCATTCCCGCCACCCAGTGGGTGAAGGACGGCAAGTGGGTCACCGGAACCACGCCCTACTATCTGTGGATGGGCAACGAGCTCCAGGGCAAGAAGGTGGGCTTTGTGGGCTTCGGCGCCATCAGCCACGCCGTGGCCAAGATCCTGGACGGCTTTGACTGCCAGATCTCCTTCTACGATCCCTTCCTCCCCGGCGACCAGGGCCACTACCATAAGGCCTCTCTGGAGGACGTGTTCTCCCAGAGCGACATCGTGACGCTGCACCTGCCGGTGACGGACTCCACCCGGGGCATGATCACGGAGCCGCTGCTGCGGTCCATGAAGCCCACGGCGCTGTTCGTCAACGCCGCCCGGTCCGCCATCGTGGACTACGACGCCCTGGAGCGGGTGCTGCGGGATGAGGCCATCGCCGGCGCCATCATCGACGTGCTGGACACGGAGCCCCCGGAGGAAAAGGACCTGGCCCTGCTGAAGTGCCCCAACGTGCTGCTGACGCCCCACATCTGCGGCGCCACCTATGAGGTGACGGACCACCAGTCCCGGATCCTGAACGACCGGCTGCACAAGTGGCTGGCGGGGGAGGACCTGGAGCACACAGTCTACAACCGGGACGTTCTGAAAGCGTGAGCCCATGCGCCATGTACTCTTGGTAGACCTGGGCACGGGCAACACCCGGGTGGCCCTGGCGGACTCCGCCGGCACCATTTCGGACATGCGCACCTATACAAATTCGTATTACCGGGACGACGCCTATGAGGACGCCCAGTACTTCCTGCCGGCGGAGTGGGAGGAGCGGATCCTCCGGGGATGCCGGGAGCTGTGTGAGGCCCACCCGGAGATCCGGGTGAGTGCCGTCTCGTCCGCCGGCGCCCGGCAGAGCTTCGTGCTGCTGGACCGGGAGGGCAAGGCCTTTTACGGCCTGCCCAACATCGACAACCGGGGCCGGGCCTTCATGGACCAGGTCCCGGATCCGGAGGAGGTCTACCGCCTCTCCGGCAAGTGGTGCACAGAGGACTTCGGCGCCGCCAAGCTGCTGGGCCTGCGCCAGCGCCGCCCGGAGCTGTATGAGAAGATCAGCCAGATTACCAGCATCAGTGAGTGGATCGGCCAGATCTTCACGGGCCGGACGGTGATGGAGCCCTCCCAGGCCTGTGAGTCCCAGCTCTACGACATCCGGGAGCGGCGCTGGTCCGACAAACTCTGCCGGGCCTACGGCGTGGATCCCGCCATCCTGCCGCCCCTGGAGAACGCCGGGGCCGTGCTGGGACCGGTGCTCCCCAAATGGAGAGAGGCCCTGCACATGGCGGAGGACGCCGTCTTCATCGTGGGCGGGGCAGACACCCAGATCGCTCTGCGGCAGACGGAAATCCGGCCGGGGGACATCGCGGTGGTCTCCGGCACCACCTCGCCGGTGGTGACCCTGATGAAAGAGGCCTTCTATGATCCCCGGCAGCGGGTCTGGACGGATGCCAACCTCCGGGGCGAAGGGTACCAGGTGGAGATGAACCCCGGCGTTACCGGCCTGAACTACCAGCGGGTCCGGGAGAACCTTTACGGCGACTGGACCTACGAGGAGCTGGAGGCCGCCTATGAACAGAAGACGGATTTTGCCTGCACGGCGTCGTTTTCCTCGCTGCTGTTCTACCAGCGGCGCTCCCTGCGGAAGGGCGGATTTTTCCTGCCGTCCCCGCTGGGGGCCGGCGTGGACCGGGTGGATCTGATCTGGGCCGTGCTGGCGGACATCGCCTGCTCCATTTACGAGCAGTTTCAGAATCTCTCCGACTTGACGGAAAATCGCGCCCCTGCTATTCTGGGATGTGGGGGAGGCTTTCAGTCCAGGGCGCTCTGTCAGATGCTGGCGGACCTCTCCGGAAGGGAGCTGGTGCTGCGGCCGGGCTTTGAGCAGGCCACGGTCCAGGGGCTGATCCAGCTGTGCGATGAGACGATGGGGGAGCCCTCTCTTCACGCGGATGGGACTGCCATCCGCTATACCCCCAGAAAAGAACAGCTGATCCACCGGTATTACCCGGTGTGGCTGGAAAACCGGAACCATGCCAACGGCGTCTGCTGACGGCATTCTTCATAAGTGAACAGGAACTGAAAAAACAGAAACAGGAGGCATTTCACCATGCTGATGCAAGAGGAAAGAGAACTGGTCGTCGAGTACGGCAAGAAAATGAGCGCCGATCGCCTGAGCACCGGTACCAGCGGCAATATCAGTATCTACAATGCCGAGAAGGGCCTGATGGCCATCAGCCCCTCCGGCATGGACTACTTCTCCACCAAGCCGGAGGACGTGGTCATCACGGACCTGGATGCCAACATCGTGGACGGCAGCCGCAAGCCCTCCAGCGAGTGGGCCCTGCACACCACCTTTTACAAGCATAAGCCCCACGCCAGAGCCGTGGTCCACACCCACTCCATGTACTGCACCACGTTTGCCGTACTGGGCCAGCCCATCCGGGCTGTCCACTATGTGATCGGCGACGCCGGCGTGGACACGATCCCCTGCGCGCCCTACCGGCTGTTCGGCACGGTGGAGCTGGCGGAGGCCGCCATGGAGGTCTGCGGAGAGAGCGACGCCGTCCTGCTGGGCAACCACGGCCTGGTGGTCTGCGGCAAGGACATCAAGAGCGCCTACAGCCTGGCCTGCAACATGGAGTATATCGCGGAGCTGCAGTATCGGGCTATGTGCATCGGCACGCCCAATGTCCTGACGGACGAGCAGATGGCGCAGGTCATGGAGAAGTTCAAGTCCTACGGCCAGCCCAACAGCGGCAAGAAGGGCTATTGAGAGGAAAGCGGCCATGAACGACTTTGACTTTTACAGCCCCACATACTTTGTATTCGGCCGGGACAGGGAAGCGGAGGTCGGGACGTATGTGAAGAAGTTCGGAGGCTCCCGGGTGCTGGTGCTCTACGGCGGCCAGTCCGCCAAGAAGTCCGGCCTGCTGGACCGGGTGCGCGCATCCCTCACCGGCGCCGGGCTCCACACGGCGGAGCTGGGCGGCGTCAAGCCCAATCCCCGCAGCGGACTGGTGTATGAGGGCATCGACCTGTGCCGGAAGGAGGGCATCGACTTCCTGCTGGCCGTGGGCGGCGGCAGCGTCATCGACACCGCCAAGGCCATCGCCATCGGCGTGCCCTACGAGGGCGACTTCTGGGACTTCTTCTCCGGAAAGGTGCCGGAAAAGGCCCTGCCGGTGGGCACGGTGCTGACCATTGCCGCCTCCGGCAGCGAGGGGTCTCCCGACTCCATCATCACCAATGAGAAGACCCTGGACAAGAACAGCGCCGAGGCGGACTGCCTGCGGCCCTGCTTCTCCATCCTGGATCCGGCCCTGACGGAGAGCCTGCCGCCCTATCAGACGGCATGCGGCGTCACGGACATCATGGCCCACGCCTTCGAGCGGTACTTCACCAACACGGAGGACGTGGAGGTGACGGACCGCCTGCTGGAGGGCGTGCTGCTCACCATGCTCCACGAGGGCCCCCGGGTGATGGCGGATCCCCACGACTACGGAGCCCGGGCCAACATCATGTGGGCGGGCATGGTCTGCCACAACGACATGATGGGCGTGGGCCGCAAGCAGGACTGGAACAGCCACCATCTGGAGCATGTGCTCTCCGCCCTGTACGACTGCGCCCACGGCGCGGGCCTGGCGGTGATCATGCCCGCCTGGATGCGCTACTGCGCGGACCATCACGACGGCCTCCGCATGGCACAGATGGCGGTGCGGGTGTTCGGCTGCCAGATGGACTTCGCCGATCCCCGGCGGACGGCCCTGGAGGGCATTGCGGCCTTCCGGGCGTTCCTGAAGTCCATCGGGATGCCCCTGACGTTTGCCGAAATCGGCGCCGATCCGGCGGACATCCCCAAGCTGGTGGAGATGAACCACGTGGGCGGCGGCGTCACCGGCGGCTATGTGGGCCTGACCAGCGACGCCATCCGGGAGATCTACGAGATCGCCGCCGGACTGAGAGACTGAGACAACAGAAGCAACGAGCGTATTGGAAACATTGGAAAGGCAGGAATCACTACCATGAGCGAACAAAAGAAGCTGGGCTTTGCCACCCGTCAGATCCACGCCGGCAGGATCGAGAACGCCGCCGGCGCCCTGTGCGCACCCATTTACCAGACGTCCACCTTTGCCTTCTCCTCCGTGGAGCAGGGCGGCGCCCGCTTTGCCGGGCAGGAGGATGGATATATCTACACCCGTCTGAGCAACCCCTCTCTGGCCGCGGTGGAGCTGAAGCTGGCTTCTCTGGAAAACGGTGAGGCGGCCCTGGTCACCGCCTCCGGCATGGGCGCCATCGCCGCCGCCATCTGGACCTCCGTGGCGGCCGGCGACGAGGTGGTGGCCAGCGACACGCTGTATGGCTGCACCTTCTCTCTGCTGAGCCACGGCGTGGCCAAGTTCGGCGTGAAGGCGAACTTTGTGGACATGACCGACATCGCCAACCCGAAGGCCGCCCTGACGGAGAAGACCAAGGTGGTCTATCTGGAGACCCCCTGCAACCCCACCATGAAGATCGTGGACATCGCCGCAGCGGCCAAGGCCGCCCACGACTATAACCCCGACATCCGGGTCATCGTGGACAACACCTTCTGCACGCCGTATCTGCAGCGCCCGCTGGAGCTGGGGGCAGACGTGGTGGTCCACAGCGCCACCAAGTATCTCAACGGCCACGGCGACGTGATCGCCGGCGTCATCGTGGGCGAAAAGGCGTTTATCGACGCGTGCCGGGGCTTCGGCCTGAAGGACATGACCGGTGCCGTCATGAGCCCCTTTGACGCCTTCCTGCTGGCCCGGGGCCTGAAGACCCTGGATATCCGGATGGAGCGCCACTGCGCCAACGCACAGAAGGTGGCGGCGTTCTTCCACGGCCATCCCGCGGTGGCAAAGGTCTACTATCCCGGCCTGGACGACTTTGAGGGCCATGAGATCGCGGCCAGGCAGATGAAGCTGCCCGGCGGCATGATGGCCATCGAGCTCAAGTCCGGCCGCGAGGCCACTGCCGCGGCCCTGAACAAGCTGCAGCTGTGCACCATCGCCGTCTCCCTGGGCGATGCGGAGACCCTGGTGGAGCATCCTGCCACCATGACCCACTCCACCTACACCGCTGAGGAGCTGAAGATGGCCGGCATCTCCGAGGGCCTGGTGCGCATCAGCATCGGCCTGGAGGACCCGGAGGACATCATCGCGGACTTCAAGTCCGTGCTGGATCCGCTGGTGTGAGCTGTCCGCCCAGGAAAAAGGAAAAGAGCCCCGCGCCGCAGGCGCGGGGCTCTTTTTTTGCGGGTCTGAGGGGCTACGGCGGGCGCAGTCAGCCGGCGGAACCGGCCTTGTACGCCTCGCCCCAGCTCTGCATGGCGTCCAGAATGGGCTTGAGGCTGCGGCCCAGGTCCGTCAGGGTGTACTCCACCCGGGGCGGCACCTCCGGATAGACTGTGCGGATCAGCAGACCGCTCTGCTCCATCTCCCGGAGCTGAGAAGTCAGCACCTTCTGGGACACGTTCCCCACGGACTTTTTCAGCTCGCCGAAGCGTTTCGTTCCCGGCATCAGGTCCCGGAGGATCAGCACCTTCCACTTGTCGCTGATCAGCGTCAGCGTGGTCTCCACCGGGCAGGCCGGAAGCGTCTTTGCCGCTGCTGCCATCAAACATCCCTCCTGACGGTTTCTTTTTGGTAGTATATCCTGATTTTACTGTACCGCCCTGTGGGGCGTCAAGTGCAAAGCGCAGCGATTTGAAAAAAATTCCGGGCAGGGGAAGGGGCCTCCAAAGCCTTGAAACGGCCCGATCGTTTCTTGCTGGTAACTGCCAAAAAGTTACCGGTCGGTACCTATCCCACAAAATTGTGCGTACTTTTCAAGAGGATTTATTTGGGCTATGATGCAGTCACAAGGACGGGGAACGCCCCGCCGAACAACATCTCAAAGGAGAAATGCATCATGAAGCACACCAAGAAGATCTGCGCCCTGTCCGTAACGGCTGCCCTGTCCCTGGCCCTGGCCGCTCCCGCCGCAGCGGCGGACTACACCGTCCAGCGGGGCGACTCATTGTGGAAGATCGCCCGGGAACAGCTGGGAGACGGCACCCGCTGGGGCGAGCTCTATGCTGCCAACCGGGATACCGTCCGCGACCCCAGCCTGATCTACGCCGGCCAGGTGCTGAAGATCCCCGGCAGCGGGGAGGGGACCGCCCCGTCCGCGCCTGCGGAGGAGACCATGCCCGCCGTGGAGTCCACGACCCGGACGGAAAAGGCTCTGGCCCTCATCCGCACCTTCGCCACCGGCGACACCGAGACCGCCGCCCGCCTGCTGGACGAGAACTACATCCAGCACAACCTGGCCTACGGCACCGGGGAGGCCGCCTTCCTGGGCTCGGTGGAGTACCTGGCCTCCGCCCCGGTCAAGACCACGGTGAACAACATCCGGGCCTTTGAGGACGGGGACTATGTGTTCCTCCAGACCGTCTACAACTTCGCCGGAGCGGGGGAGCAGGTGGCCTTTGACATCTTCCGCTTTGACGAGGACGGGGAGATCGCGGAGCACTGGGACAACCTGGCCCCGCTGGCGGACCAGCCCAACCCCTCCGGCCGCACCCAGATCGACGGTGCCATGGAGATCACCGACCTGGACAAGACCGAGGAGAACCGGCAGCTGGTGAAGAACTTCCTCTACGACGTGATGCAGGGCAACAACCCTGACAAGACGGCCGATTACTTTGACGGCGACACCTATCTCCAGCACAACACCGCCATCGCCGACGGCGTATCCGGCCTGAACGCCGCCCTGTCCGCCCTGGCCCAGCAGGGCATCCAGATGATTTACGACGAGACCCACATGGTGCTGGCCCAGGGGAACTACGTCCTGGCGGTGAGCGAGGGCACCTACGGCGGCGCGCCCACCAGCTACTACGACCTGTGGCGGGTGGAGAACGGCAAGATCGCCGAGCACTGGGACGTGATGGAGACCATCGCCGACCC
>LHCFR02800__coassemble_900_pt1 | contig 18426 bp, 13 predicted proteins | sample LHCFR02800__metabat2_low_PE_042 | metagenome-assembled genome bin LHCFR02800
TAGGGGTGGAGCACATCCCAGATTCCGATCCGCCCCGCCTGGTCCCGGCCGTAGCGGAAATGCACATGACGATTCAGCACGGCGGCCACACACCACACCAGGGCCGGATACAGCTTTTCGCCCCGGGCCTTCGTACGCTGATAAAGGGACGTGATGTCCACGTCCGCCGTCAGGTAGACGGCGGTTCGGCGGAAGACCTCCAGGTACTCCCGCCGCTCCCAGGTGCTCTCATCAATGGGGGTAAAGGCCATGCGCTCTGCTCCTTTCTCCGCATCCACGGACGCTTTTTACCATGGTACCACAGGTCCGGGCCGGCGTCCATCATCACTCGAACCGGGACTTCATGAAGTGGATGAACTGGCGGGTCTCCCGGGTCAGGAACACGTCCCGCCGCCACACCACGGCGATGTTCAGCAGCAGCGGCGGATCCACCGGCAGGGCCACGATGTCCTCCCCCGGCTCGATCACCTGGGGCAGCAGGAACGCCCCGGCCAGGTTCTGGCGGATGAAGCTCTTGATGGTCAGCAGCTGGTTGGAGTAAAACAGCACGTTGGGCGTCAGCCCGGCGCTGCGGAACCGGCTCTGAAGCTGTGCCTGGTGATAGTGCCCGCTGGTGAACAGGATCAGCGGCGCCGCCGCGATGTCCCGCAGCTCCGCCCGTTCCCGGTTTGCCATGGGGGTGTCCGGACCGGTGCAGTACATCATAGGTGTCCGCAGCAGCAGCTGGGCCTCCAGCGCGGCGGGGGGCGTCTCCCCCATGGCGATGATGGCCAGGTCCAGCTGTCCGGAGCGCACCATGTCCCGGGCCGTGTCGGATCCCGCCTCCGTCAGCCGGATCCGGACCTCCGGATGGCTGCCGGTGAACTCGGCGAAGATCTTGGGGAACAGAAAAAACGCCACCATGGGCGGCACTCCCACGGAGAGGGTGGTCCGCCGGCGGCTCAGGGCCTGGAAGTCCGCCGTCAGGCCGTCCACCTCCTCCAGGATGCTGTCGCACCGGGCCAGGAACGTCTCACCGTCCGGCGTGGGCACCAGGGTCCGGCCGCCCCGGCTCAGCAGCAGCACCCCCAGCTCGTCCTCCAGGCTCTGGATAGCGGCGGTGACGGCCGGCTGGGAGATGTGGAGCCGCTCCGCCGCCCGGGTGATGCCTCCCAGGTGGCAGACGGCGGAAAAATACCGCATCTGCGACAGCTTCATGCGGCAGTCCCCTCCCTTCAAATATATAGATAAAACTGATATATCCATCAATATTCTATATTTTATTTATTATATGACGCGTGCTAGAATAAAGTCAACAGCCGCATGGCGGCATTGGGAATCCCGTTGGAAAAAGGAGGATCATCTGATGACGGACAGAGAGTTTTGGATGGGGCCTGACTTCCCCCGGCAGCCTCAGGAGGTGCTGGAGCGCCTGAAGACCTATGGAGCCTGCGTGGCGGCGGACGCCATGAAGGGCTTCAACGCCATGAACGGCTCCATCCAGCCGGTGGCGCCGGGCAGGTGCGTGTGCGGCTGCGCGGTGACGGTGCGGCTTCGTCCCGGGGACAACCTGCTGCTCCACAAGGCCATCGAGGCGGCCCGGCCCGGGGACATCCTGGTGCTGGACACCAACAGCAGTTACCGCAACGCCGTCATCGGCGGCATCATGTGCGGCGCCGCCTTCGGCAAGGGCATCGGCGGCCTGGTGGTGGACGGCGCCGTCCGGGACGTGGAGGAGCTCCGCTCCCACGGCTGGCCGGTGTTCGCCGCCGCCGTGGTGCCCTGCGCCGTGGACAGCGAGGGCCCCGGCCAGCTGAATCACCCCATCAGCTGCGGCGGCGTGCCGGTGCATCCGGGGGACATCATCCTGGCGGACGACAACGGTGTCACCGTCATCCCTCCCGCCTGGGTGGACTGGGTGCTGGAGGGCTGCGAGAAGCGCCGCCAGTCCGAGGCCCGCCGCATGGCGGAGATCGGGCAGGGGCAGCTGACGTCCGCCGCCGTACGGGCCAAGCTGGACAAGCTGGGACTGTAAGGAGGGCCGTCATGACTTCCAAACTGGAACGCCTTCTGGCCGGCGGGACGGTGGCGTGGGACCGGGCCCTGGTGACAGACGGCCTGTCCCCGGAGGCGGTGGCACAGATCACCGCCGTCACCCCCGCCGCGCCGGACAAGACCTGGGTGGTCATCGACCACGACGCCCCCGCCGGCTCCGTGGCGGTGGCGGAGCAGCAGAAGGCCCTGCTGGACTGGGCCAGACAGGCCGGCACAGTCTTCCGCTCCGGCCGGGGCATCGGGTACGCCCTGCTGCTGGAGGCGGGTCTGACGCCGGGGGAGATCGTCCTCTCCGGCGGCAGCCACGCCGCGGCGGTGGGAGCCGCCGGAGCCGTGGGCCTGTCCCTGCCGCCGGCGGAGCTGGCCCGTGCCCTGGAGCGCGGGCAGGTCTCCCTGCCCCCGGCACCGCCGCTGCGTCTGGCGGTGACCGGCACCCTCTCCCCCTACCTCTCCGTCCGGGATCTGGCCTGGACTTTGATCCGGAGCGGCCTGTGCGCCGGAAAAGCCGTGGCCATCCACGCCCCCCAGCTGACGCCTGCCAAGGCCATGGACCTGTGCGGCCTGCTGGGCGCCGCCGGAGCGGTGACCGCCTTCTGTGCCGAAGCGGACGCCCCGGCGGATGAGACGGTGGATCTGTCCGCGCTTCGTCCCATGGCGGTGCTGCCCGGGGACGCCGGACAGACCGCTCCCGCCAGCGGGACCGACGGTCTGCGGGTGAACCAGGTGTTCATCGGCGGCTGCGGCGGCGGAAGTCTGGAAGCCCTGCGGGAGACGGCGGCCCTCTGGCGGGGCCGGACCGTGTGCCCCTATGTGCGGGTCATGGTGGCTCCGGCCACCTCAGCCGTCTACATCCAGGCCCTGGAAGAGGGACTGATGGATGTCTTTCTGGACGCCGGGGCGCTGGTGATGAACCAGGGCTGCTCCGCCTGCTGGGCCCAGAGCCAGGGGCGGTGCGACCAGGCGGAGGTATTTGTCTCCACCGGCTCCATCAACTGCGCCGGCTGGGCTGGCAAGGCCCACAGCGGCATCTACCTGACCTCGGTCCGCCGGGCCGCCCAGGCGGCACTGTCCGGCAGTCTCTATGAGTCCTGAGAGGAGGCCCGCCATGGAACAGACTTTTCGCAGCCGCGTCTGGCGGCTGGGTGACAACATCGACACCGACATCATCATCATGACCAAATATCTGGCCAAGGCCTCCCTGCAGGAGATGGTCCCCCATCTCTTCGAGCCCCTGCGGCCGGACCTGGCGGCCCGGCTGTGGCCGGGGGACGCCATCGTGGCCGGAGAGAACTTCGGCTGCGGCTCCTCCCGGGAGATGGCGGCCTCCGTCCTGAAGACGGCAGGCATCCGCTGCATCATCGCCAAGAGCTTTGCCAAGATCTTCTTCCGCAACGCCATCAACAACGGCCTGCTGCTGATCGAGTGCCGGGACCTGTATGACCGCTGCCGGGAGGGCGATACCGTGGAGGTGGAGGTGGGCCGGCAGCTCACCTGCAACGGCACCGCCTATCCCATCCCCGCCCTCAGCCGGGAGGTGCTGGACATCCTCCGCTACGGCGGCCTGGTGCCCCGGATGCAGGCGCTGGACAAGTCCGCCCTGGCCGCTCCCGCCCCCCGGGACACTCTGCGGGACACCCACCGCCCCGGCCATACCCTGGCGGAGCAGCTGCTGCTCCACAACACCGGTGCGGAGGACCTGCGCCCCGGCGACGTGGTGACGGTCCGGGTGGACGAGGCGGTCCTCCACGACATCTACGCCCCCTATATCTTTCAGCAGTTCCGGGACATGGGCTTTGACCGGGTCTTTGACCCGGAGCGGGTCTCCGTCATGGCGGACCACCTGTACCCCACCTGCCTGGACGACGATCCCCGGTGCTTCCGGTACAGCCGCCGGTTCCAGGATGAGTACGGCGTGAAGCGGCTCTACGTGGCGGACGGCATCAGCCACCAGCTGGCCCTGGAAGAGCATCTGGCCGCCCCCGGCAGGATCATCTTCGGCACGGACAGCCACACCACCACCTACGGCGCCGTGGGCGCCTTCGCCACCGGCGTGGGGTACACGGAGATGGCCTCCATCATCGGCAGCGGGCAGTTGTGGATCCGGGTCCCCTCCGCCATCAAGGTGGTGGTGAACGGGACCCTGCCCAAGGGCGTCTTCCCCAAGGACATCATCCTGCGGGTGCTGGGGGACCTGACCGCCGCCGGCGCCATTTACAAATCCCTGGAGTTCACCGGCTCCGCCATCCGTCAGCTCAGCGTCTCCGGCCGGGCGGCCATCGCCAACATGGCGGTGGAGTGCGGGGCCAAGGCGGCCCTGTTCGCCCCGGACGAAAAGACCGCCGCCTTCTGCGGCGTGGACCTGGCGGACTGTGACTGGCTCCGCTTCGACGAGGACGCCCCATACGAGCGGGTGCTGACCTATGAGGCGGACACCTTCACCCCCTATCTCTCCTGCCCCTACGGGGTGGACAATGTGCACCCCATCCGGGACGTGGCGGGCACGCCGGTGGACCAGGTGTTCATCGGCAGCTGCACCAACGGCCGGCTGGAGGATCTGGCTGCCGCCGCCAAGGTGCTGGAGGGCCGCTCCATCGCCCCCTATGTCCGGCTGATCGTGACGCCGGCCTCCAAGGCCGTCTACCGGGAGGCCGCCCGGCTGGGATACCTGAAGACGCTGGTGCAGGCGGGCGCCATGGTGACCCATCCCTTCTGCGGGTTGTGCCAGGGCCGCAGCGGCGGCCTGGTCAGCGGAGACCAGGTGGTCATCGGCACCCACAACCGCAACTTCATCGGCCGCATGGGCAGCCCCGCCGCCCGGACCTACCTGGCAAGCCCGGCGGTGGCGGCGGCCTCCGCCCTGGAGGGCCGCATCGCCGATCCGGCACCTTACCTGTGATGCCCTGACGGGCAGGGCCCCCGGCCGTGAAATACGGCCGGGGGTCCTGCGATTCAATGGGGTCTGGGAGTTTGGGCGAGTGTGCGTTATGCCCGGGTGTAGTTCTCCACAAAGTCCAGAATGGTCTCGTTGAACTGCTCCGGATCCTCCAGGAACATCACGTGTCCCAGGTTCAAAAACTCGTGGAAGTAGCAGTTGCCGTTCACCAGGTCCCGGTAGTACCGGCCCATCTCGATGCCCCGGGGGATGGCCGGGCTGTCGGCGCAGCACAGCAGCAGGGGGATGTCGATCTTGGGCAGGGTGACGGTGTAGTCCTTGAACAGGAAGTCGTTGTACAGGGCAAAGGCGATGTACACCGGCAGCTTCTTCATCTCCGTGCTGACCCAGTCCTCATCCTCCTGGCAGGGCGGGGTGTGGAAGCAGAGCCGGGTAAAGGCCCGGACGTAGTCGTCATGGTGGGAGAAGGCGTTCTCCAGGGTGGCGGTCATGGCGTCCATATTGAAGCCCGCCAGGGAGTGGCTGTTCCAGGGCTCCGGAGAGAAGGGGTACAGGGCGGAGTCGATGACGCCGATCTTCTTCAGGTGCTCGTCGCCGAACTGCTCATAGTACTCCATCACCACGCTGCTGCCCATGGACCAGCCCAGCAGCGTCACATCCTCCAGACCCAGGTGCTCGATGAGCTCGTGGACGTCCTTGGCGCAGCGGTCCATAGTCAGGTTGTGCAGGCACTTGGAGGAGGAGCCGTGGCCCCGCCAGTCCATCAGCACCAGGCGGTGGTCGGTGGAGAGGGCCTCGATGTTCTTATAAAAGAATTTGGAGGAACAGAGATACCCGTGGAGGATCAGGATGGGATCCCCCTTGTCCTTGCCGTAGTCCTCGAAATAGATCCAGGCGCCGTCGCTGACCTGGAGGAAATTGTCCTTGCTCTTGATCATGCCTCTGCTCCCTTTCTCAGTCTTTCAGCGTGTCGATCTTGGCGTACTTCTCATCGTAGTCCTCGCAGAAGAACACCTGGAAATATCCCAGCTTGATCCGGTCCCTCTGGGTGGCATAGCTGACTGCCACCAGCAGCACCAGGGAGATCAGCCAGGCCGGCAGGAACGCGTGGACGCCGCCCAGGGCCGAGGCCCACCAGGCGCTGGTGGATGGGATGACGCCGGAAACAAAGTATAGGATGACGTAAGCAACGAATCCGCCTACCGTGGAGGCAAACATGCCCTTTGCCGTAGCCTTCTTCCAGTACATGCCCACCAGGACGGGGAAGTACCAGGCCGCCGCCAGAGCCGCCAGGGCGAAGTTGATCATGTACTGGGTCAGCTCAGAGGGCCGCAGGGCGATCAGGGTGGCGACCAGCGCGATCCCCAGGACAAAGGCGGTGTTGATGGTGCTCTGGGTCTTGGGAGGTGTGTTGGGCTTCCAGCAGTCCACCACAAAGTCCTTGGCCAGCATGGAGGCGCCGGCCATGGCCAGGCCCGCCAGGGAGGACTGGATAGCGGCGAAGATGCCGCAGAAGATGATGCCGCCCATCCAGGAGGGCAGGAGGTTGGTGGCGTTGAAGATGGTGGTGTAGTCCGCCGTCTCCAGGCCGGGATTGATGGCCCGGGTCAGGGGACCGGTGAAGCACATGATGCCCTGGATCAGGGTGAACACGCAGCAGGAGATCAGCACGCCCTGCTTCAGCTTCTTGTGGTTGTTATAGGTCATGGTGACGGACAGGGCATGGGGCACAGCGCCCAGGCCCACGCCGGCGAACAGGGCCGTGCCCATGGCGTTCCAGAAGGAGAAGCCGGTGTCCGCCTGAATGGCGCCGGGGAAGGCGGTGCCCAGATATTCCATGGTGGCCTGGACGCTGCCGTACTGCTCCACGTTGTTGGCGATCAGCACGCCGATGATGGAGAACGTGGCGATCAGCATGATGACGCCCTGGATGCAGGCCACCTTGGCCATGGACTTGATGCCGCCGGAGACGGTGTAGATCACGGTGATGACGATGGTCAGCAGGATGCCCAGATAGTAGGAGTTGGAGCCGGTGACGGCGGCGAAGACCTTGGCGCCGGAGGTGATCTGGCCCACGGCGAAGAAGGTCAGGCCGAAGGCGCCGGTGATGGCCAGTGCCCCCACCACCTTCTTGGACTGGAACCGCAGCCCCAGCAGCTGCTGGAACGTGACGGCGCCGGTGCGGTCGCGGAGGATGGCCACCTTGCGGCCCACGCTGCCCAGGCCGTAGGCCGCGGTCAGGAAGCCGGCATAGTAGACCAGCGCCGCGGTGAAGCCCACGGAGTAGCCCAGGCCGGGCGCTGCCACCATGGTGCCGCCGGCCATGGAGTTGGTGGCGGCGATCATGGCGATGGCAAAGGCGCCCAGTCCGCCGCCGCCCGTCAGGAAGGAGGCCAGGCCGTCCTTGCCGCCCTTCCTGGACTGGTATTTGATATAGAAGCCGAAGCCCACGATGACGACGCTGTAAATGGCGAAGATGATCAGCATCACCTGGGAAGTGGATGCGGTAACGGAAAATCCGCCCAGATCGTAACTCATGCCTCGTTCCCTCCCTCTTTCTTGCTCTCCTTGTTCTTCTTAAACCGCGCGGTCAGCGGGAATTCCTCCCACTTCATCAGCCAGATCATACCTACCACAAACATGACCAGGTAGATCACGATGGCCCCGGAGATCCACATGGGCATGCCCAGAAAATATTTCATCTCTGCGGGATCCCCAGTGCCGAAGGCGTACATCCAGATGGTCGCGATCACCGTGGCCACCACGCCGATCACGTGAAAGAACACGGCGTCCTTCTTGCCCGCCTCCAGGCGGCGGTCCAGGTTGCCCACCTGGGCGGGGTCATAGTCGGTGCTTTCCAGATCGACGTTTGACAGCTTCTTGTCTTCCATTCAATTTCCCTCCTTCTGAATCCTCTCCCGGCCGGCGATCTCCGGCCAAGCGTCTGCCTTTCTATTAAGCAAACGGCGTGCCAAAAAAATATTGGTAATTCTATCTAAATTGTGCTTGCAGATTTGTGTATTTCTATGATATATTGGATTAAAAACCACATGCTTTTCGCAAATTCGCAAAATCTGTTTTTGCGTTTCGGCGAATTGCGAATTTTCAATGTTTTCTGAAAGGAGCGTGACGGCTATGCCGCAATGCCCGGAATCCCGCCCCACCGGCGATCTGGCCACGGATCCGGCGGCGCAGAAGGAATATGAGATGCTGAAGGTCCTGGCCGAACATTACTTCGGCAGCATGATGGTCGTAGATGCCGCCGGGCGGTTCGTCTATGCCAATCCCGGCTGCAGCAAACTGCTGGACATCGATCACGATACGCTGATGCGGATTTCCATCTACGACACGCTTCAGGATTACTGCTGCTCTTCCAGCGCCTCCTCCATCAAAACCCTGGAAACCAGGCAGGAGTGCCTCAGCAACCACACCCTGACCGCCTCCGGCAAGCAGGTGCTGGCCCTGTCCCGTCCTCACTTCGGCCCGGACGGGGAGCTGCAGTACGTCCCCACCTACAGCTGGGACGAGGAGGAGCTGTACACCCTGCTGGAGAAGTTCGACCGGGAGCGGGACAACGTCCGCAACGTCATCCGCTTCATGCAGGCCACAGACAAGACCCCGGACATGATCATCGCGGAGAGCGATGCCATGGTGAAGCTGCTGGAGTACGCCGACCATGTGGCCACGGTGGACAGCACCGTCATCCTGTACGGAGAGTCCGGCAGCGGCAAGGAGATGTTCGCCAAGTACATCCACGCCCGCAGCAGCCGGGCCAGTCAGGTCTTCATCCCCATCAACTGCGCCTCCCTGCCCCCCTCCCTGCTGGAGGAGGAGATGTTCGGCTATGAGCGGGGCACCTTCACCGGCGGCTCCAAGGACGGCAAGATCGGCCTGTTCGAGTTTGCCGACAAGGGCACCATCTTTCTGGATGAGATCGGCGAGATGTCCCTGGAGCTCCAGGCCAAGCTGCTGCGGATCATCGAGACCGGCGAGGTCAAGCGCCTGGGCAGCAACCGGATCCAGAAGTGCGACGTGCGGATCATCGCCGCCACCAACCGGAATCTGCGGGAGATGGTGGAGGAAAGGGCCTTCCGGGCGGATCTGTACTACCGGCTGAACGTGCTGACCATCCACGTGCCGCCCCTGCGGGAGCGGGTGGCGGACATCGAGCCGCTGGCCCGGCACTTCGTCCAGCTCTTCAACAAGAAGTACGGCTTTGCCAAGCACTTCTCCCCGGCCCTGATCCGGGCGCTGGAGCGGTGGTCCTGGCCGGGCAATGTCCGGGAGCTGCGCAATACGGTGGAACGGATGATGGTGGAGAGCCGGGACTCCATCATCGACGCGGGGGCGTTCCGGGAGGTCCCGCCGGCCCCGGCCGCCCAAGACGCCGGTGAGCGCCCCGGCCCGGATCTTCTGCCCTATCAGCAGGCCATGGAGGCCTATGAGCGGGAATACCTCTCTGCGGTGGTATCATCCTGCGGCGGGGACCTCAGAAGGGCTGCCGGAAAGATGGGCCTCCACCTGTCCACCCTGTACCGGAAGCTGGAGAAGCTGGGCTTGAAGCCGCCCCGGTCCGCCGGGCACGGGCGGGCAGCCGACGGGGAGCCGACCGGCTGAAAAAGCTGGCATGAAGATTGCTTAATAATTTTGACGCGGTGCTGTGTACCGCGGGAGAGAAGGAATCGGTCTTGCTGGAAAATCTGCTGTTCAGTCTCAATATGAGCCTGCCCCTTTTCGTCGTCATGGGGCTGGGATGCGTCCTGACCCATAAAGGGTTCTTTACAGAAGACTATGTCGCGCATACCACCAATCTGGTGTACTACATACTGCTGCCCGGAAAGATGTTTCTGGACATCGCCACCAGCGACCTCGGCGCCGCCTTTGACACCAGGTATGTGGCGGTGGCAGTGGGCGGCGTGGTGCTGCAGTTCGCGCTGGCCTGGGCGGCCGGATGGCTGCTGTGCCCGGACCGCAGCAAGCAGAGCGCCTTTTCCCATGCCGCGTACCGGGGCAATTTCGTCTATCTGGGCACGGCGCTGCTGCAGAACATCTATGGAGTCTCCCATGTGCCCAGCGCAACGCTGATCCTGGCGCTGGTGATCCCCCTGTATAACATCCAGGGCGTCATCCTGATGACCGTCAAGGAGCGCCAGGGCCGCTTCCGCCTGTCCGCCGTGCTGCTGAATGTCCTGAAAAATCCCATGATCCTGGCAGTCCTGGCGGCCCTTCCCTTCGCCTATTTCAAGATCCAGCTGCCCTTTGTGGTCTCTGAGAGCCTGGGCTATTTCCAGGCCGCCACCAATACCATGGCCCTGCTGGTGGTGGGCGGCAGCATCCGGCTCAGCGCCCTGAAGAGCGACATGCCGCTGCTGCTGCGCCTCTCCGGCGTCAAGCTGCTGCTGATGCCGGCCATCTGGGCCGCCATGGGGATCGCCGCCGGTCTCCCGGCGGAGCAGCTGGTCACCCTGATCATCGTGGGCGCCATGCCGGCCGCCGTCAACGTCTATATCATCACGGACAAGATGGGCGGCGACGGGGCTCTGGCCTGCAGCGCCGTGGTGGTGACCCACCTGGTGTCTCTGTTCACCATGACGGGCATCGTCTTTGCCATGCGCACGGCGGGGCTCATATGACCGGGCTGATCGTAACGCTTTGCAACTTTGTTTCTGTTACATAAGACGCGCCATGCAACCTCTCCGGTGATCCTGCGTATCCTCCGCGGGCCTCCGCCTGCGGATCGAACGATATCCTGTCAATCAGCAAACATGGAAAGGAGTTTTTCACGATGGATTTGCCGAAACACGTAGAACTGATCGAGGTCTGCCCCCGGGACGGATTCCAGAACGTCCATGACATCATCCCCTTTGAGGGCAAGGTGGCCATTATCAAGAAGCTGGCAGAGGCCGGCTTCAAGCGGCTGGAGATCGTCTCCTTCGTCAGCCCCAAGGCCATCCCCCAGATGGCCGACGCCAAGGATGTGGTGGCCGCTGTGAAGGACACGCTGAAGGAGCACGGCGTCCGCTCCGTGGCCCTGGTCCCCAACGCCCGCGGCGTGGAGACCGCCGTGGAGTGCGGCATCGACGAGCTGACCTATGTCATCAGCGTCAGCAAGGCCCACAACATGGCCAATGTCCGCCGGACGCCGGAGGAGTCCATGGAGCAGTTCAAGGCCCTCATCCAGGAGTACGGCCACAAGATCGACTTCCGCCTGGCCCTGGCCACGGCCCTGGGCTGCCCCTTCGGCGAGGAGATCCGCACCGAGCGGGTGGCGGAGATGGTGCAGTTCGGCCTGGACCTGGGCTGCAAGGAGATCTCCATCGCCGACACCGTGGGCATGTCCAACCCCAAGCGCACCTATGATCTGATGAAGGCCCTCACCGCCCAGTTCGGCGCGGACAAGTTCGTCATGCACCTCCACGACACCCGGGGCCTGGCCCTGGCCAACACCCTGGCCGCCATGCAGCTGGGCGTCCACAAGTTCGAGACCGCCGCCGGCGGCCTGGGCGGCTGCCCCTTCGCCCCCGGCGCGGCCGGCAACGTGGCCACGGAGGACACCCTGAACATGATGCGCGAGATGGGCATCGACACCGGCATCGACAACGATGTGCTCCATGAGGCGGTGCTGCTGGTCCAGCAGTATGTCCACGCCCCCATCGTCAGCCATCTGACGCCCCTGTACAAGAAGGAGCCCTGCGTGTAAAGGCGATCCGCCATCCGAACGCCCCTGCGGCGCTTCCGCGCCGCAGGGACTTTCTGTGTCCCCCTGCCGGATAAGGGGTTTCTTTTTTCCGGGATCTGTGCTATCCTAAAATGAGATTTTGTTTGTCCGCGGCAAAGCATGGCCCCTTTTCGGGTCCTCTTGTTCTGCCCGTGTCCGCGTCCAGAACGCAGAGAGGTATATATGCGGGAGATATTGAATTGGCGAGACGCCAAGCGCGTCAGTGAGATCTGTGTGGTGGCCCCCACCCAGAAGCTTGCCGAAGAGGTCTGCACTCTGATCGACCAGAAGCATTACCGTGAAATCGATGTGGTCGTCGCCACCGGCGGCCGGCAGGAGATCGTGGACTGCGGCCGGGCTCTGTCCGAGAAAGGGGCAAAAATCATCATCACCCGAAAGGGCACCAAAAGCATTTTTGAAGAGACCACCGCTTTAAAAGTCGTCGGGCTGAACTACACGCTGTCAGACTATCTCTGGATGCTGAAGGAGCGGGGGATCTATACGCCCGGCCTGGTGGCATTTTTCTCCTACGATCCTCTGGGGCAGGACGTCCTGCAGATGTGCGAGATGCTGGGCGTCCAGGCAAAAAATTACATTTTCAAAAACTTTGCCGACTGCAAGACCTGTGTCGAAGACGCCCTGCGGGACGGGGCCGTGTTCAGCGTGGGCGGTGCCTGGACGGATCCCTGGTCCAAAAAGCTCGGCCTGCCCCACGTGATCCTCGAAAATTCGGAGGGGACCATCCTCACCGCCCTGGAAAACGCCATCCAGCTGCGCCGGGTCCAGCTGGAGGAGGCCGAGAAGCAGCAGCGCTTCAAGACCCAGATGGAGATGTACCAGGCGGTGCTGAACTTCACCCATGACGCCATCCTGGCCATCGACGAAAACGGTCGGGTCCAGGTCCTCAATCCGCCGGCGGAGCGGATCATGGGCTGCCGGGCCGCAGATTCCGTGGGACAGCCGGTGGAGGCGATTCTGCCCAACACCCTTCTGCCGGAGGTGCTGGAGAGCGGTGAAAAGCAGCTGGACCAGATCATGCAGATCCATCAGACCCTGTGCAACACCAACCGGATCCCCATTCTGGTGGACGGCCAGCGCCGGGGCGTAGTGGCCACCTTCCAGGACGTGAAGCAGCTGCAGAACAGCGAGCAGAAGATCCGCCTCAAACTGCATGAAAAGGGCCTGGTGGCCAAATACGCCTTCAACGACATTCTGGGGGACTCCCCGGCCATCCGCAGCACCATCCAGATCGCCCAGAGCTATGCCGCCTCCCGGGCCTCCGTGCTGATCCTGGGAGAGACCGGCACCGGCAAGGAGCTGTTCGCCCAGTCCATCCACAACGCCAGCGACCGCCGGGACGGCCCTTTCGTGGCCATCAACTGCGCCGCCGTCAGCAACAGCCTGCTGGAGAGCGAGCTGTTCGGCTATGAGGCCGGGTCCTTCACCGGCGCCTCCCGGGGCGGCCGGGAGGGCGTGTTTGAGCTGGCCCACGGCGGCACCCTGTTCCTGGACGAGATCGGCGAGATCCCCCGGGAGACCCAGGTGGAGCTGCTGCGGGTCCTGCAGGAGAAGGAGATCCGCCGGGTGGGCGGCAGCCGGGTGATCCCCGTGGACGTGCGCATCATCGCCGCCACCAACAAGGACCTGCTGCAGGAGACCGTGGAGGGCCGCTTCCGGGAGGACCTGTACTACCGCCTGGACGTGCTGGACCTGAAGCTCCCCCCGCTGCGGGAGCGGGGCGACGATGTGAAGATCCTGGGCATCCATCTGTTCCGCCAGCTGCCCGGCGGAGAGGACCCCACCATGCAGCACCAGTTCCTGCAGCTGCTGGAGGAGGTGGGTCCCTATCAGTGGTACGGCAACATCCGGGAGCTGCAGAATTTTGTGGAGCGGGCCAACATCCTGATGCGCAGCTCCGGGGCCTCGGCAGTCCGCGTCTCGGACATTCTGCGCCGCCGCTCCGATCCCGCGCCGGAGCCCCGTCAGGAGGCGGAGAGCCGGGACCGCAGCGCCATCGAGGCGGCCCTGCGCAACCACCCCGGCTCCATGGAGGACGCCGCCAGGAGCCTGGGCTGCAGCCGGCAGACTCTGTGGCGGAAAATGAAAAAATACGGCATCCAGCGCTGACTGTTGCACTTTTTGTCGCGTTCTTAACAGATTGCAACATATGTTTAACGGATTTCGATACACGCCCTGAAAAAAACACCTTATCCGCCGTTTTTTGTCTGCGGACAAGGTGTTTTTTTGTGCGCTTTTACTCCTTTTCTCCAGATATTTCATGGCAAATTCTAAACATTTTCCAGAAAATATGAACAGTTCTTTAACAGTTGGCACGCTTGTTGCTATAACTATTTATTAGCTTCTGACGTCGTGGGCGAGCGGCGGCTGGGCGGGCTGCAGGAGGGTCCTGCGGCAAGACTCTACAATCTTTTAGGAGGAGATTCAATGGGTAAAACGAAAGTCCAAAAGATCGGCTTCCTCGTAGGCATCATCGCCATGCTGGTGATCGGCTTCATGCCGACCCCTGCGGGGCTGTCCCTGGTGGGCCAGCGGGTGCTGGCCGTCACCGTGCTGATGGTGATCTTCTGGATCACCGAGGCCATGCCGATCCCGTTCACAGCACTGCTGCCGATCTTTTTGTTCCCGGTCATGCAGATCACCGGCTCCAAGGGGCAGAATGACATCACGCTGTTTGCGCACTATGCGTACTCCACCTGCTACCTGTTGGTGGGCGTGGGCTTCCTGTCCGGTGCCATGGTGAAGCACGGCCTGCACAAGCGCATCGCCCTGGGCATCGTCAGCAAGGTGGGCAAGAAGCCCTCCACCCTGATCCTGGGCTTCATCATCGCCGTCAGCTTTGTGTCCATGTGGATGTCCAACACCACCGCCACCGTCATGATGCTGCCCGTGGCCCTGGCCATTGCCAGCACTTTGGGTGACGAGGCCAAGGGCCTGAAGAAGGCCATGGTCCTGGCTATCCCCTACGCCGCCACCATCGGCGGCATGGCCACCGTCATCGGCACTACCACCAATCCCACCGGCATCGGTCTGATCCGGGAGACCATCGGAATTGACATTGACTTCCTGGAGTGGCTGAAGATCGGCCTGCCCTTCACCCTCATCCTGATCCCCTTCTTCTGGATCTACATGGTGAAGTTCTTCAAAGTGGACAAGATGCCTCCCACTGACATCTCCATCGCCCGCAAGCAGTATGAGGAACTGGGTCCCATGAACAAGGGCGAGAAGTGGGTCGCTGTGATTTTCGTTCTCTGTGTGATCCTGTGGGTCACCCGCTCCCTGGTCTGGGGCGACTGGTTCCCCTATGCCACGGACGAGACCATCGCCATGTTCGGCGCCATCCTGGTCATGATCGCCCCCATCGACTTCAAGAAGGGCGAGTACGTCTGCGACTGGAAGACCGGCTTCAACGACATCCCCTGGAACGCCGTCATCCTGCTGGGCGGCTCCATGGTCATGGGCAATGCCTTCCGTGACTCCGGCTGCGCCCAGTGGATCGCCTCCATGCTGTCCGGCCTGGAGGGCATGAACTCCGTCCTGATCGTGATCATCGTCGGCCTGGTCACCGCCATCCTCACCGAGCTGACCACCAACGCCGTGGTCGTGGCCGCCTTCATCCCGGTCCTGGCCGGCGTGGGCGAGGCCATCGGCGTCAGCCCCTTCGCCATGATGATCGCCTGCATGCTGGCCTGCAACTTCGCCTTCATGCTGCCTCCCGGAACGCCCCCGAACGCCATCGTCTACGGCACCGGCGAGATCGAGCTGAAGGACATGATGAAGTGCGGCCTCGGCCTGAAGATCATCGCTCTGATCGTCTTCCCCATCGTTCTGTACTTCATCACCATGGGTCTGTTCGGCGTCGGCACTGTCTGACCTGTCTGACCGGATCGGAACATACGGCGAAAGGTCCCGCGTCCACAGGACGCGGGACCTTTTTCTGCCCGGCGTTTCATTCTCCGCCGGAAAAAGTTTACGTGTGCAACGCACATGTGACACTTCCTGTTACATTCTGTTACGCCTCATCCGCCCTTTGCCGATATTTGTACAGGTGGCCCAATCCCGGCGGTGTTTTTCCGGGATTTTCGCCAAATGCCCATTTTGCACTTTAACGCTGTCTTAATCTCCGAAAAGAAAATCTTTATATCCTGTGGCATGCCTTTTGCTACAAGATAGGGGTTGTCTTGAGCCGCTGTGGGCGAGCGGCGGCCCGGGCAGTGCCGCAGGAGGGTCCCGCGGCCGTACTCGACAATCTTTTTAGGAGGAGATTCAATGGGTAAAACAAAAGTCCAAAAGTTCGGTTTCCTCATTGGTGTCGTCGCCATGCTGCTCGTCGGCTATGGCCCTGCCATTGAGGGGCTGACGCAGGTGGGCCAGCGGGTCCTGGCCTGCACCGTGCTGATGGTGGTCTTCTGGATCACCGAGGTCATGCCGATCCCGTTCACGGCACTGCTGCCGATTTTCCTGTTCCCCATGCTGGGCATCACCGGCTCCGGCGGACAGAACGGCATCACGCTGTTCGCGCACTATGCGTATTCCACCTGCTACCTGCTGGTGGGCGTGGGCTTCCTGTCCGGCTCCATGGTGAAGCACGGCCTGCATAAGCGCATCGCCCTGGGCATCGTCAGCAAGGTGGGCAAGAAGCCCGCCACCCTGGTCCTGGGCTTCATCCTGGCCGTGGCCTTCGTCTCCATGTGGATGTCCAACACCACCGCCACCGTCATGATGCTGCCCGTGGCCCTGGCCATCGCCAGCGCCCTGGGCAGTGAGGCCGCCGGCCTGAAGAAGGCCATGGTCCTGGCCATCCCCTACGCCGCCACCATCGGCGGTCTGGGCACCATCATCGGCACCACCACGACTCCCACCGGCCTGAGCCTCATCCGGGAGACCATTGGGGTGGACATCAACTTCCTGCAGTGGATGCAGATCGGCCTGCCCTTCATGATCCTGCTGATCCCCTTCTTCTGGATCTACATGGTGAAGTTCTTCAAGGTCGACAAGATGCCCGACATCGACATCTCCATCGCCCGCAGGCAGTATGAGGAACTGGGCCCCATGAACAAGGGCGAGAAGTACACCGCCATCATCTTCATGATCTGCGTGGTCCTGTGGTGCACCCGCTCCATCCTCTGGGGCGACTGGTTCCCCTTCGCCACCGACGAGACCATCGCCATGTTCGGCGCCATCATGGTCATGATCTGCCCCATCGACTTCAAGAAGGGCGAGTACGTCTGCGACTGGAAGACCGGCTTCAACGACATCCCCTGGAACGCCGTCATCCTGCTGGGCGGCTCCATGGTCATGGGCAACGCCTTCCGTGACGCCGGCGTCGCGGAGTGGATCGCCGCCATGCTGTCCGGCCTGGAGGGCATGAACTCCGTCCTGATCGTGATCCTGGTGGGCATCGTCACCGCCATCATCACCGAGCTGACCACCAACGCCGTGGTTGCCGCCGCCTTCATCCCGGTCCTGGCCGGTGTGGGCGAGGCCATCGGTGTCAACCCCTTCGCCATGATGCTGTCCTGCCTGGTGGCCTGCAACTTCGCCTTCATGCTGCCTCCCGGAACGCCCCCGAACGCCATCGTCTACGGCACCGGCGAGATCGAGCTGAAGGACATGATGAAGTGCGGCCTCGGCCTGAAGATCATCTCTCTGATCATCTTCCCCATCGTCCTGTACTTCATCGTCATGGGTGTCTTTGGCATCGGCTCTGTCTGACCGGCTGTCCCGGTACATCGACCAGGAGCTCCGCGCACTGTGTGCGCGGAGCTCCTTTTTCCGCCCGCCGGTTCCCCCCGCTTCCGCTCCGGCAGGATCCACGGCTGCCGGCGGACCACCCGGCGGCGCTCTGCTCCCGGCGCGCTCCGGTCATTTTCGGTGGCGCGCCTTCGGGGTGGACAGTCATCCTCTCCGCCGCCTTTTCCGGCAGGACACGGCCAGCCGCTGGGAAAGCCGGGCGGTCCCACACCCATACCGGAGACCGATTCTCCGGACACCGGCATCCGCCTCGCTCCAGAGCGGCCGGGCGCAGAGCCGTTTTGCTCCGCGCATCCCGCCGCCCGCTTTTCTCTTGCGCGGTGCCTCCGCAGGAGCGTCCCGGTCCCCAGGCGTCTGTCCGAAGCACCAGGCCCCTGCGCCCGGATCCGCCGGAAAAGAAAAGCCCCGCCCCCTTCCGTTTCGGAAGGGGGCGGGGTGAGTGTGTGTGGTTTCTTTATCGCTCGGGCTTGCAGGGGGTCTCTTTTTCCACGTTGATGTGGTGGCCGCTGTAAGTGCCGGGAATGGCCTGCACCTGAGCCTTGGCGGCAGCCAGCAGCTTGGAGAAGGAGATGCCGGTGTCATAGCCCATCTCATTGAGGGCCCACACCACATCCTCCGTGGACAGGTTGCCGGATGCGCCGGGGGCGAAGGGGCAGCCGCCCAGGCCGCCCAGAGCGGCCTGCACCTTGGTGACGCCCATCTCCATGGCCGCCAGCGTGTTGGCCATGCCCAGGCCGCGGGTATCGTGGAAGTGGACCATCAGGTCCAGATCGGGATAGGCAGCCTTTACGGCGCCGATGACCGCGCGCACCTGGGCGGGATCGGCGATGCCGATGGTGTCGCACAGGCAGCAGGTCTTCATGCCCGCGTCCACATAGTCCTTCAGGAACGCCACCGCCGCGGCGGGATCGTCGTACTTGCCCTCGAAGGGGCAGCCGAAGGTGGTGGCCAGGTCCACGATGATGTCCAGGTCGGGATAGGCGGCCCGGATCTCCTTGTAGGCCTCCAG
>LHCFR02800__coassemble_1028_pt1 | contig 16151 bp, 11 predicted proteins | sample LHCFR02800__metabat2_low_PE_042 | metagenome-assembled genome bin LHCFR02800
GGCACCGGCTATGAGGGCACTGTGGACGCAAGCGGAAATATCATCACCAGTACCGATGGCGCCGGCCTTCCTGAACCGGGCTTTATCGTGACGCTGCCCGCCAGCGCGCCCGCGAATACAGTGATCACGGACCTCGTATTCGAGGAGGCCGACGGCGGCGACCGCACCTGGCAGTTTGAGACCTATGACGGCCAGGCGGACACTGTGGTCTACAAGCTGGTCCCCCAGGGTGACGAACAGACAGCCACCCGTGTCCAGTTCACCAAGGCGAACGGCGAGGTCATCGTCAGTGACGAGTTCACTGTCGGTTTGGAAGTGAACACCTCCTTTACCATGGCGCTCTACAAGGGCAGCGGGGCGACTGCCGTTGGCAAGATCGTCGCCGAGATCGATGGGAAGTCCTATAGCGTCAACAGCGATCCCACCGGCACCCTGACGGTCCGGGGCACCACGGATGGTGCCCAGTATGCGGAGATGACCCCCGAAGAAACGCGGAGCTTGCCGGAAGAAGGAAAGCCCGCTGTGATGGCTCCCGTGGGCACCACCTACGCCATCAACGGCGGCGAGGTCCAGGTACAGGACTCCTCCGGCGTGGCCCTGCTGTTTGACGCCATCATCGACCATGAGGACGAGGACCGCACAGAGCTGCTCCAGGACCGGGCGGAAGCATATTTCACCACCGAAAACATCCAGCCCGAAACTGGCAAGGAGTTCACCTACGAGTTTAAGTACCTGGACCTGGTGGACCAGAACAACGGCAACGTTTGGGTGGCGGCACAGGATGCTGATGGAAACGGCAGGGATGTGACCGTCTACTGGCCGCTCCCGGAGGGTACTAATGCGGACACCAAGTTTACCCTTCTGCACTTTAAGGGTCTGCACCGGGAGATGGCGACTGGTGATATCGCAACCGAAATCGGTAAGTGCGCAGTCGAGGAAATCCAGACTGAGGTAGTGGGCAGCCATGTCACATTTAAGATCGGCTCCAGTGGCTTCTCCCCCTTCGCGCTGGTGTATGAGAAGGACGGCACGGCGCCGCCGGTAACGCAGTACACGGTGACCTATGATGCCAACGGCGGCAGGGGGACCATGGCGTCTCAAACCGTTAACGCAGGCGACTCCGTTACGATCAGATCCAATGCCTTTACTCGGAGCAACTATGCCTTTGACGGATGGAACACGCGGGCTGACGGCAGAGGCACGAGCTATGGGCCTGGTGACTCCCTTACTGTAAACGGCAATATTACCCTGTACGCCCAGTGGGATTACACCGGCGGCGGCGACTACAATCCCAAGGACGCCACTCTGCGCTTCAACTCCAGAGGCGGCACGGAGTTTGATGACATCGTTCGTGATGATCCCTTCGAGTACAACCCCTACAACAAGATCCCCTCTCGTCCCGGCTACCGGTTCACCGGCTGGTATAACAACAGCAGTCTCGACAGACGGTATCCCGAGGATGAAAAGATCTCTGTTCCCATGGGCATCACAACTGTCTGGGCCGGCTGGGAGGAGACCTCCGTGCCCTCCATGCTGAACGGCGACGACCACTACGCCTACATCCAGGGCTACAGCGACGGCACCGTGCGGCCCAACGCCAACATCACCCGGGCCCAGGTGGCCACCATCTTCTTCCGCCTGCTGGACGAGGACGTGCGGGACGACAACCTGACCACCTACAACACCTTCCCGGATGTGGATGAGGACTACTGGGCCAACACGGCCATCTCCACCATGGCGTCCCTGGGCGTCATCAACGGCCGCAACTCCGGCCTGTTCGACCCCGATGCCTATATCACCCGCGCCGAATTCGCGGCCATCTGCGCCCGGTTCGACGACAGCGGTGTGGACGGCATCACCACCTTCACGGACACCGTGGGCCACTGGGTGGAGGACGAGATCAGCCGCGCCGCGGCGCTGGGCTGGATCCAGGGCTACAGCGATGGCACCTTCCGTCCCAACCAGTACATCACCCGGGCACAGGCGGTGACCATGATCAACCGCGTGCTGTGCCGCCTGCCGGAGGACACGGACGACCTGCTCTCCGGTATGAACACCTGGACCGACTGCCATGAGGACGACTGGTTCTACCTGGCCATCCAGGAGGCCACCAACTCCCACGACTTTGTCGCCAAGGACCGGGTCTATGAGAGCTGGACCGACCTGAACCGCGCTCCCGACTGGAGCCGGTACGAATGATCTGATCTGTACAGACCCGGCGGGCCGGGCGGAGGATCTCTCCGCCCGGCCCTCTTTCTGTTTCCGGCTCCCCGCTGCCCGGACTTTTTTGCGGGGTTTCCGCCGCCCGGAACATGCGCCCGGGATCCCCGGATTTTTCGGGGCAGGGCCTGCCGCCCTTCTGCGGCAGACGCTCCGCGCCGCGGCTGCGTCTCCTTCCGCCCGCCGCAGGTCCCCGGCCGGCGGGATCGTTGTCCCCGGCGCGCCGCCGCGGGCCGGGACCGTCCCTCTCCGAAGGCGCCGCCCGGGTCCCCGGTCCCCGGCCGTCCGGGCCGCCGGAGGCCGAAAGCGCAAAAAAGTCCGGGTGTCCTCCCCCCTGCTCCGGCTGGGCCGGCGGCTGCGCACGTTTGTCCCTGTTCAAGCGGGCAGGCCGTCCCGTATAATCAGATCAGCGCCGCGGGCCGGAGCTCCGGCGCCCCCCACCGCTTCCTCGTCAGCCGCGGAGACAGAGACCGCGGCAGATGACTTCTTTTCTCCCCCCTGCAGCACCGACCATCCCGGCGGTGCTGCAATTTCTTTTCCCCCGCCCTCCTTCCGGGAGGGCGGGGTTTTTCTGCCTCGGCCGGAGTGCCGGGGCGGCAGAAATGGGGTGACAAGCCCGCTGCCGTCTGTTATACTGTAGGTTTGGGCCCCGGCCGCGCCGGGGCGATCTGTGTGCAAACGAGGCGACGAATCATGCGTGGGAAGAAGTTTTTGGCCTGGTGCCGGGGAGAGGCGGTCCTGCTGACGGCGGCGGTGTGCGCCGCCGTGTCGGCGTTGGCGGTGCCCCCCTCTGCGGCATATCTGGGATATATCGATCTGCGGGTGCTGTGCCTGCTGCTGTGCCTGATGGCCGTGGTGGCGGGCCTGCAGCACTGCGGCGTGTTCCTGGTGCTGTCACAGCGCCTGCTGGCAGGGGAGAAAAACGTCCGCCTGCTGCAGCTTCTTCTGGTGCTGCTGCCCTTTTTCTCCTCCATGCTCATCACCAACGACGTGGCCCTGATCACCTTTGTCCCCTTCACCCTCCAGATCCTGGAGCTGGCCGGGGAGCGCCGGCGGGTCCTGCCCACGGTGATCCTGCAGACCGCGGCCGCCAACCTGGGCAGCATGGCCACTCCCGTGGGCAATCCCCAGAACCTGTTCCTGTGCGGGCACTTCCACCTGTCTGCCGGGGACTTCTTCTCCACCCTGCTGCCCTATACGGCGGTGAGCCTGCTGGCCCTGTCCGCCGGGGCCCTGGTGGGCAGCCGCCAGTCGGTCTGCGTCCGCTTCCCCCAGCCGGCGGCCATCCGGCGGCCGGGACTGCTGGCAGTGCTGGCGGCACTGTTCGCGCTGTGCCTGCTGGCGGTGTTCCATGTGGTCCACTACGCCGTGGTGACGGCCGTCGTGGTGACGGCGCTGCTGGTGCTGGCGCCGGGACTTTTGAAAAAGGTGGACTACAGCCTGCTGCTGACCTTCGTGTTCTTCTTTATCTTCGCCGGCAACATCGGCCAGATCCCGGCCCTGCGGCAGCTGCTGGCGGGCTGGATGGACCGCAGCGCCCTGCTGACCTCCGCCCTGGCCAGCCAGGTCATCAGCAACGTCCCCGCCTCGCTGCTGCTGGCGGGCTTTACCGAGGACTGGCGGGGCCTGCTGCTGGGGGTGGACCTGGGCGGCCTGGGCACGCCCATCGCCTCCCTGGCCAGCCTGATCTCCCTGAAGTTCTACATCCGCAGCCCCGGCGCCCGGCCGGGCCGGTTCCTGCTGTGGTTCTCCGCGGTGAACTTCGGCGGCCTGGCGGTCCTGCTGCTGCTCACCCGGGTGTTCTGACCCCGCCGCGGGAGCAGAAAAATTTTCTCACCGCTGCAACACTTCCGCTGCGCCGGTTGTATATAGGGCAGAGCGGCAGGAAGCCGCTCGGGAAAGGATGATCTGCATGAACGTTCAAAAGACCGTCTCCGCCCTGGCGGCAGCCCTGGTGCTGGCCGGGGCCGTCTCCCTGCCCGCGCTGGCCGCGGAGCAGACCGCTCCCGCCCCGGAGAGCGCCGCATACGGCTATCCCCTGGAGCTCAACGGCGCGGCTGCGGCCGCGGACGTGCCGGTGATGGTGCCCCTGCGGGCAGTGGCGGAGGCCCTGGGCTTTACGGTGACCTGGAACGGAGACGGCACCGTGACCGTCGACAGCGGTGAGATGCACAGCGTCATCACCATCGGCGAGGACCGCTATCAGGCCGTCACCAGCATCGAGGGGGCAGTGGGCGCCACAGGCCCCCTGCAGCTGGGCGCGCCGCCCTATGTGATCCAGGGCACCACCTATGTGCCCCTGAAGCTGTTCGATGTCCTGCTGGGCAGCGGGGCCGTCACCCTGGACGGCGGCCGGATCGCCGTGCGCACCGCGTCCGATCCCGGAAGCACCCAGCTCCCCGATCCCTGGACGGAGCTGGACACGCCGGAGGCGGCCGCCGAGGCCGCCGGGTTCGATCTCACCCTTCCGGCGGAGGCGGACCGCTTCGCCGAGCGGGTCTATCGGGTCCTGCCCTCCGGCAGCGCGCCGCTTCTGGAGGTCCTCTGCCGCACCGGGGATGACCGCCTTATCCTCCGCAAGGCCCCCGGCAGCGGAGACATCAGCGGCGACTACACCGCCTATGCCCAGGAGCAGGTGACGGCCGTGGGGGACCGCTCCGTGACCATGCGGGGCGCGGATGGCCGCTTCTCCCTGGCTGTCTGGACGGACGGCGGATACGCCTATTCCGTCTGCGCGGATACGCCCCTCTCCGGCGGGGACATGGCCGCGCTGATCCGGCAGATCCGGTGAGTCTGCAAAAAACTTCCGGGGAGGCGGGCCGCAGCTGCCCGCCTCTCCGGAGGAATGGGGGAGATCCTGTTTGGTGTGCTGTCTGATACCCGGGGCCGGCCTGCGGCCCCTTCTGTTCCCGCGGATGCTGCGGCGTCTGGCGGTCTGGCGGACAGCGGCGGCAGCAGGGCGGGAACGCCCCGGCGCCCGGAGCGCAGACCGCTGTGAGGCGGTCAACCGCCAGGCGGAGCGGCTGCTGGACGACTTCGGGGACAGCATCCTCCGGCTGGCCTACTCCTATCTCCACAGCATCGAGGACGCCGAGGAGGTCCTGCAGGACACCCTGCTCCAATTCCTGCGGACCGCCCCCGACCTGCAGAGCCCGGCCCACGAAAAGGCATGGCTGCTGCGGGTGGCGGCCAATCTGAGCAAGAACCGCCTGCGGTACAACGCGCGCCGCAGGACGGACCAGCTGGCAGAGGAGCTGGTGGCGGAGGAGCGGGAGGACCTCTCCTTCGTGTGGGAGGCGGTCCGGTCTCTTCCGCCCGGCTATCGGGAGACCCTCCATCTCTTCTATCAGGAGGGGTACTCCGCCGGCGAGATCGCCCGGCTGCTGGGGCAGAAGGAGACCACGGTCCGCACGCATCTGGCCCGCGGCCGGGAAAAGCTGCGGGCGATCCTGGGGGAGGCGTATGACTTCGATGAGAAAGTATGAAGAGGCGATGGCGCACATCCGCGTGACCCCCGCCATGCGGGCGCGGGTCCTGCGCCGCGTCCGGCAGTCCGCCGCCCGCCGGACCGCCTGGAGACGTGCCGCCGCGCTGGCGGCCTGCCTGGCCGTGGCAGTGCTGGGGGCCCTGGTCCTTCCCTCCGTCCGCCAGCCCGCCGACGACGTCGGAGGCGTGCTGGCCCCCGGCCCCACGCAGGCCGCCTCCGCTGAGGAGCTGAGCCGTCTGGCCGGATTTCAGGCGCCGGAGCTGGATGTGCTCCCCTTCGTGCCCCAGCAGGTCTCCTACTCCCTGATCGGGGACCTGGCCCAGGTCCAGTACCGGGCGGGAGAGGACACGGTGACCTGCCGCAAGGCCCCCGGGCAGGCGGACATCAGCGGCGACTATCAGACATACGCGCAGACGGAGATCCTGGAGATCGGCGGCATCCCGGTCACGGTGCGGGGCGACGGCGGCCTCATCTCCCTGGCCACCTGGACGGATGGGGACTTTTCCTTCTCCCTGGCCTCGTCACAGCCCCTTGCGCCGGATGTGTGGACGGATATGCTCTCTGACATCATCGGACACGGCGGATAAGCCCGCCGTGTCCGATGTTCTGCTCTCTTCCGCCGCTCACGCCTCCGCCGGAGGCTGCTGAAACGGCCGCAGCATCTTCAGGACAAAGACCCGCACCAGCTGGCGGATGGAGCAGCGGGCCGCCTCCACACCGGCCAGCGCCATGGCCCGCCGCTGCTTCTCCGTGGGCACGGCGTAGGGATATACGCCGAACAGGAAGGGGAAAAAGGCGTAGAGGAACTCCCGCACCTCCTGCTCCGTCATGGCGGGGAAAAACGTCTCCAGGCAGCGGGCGACCGCTTTCATGGCTCTGCCGTATGTCCGTTTGAAGGCCACCAGGTTCTCCATGCGGCTGCTGCCCTCCATGTCATAGAGGTTCATGGACTCCAGCTTCAGCATGCACGCCCGCCGCTCCAGCGTGCAGGCCATCCGGTCCGCGAACCCCTCCGGCGTCAGGGCCGTCTCCTGCCGGGCCATCTCCTCCAGGTCGGCGATCCACGCCTCATGCTCCCGCTGGAGCAGGGCCAGAAAGATCTCCTCCTTGGTCTGGAAATAGTTATAGATGGAGGTGCGGGTGAAGGAGGTCCGGGCCCCGATGTCCCGGATGGTGATGTCCCGGAACCCCATGGTCTCATACAGGGCGGCGCAGGCGTCGATGATCTCTTCCTTCCGGGCGTTGGTCAGCGCTTCCGATCCCTTGGGCATGGCCGCCTCACAGTCCCAGTGCGGATCTGGCCCAGGCCGCCGCGCCGCTGTTCACCAGCCTGCCCCGCTTCCAGTCGGCCCTGGGGCAGTGTTCCCGCAGGCTCTTCTCCGCCCCGCCGATGCCGCTACCGCCGGAGGTGGCAAAGGGGATGAGGACCTTTCCCGAGAAGTCGCAGCTCTCCAGAAAGGTGTCCACGATCCGGGGTTCCACATACCACCAGATGGGAAAGCCCACAAACACCGTGTCATACTGCTCCAGGTCTTTCACCGGCGCGGCCATGGCGGGCCGGCAGGCCGGATCGTTCATCTCCCGCGTGGAGCGGCTCTTCCGGTCCGTCCAGTCCAGATCCGCGGCGGAATAGGGCTCCGCCGGGCGGATCTCATACAGCTCCGCATGAACGGCGTCCGCCACCTCCCGCGCCGCCCGGGCGGTCACGCCGCTGGCGGAAAAATAGGCCACCAATATCCTGCTCATTTCACTCTGCTCCTTTCCGGCCTTGCAGCCCGGTCCGTCTCACTTCCCGCGGGCCGGCGCCGCGCCCCGCCGACGGTCTGGGCGGGCGGAGCGCGACGGCTTCCCGCGATGTTCTGACGCTGTGTCATTGTCTGCACTATAGCACTGTTTTGACATTGTGTCAATACATTTCCGGGCGGTTTCCGCCCGGCCGGGCACGCAGAAAAGACGCGGCGGCCCCGGCCGGAAAAAAGCAGCACCACCGGCCGGGCCGGTGGTGCTGTTCCGCAGAGCCTGCGGGAGAGATCACTTCATGAAGGTGTCGTTGACCATCTGGTCCAGGTAGCTCTGATACTTCTCCTGGACGTCGGCGGGCACCAGGTCGCTGAGAGCGCCGGCGGACAGGGCGCCGTTCTGCAGCGTGCCGTAGATGACCTCGCCGCCGAAGGTGCCGTTCTCCACGGCCTCCATGCACAGGCCCACCAGAGAGGCGTTGTCCGTCACCTGGCTGCCGATGATGCACTCGTTCTGGCCCAGCAGGTCGGAGGGCTGGGCGATGTCGTAGATGGTCACGGAGCCGCTGGCGGCGTTGGCCTCGTCGATGGCCTGCCGGGCGCCGGAGTCCACGGCGGAGGCGTCGCCGAAGAACACGTCGGCGCCCTGGTCGATCATGGCCTTGGCAAACTCGATGCCCTTGTCGGTGGCGGAGAAGTCACCGGAGTAGACGATGTCCAGGGTGGTGACGGTCTTGCCCTCCTGCTCGCCCACATAGGCGGCGGCCTCCTGATAGCCCTGGTACTTGCCCAGGGTGGTGTCCAGCTCCATGCCGCCGATGAAGGCGATGGTGCCGCTCTGGGTCATCAGGCCCGCCAGGGCGCCGGCGATCCAGCCCACCTGCTGGGCGTTGGGCAGCAGAGAGGTCACGTTGCCGTTGGCGGCCTGGGCGGGGGTGTCCTCGCCGCCGTTCAGCAGGGCGAAGGCCACATCGGGGAACTCCTCCGCCGCCTGCAGCACGGCGTCGGTGTACTGGTTGCCGGGGGCGTAGATCAGGTCATAGCCCAGGTCGCAGTAGGAGACGATGGTGTCATAGTAGGCGGACTGGGCGATGCTGTCGGAGACCTCGGTCTCCCAGCCGTGCTCCTCCGCGGCATCCACCATGGCGTTGTAGCAGGACATGCCCCACCCGCCGTCGGAGATGCTGGAGTCGCAGATCATGGCCACGCGGCAGGCGCTCTCTCCGGAGCTGTCGCCGCCGTCCTCGGTGCCGCCGCCGGTGGTGTCGGTGCCGGTGCCGCCGCAGGCCGCCAGCGACAGGCTCATGGCCAGCGTGAGAAGGATCGCAAGCAGTTTTTTCATGTTCTTTCCTCCAATTTCTTCAGATGTTGTGGATCGGTCTATCGATAACAGCCGCTTTTGGCGGCGATTATCCGCTCAGCGCTCTTCCTTGAGATAGGGCTTGCCGGAGCTCTTGGGTCCGGCCTTTTTCATGCCGATGCTGGCCAGCACCACCACGGTGGCCACATAGGGGATCATCTGGAAGAACTGATAGGGCACGCCGAAGCTGCCCACCTGCAGGCGGATCTGCAGGGCGTCGCAGAAGCCGAAGAACAGGCACGCCAGCAGCACGCCGGCGCCGCTCCACCGGCCGAAGATCACCGCCGCCAGGGCGATGAAGCCGCGGCCCGCCACGTTGCCGTCCACATAGGTGTTGGCGTAGCAGGTGGTGAGGTAGGCGCCGCCGATGCCGGCCAGGGCGCCGCAGATGACGCAGGCGGCGTACTTCACGCCGATGACGTTGATGCCCAGGGTGGCCGCCGCCTTGGGATACTCGCCCACAGCCTTGTAGTTCAGGCCGGACTTGGTGCGGTTGAAATAGATGACCGTGAAGATCACCAGGCCGTAGGCCAGATACACCATGGGGGTCTGGTCCAGCAGGAGGCGGACCAGGAAGTTGTCGGAGGTGATGCCCAGGGAGCCGGACAGGGTGTTCATCAGCCCCACCTGCACCAGCTCGGACCCGGCGCCGAAGTACACCCGGTAGATGAAGGCCGCCAGGGCCGGGGCGAAGATGTTGATGGCCATGCCGTAGACGATCTGCTCCGCGCAGAGGGTGACGGTGGCGTAGGCGAAGATCATGTTCACCAGGATGCCCACCGCCGCGCCGGCCAGCACCCCCAGCATGGGGCTGCCGGTGATGAGGCTCACCAGAAAGCCCACCAGGGAGCCGATGGAGGCCAGGCCCTCCAGTCCGATGTGGACCAGGCCCGCCCGCTGGGAGTACAGCTCCGCCAGCGCCAGGAAGATCAGGGGCGTCGCCATGCGGACACTGGAGAGGATGATGTTCATGACGAATTCCATATTACGCGGCCTCCTTCCGTCTCTCCGTCAGCCTGCCCAGGAACGCCTTGAACCCGGGCAGCTTCACCATGGCCAGGCCCGCCACGGTGAACACGATCACCAGGGCCTGAATGATGTCGGACACGCTGGTGGGCACGCCGGTGGCCGCCTGCATGGTGGTGGAGCCCACCCGCAGCGCCGCGAAGAAGATGGCCACCAGAATGGTCGCCAGGGGATGCAGCTGGCCGATGAGGGCCATGGCCACGCCGTCGAAGCCGTAGCCGTTGCCGAAGCCGTTGATGAGCCGGAACTGGGTGCCCAGCAGCTCGGCGCTGCCGCCCAGGCCGGCGATGGCGCCGGAGACGATGAAGCTCAACAAAATGTACTTCTTCACCGCGAAGCCGTTGAACTCCGCCGCGGTCATGTTCAATCCCACGGCCCGCAGCTGGAAGCCCTTGGAGGTGTAGAACAGGAAGTAGTACACCAGCAGGCCCACCACCAGGGCGATGACGAAGGCGGAGGTGACCCGCAGGCCGAAGAGGCGGCTGAGCTGGGTGGCGTCCGGCACGGCCTGCGTCTGGGGGACGCTGCCGTCCCGCAGCCAGTTGGTGTACACCACGCCCATGAACAGCGTGGCCACGTAGTTGAGCATGATGGTGATGATCATCTCGTTCTGGCCCCGGTAGACCTTCAGCAGTCCGGCGATCAGGGACCAGACGCCGCCGGCCGCGGCGCCGCCCACGAGACAGAGGATGATGGCCGGCAGGCCCTCGATCCCGCTCTGGGTGGCGATGTAGCAGCAGACGATGGAGCCCATGAGGAACTGGCCCTCACCGCCCAGGTTGAACACGCCGCAGCGATAGGCAAAGCAGGCGCACAGGCTGGTGAAGATCAGCGGTGTGGAGCGGGCCAGGGTGGTGCCCACGTTCCGCAGGCTGCCGAAGGCGCCGATCCACAGGGACTCCAGCGCCACAAAGGGATTGGCGCCCAGCACGGCCATGATGATGCACCCGATGACGAAGGCCAGCAGGATGGAGATGATGGGCACCAGGAAACTGACGAGTTTTCCGCTGTTTTTCATGCGTTCGCTCCCTCCTTACTTGCCGGCCATGGCCAGGCTGATCTCCTCGATGGGAGGATTTTTGCCGGAGAACACGCCCATGATCTGCCCCTCGAACATGACCACGATGCGGTCGGAGACCTCCAGGATCTCGTCGAAGTCCGCGGAGATCAGCAGCACGCCGCAGCCCTTGTCCCGGGCGTCGATCATGGTGTCGTGGACGAAGCGGGTGGCGCCGATGTCCAGGCCACGGGTGGGGTGGACCGCCACCAGCAGGTCCGGCTCGCCCTCCAGCTCCCGGGCCAGGATGACCTTCTGCTGGTTGCCGCCGGAGAGGTTCCGGGCCTCCTGCTCCACGGAGGTGCAGCGGATGTCGTACTTCTCCTGCATCTGCAGGGCATAGCTGCGGATGGCCTTCTTCTTCAAAAAGTAGCCCCCGGCGCTGGAGAACTCCGGCGAATCCGTGGCCTTGAGGACGATGTTGTCCTTCACGGACATGTTGCCGATGAGGCCCATCTTGTTCCGGTCCTCCGGGATGTGGGAGACGTTTTCCAGAATGAAGCCGTTGGGGGTGAACTGGGCCACCTTGGAGCCCTTCATGTCCACCTCGCCGCCCTCCGGCGTCAGCACGCCGGTGACGATCTGGGCCAGCTGGCTCTGGCCGTTGCCGTCCACGCCGGCGATGCCCACGATCTCGCCGCGGCCCACCGTCAGGGAGACGCCGCTGAGCCCCGCGTGCTTGGACGCCTTGTGGTAGTCCACGTTCCGCAGCTGGATGACGGGATCCCCCGGCTCCTCCACCTTCTCATAGTGGGAGGGGGACAGCTCCCGGCCGATCATCAGGTTGGCCAGCTCCTGGCCGTCCGTCTCGGACCGGTCCAGGGTGGTGACCACCTCGCCGGAGCGGAGGATGGTGATGCGGTCGGAGATCTGCAGCACCTCCCGCATCTTGTGGCTGATGAAGATGACGCTCTTGCCCTCCTCCGTCAGCTTGCGGATGATCTTGAACAGGCCCTCCACCTCGATGTCCGTCAGGGCGGCGGTGGGCTCGTCCAAAATCAGCAGCTCCGCGCCCCGGTACAGGGTCTTCAGGATCTCCACCCGCTGCTGGGCGCCCACGGCGATCTCCGTGATGGGCCGGTCCAGCTCCACGTCCAGGCCGTACCGCTCCGCCAGCTCCAGGATCTCCTTCCGCCGGGCCTCCCTGTCGATGAAGATGCCGCGGGTGTTCCGGTCCCCCAGGATGATGTTCTCGAACACCGTCATGGCCTCCACCAGCATGAAGTGCTGGTGCACCATGCCGATGCCCAGCTTCACCGCCTGGGCGGGGGAGTCGATGCGGACCTCCTTCCCGTTCAGGAAGATCTTTCCCTCCGTGGGCTGGTACAGCCCGATGAGCACGTTCATCAGCGTGCTCTTTCCGGCGCCGTTCTCCCCCAGCAGGGTGTGCACCTCGCCCTTGCGGACGGACAGGTTGATGTCCCTGTTGGCGTAAAAGTCGCCGAACCGCTTGCTGACATGCTCCATTCTCAGTAATTCATCCAAAGGATCAGCCCCCTCCTTGCATATGGCGCTTCCCCATGCGGGCAAGCATCAGCTCTTTTTTCTCCTGAAGCGTGTAGACCATGGGCTCTGCCCAGGAATACTGCTGCATGAACTCCCCCTGGAACTGGCAGATGGCGTCCTCATCGCCGCCCATGAAAGCCTGATAGTCCGAATCCGCCAGATCCATCCGCACCCGCAGGCTGCCCCGGCTGCGCAGGAACATCTCCTCCGCGCCGTAGTCACGCAGGGTGTCCGCCAGCTCCTTGATGGTGCGGCGGTAGCCGGCGCCGTCGCCGTTCTCCCCCCAGAGATTCTCCACGATCTCGTGGATGGACACCGGCCGCCCGTTCTGATACACGCACAGGGCCATCAGCTCCTTGGCCTTGCCGGAGCGGAATTTCACCGGCTCCCCGTCCACCAGCATGTCAAAGGCCCCGAAGGTGTGGAAATGGATGCGTTTGCGCTGACGGCGGCGCAGCAGCTTGGCCCGCTCCATCACGTCGGCGATGTCCTCCCGGTCAAAGGGCTTGAAGATGATGTAGTCGGCCTTCATCTTCAGCGCCTCCACGGCGAACTTCGGGTGGGCCGTGGCAAAGACGATGATGATGTCGCTGCGCAGCCGCCGCAGGGCCTGGGCCAGCTGGATGCCGTCCATGCCCGGCATGTCGATGTCCAGCAGGGCAAAGTCCACCACATGGCCGGAAGCATACTCAATGGCCGCCTGCGGGTCGGTGAACTTGCCCACGATCTCAAAATCGGGCATGTCCGCACACTTGAGTTCAAAAAGCTGCAGATCCAGCAGCATGTCGTCCACCAGAATGGTCTTCACGCCCGGTCACCCCTGTCTTTTCTATCATTGTATCAGACGGAGCGTACGAAAACCGTACGCTCTGGGGGAGGATCACCCGGGCTCCCCCTCGTTTTTCCCCTGCTTTCCATAGATCAGCGTGACCTGGGTGCCGCTCCCCGGGGCGCTGGTGATCTGCATCCGGCTGCCGGGGAAGCGGGCCATGCGGCGGCGCACGTTTTCCAGCCCGATGGATCCGCCGCTTCGGACCGTCTCCAGGTCGAATCCCGTGCCGTCGTCCGTCACCGTCACCTGCCAGTGGTCCGGCAGCTCCTCCAGCGTCAGGGTGACGGTCCCGCCGCCCACCTTGGGCTTGATGCCGTGGAGGATGGCATTTTCCACGATGGGCTGGATGGTCAGCAGGGGGATGGGAAAGTCCACGTCCGGGACCTGATAGACCATGTGCAGCCGGTCCCCCAGCTGCTGCTGGTTGATGTCCGCATAGGCCCGGACCGCCCGCAGCTCCTCCCGGAAGGAGCCGATCCCCCCGTCGGCGGTGACGGAGTCCAGGCTGAAGCGCAGGTACCGGGCGAAATCCCCGGCCATCTTGTAGGCCGCCTCCGGCTTCAGGACGATCAGGGCCTGCAGGGCGTTGAGGGTGTGATAGAAGAAGTGGGAGCGGATCTGGCTCAGCAGCATGTTGCCCTGCTCCTGCTCCAGCTGCTCCTGCAGCTGCTGGATGGCCCGCTGGGACCGCTCCTCCTGCAGCTGCCGAAGACGGCCGGCGTAGTAGACCCCCGCCGCCGCCAGCAGCGCCACCAGCAGGCTCACCGCCGCCCCCAGCCACAGCCCTGTGTGGAGATACCAGGGCTTCAGGGGCGCCAGGGAGACGGTCCAGACGGAGTTGAACAGCGCCTGCTGATGGTCCACGGTCTCCGCCCCCTCCGGCAGGGGCTGCTCCGTCTCCAGGATCACCTGCTTCTGCCCGTCGTCCGGGTTGACGCGCCAGATCCGGCAGGCATAGCCCTGCTCGTTGATGCGGGTGAGGGAGTTGCCCTCCAAGGCCTCCGGAAAGTCCAGCGTCACGGAGACGATGCCCCAGAAATACCGCCGGCCCTGTTCATCCGTCAGAAACACCGGCAGCCGCCCGGCGATGCCCAGGCCCCCCTGGATCAGCGGGAAGGGGCCGGCGATGTACAGCTCCTCCTTTTCGATGGCGGCCCGGGCCTCCAGGTTGCCGGCGCCCTCGCCGTACATGTCCAGCCCCAGGACGCCCTCGTTCCCCTCCAGGGGAAAGACGCCCTCCACGGTCCCGCCGGGGGCGAACAGGACGTTGCGCACGTACTCCTCCCGCAGCAGGACGTGGGAGACCCGCCCAAAATCGGAGTAATCTCCGCCGGTCTGGAGCAGATACGCCTCCAGCACCCGGGTCTTGCTCATCTCGGAGAGCAGGAACTCATAGGTCTCCGCGCCGACGGCGCTGGCGATGTACCCCATGCGGTCCCGCTCCTGCCGGAGACGGCTCCACTCCACGCCCCCCGTCAGGACCAGGCCGATCAGCAGGGCCAGCACAAAGGCCCGTCCGGCATGGGCCAGTGCGGCCCGCTTGGCGCTCCCGGCCACGGCACTCCCTCCCCTCCGTGTGTCTTCCCCTTCAGCATACGCCAATTCGTCCCGCAATGCAAGGGAAGGGATCCCCAAACCGGCGGAGCCGCAGCCGGACGGGGGCGGGCAGCCTCTGCCCCTTCCCCTCCGCCGGCCGATCCCCGCCGGATGAAAAAAGGCAGAATGCCCCGGCGGGGCATTCTGCCTTCTGTTCGGTGTATGGGCACCGGGATCGCAGCTTACACGAAGTTGCACACCCGGGCGATGGCCATCTCGGTGTAGCCCAGGGACTCCGCCTTGGTCTGCTTGCCGCAGGCCACTTCCTGGGTGAGCTTCAGCAGCTCCTGGCCCAGCTCCTCAATGGTCTTGGTGCCGTAGATCAGGGGAGAGGCGTCCACATCGATGTTGTCGATCATGTTGGCGTAGGTCAGCTTGTTGCCGGTGATCTTGATGACGGGCGCCAGGGGGTTGCCGGTGGGGGTGCCGCGGCCGGTGGAGAACACCACGATCTGGGCGCCGCCGGCCACCATGGCCGCCACGGAGGAGGGATCGTTGCCCGGGGTGTCCATGATCACCAGGCCCTGCTTGGCCTCCACCTGCTTGGCGTAGTCATACACGGCCATGACGGGGCTGTGGCCGCCCTTGTGGATGCAGCCCAGGGACTTCTCCTCCAGGCAGGTCAGGCCGCCGGCCTTGTTGCCGGGAGAGGGATTGCCCTCGCGGACCTCCTCGCCCACCAGGCGCAGGGAGTCCTCATACCGGTGGACGATCTCGAAGATGCGGTCGTGGACCTCCTTGTTGATGGCGCGGCGGGCCAGCAGATGCTCGGCGCCGATGAACTCGGTGGTCTCAGACAGGATGGAGGTGCCGCCCTCCTTGACGATCAGGTCGCTGAGCTGGCCGATCAGGGGGTTGGCAGCCAGGCCGCTGGTGGGGTCAGAGCCGCCGCACTCCGTGCCGATGATCAGCTCGGACATGGGGAACTCCTCCTTCTGCAGCAGGGAGGCCTCCTCCACCATCTCCTTGGCATAGCGGACGGCCATGTCGATGGCCTTCAGGGTGCCGCCGGCCTCCTGGATGATGACCTGCTTCAGGGGCTTGTTGGTGCGCTCCTGGATGGCCTTCACCACCAGGTCCATCTGGCAGTTCTCGCAGCCCAGGGACACCACCACGGTGCCGTACACATTGGGGTTGGCGGCATAGCCGGCCATGACGTCCATGGTGAACTGCTGGTCGGGCGCCACCTGGGAGCAGCCCAGCTGGTTGTTGAAGGTGACGGAGCCCACCACCTGCTGGGAGATGATGCGGGTGGTATCAGAGGCGCAGACGCTGGCGGGCAGGATCAGGACCTTGTTGCGGACGCCCACGCGGCCGTCCGGACGCTT
>LHCFR02800__coassemble_1191_pt1 | contig 14196 bp, 9 predicted proteins | sample LHCFR02800__metabat2_low_PE_042 | metagenome-assembled genome bin LHCFR02800
TTCATCACAATTCCTCCTTAAAAAGTTCTGGAAAAACAGAAAAGGAGCGCGAACGGAAACCGTTCACACTCCTTTGTGTTGTTATTAGCATAAAGGCCATGCGCGCATTTGTCAATCACATCTTTGTATAAAATCTTTAAAAAAGCAGGACTATTTTTGTGGGATCCATAAAATTTGACGCTGCAGCATATGCATGTGACGCATTTTTCTTGGACGTAATTGGCCGAATGCGCCAGTCAAAGCGCTCCGTACGGCAGCTGGATTTCTGAACAAATGCCCGGCTTTCATTGGAATGTGTCTGCCATGGGAGCCGTGCCTGCACGCTGCGCATGCCTCAGGTTGTGTCCTGCAGAGGCACCGGATATGGAGCGCTCTGCAGACTGATTTGATGGTTGCACGAAGCGGACCTTCTTTGCAGCGAGGGAAGCGGGGCTCACGGCCGGCTTTGCAATGAATCCGGGAGACTGGGATGGGGCGGGCCCCTGCCGCCGGTTCCGCGCCGGACCTGCTCCAGAACAGCCTGCAGCAGGTCCCGGGAGGGGGCAGCTCCGGCGGCATCCGTCTCCAGGCTGCGGCGCAGGAGCTGGGCAAACGTCAGGGGGACAGGGTGCCCGCAGGATGAGGTCCGGCGGCATCCCGGCATAGGGCATCAGCTCCCTCCACAGACGGCGGGCAGGCTGGCCGTGCGCTGCCGGGCAGTCTGCGCTTCGGCGGCCGCCTCCAGCCCGGGAAGACAGGGACGGCGCATCTCATATCCCCTCCGCGTCCTGCCGGCAGCTCCGGCTGGCGGCCTGGATCTTCTGCTGGACGAAAAATGTCTTGACCAGCTGGTAGAGGAAGGCGGGGATGCCGATAATAATACTGATGATCCCCTTTGCCAGAGCCCAGAAGATCCAAAACCAGAGGGTCCCGAAGATAGTGAGAGGCAGAAAGGACTGCAGGTAGGTGATCAGCTTCCAGCCGAAGGGAATGAAGAAAAACCAAACGGCGTACAGCATCCGCTCCGGGCCGGCGGCACTGCTCTGGAAGAGCGTCTGTCCCAGGATCAGAGCTGTGACCGCGCCGTACACGCACGTGCGGAGGAATTCCGCGCGGGTATCCACAAGCGCGTCCAGATATTTTCGGCGGCGGTCCTCCTCTGCGGCCCGGGCCTGCTCTGCCTGCTGGTCCCGAAGGAGCTGAGCGCAGTCCACGCACAGGCAGGGGGTATAAAGGCTGGCACAAGCCCTGCACAGGGCCTTTCCGCAGTGCTGACAGGTGGCGACGGCTTCCTGGTCCTCATGGTAAAAGCATTTCATGACGGATTCTCCTTTTCTCATGTTGTTGAAAACGGCCTGCCGGCCCTTTCAAGGAATGAGACACGGGAGAGCGGTGCCGGGTTTTGTCAGGAGAGAAAAAATCTGCGGGATCCGCAGGGGTGTCCGGCCCTCAGCTCTGAAGGAGGGTGAGCCGGTCTGGAAGGAACAGAGGGCCAGCGGCGAAAGCCGCTGGCCCTCTGATGATACCGCCCCGCCGGCGGCCGTCACGACACGATGACCTGGAAGGAGACGGTGTCCGTCATGGGAAATGTCCCCACGTTGGTCCAGGCGTCAAATTGATAGACGCCGGTGATGGTGGCGGTGCCCGGGGAGAGGGCGGTCACATTGCAGAAGTTGGAGCCGCTGGAGGAGATCGACACGACCGAGGGGTCACTGCAGCTCCATGTGGTGCCTGTCATGGTGCTGTCGCGGCCCGTACTGTACTGCTGCAGATAGTTGCTGCCGGACTGCCCAACGGTCAGATACAGCGGGTCATCAGCCCACTGATAGCTCCACGCATAGTGCCCCTCCACCGTCACAGGCAGGCGGACCTGATAGTTGTTGTCATCTGGAAAGGTGGCGATGATCTCTGCCGTGCCCGGGCTCAGAAGAGCGATCCCGCCGATGGGGCTGACATCGGCCACCGCCGGATTGGTGGAGGAATAGACGATGCCGTCATAGGGGGTATCGGCATTGCTGATCATGCTGATGGGGAAGGCCACGTTGTCCCCGTACCCGGCGGAATAGCTTGAAAAGTTCATCCGGACCTCCGGGGTGGAGGCAGGCTGCGGCTCTGCCGGCGGCTCCGGCTCTTCCGCCGGCACCGGATCCGGTTCGGGCGCGGGTCCCGGCTGCGGCTGCACCGGCTCCGGCGCGGGAGTCGGCTCCGGCGCGGGAGTCGGCTCGGGCTCCGGGGGCGGCTCAGGCTCCGGAATGGGCTGCGGCTCCGCCACCTCCACGATGGGTGCCGGATCCTCCGCCGGTTCCGGCTCCGGCTGGTAAAGCGCTGCGCCGCCGGCCACGGCGCCCGCTGCTGCAAGTCCGGCCAGCCCCAGCGCAGCCTTATGGGCCAGCAGGCCGCTCAGCGCATGGGAGGCCGTTCCGCCGGAGGCCGCAGCGGTCCCGGCAGCTGCGCCGCCGGAGGGAGCGACTGTGCCGGCGGCACCGGCGGCTGCCGTTCCGGCTGCGGCAGTGCCCGCTGCTCCGGCCAGCACGGAGCGGGCCAGCGCCTCTGCCGCAGAGGCGCTCAGACCGCCGATGCCCGCGTCCCTCTGCAGGAAGTACACCAGGAACGGCAGCGCACTGTAGAGCTTGACGCCCTGGGCCGCGTATGCGTCCACGCCGGACTTGATGGCCTTCCGGGCGTAGTTCAGGCGGCTTTTGACGGTGCCCTCCGAGGTCTCCAGGGCGGCGGCAATGTCCTTTACGCTCATCTCCTCGTAGTAGAACATCAGCACGCACTGGCGCTGGGGCGGCGGCAGCTGATCCACCAGCTCCACGATCATCCGCCGGGTCTCATCATTGTCCAGCGCTTTGTCCGGCACGGTCTGCTCGTCCAGGCTTTCGAAGGCATCCAGCAGGCTGTTGCCCTCGTCGTCCTCCGGGATCTGGGCCTCCCGTCGGCCCCGGGTGAGGACATTGCGGCAGTGGTTGGCGGTCATGGCGGAGAGCCAGCCCCAGAAGGCCTCCGGGTCCTGGAGCCTGTCCAGCCTGGTCAGCATGGAGATCAGGATCTCCTGGGTGGCGTCCAGGGCGTCCTCCTCGTGTTTCAGCATCTTCCTGCAGTGGTAGTACACCCGGTTCTGGGCCGCCAGGACCAGTTCCTCCTGGGCCTGTTGGTCCCCGGACAGACACCGCCGGATCACCGGCGACATGCTCGGCATCGCCATGCGCCTGCTCCTTTCTCCCTCAAAAACGCTCCGGATACCCGGTTTTCAAATGATTTCGCCCTTATTCTATGCCGGCGGAGCGGACCTGTCAATGGACGAGGCAGCCGGAGGCCCGAAAAAACGCAGACCCCTGCGTGGCCGGAGCCGTGGAGGCTGCTGTCCGCTGAGCCCTTGGGGGGCGGGGGGATCCGGGCAGGATGCGCCGGACCGGCGGTGAAGCGCGCTCAGGCGATGTAGTCCAGCAGCCGGGAGATGACGGTGCAGCCCTGGGCGCGGTTCATGCTGCTGCTCCCGCCGAACGTGCCGTCCTTCTGGCCGTTCAGCAGGCCCAGCGCGTAGCAGGTGCTCACTGCTTCCTGATACCGGGCCGGGATACGGCTCCAGTCTCCCATGCGGCTCTGGGCGGCCTGGCACTCCGCCGCGGAGGGAAGGGGAGCGCCTTTGTCCAGCAGGATGTTGTACATCATCTGGGCCATGTCGCAGCGGCTGATGGGGGCGTTGATCTCTGCGCTCCAGACGCCCTCCGCCAGCTCCGCTTGCTTCAGGTCCGTACCGTCGAGGATCCCGTGGGCGTCATTGACGGTCACGTTCGGCGTCCACCAGCCGGCGCCGGTCTTGGCCGCCTTCAGGTCCGCCGGGTAGAAGGCCCGGGAGAGCATGGCGTTGAAGTGGGCGTTGGTCACCGGATCGGCCGGGCGGAAGGTTCCGTCGGCGTAGCCGTTGACGAAGCCCTGCTCCACAGCGGCTTTGATGGCGGCGCTGGCCCAGTGGGCGGCGGGCACATCCCGGAAGGCGGCGCCGGCGGTCTGGCTGCTGCCGCCCTGGGTCCCGGCCTGCTCCGGCTGCTCCGCCGCGGTGCTGCCCTGATTGGTAGTCTCGCTGCCGAAGAAGTCCACCTGGTAGGTGAAGTCCTCCACGTCCTGGCCGTTCAATGCCTTCAGGCCTTCGATGCGGACGGTGTATGTGCCCATATAGTCGTCCACGCCCTCCGGCCGGAAGATGACGCAGTAGCCCTCGCCGTAGCCGGAGGAGGTCACATTGAAGAAGCCGTCGCTGCCGCGGCTGGAGAAGGTCCAGGTCCTGCCGTCCGACTCCCGGGTCAGGGTCACCGTCAGAGCGGACTTGACGGCAGTCTGGTACGCTGTGGGGTTCAGGGTGACGCTCCAGGCGGTGTCGCCGTCGAAGAGCTGGGCGGGGAAGCTGCCGGAGGCGGGCCAGCCGATGAAGTCGTAGTCACAGCCGGCACCGCTGCGGTCAAAGACCTTCTCCGCCACATAGCGGCTGTAGCCCCGGCCGCTCACGGCGTAGCCGAAGCCCACCTTTCCAAGTGTGGGATTCAGCTGCCAGCGGCGGTGGCCCAGCGTGGCGATGTTGCTGGCGTCGCTGTCGTCCATGAAGGCGTCCACGGCGCCTGTGAGGGTATGGCCGGCGGCGAGGTTGCTGCTGGCAGAGGCGCTCTTGGCCTGCTGGTAGAAGCTGTCCCCCATGCCGGCGGGCTGATCGGGGTAGTGGTCCAGACTGCCGTTGGCCGCCTGGATCACCGCGCCGTACTGGGCATTCTCGCACAGGGACAGGTCCAGTGTCACGGCGGGAAGGCCCGCGATGCGGCGCAGGGCGTTGAGCCGGTCCGCGGCCGCCTGGAGGGCGCTGGCCTTCACCTTGCCGGTGGTGTAGGGAGCGGCGGTGGAGGGGGCCGCGTCAAAGACCTCCTCCGGAAGGGTCAGGGGACTCTCCGCCAGGAGGGACTCGATCTCCTGCTGGGAGAGCTTCTCCATGCCCAGGCTCCCGCTGTCCCGGTTCCCGGTCTTCCCGGCCGCGTCCGACGGGTCCAGCTTGGGGATGGGCTCCGTGTAGGTGTCCCCGCACCGGGTGCAGGTGTAGGTCCGCACGCCCTCCCGGTCCGCCGTGGCGTAGCGGGTGATCTCGGAGGTGTACGTGTGCCCCAGCGCGGGGGAGGTGAAGTCCACCTCCTCCAGTCCGCAGAGCCTGCAGGTGTGGTAGTACCGGGCGGGCTCCGTGCAGGTGGCGGGCGTGGCCCGGCTGACGGGCTCCCAGACGTGGCGGCAGGTGTCCTGCCCGCCGCCCTCAGAGCCGGACGGCGCATCCGGGCCGCCGCTGGGGTCCTGACCTTGGCTGCTGCCGGGAGCGTCGCCGCCCTGGCCGGCCGGAGGATCCTCCTCCGGCTGCTGCCCGTCGGGAAGGTCCGCGTCCGGCAGGGAAGAGGACTCACCGCCAGTCCCGCCCGTGGGGGCATCCAGCTTGGGGATGGGCTCCGTGTAGGAGTCGCCGCAGCGGATGCAGGTGTAGGTCCGCACGCCCGTCTGGTCCACAGTGGCCTCCCGGGTGACGGAGGAAGTGTAGAGGTGGCCCAGCGGGGGCTGGTCGTAGACCCGGCGGAGCTCCTCGCCGCAGTCCAGGCAGGTGGTGACGGTGGCGCCCATCTCCGTGCAGGAGAGCTGTTCCGAGCGGGTGCCGGTGACGAGGTGCTCACAGCCGCTGGCCGCGGCGGGGACCGCCAGCAGTCCGGCGGACAGGGCCAGCGCCAGCAGCAGGCTGATCGTCTTGAAAAATACGTGTTGTCTCATGGAAAGATCCTCCTTTTATTGATCACTTCAGATCCGGTGAGCTGCAGGACGTCCGGGGACAGCCGGCGGGAACTCTGATCAGGGACAAAGCCGTTCGGAACGGCTTCCCTCCGCTGGCCCATCGGAGCCTTTCTGTGAATGAGACACCGCTGCGATGGGCCGGGTTTTACCCATACGGTAAAAATTCAAAAAATTTTCGGAAAGGGGAAGGGACCGCGCAGCGGACAGACGGCTGAAAGCCGGAGCAGACCTGCGGACCAGATTTTTGCCGCTTTTAACTTCCATTTAAGGTCCGGTCCCTAAAATATTCACATTAACCGCAAAAGGAGGCGCATCATGCTTCAAGTTGAACATTTGACCCGGCGGTATGGGAAGGTCACCGCCGTGGACGACCTGAGTTTTGAGATCTCGGATGACGGTGTCTACGGCTTTCTGGGCCCCAACGGCGCCGGCAAGTCCACGACAATGAACATCATGACCGGCTGCCTGTCCGCCACCAGCGGCACAGTCAGGATCTCCGGCTATGACATCTACGAGCAGCCGAAGGAGGCCAAGCGGCGGATCGGCTATCTGCCGGAACAGCCGCCTCTCTATCTGGGGGAGACGCCGGCAGAGTATCTGCGATTCGTGGGCGAGGCAAAGGGCCTGCGGGGAGATGCCCTGCGGAGAGAGATCGAGGATGCCATCGAGGAGACCGGCATCGGCGAGATGCGCAGCCGGCGCATCGATGCCCTCAGCAAGGGCTACCGGCAGCGGGTGGGCATTGCCCAGGCCCTGCTGGGCACACCGGAGATCGTGATCCTGGACGAGCCCACAGTGGGACTGGACCCCCTGCAGATCCTGGAGATCCGGTCGCTGATCGCCTCTCTTGGCAGGAGCCGGACCGTGCTGATCAGTTCCCACATCCTCTCTGAGGTGCAGACCATGTGCAGCAAGATCCTCATCATCGCCCACGGAAAGCTGGTGGCCTTCGATGCGCCGGAAAAGCTGGAGGAGCGGCTGGCCGCGCCCGGGGAGATCACCATCACGGCGGAGACGGATGCCCAGCGGGCCCGGACTCTGGTGGAGGCGCTTCCCGGCGTGGCGGGCATCACGGTCAGGGCGGACGGCCCGGACCGCTCGCAGCTGGCGGTGGCTTCCGGGACAGAGGACATCTACGCGCTCTCCCGGTCCATTTTCCAGACCTTTGCCGACAGCGGCTGTGCCCTCTGTGAGCTGGGCGTCAAAAAACCCAGCCTGGAGGACATCTTCCTGGAGCTGACAGAAGGAGGCGAGACACCTTGAAGGCGATCTTTATCCATGAACTCAAAAGCTATTTCCACTCGCTCACGGCCTGGGTCTTTGCGGCGTTCCTGCTCTGCTTCGTGGGGATCGGCGCGATGATGTACAACATCCAGGCGGCGGTCAGCAACTTTGAATATGTGCTGTCCCTGAGCTCCCTGGCGTTTGTGGTCATCGCACCCATTCTGGCCATGCGGGTGCTGGCAGAGGAGCGGCGGCAGAAGACGGACCAGCTGCTCTACGCCCTGCCGGTGAGCACTGTGGAGGTGATCCTGGGCAAATACGCGGCGCTGCTGGTGCTCTATCTGGTGCCCCTGGCCATCATCGCCGTGTATCCGCTGATCTTCGCCCAGTTCGGCGAGGTGTATCTGCCCACCAGCTACGGCAGCCTGTTCGCCTTTTTCCTGCTGGGCGCGGCGCTGCTGGCCGTGGGGATGTTCATTTCCTCCCTGACGGACAACCAGGGGCTGGCCGCCGGGATCGGCATCGCGGTGATGCTGTTCAACTACTACAGCGTGAGCCTGTCGGAGTATGTCTCCGCCTCTGCCCTGGGCAGCGCGGCGGCGCTGGTGGTGCTGAGCTGCGTCGTCGGCCTTCTGCTGAAGCTGCTGACTGGCAGCGGCAATCTGGGCTACTGGACCGGGTTTGCGCTGTGCGCGGCGTCTCTGGCGCTGTACCTGCTGGCGCCGGAGGCGCTGGAGGGCCTGCTGCCGGAGATCATGAGCGCACTGTCCCTCTTTGAGCGATTCTATGTGTTTGTCAACGGGGTGTTCGATGTAAAGGCCGTGGTGTTCGATCTCAGCGTCATCGGGTTCTTTCTGTTCCTCTCCGTGCAGTCCCTGGAGAAGAGGAGGTATAACTGATGAAGAAGAACGCCATGCGGGGCGGGGCCTATTCCGCCGTCATGACCGCTGTGGTGCTGGCCATCCTGGTGGCGGTGAACGTGCTGTTCTCCGCCCTGCCGTCCAGCTCCACGGAGTACGACATCAGTGCCAGCAAGCTCTACTCCGTCACCAGCAACACCAAGAGCGTGGTGAACGCGCTGACGGAGGATGTGACCATCTACTGGATCGTCCAGGCCGGCGAGGAGGATGAGGTGATCGAAAAGCTGCTGGACCGGTACGAGAGCCTCTCAGACCACATCACCGTGGAAAAGCGCAATCCGGATGTGTACCCCGCCTTCGCGGAGCAGTATACGGACGGCACGGTCTACAACAACTCCCTGGTGGTGGAGTGCGGCGACCGCAGCCGGTATATCAGCAATACGGATATCTACCTGACAGATGCGTCCCTTTACTCCTACAGCTACAGCACCAGCTTCGACGGCGAGGGGGCCATCACCTCCGCCATCGACTATGTGACGAACCCCGACCAGCCGGTGGTCTACACCCTCACCGGCCACGGGGAGGGAGAGCTGCCTGCCACCTTTGCCGATGACCTGGAAAAGGAGAACATCCTGGTAGAAGAGCTGTCCCTTCTGAACAGCGACGAGATCCCTGAGGACGCCGCGTGCCTGATCGTATACGCGCCCCAAAGCGACATCTCCGAAGCGGAGCGGGAGATGCTGGCAGGCTATGTGGAGGACGGCGGCCGCCTTCTGGTGATGGCCGGGCCGGTGGAGGATGAGGAGCTGCCCAATCTCTATGGCCTCCTGGAGCCCTATGGCGTCACGGCGGCGGACGGGATCGTCGTCGAGGGGGACCGGGAGCACTATGCCTTTTCCTCCCCTGCGGCGCTGATGCCGGATCTGGCGGAGAGCGATATCACAACGCCTCTCGCGGAGGAGGGCTACTATGTCATCCTGCCGCTGGCCGTGGGCCTGACGGTGGGGGAGAATACCACCAGCGCCACGGTGACCAGCCTGCTGTCTACCTCTGATGCGGCCTACAGCAAGCTGGCCGGCTATGACATGGCCACCTATGAAAAGGAGGACGGGGATATCGACGGCCCCTTCTCCCTGGCGGTGGAGGCATCCTATGAAAACGGCGGCGGGCTGATCTGGATCAGCTCCTCGGCTTACCTGGACGATATGTACAACGCCTACAGCTCCGGCGCCAATGTGAACTTCACCATGAACGCGGTCAGTCAGCTCATCGGCGAGAGCGAGACGCTGTCCATCCGGGCAAAATCCCTCAATTACAACTATCTCACCATCAGCGACAGCGTCAGCGGACTGCTCCAGGTGCTGATGATCGGCCTGATCCCCCTGGCGTTTCTGGGGGCGGGCATCGCTGTGGTGGTACGGAGAAGGAGGCTGCAGAAATGACGAGAAAGACGAGGCTGATCCTGCTGTCCGGCATCCTGGTGGTCACGGTGGGTGCCGCCGTGGGCGTCAGCCTTTCCGAAAAAGCCCGGGAGGACATCCGGGAGAGCGGCGAGGTGGTGTTCGAGCTGCCGGCGGATACGGCTACGGCCGTCTCCTGGACCTATACGGATGAGGACGGCGGAACGGTGTCCCTGTCCTTCCACAAAGATGGGGACTGGCTCTACGACGGTGACGAGGCATTCCCCGTGGACGCGGAAAAGCTGCAGGAGCTGCTGGACCAGTTCGCCCAGCTGCGTGCGGCATTCGTCATTGAGGACGTGACGGACTATGCCCAGTACGGCCTGGAGGATCCGATCTGCTCCATTGACATCACCGCCGGGGAGACAGACTATGAGATCCTGGTGGGCGATTACAGCGAGATGGACAGCCAGCGGTACCTCTCTCTGGGGGACGGGAGCGTCTATCTGGTGAATGAGGACCCGATGGACGTCTATGAGGCCACGCTGGACGACTTTCTGCGGGGCGATGACATCCCCGCTTTTGCGGAGGTGGAGTCCGTCGCCTTCGGCGGGGCGGAGGATCAGACCATCCGGCGGGATGAAAATGGAGACTCCTACCGGAAGGAGGACGATTACTACCTGGACGGCAGACCGCTGGACACGGACAAGCTGGACAGCTACCTCTCGCACCTCAGCGGCATGAGCCTCAATGATTATGCCACTTACAAGGCAGCGGAGGCAGATCTGGCGGAGTACGGCCTGGACGATCCGGAGCTGACGGTCACCGTGGAGTATCCGGATCTGGAGACCGAGGAGACGGAGATCATCACGGTGGCAGTCTCCCGCGCCCCGGCGGACCGGGAGACCCCCTGGTCGGAGGTGGCGGCGGCCCTGGGATCGGAGGATGAGGACGCCTCGGCCTATGAGGACTCTGTCGCCTACCTGCGGGTGGGGGAGAGCACCATCATCTATGAGATCAGCTATGAGGACCTCGCGCAGATCATGGCCTGCACCTATGACGATCTCCGCCACAGCGAGATCCTCCCGGCGGAGTTTGAGGATGTGCAGAGCCTCACGGTCACACTGGACGGGCAGTCCTATACCTTTACCCGCACTGCGGAGGCTGGAGAGGACACAGATGCCCAATGGACCTACGGTGAGGAAGAGGCGGATCTCTCCGGTGTGGAGGACGCGCTCACGGCGCTTTCCGCCAGCAGCTTCGAGAGCGGGACTGCCGGCGAGGCAGAGATCTCCCTTACGGCTGTGCTGGATCTGGATGGCAGTCCGGAGATCGGGATCACGCTCTATCGTGCGGACGGAGAGAGCTGCATCGCCGAAGTGGACGGCGAGCGGATCGGCACAGTCCCCCGCAGCCAGGCAGTGGATCTGATCGAGGCCGTGAACGCCATCGTATTGAACTGAGCAGCGGGCAGGATCCCTGTGGGGGCATATCTGCAAAAGATGCCCGGGGGAGAAAAGACGCACCAAAAGGGCGGGCCGGAGATCTCTGGCTCGCCCTTTTGAAGGAAGGCTTCAAACAGCAGCTGCTCCTGTGTATCGCAGCAGCGGCAGGTGTGTTTTGATGGGACTTCGAGAATTCAGCCGGCCTCTGCCGCGCCGGACCGACGCACACGGATGATCTTCACCAGCAGGAAGACGGAGAGGATCACGCCGGACAGCCCCAGAACCGAGTAGACGATGTTCACGATGGTGGTGAAGGGGATGAAGCTGCCGGTGGCGATGCCGAAGGCCACGGTGCCGAAGACGATGGCGTAGAACTTCTTGGTGCCTTGCTGGGAAAAACGGTCCGCCAGGATGAAGAGCTGACCGGTGGCAGTTGTGAAGATGCCCAGAATGATGACGATGGAGTAGAAACCGGCCAGGAAGGGCAGGTGCGCCTGGACCGCCGCCAGCATGGGGATCTGGGACCCCGCCACGTCGTCCAGATTCAGCATCAGGGCCAGCGCCACGGAGAACGCCGCCGCAAACAGGAACAGGGCGGAGAGGACGGACGTGGCGGCGGCCTGCTTTTTGGATTTGAGCAGACTGCCCATGGAGGTGACCCAGGGCAGGGCCAGCATCAGCACGCCGCCGTAGGACAGACCAGCCAGAATGGGGTTTTTGATCCCCAGGACGGTGGGCTGGAGGATCTTGCCCTCCGCAACATACTGGGCGGTGTTTTTAGCACCCTCCAGCGGAGAAACGTCAGCTGTGAGGATCATGTAGATGCCGCAGCTCACAGTAAACACCATGATGATGATCCCGATACAGCCCAGCACATCTACTAGCTTCCGCAATCCCAGACAGGCCACCAGTGCGCAGACCACGCCCATGCCGATGGTACCTACGTACTCGGGCAGGTCAAAGTACTGGCGGATGGTGGCGCCGCTGCCGGTGATCATCACCATGATGAAGGCCACCAGCGTGATGTAGACGTAGTAGTCGAAGATCTTGCCGATGTATTTTCCGCAGTAATAGTAGTAGCATTCATTGGACTTGTTGAAGTGGACCAGGCAGCCGGTCGTGTACATGATGTAGTTGGTACCGGCGGCGAAGAGCGCCGCCACCGCGAACACGATAAACGGCCAGACGCCGCCCCAGGAGACGAAAAACTGGGCGATCTCATTTCCGGTGGCAAAGCCGGAGCCGATGTGGTAGGCGGTGTACGCCCCGGCTACAGCAAGGACCTGCATCAATCCGCTTCGTTCTTTACGCATGTTGCGCCTCCTCTTACGATATGATCTTGAAGGGGATGCTCCGCCCGGCGGGGCATCCCGTACTGGGGAGGGACTGCGGCGTCAAGGCCGCAGTCCCGCTTCCGCATGGTCATTTCTCGGTGAAGACGCCCTCCCGCAGATATTTGTGGAGCTGCTCGTGGGTCATGTGGCCGATGTCCAGATAATCCAGTGTGTACTTGCTTTCCTTGGCCAGGTCCCGCTTCAGCATGGTGCTGGCCAGCAGGATCATGGAGTCGATGATGGGGGTGGGCACACCGTACTTCCTGCCCAGCTGGCTCATGAAGTAACAGCCCACGGGCACGTCCTCGGTGATGTAGCGGTTCTCCAGGTCGAAGGGACCGTCGCCGAAGAAGTTCTCATACTTCTCCGTGAAGGGGACGGCGAAGTCGGGGCCCATATACTCCTTGCCGTACATGGTGGTGCGGGAGAAGAAGTCCTCATAGTTGACAGTGCACAGGCCCACCTCCATGGCGGCGGCCAGGGCTTTTTCCTCCTCCCAGAACCGGGCCTGGACCTCAGCGATGGCGGGGCACAGGGCAAAGCCGTACAGAGAGTAGTTCTTCATCTCCTGATCCAGGACCTTGTCAAAGTTCTGCATGACGGCAGCGCCCAGAACGGCGCTGGGCACGTGGATGACCGGGTTCACGTTGGACAGATTGATGTCCAGGACGGTGTTGCCCCGGATGAAGCCGTGCTGGAAGGCCTCGCCCTTCTTGGAGATGGTGACCTCACCCTCCGCATCCATGATGGCGTCAAAGGCGGGGATGTACCAGGCAGAGGCCATGAAGTCATCGGTGTCCGTGTCCGGCAGTGCGCAGCCCCGGATGGTGGTGATGCGGTCCTCGACCTTGCACTCGTTGGTGGTCACGCCGCCCCGGCGGACGATGCGGATGCCGTAAGGGGCCGTGTACCAGGCGCCCACGATGACCTTCTTGGTGCAGCCCATCTCCCGCATCAGCTTGCGGCAGACGAAGGTGCCGCAGTTGTCCGGCAGGATGTGGATGACCTGACCGTCCTCCAGCAGGGGGATCAGCTGCCGGAACACATCCTCGTGGGCGATGGCCACGGTGGCCACGATGATGATGCCGGCACCCTTGACGGCCTTGGCCATGTCGTCGGTGGCCAGGGCGATCTTCACGTTGCCCTTGCGCTGGAACCCGAAATAGCTGAACTGGTTGCCGCTGAGGGTGATGCCGGTTTTTTCGATATTGGTGAAGTTGGTCTTGGCAAAGCGGGGCTGGTCCCAGAGGCGGACTTCCTTGCCGCCCATGGCACAGTCGGCCGCCATGGTCTTGCCAACGGCGCCGGCGCCCAAAATGGCAATCGGCATATCCTTCAGATAACGCATGTCCATACAGTCGTCCTCCCGTTTGTTCAGTCTGTGGCTGAAATTTTGATGACTATTAGTCATTGACTAATAGTCAGTATATGCGGAAGGCAGAGTTTTGTAAAGATACTAAACTGGACAATTATTTTGAAAGCGTTTTGTTTGGTTTCAACAAGAAACGGACAAAGAGCACAGCCCCATCCATGGACTGTGCTCTTTCAGCAGAGAGAGGATTTAACAGGGAGGCATTCGGAAAACACGGCGGCTGTCAGCGGATCATGCCGCGGGCCGTTACGCGAACCGCCTGCTCCATCATATCGGCAAGGCTGCGACCCTGTTTGTCAAAGCACCACAGGATCTCCACACCGATCATGGTAGAGAGAAGAACGTGCGCATATTCATTGGTAGAGATGCGCTCATCCAGCAGACCGTCCTGCTTTCCGCGGTCCACGATCCCTCGCAGGCACTGCAGCAGGACCCGGTCGTCTCCGTAGTACTCTTGGCCGTTTTGCGTGAAATAGCTGGACACCATCGCCCGGATGATCCCTTTTCCCCGCTTTTCGTACTCCGGATAGGAGAGACGGACGAATTGGGTGATCATGGGGAGAAAGGACAGTTCCTGAACCTGCTGATAGGCCTGAGCATAGATCTCATCGGAATAGGCCAGTGTGGAGAAGACCAGATCCTCTTTAGACTTGAAATGGGTGTAAAAGCTGCCCTTTGCCACATGGGCCGCCGTGGTGATATCCTCCACCGTCACAGCGTGAAATCCCTGTTCATTGATGGCACGAATGCCGGCCTCATAGAGCTTTC
>LHCFR02800__coassemble_1216_pt1 | contig 13868 bp, 19 predicted proteins | sample LHCFR02800__metabat2_low_PE_042 | metagenome-assembled genome bin LHCFR02800
GCACCTTCACCACCGAGGACGGCCGGGAGCAGCCGGCGGAGCTGATGTACGGCGCCGAGTCCGCCTATTTGGAGGACAGTTTCGCCACCGGCTTTCTGAAGTACTACAAGGACCGGAACTACGCCTTCGCCGCCCTGCTGCCCAACGAAGGCGTCTCCCTGGAGGACTATCTGGCCTCCCTTACGGGGGAACATCTGCGGGACCTGCTGACCCACCCCCAGGACACGCTGGTCCAGACCGCTATCCCCAAGTTCACGGCAGAGACCACGGCGGAGCTGAACGAGGCCCTTGCCGCCATGGGGATGGGAGACGCCTTCTCTGCCGGACTGGCGGACTTCTCCGCCATGGGCACCAGTCCCGACGGGCCGCTGTATATCAGCCGGGTCCTCCACCGGACCCACCTGACCCTGGACGAGCGGGGCACCAAAGCCGGCGCCGCCACGGCGGTGGAAATGGATGCCGGAAGTGCTTTCGAGCCCACCTCCGTCTACCTGACCCGGCCCTTCCTCTATCTGCTCATCGACTGTGAGGCCGGGCTGCCCCTGTTCATCGGCACGGTCCGGGAGCTGGAGGGCTGATCTCCAAAACGGCAAAAGGCCGCTGCCCGTTGGGCAGCGGCCTTTTCGTATTCGGCGGTCTTATTCCTCCGGCGGCACCGCCAGCTGGAAGCTCTCCCAGGTGTGCCCGGCCGCCTCCACCTGGGCCCAGGTGTATCCGGCAGCCTCACACTCCTCCCAGGTGAGATACCGGAAGTAGAACTCCACCCCCAGGTGGCAGGGCAGGATGTCCAGGATGATCTTCTGGATCTGGGGAAAGCCCTCCGGCTCTCCCGCCACCTCCGGAAAGATCACCCGCAGCTGCCCGTCCCCCATCTCGATGGCCCTGGCTTTGATGCCGCAGCCTCGGATCGTCCGGTCGATGGCCTCCGGCGTCAGGCTGTCGCCGTCGATCTGCAGCAGTGCCGCAATGGCCGCCCGCCGGTCCTCTGCCGTGACGGCGGCGGGGCGCCGGGCAAACAGCGCCTCCCGCCGGTCCAGGCCCTCGTCCTCCGCCGTGGCGGTGAGGGCCTCCCGCTCGATCTCCTCCAGCCGATCACTGACGTCATCCAGCCCCGTGCCAAGGGCGCAGACTGCGGCCCCGCTGACGGAGCGCTCCGTCAGGTCATAGATACCCAGGGGCGCCAGCAGATCCCGCAGATATCCCTCATACATCGCCGTCCGCCTCCATCTCCGTGATGGTCACTGTCCCCAGCATGGGCAGTGTCCCGTCCTCCGCCGCCAGATCCGCAGCGGGGGCCAGCAGGCGATAGTTCTCCACGCCCTCCACGTGGTACAGCAGGTCTCCCAACTCCGCCAGCAGCACCGGCTCTCCCAGCCGCTGGCCGCTGAAAAAGTTCGCCAGAGCCTGCTCCGCCCCGGCCTTCACGGCAGAAAAGGCCGCCCCCTCCCGGACAGCCAGCTCCGCAGTGACTGCCACCGCTTCCGCCTCCGGGGACTTGACCTGCACGTCCACGGCGATCTCCCGCCGCTCCTGCAGATCCGCCTGGACCTCCTGGAGCAGTTCCGCTCCCGGCAGGCCCGCCGCCGTGGCGATGTACACATCCACGGTGCCGATGCCCCGGGCCCGGCCCACCGCCCGGGCCGCGGCCACGCCGTCATGGCTCATGGCGGTCTGTTCATACCAGGCGGCGTTGGCGCCGTTGGGCAGCCGCTGATAGCTCTCCAGGATGCGGCTGCGCAGGCTCTCGTCGTCTTCCTGGTCGCTGCCGCCGGTGAAGGGAGCCGGGTTGGTGCAGCCGGTGATGCCCACCGGACAGGCGGTGAGGATCCGGATGGTCCCCGCCGCCGCGTTTCCGCTCCGGCCCGGCTCCAGAGCTTCTGCCGGGGCGTCTGCCGTCAGCTCCCCCGCCTTCAGCACCACCGCCTCCGTGGTCTGGAACCGGACCTCCTCCGCCGTCATGCACACAGTGCCGGCGGCGATGGTCAGATCCGCGGCGGCGGCCCGCTCCACGGAGAAGCGGAGGGTCCCCGCCGCCTTCGTGGCCGCCGTGCGGGTGATCCCCCGCATCTGGGCGTGGTAGTCCAGATAGGCTCCGCCGGCCGTCTGGGGAAAGCTCTGGTCCAGCACCCACTCCCCCTGGATCCCCAGGGCCTGGAGCTCCGCCGCCGCGGCGTACAGCCGCACCGCCAGGTCGCAGTCCGCCTCCGGCGTGAACCCTGCCCGCTGGGCAAACGCTGCCAGCAGGGACTGATAGATCTCCTCTGTGGTCTTCACACATCCGCTCCTCTCATAACACTTCCACTGTGACGGACAGCGTCTCACCGCGCCAGGTCATCGCTGCAGTCACCTGTGCCCGGCCGCCTCCAGATTCTGTCAGAGATACCCGCTCCACCGTCAGTTCCGGCTCTGCCGCCAGAGCCTCCGCCACGTACTGCTCCGCCGCGCTCTGCCGCTGGACGGCAGGCAACTGCCCCAGCTGCCACAGCCGGCTCCCCAGCTCCGGCAGGAAGGGAAAGCTCCCCCGCCGGGCCGTCAGCCGGAACAGGACCCGTTCCAGCAGGGCCTCCTGTCCCCCGGTCCGCCGCAGGCCGCCGGTGCCGTCCGGCACATAGTCACCCTCCCGCAGGGAAAGTCCCATCTGCACTCCTCCTAACATTCACAGGGCTTATAGGGTTCACCATTCACCGTCAGGCTCCCCTGAATCCGGATATCCCCCTCCAGCCGGATGGAGCCGTCGCTCTGCAGATACACGCTGTTTCCCCCGGGGGTGAAGAGGTACACCTCCCCAGGGCCCATCCCATCCGGGATCTGCCCCTGCCGGGTACCGGCCACGCACTGCTCTTCTCCTCCGGGGCCGCCCTTGATCACCAGCACGGCAGCCCCGCTCTCCGGCATCCAAACATACCCGCCGGGGCCGTAGACCGGCAGGGCCCGCACCTCGCCCCGGGTGACCACGCCCACGCTGTCTCCGGTGATGGTGGTCATGCCCAGATCGGCGTCCGCCGTGGGCACCGCCGGCTTGATCTGTCTCGATAGCCACATCTACATCCGCTCCCTCAGTGTCAATCTGCTGACCTCTCCCCTTTCCGGAGAGGCCGTGTTCTCCGCCTCCGCCACCCGATACTCCCCGTCGATGCCCAGTGCCTCCAGCCGCAGCCGGACCACGTCTCCTGGAAACGCCAGAAAGCACCCGGCCAGTTCCACCTCGATGGTTCGTTCTTCCTCCCGGGACCGCCGGATCTGATATTCCCCGGTGTACCGCATGGCGGCCCAGGTGCTCTGCCCTGGGGTGTACACCACCCGGCGGCACTGGCCGCCCCGGTCGATCATATCCTGGTTTTTCACGCTGTAGGACACGTTCCGGGTCTTGTCGATGACCAGCACCTCCGTCAGCACGCCGTAGTGCTCCTCCCGCAGAGTGCAGGAGAGGACCGGGCTGTCCGCACCGATGGCGATGCGCCGCCCGTCGTCCCGCTCCGGCGCCGCCACCAGCAGCCCGTCCCGCCGGAAGCGGGGCGCAAAGCCCCCATACGTCCGGCAGAAGCTCTCCAGCGCCTTCCACTGGCTGGTGCCGGAGGCCACCGTGTAGACAGAGGTTGCGGACACCGGTGCGATCTCCGCGGCAGTGATGCCGTAGGGGGTCACATGGCACCGCACGATCTCCTCCAGCGTGGCCCCCTGATACGTCACCGGTCGGGACTCATTGTCCAGCAGCCGGGCGGCGTAGCCCCGGCCGCAGATAGTCACCGTCAGCCCCTCCGGAGACAGTTCCACTGCGTACTCGTCCACGATGCCCCGCAGCAGGACCTGGTCGTCTTTCCCCAGCGCCAGGAAGCCCGCTGCCAGATGCAGCGGCTCCGCCATGGTCTTGTCATAGACGCAGGTGACCGTGTAGCTGTCGCAGGGCACGCTTCCTGTGTAGGTCATGTTCCAGCGCAGCAGCACCGGCAGATCGTAGACCCGGTGACTGCTGGTGATGATCCGTCCTCTCATGGTATCCGCACCTGATCCCCCGGGTAGATCAAGTTGGGATTCTTGATCTGGGGATTGGCTACGATCAGGGCCGTCAGCGCCACACCGTACCGCCCGGCGATCCCCCACAGGGTGTCTCCTTTCCGCACTGTATAGACGGCGGTCTGGCCGCCGGAAGAGGCAGTGCTCCCGCCGCCGGAAGCCGTGCCGCTCTCCTCTGCCACCTCCGTCAGCCCGCCGCCGGGGGCCGCGCCGTCCTCCCAGAAGGAGAAGCTGTACCGCACATAGTCCGGCAGCGGCTCCTCCAGCAGCTCCAGCGTCACGAAGTGGGCGCTGACGGTCCGCCACACCGGGTGCACCAGCAGCCCCGGCCCCGGCTGGTCAAAGACCTCTGCCAGCGCCTGAAACTCCCCATAGGCATCCTCCCCGGCAAAGGTCCCCTCGCCCTGAAAGATCCGGTAAGTCCATCCCAGGTCCTGCAGGCACCATCCTCCCAGCGGCACCTTGTGGGCCGCCACCTGCCGGCGGTACTCCACCGTATAGGTCTCCGGGTTGTGGGGCCAGGTGTAGTCCTTATACCGCATGGGCTTCAACAGCAAGCCCTCACCTCCTTATTCATACAGCCGGAACCCGCCGTCATACCGGCGGGCATCCTGCTGAACGGCCCGGGACAGCACCCGGGCGCTCTCTCCCGCTCCGGCCTCCACCGGCCGCCGGAACTCCGCCGTCAGGACCGCCGACTCAGCTTCCTCTCCGGCGGGACCGGCTGCCCCGGTCCCCCCGGAGAGGGCTGCCGCGTCACTCCCAGTTCCCCGCCGGCTCCGGCCCGACCGGACGATCCCTCCGACGCCGGTCAGGCCGAAGGGAGCCGCCGCCCGCCGGGCCGCGCTCTTCCGGGCCAGGGCCTGCCGCAGGGTCTCCCCCGCCGAGGGAGGTCCCCCCGTGGCTGCGGCCGCTGTCACAGCCTGCTGCCCGCCTGCCCGGCGGGCGTTTTCCCGTCCGCCGGAGGCTGCCGTTCTCCGGCCCGCTCCGCTTTCCGGCAGATCAGTCTCTCCCGCATGCGCCGGAGCAGAGGACGCCTCCGCCGTGTCCCGCCCTCCGGCGCCCAGCATCAGCCGGGCCAGGGCCGTTCGCTGCCGCAGCAGCATCTCCCGGATGTACTCCATCTCAGCCCTCCCTCAGCGCCTGGAACCGGCTCTGCTCAAAGTTCCGGTTCACCGCCGCCGGGGCAGGGGAGGGCGCCTCTCCCGACAGGCGGCGCAGCAGCGCCTCCATCTCTCCGGCGGTCAGCCGGGCCAACACGTCCCCGCCATTGGAGAACACCGGTGCCCCCTGATACAGGCAGCTCTCCGCCAGCACCTGGGCGTTGCACAGCAGGGCCCGCTCCAGGGGCTCCTCCGCCAGCTCCCGGGTCCCCCGCCAGATCTCCAGCAGCCGCCAGGCCGTGGGCGGCCGCAGCTCGTCCAGCTCCTCCATCATGCCGTGGTCTCGATCCGCTTGGAGGCCACCACCGTCACCTTCTCCGCCACCATGGCGTTCAGCTGCCCCTCCTCCTGGATGGCGCTCCACTGGCAGCCGCTGTAGATGACCTTCCGGTCCGGCTTGCAGATCACCAGGGAGAAGTCCCGCAGCTCGTAGAAGTTGATGCCGTCGGACACCGCGTCCTCGGTGGCATACAGCCGGGTCAGCTCCAGGGTGTACTTCCGCTGGCCCTCGATGGTGGCCACCGGCTCGCTCTCGCCGAAGGCCTCCACGCTCTGGCTGGATTTGCTGGCCCGGGCGGTGTAGCCCTGGACCACCGCGATCTTCTTCCCGTCCAGCTCCAGATAGATGTCCGCGCTGGTGGGAAATCCTTTTGCTTCCATACCGTCTCCTCCTTACACCGTGATGTGGACCGTCAGATAGATCTGGTTCAGCCCGTGGGCCACCGCAAAGCTGAATTCCACCAGGCACACGGTGGGATCGTCCTCAGAGGGGCTCACCGTCACCTCTCCGTAGCTGTCGATGATCTCCTCCGCCACCTTCTTCTCCAGCTCCACGATCACCTGGGAGCGGATGGCACTGCGGCTCTGGGCGGTGTTCTTGGCCCGGGTGAACTTGCTCCGCAGGGCCTGCCGCACCGCCGGGATCACGTCGTCCACGATCAGGATCGTGGTCAGCTCCCGCCAGGTGGTGTCCGCCGCGCCGCCGGTGGTGGTCCGGGTGGTGATGCCCCGCACCGGGGACACCACTCCCGCCACGCTCTCCAGGGGCGTCACACCGCCCCGCACCAGCAGGTCGATGTCGTTGTCGCTGTAAGAGGTGCTCAGTCCCCCCAGTCCCCGGACCTCGGCCCCGTTCAGGGGCACCGCCGGGTCCCGGCCGGAGGCGATGACCCCCGCCAGCGCCGCCGCGGCGAACACGCCGGGCAGCGTCTTTCCGCCGCTGTCCAGGGCGTCGGGGCCCACCAGCACCATCCGCTCGCTGTTCAGTTCCGCCGCGTGGGTCACCAGCTCCGCCGCCGTCTCTCCGTCGCCGCCCACCACGGCGATGCGCTCCATCCGGGCGGAGGAGGCGTCCTCCACCGCGGAGCGCAGGGCCTGCTGCACCGTCTCCTCGGCGCTGTCACACACCAGGATCTGGGCCGCCTGCTGTCCCAGGGCCGCAAAGGCGTCCTGGTAGTCCTTCACTGCCCCGGCCTCCGCCACCCGGACTGCTGTCACCGTGGCGGCGCCGTTGGCGAACAGCAGCCGCAGGATGGTGCTCATCCCCGGCGTGTCCGCCCCGTCCTCGCCGAAGGCCGCCACGCCGGCGGCGTAGCCTGTCAGAGTCACCGCCTCCCCGGCGGTGCCCTTGGCCGCCTTGGCCGCCACGCCGATGACCTTGGCGGCCCGTCCGGCGGAGATCACCGCCGATGCGTCATAGCTGGAGTACACCCCCGGCCGCTCATGCATGATCTCGCTCACTTGGTCACTGCTCCCTTCAATTGAAAATCCAAAAACATGGTATTGCCGTCCTCTGTCTGGGCCTGAAACCAGGCCCGGCACTGGAGCCGTCCCCGCCGCAGGAAGCTCTCCGTCCCCCGCTCCCAGGACAGGGCCTCCCAGCTCAGCTCCCCGGGGCGGATGCCGGAGGGCAGTCCTCCCAGCAGCACCTCCGCCGCCGTTTCGCAGCCTGTCTCACAGTCCGCGGCCCGCCGCCCCCGGATCTCCACGGAGATCACCGCGTCCAGCTGCTTGCCGTACAGCTCCCGCACCTGGCCCGTCTTGGGGTCGCTGACCTCGCCCAGATAGTTGCAGAACCCCACGGTCCGGCTCTCCGCCGTGTCCACGGCCACCGCCGCCACCGGGCCGGCGTACCGCCTGGCCCGCTGGTCCGGATAGGACGCCAGCGTGCACAGCTCTGCCGCCCGCAGGGCAGTGACCACCGCGTCCCGGATCTGATTCAGCTCCCGCATCCCGCTGCCTCCCGTTCCCGCTCCAGGACCGCCCAGTAATGGGACAGCCTGTCGCCGACATAATAGGGTCTGCAGCTGCGCACCCGGAAGGTCCAGCCGTTCCACCCCAGGGTGTCCGTCTCCTCCAGGGCCATCTGCCCCAGATACAGCCACAGCCGCACGTCCACCCAGCCGATGGGGGTGGCCTCCTCCCGGGCCCGCTCGCTCCGCTCCGGCACCGGCTGCAAAAACGCCCGCACGTCCACCGTGGTCTCCCCGGTCTGGACGGTGACCTTCTGGCCATACCGCTCCAGGATCTGCCGTACCCAGCCTGTCATCCTCTCACTCCTTGAAACGCAAAGTCTCCCGGCACCGCGAAGGGCGCCATCAGCCGCCAGGCGGTGCACCGCAGCTCCGCCGCCTGGGTCCCCGCCTCCGCCGGGCTCCGTGCCTGTACGGACACGCTGCCCGCCGTGAAGCCGGACACCTGGCCGCCGCTCCGCGCCGCCGCCAGGTCCGCTGCGGCGGTGAAGGCCGCGGCGCAGGGAAACGCCTCGCCGCAGTCCTCCGCCGTCACCCCCGGCCGCAGCCGCCTCTCCCACTGCTGCTCCGCCGCCTGACACAGCGCCTCCAGCAGGGGCTCCTCGTCCTCTCCGGCGCCGGAGAGGACCTTGGCCAGCGTCAGGATGGTCTCCGTGCTCATACCACCAGGACCTTGGAGGCCTCCGTGAACAGCTTGGCAAAGCCGGAGATGGAGGTGATGGCCGCCCGCTCCAGCTGGCGGTCGATGAGCTTGTCATACTCCACCGTGACCTCGCTGCCGCAGATCTGCTCCAGGGCGTAGTTCCTGTCCAGGCCGATGAGGATGCCCGCCGGCATGGCGGAGGTCCGCAGAAGCTTTGCCCCCAGGGGCGTGGTCAGGGTGCCGGTGCCCTGGAAGTTCAGCCCCGTCAGGGGATTCTGGAACTCGTCCAGCTTCAGCATGGCCAGCATCACGTCGCTGCCCACCAGCATGGTGTTCATGGTGTAGGGGTCGAACTGGCTCCAGAACTCCAGCAGCGCGTCGTAGGTCAGCGTCCCCTTGGTGCCGGACATGGGCTTGGTGCCGATGGTGTACTGCGCGGCGGCGTTGTCGTTGCCGTCGCCGTCACGCAGCACGGCGATGGCGTCCTCCAGGTGCATCCGGCCGATGTAGGCGCCGATCTGCCGCAGCGTCACGGAGAACAGGTCCAGCCGCTGGAACCGGATGGCCTCGTAGGAGGCCACCAGCATCCGCCCCCGCTTGTGGAGGTGCACCAGGTTCTCCTGGGTGCGGACGGTGGTCTCCGGGATCCGGGCCCCCTCCTCCACCCGGCGGAGCTTTTTGTCCTCCTCGCTGGGCACGGAGGCGATGGACCGGTAGTCCATGCCGTCGAATCTGGTCACCGTGGCGGTGATGGCCGGCAGGATGCTCTCCTCCTCCATCCCCTGCCGCACCACCCGGGAGACGAACTCCGGGAACAGCACGGCGGAGTCGGAGGTGTGGAAGAACTTCTCCACCATGTCGCTGCCCGCTCCCTTCACATGGATGTCAAAGCGCTTGAGCTGCCGCTGGAAGGCGTCCAGCCCCTCCAGGGGCGTGCCCCGGTAGTGCTCGCTGGGATCCAGCTCCTCCAGGGTCTGGGAAAAGCTGCGGCCGCTGCGGCCGTACATTCCCTTCTCCAGCTTGATGTTTTCAAAATGATAGGCCATGTGTGCTCTCCTCCTCACAGTACAAAGGTCACAGTCTTGGCGGTGGTGTCCACATCCACCACCAGATAAGTGCTGCCGTCCGCGTCTGCCTGGACGCCGCCCTCGCCGTCGGCGCTGAGGCCGCTCCAGCCCAGGGCCGGCGCCGCGCCCTCCGCCGGCACGGTGTACCCGGCGGTGACCATGCCCCCCAGGGCCACGGCGCAGGCGTCGCCGCCCCGGCTCACCGACAGCACCATGCCGCAGAAATCGTCGCCCGCCCCGCAGGCGGCCACCGTGCCGTTTCCGCTGATCTTCACCAGCTCCCCCTCCGCCAGATCATCACAGGCGAAGGTGGCGGCCCACTGGCCGATGCCCTCATAAGAAAGTTTCATCATGCGTCCTCCCTCTCAAATCAGAAATTCCGTCTTGTCCTCTGTCCTGGCCGTTCCCCGGCTCCGCAGCTGGGGCGCCGGCGGGAACCGCCGGGCCGCCTGGGCCTCATAGACCCGTTTCAGCTCCAGCAGCTCCGGTTCCGCCAGATGCTCCGCCGCCTTGGCCAGGGCGCCGCCGTCCACGCCGTCGTCCGCCAGCATGGCAAGGCGCGTCACCTCCCGGCGCAGCTCCTGCAGGTATTTCCGTCCCAGCTCCGCCTGGGCCCGCAGCCGTGCCACCCCCTCGTCCTCGGGGCCATACCGTTTCAGCACGCCTGCCTTCCGCTGGGCCGGCACCGCCACGAAGGACCACTCGTAGGCGTCAGTGGGCTCCCGCAGCTCCAGGTAGCACAGCCGCTCGCCGTACCGCTGCCCCGGCACGTGCTGGCAGGTGCCGCCCTCCGCCCCGCAGATGGAGCACACCCGCCGGGCCACGCTGCACCCCACGCTGACCTCCCGCTTGATCCCCCCTTCGATCTCCGCGATCAGGTCCGCGTTCTTCTCCGTCCGCAGGAGATACGCCCAGGCCTTCAGCCAGCAGTAGCCGTCCCCCGCCGCAGTCATCTGAGCAGGTTCCCGCACCACCTGGGCCCGGTAGATGCGGGCGGTCTGCCCCTCCGCCGTCCACTGGTGGTCAAAGATGCCGCTCTTTCCCACGAACAGGTCCCCCAGCGCGTTGAGCGCCGTCTCATCGAACCGCTCCCAGTCCCGGTCCACCTCGTTGTCGCACAGCCGCAGGGAAAAGGCGTACACCTCCTCCGCCCGCAGGGGCGACTTGGCAAAGCGGTTGATCTCCGCCAGCTCCGCCTCCGCCGGCACGCCGGATGCCCCTGTCAGATCCTTCTGAATCTCCATGTTGATCTCTCATCTCCCCTTTGTCATTGAACGCTCCGCCGCGTCGTTTTCGATCCGCAGCTTCCGCGCCTGCCGCCCCACCGCGCCTGCAGCGCGGCGGGGGCCCCGGATCTCATTTTGGTCGGGCAGGCGGAGCCCGCCCTCCCCAAGGTCTGGCCGCTTCGCGCCCAGACGCTTGTGACGCCGCATTTGCGGCGGGCGCGCCTTGCGCGCCGTCGCCCGTTGTCTCAGGTCTTTTGCGCCGTCTCCGCCGCGTCGTTTTCGATCCGCAGCTTCCGCGCCTGTTCCAAATAGAGGGCTGCCCGGGCATCCTCCACCTCGTCCTGAAGGTTGATGTCCTCCCACTGGACTTCAAGGCCGCAGGTGTAGCCGTGCATCCGCAGCCACAGCCGGCAGATGCGCTCCACCACCGGAGTGAGGGTCCGGCGGATGGCGGTGATCTCCGTGGTGAGCATGTCCGCCTGCTGGGAGCTCATCCGCTCCGTGGAGCTCCAGCTGAGGCCCAGCATAAAGGGCGGGATGCCCGTCTTGGCCACCACCTGCTCCAGGATCTGCCGCACCGGCACCTCGCTGTCCAGGATGGGCGCGTCGGCACCGATGACCCGGATGTCCACATCTCCCACCGCCACAAAGTCCCGCACGCTGCCGCTCTTGGTGTCCTGCATGGCCCGGGACCACTCCCCGGCCAGCATTTGGCTCCGCTCCGCCGCCTGTCCGTTTCCCCCGTCCCGGCAGGTGACGGCAAACCGCACATTGCCGCACCGCTCCCAGTTGACCCCGATGGTGTGGTAGATCTTCATCAGGATGTCCGTCAAAAACGGCAGCCCCCGCAGCAGCGACACGCCGTACGGGCTGTCCGCCTCCGGGTTCAGCGGTGTGAACAGCAGCAGGTCCTGATAGGGCAGCGGCCCCATCCGTCCCTGTTCATCCGGGCCGCAGATGACGAATGCCAGGGGATTGTCTCCCTCCCGGATCTCGACGTCCTCCACCCGGCCCCACAGCACGGCTGCGATGTCCCGGTTCCCGGCGGCTGGCACGATCTCGCCGATGGCCCGCCCGCAGGTCAGCAGAGAGTCCAGATAGCCCTCCAGAAAGGCGTTGATCCCATACTGTCCCCGTCCGGCCGGGACCGTGCGGAGGAACTCTTCCAGAGCCCGCTCCGCCGTCTTGTCACTGCAGGCGGCCGTCACACCGCCCGCCATGCGGATCAGCTTGTAGATGGCGGCGTCCACCACCGGCACCGCCTCCCGCACCGCCCGGTACAGCCGGGTCTCCCCGCTGCGCAGGGGCACATAGCCTCCCAGCAGCCCAAAGGGATGGTGTCCCGTCTCCCGCAGCTGGACCGGTGCCGCCGCCGGGCTGCCCCTCTTCTGAAACCACTTCAATTTCCAAACCTCCTGTCATCTCCTCGCCTCAGGCCGGTCAGGCCCGGCGTTCCACCCAGGTGGCCGCAAAGCCGCCCCGTTCTCCTGCCGCAGCGTCCATGGCAAAGTACCGCAGATCGTCCATGGCATGGTCCTGTTCCTTTTTGGGCGCGTCCCGCTGCCCCTTGTCGTCCCAGCAGTAGGTCTCCATCTCCCGCAGGCAGTCGGCGCAGGTGTCGCAGATCACGATCTGCCGCCGTTTCAGCAGGTCCGCCGTCACCCGGATGCCGTCGGCCACGTCGTTGTCCGCCCGGACCACCCGGAAGCCCTCCCGCCGCAGCGCCTCGATGAAGCTGGCCGCCGAGGGGTCCACGATCACCCGGCCGATCTCCCGGTCCCCCGCCAGCTGCCGCAGATCCCGGACGTACTCCGCGTCGGTCTTCTGCCGTCCCTCCCGGCGGGAGTCGTAGTAGTACTCGCCCACCCGGTACCAGGTCTCCCCCTGTCGGCCCCACAGGCCGAAGGAGGCCGGGTTGGCGGTGCCGTAGTCCACGGAGATCCGCCACTCCCGGAAGGGCCCCGCCGGCACCGGTACGCTGTCCCGCTCCCGGTCGAAGAAGTCGTACACCCGCCCCTGGGCGGCGGTCCACTCCCCCAGCACGAACCGCCGGTAGAAGATGCCGGAATAGGCGCTGCGGTACCGGGCCCGGATGCGGGGCGTCAGGGCTGGGTTGTCCTCCATGGTAAAGTGGAGGTACAGGGCCCGCCGCTCCCGGGCCTTCAGGATCCACTCCCGGTAAAACCAGTGCTGGGGGTTCTCCGGATTGCAGTTGAACCACAGCCGGCTCCCCGCCACGCTGCACCGGGCGATGGCCTGCTCCACAAAGCTCCGGGGCATCAGAGCCGCCTCGTCCAGCAGCACCCCCGCCAGGGTGCTGCCCTGGATCAGCGCCGCGCTGGACTCGTCCCGTCCGCCGAAGAGCAGGAAGCGGTTCTCATGGCCCCCCAGCCGCACGGTCAGCAGGTTCTCCGACCGCCGCTCCCGGCAGTCGAAGCCCAGCCGCCGCAGATAGGGCACCAGCTCCGCCAGCAGGTTCCGCCGCAGGGAGGTGATGGTCTTGCCGCACAGCCCCAGCTGCCGCCCGTCAAAGCGAGCCATCGCCCACAGAAAGAAGGACAGCCCCATGGAAAAGGTCTTGCCGCTGCGGACGGCCCCGTCGCAGATGATGGCCTCCCAGTTCCCGGGGCGGCACCACCAGGTCAGCACCTTCCGCTGCTTGGGAGAAAACCGCATGATCTCAGCCGTCGTCCCACGCTCCTTCCTCCCCGGCGGCGTCCGCCAGCACCCGGTACAGCTCTCCGGCGCCCTCCGCCTTTTCCTCGCTCAGCAGGCCGCACAGGGCCTCCAGGGCCCGGATGCGGTCGATGAGCTTGATCTCCACGCCGCCCTTGTCCGTCACCTTCAGCTCCGCCACGGCGGACAGGTCCAGCGTCTCCAGGTCCGCCTCGCCGCTGTGCAGGGCCAGCCTCGCCGCGTCGTTCACCCGGCCGAAGGCCAGCTGGGCCAGCCGCCGGACGGCGTCCTCCCGGCACACCTGCCCGGCTGCCGCCTCCCGCATCTGCTCCAGCCGCCTGCTTACGTTTTTTCTCTCCAGCATCCTGTATCCGTCACCGCATCCGGCGGCCGCAGCAGCCAGCTCCGGATCCATGCACTGAAGGTATCTCCTGCAGAACGCCCCGGTCCGGCCGTCCTTTTCCTTCACAGATCCGCCACCTCCTCTCGTTCTTCTCGCTAATACGCGCCGCCTGCTGAAAGTTGCACGTTTTCAGGCACCACTGTCCGATTTTTTTGTCCGGTGCGGAAGTTTTTTCTCTCCCGCACGATATTTTTCCGTTCCGCCGCTTTACGGCGCATCTGTCCCTGGAGGCCCGCTTTTCTCCCCTGTTTTGTTTATTTTTACAAAATCCGCCCTGTTTTCTGGCTCTTTTTTCAAAATTTCCCATCGATTCGTTCAGTCCCTTTAACGATTCTTAGTGGAATCTTAACGCCCGATTCTGCTATAATAGAATAACATTTATATGGATTGTGTAAGGGAGGTCCTGGCACGTTGAAGTTCAAGT
>LHCFR02800__coassemble_1259_pt1 | contig 13429 bp, 10 predicted proteins | sample LHCFR02800__metabat2_low_PE_042 | metagenome-assembled genome bin LHCFR02800
GGAGGCGCCTGCCTCCTCCCGAAAAGGAGGTCGTTTGCGTGATCGAAGTAAGAGATCTGGTGAAGCGCTATGGAGACCGCAATGCGGTGGACCATCTGAGCTTCACCGTGGAAGATGGCCAGATCTTCGGCTTTCTGGGCCCAAACGGCGCCGGAAAGACCACTACGATGAATATCATGACGGGTTATCTGGCCGCCACCGGCGGTCAGGTCCTGGTGGAGGGCCACGACATTCTGGAGGAGCCGGAGGCTGCCAAGGCCTGTATCGGCTATCTGCCGGAACTGCCGCCGCTGTATCCGGACATGACCGTGGAGGAGTATCTGGCCTTCTGCGCAGAGCTGAAGAGGATCCCCAGACCGGAGCAGGAGGAGCAGCTGGACCAGGTGCTGGCTCTGACCCACCTGGAGGAGATGAGCGCCCGGCTGATCCGGAACCTGTCCAAGGGCTACCGCCAGCGGGTGGGCCTGGCCCAGGCCATTCTGGGCTTTCCGAAGATCATCATCCTGGATGAACCCACCGTGGGGCTGGACCCCAAGCAGGTGGTGGAGATCCGTGAACTGATCCGCCATCTGTCCAGAGGCCACACGGTGATCATCAGCTCCCACATCCTCTCGGAGATCCGGGCAGTGTGCGACCGGGTGCTCATCATCCGCAAGGGGCGGTTCGTGGTGTGCGACACACCGGATGAGCTGGAGGAGCGGCTCTCTGCCGGCGGTTCTCTGGAGCTTACGGCCAAGGCCGCGCCGGAACAGGCGGAGCCGCTGCTCCGCAGCGTTCAGGGCGTCGTGTCCTGCACGCTGCTGGGGCAGACCGCAGACTCCGCCCGCTTCTCCGTCCGCACGGAGGGAGATGTGCGGGAGGCCCTGTTCTTTGCCTTTGCGGAAGCCCGGTGCCCCCTGGTGGAGCTGCGGCCCCGGATGGCCTCTCTGGAGGAGGTCTTTCTGGACCTGACGGATGACGACGACGAGGTCGCCGCCCAGGCGGCGGCACTGTTCCAGCGCACGGAAGAGAAGGCAGGTGTCCGGAAATGAAGGCCATTTACAAGCGGGAGGTCAGCTCCTATTTCAATTCCATGACCGGCTGGGTCTTTGTGGCGGTGCTGACCTTTTTCATCGGCATCTACTTTTTCGTCAACAACCTGTTTTCCGGATATCCCTACTTTTCCGTCTCCCTGAACTCGGTGCTGGTGGTGTTTATGGTGGTGATCCCCGTCCTCACCATGCGCTCCCTGGCAGACGAGCGCCACTCCAAGACGGACCAGCTGCTGCTGACGGCACCGGTCCCCGTCACCGCAGTGGTGCTGGGCAAATATTTCGCCATGCTGACCGTATTCGCCGTTCCGGTGGCCGTCGCCTGCCTGTGCCCCCTGATCATCGCCCTGAACGGGTCGGCCTTCCTGCTGGCAGACTACTGCTCCATCCTGGCCTTTTTCCTGCTGGGTGCAGTGGAGATCGCCGTGGGCATGCTGGTCTCCTCTCTGACAGAGAGCCAGATCATTGCCGCCGTGGGCTCCTTCGGCCTGCTGCTCCTGCTGTACCTGTGGGACGGGCTGGTGGACTTCCTGCCCTCTACCGCCGGCGGGTCGCTGCTGGGGCTGGCCATCCTGCTGGCTCTGGTGTGCTTTCTGGTGAATGCCCTGTCCAACAACTGGAAGGTCACAGCCGCCGTCCTGGTGCTGGGAGCCGCTGTGCTCACCGCGTTCTATCTGCGGGACTCCGGCGCCTTTGCCGGCCTGCTGCCGGACCTGCTGGGCAGGTTCTCTCTGCTCTCTGTCTTCAACGCCTTTGCGCTGGACCATGTCTTTGACGTGCCGGGCATCCTGCTGTACCTGTCCATGAGCGCGCTGCTGGTCTTTCTCACCGTGCAGGTGATCCAGCGGCGGCGCTGGAATTGAGGGGGGTGTGCAGAGATGAAGCATCACAACTGGAAGCACAGCCTGCGGGAGGCCGCAGGCCGCCACGCCTCCCGCAGGGGCGCGTTTTCCGCCGGGCTGACGGCCCTGGCCGTGGCGGCGGTGCTGGTGTTCAACCTGATCGCCGCCCAGCTGCCGGAGAGCTGGTCCCAGTTCGACCTGAGCGGCAGCGGGATCTATGACATCACCGACACCTCCCGGGACTATCTGGCGGCCATGGAGCAGGATGTGGAGATCCATGTCCTGGCCGATCCGGATCATCTGGACAGCCGGATCGTCCGCTTTCTGGACACATACGCAGAGCTCAGCGACCGCCTGTCTCTGGAATACGTAGACCCCATCGTCTATCCCTCCGTCCTGACCCAGTATGGCGTGGATGCAGACACCGTGGTGGTCACCTGTGCGGCCACCGGCCGGCAGGAATCCTTTGACATCAGCGACATCATCGGCTATGATATAATGATGTATTATATGTACGGCACACAGCAGGAAACGGATTTTGACGGAGAGGGGCTTTTGACCTCCGCCATCGACAGTGTGGTGTCCGGCGTGACGCGGACGGTCTATGTGACCACCGGGCACGGCGAGACCGCCCTGCCCGCCGGCGTGGAGGAGCGGTTCGACCGGGTCCACATGTCTGTGGATTCCGTAAATCTGCTCACAGACGGCGGTATTCCCGAGGACTGCTCCCTGCTGATCCTCAACGCCCCCACCGAGGATCTGGCGGATGACGAGCTGGAGATGATCCTGACGTACCTGGAGGAGGGCGGACAGGTGATCTACAACATGGCCGGGGCGCTTCTGGATCTGCCCAACTGCGACGCTCTCTGCGCCGCCTACGGCATGAACGTGGCGGACGGCCTGATCGCCGACACCAGCCGGTATTACCAGAACATCCCCTATCTGTTCTTCCCTCTGATCGATACGTCTGTGGATGCGGCGTCCGGCCTGCCGGATGACGCCATGGTGCTGGTGCTCTCCTCCCGTGGATTCACCCTGACGGACCCGGCCCGGGACACCATCACGGTCCAGTCGTTCCTGACCACATCGGAAAACGGCTTTGCTGTGGTGGATGAGGAGACGCAGACACAGGGCACCTATGTGGTGGGCGCCGTGGCCACGGAGGAGACCGACGGGGGCGACACCGCCCGGCTGACGGTGTACGGCTCCAGCTCTCTCATTGACGCCAGCCTCACCGAAAGCTTCTCCAATCTGGACAACCTGGACCTGTTCCTGGCTTCCGCCACGACAGGATTCGAGGATGTGTCCTCCATCTCCATCGAGCCTGTGAGCCTGTCTGTGCCAACCAACACCATCACCACCGGCGGCATCTGGGGCCTGCTGTTCATCCTGGTGATCCCTGCGGCGCTGCTGATCTACGGCTTTGCCCGCTGGATGCACCGCCGGAAACTGTGACGAAGGAGCAAACGATCCATGAATCGAACACAAAAAAAGCATCTCTTCCTTCTGGGGGGGATCGTGGCGGCCCTGGTGATCATTCTGGCCGTGGTCCTGGCTGTCAAGCGGTCCAATGCCCAGCAGGCTGCGGAGGAAGCGGCCCGGCAGGAGGCGGAGAGCGTCATTACCCAAACGGAGGCCTCCTATACCGCCCTTACGTATGACAACGGCACCACCACACTGTCCTTCCATCTGGACGAGGAGGGGAAGTGGGTCTGGTCCGATGATCCGGAGTTCCCGCTGGATGACACCACCGTACAGTCCATTCTGGACCTGCTGGCGGATCTCAGGCCCCAGCAGACCATCACGGACGGGGACACGCTGGATGCCTACGGTCTGGATCAGCCCTTTGCCACCCTCACCGCCACGCAGGCGGACGGCGGCACGCTGACCATCGCCCTGGGCAACACCACTACCGACGGCACCAGCTACTACATGCTGATGGACGGGCAGGAGAGCCCGGTATACATCATTTCTGATGCGCTGTACCGCTATATGTCCGAGACCATTTACGACATGTGCGACCTGCCGGAGCTGCCGGTCCTGACGGAGGACACCATCCAGTCCATCACGGTGGAGGGCACCGCCAGCACGCTGCTGCGCCCCCTTGGCACAGAGACGGACGAGGACACGGGCACGGAGACCGTCACCTGGGCCGCCGGCGGCGAGGATGTGACGGAGCTGGAGAGCACCGGAGACCTGCTCTCTGATCTGGAGGGGATCTCCCTGACCAAGTGCGTGGACTACAAGCCCACGGATGAGGCGGCGGAGCTGTGCGGATTCAGCGCGCCCCGTGCCGTGGTCACGGTCCTCTACCTGACGGAGACCGGAACGGAGAGCTCTCTGACGCTGACCTTCGGCAGCGACAATCTGGATGGGACCGGCTGCTATGTGCGCGTCAACGACGATCCCACCATCTATCAGGTGGACAGCGGCGACGCGGATGCCGTTCTCTCTGTAGCGGCCAGCGGCCTGACAGATGCTTCCGCTTCGGAATAAGCTGTACCTTTTTTCACCCGCGTGTTACAATGAGGGGGAGCCCGCGGGCTCCCCCCTTCTGATTCCCGTGCCGCCCAGGCATGGATACCCCGGAGGTGATCCCCATGCGCGTACTGGTAGTGGAGGATGAGGTCCGCCTGGCCGCCACGCTCCAGGATCTGCTGGAGCTGAACGGCTATACCGTGGACATCTGCCACGACGGCGAGTCGGGGCTGGACAACGCCCTGACCGCGATCTATGATGTGATCCTGCTGGACGTGATGCTGCCCAAGCTGGACGGCTTCACTGTGCTGCGCCGCCTGCGGGCAGAGCACAGCACCACGCCGGTGCTGATGCTCACCGCCCGCTCCGATCTCTCTGACCGGGTGCAGGGACTGGACTGCGGCGCCGATTACTATCTGACAAAGCCCTTTGAGCCCAAGGAGCTGCTGGCCTGCATCCGGGCTCTGACCCGGCGCCAGCCGGAGCTGCGGCAGACGGACTCCCTGGAATACGGGGACCTGCGGCTGGAGAAGACCTCCTTCACCCTCTCCTGCGGCGATCGGTCCGTGCGCCTGAGCCGCAAGGAATTCGACATGATGGAGATGCTGATGCTGAACCGGAAGATGGTCATCACCAAGGAAAAGCTGCTGCTGAAAGTCTGGGGCTATGAGTCCGACGCGGAGGACAACAACGTGGAGGTCTATATCTCCTTCCTGCGGAAAAAGCTGGAGCATCTCCGCTCCCAGGTGAAGATCCGCACCATCCGCATGGTGGGGTACTGCCTGGAGGCGCCCGACGGGGAGTAGTTTTCCACAAAGTACACATTTTTCCACTTTTCCACAGAGTTTTCGACAAAAGGGGGCAGCTGGCCCATGATCCGAAAATTGCAGATCAAATTCGTGGCCATGTGCATGCTGCTGGTGACCGCAGTCCTGGCCGTGGTGTTTCTGGCGGTGTACTTCTCCGCCAAGCAGAACATCGAGGTCATCAGCCATCAGGTGCTGCAGCGGGTCATCCAGGAGGAGGACACGCAGGGAGAGCTGCCGAATTTCGGCCGTGATCCGGGGCGGGAGGATGTGCTGCTGCCCTATTTTACGGTGAATGTCCGGTATACGGAGGAAAATGGGTCCCGGCTGGCCTCCGCCACGGTCACCGGCGGCACCTACTCCAATCTCCAGGACACGCAGCTGCTGGAATCCATCGTGGCCGCCTGTCTGAATCAGGAGCAGGACGAGGGCGTGCTTCCGGAATACGGCCTGCGATATCTCCGGCAGGACCACTTCTTTTACGCAGAGTGGCCGTTTCAGGGGGAGTATCTGCTGTATCAGCGGATCGCCTTTGTGGACATGTCCATGGAGCAGGCCACCCTGGCGGAGAGCATGCGCTCTTATCTGCAGATCGGCGCGGCGGCGCTGGTGCTGCTGCTGGGGGTCTCCATCCTGCTGGCCCGGTGGGCAACGGCGCCGGTGGCAAAGGCGTGGCGGCAGCAGCGGCAGTTCCTGTCGGACGCCTCCCATGAGCTGAAAACGCCCCTGACCGTCATCCTCTCCAACGCGGAGCTGCTGGAGGCATCGCCTCTGGACGACCGCCCTGCCCGGTGGGCGGACAACATCCACTCCGAGGCCAAGCGGATGCGGTCTCTGGTGGAGGAGATGCTGACCCTGGCCCGGGCGGACAACGCCATGCCCACGGCGGTGATGGGGGAGGTCTCCCTCTCCGATCTGGCCACGGACTGCGCCCTGGCCTTCGAACCGGTGGCCTTTGAGGCGGGAAAGCCTCTGGAGAGCGATATCGCGCCGGACATTCTCGTCACCGGCGATGCGGACAAGCTGCGCCAGCTGATCGGCGTCCTGCTGGACAACGCCATCAAATACGGGCAGGCGGGGGGCGCCATCACCCTGACGCTGCGGCGGACGGACCGGCAGGCCCGGCTTTTGGTGTCCAACCCCGGGGAGCCCATCCCGCCGGAGCAGCTGGACCGTCTGTTTGAGCGGTTCTACCGGGCGGACGCCTCCCGGGGGGAGCAGTCCGGCTTCGGCCTGGGGCTGCCCATCGCCGCCGCCATCGCGGCGGAGCACAAGGGCACCCTGAAGGCGGAGAGCGACGCCGTCTCCACCCGGTTTCTTTTCTCCATGCCGCTGAAGAAGTAAAGACCTGTGAAAAGGGGCTTTCCTTCCCGGAAAGCCCTTTTTTGCTGTGCAGACACGCAGACGGATGCGGAAAGATGCCCCCTGTCCATGCCTGCGGAAATCGTAAGAAACCTGTAAGAAATTTCTCCGGGTGTTTGTAAGAAATCCCCGGTATGCTGGAAACAGCTCAAGGAGGGATCGAGATGAACGAATGCATTCTGGTGGTGGATGACGACCCGGAGATCGTGGGAGCCATCGCCATCACCCTGGAGCGGGAGGGGTACCGGGTCCTGCGGGCCTACAACGGCATGGAGGCGCTGGACCTGGCCCTGGACCCGGCGGTGCGGCTGATCCTCATCGACGTGATGATGCCCAAGCTGGACGGCCTGTCCGCCCTGCTGCGGATCCGGGAGAAGCGGAATCTGCCGGTGATCGTCCTCTCCGCCAAAAGCGAGGACACGGACAAGATCCTGGGCCTGTCCATGGGGGCGGACGACTACGTCACCAAGCCCTTCAACCCCCAGGAGCTGGCGGCCCGGGTCCGGAGTCAGCTGCGGCGGTACACCCTGCTGGGGGACGTCCACGCGGAGGCGCGGCAGGGCCTCCTCGTCAACGGCCGTCTCACCTATGACCCGGCGCGGCGTGAACTGCGGGCGGACGGGGAAACGGTGAAGCTCACCGCCACGGAGACCAAGATCGTGGATCTGCTGATGCGCAATCCCGGCCGCATCTTCCCGGCGGAGGAGATCTACCGCCGGGTGTGGGACGGGGAGGCGGCCTACGCCTGCGAAAACACGGTGATGGTCCACATCCGCCGCATTCGGGAGAAGATCGAACTCAATCCCAGAGAGCCAGATTACATCAAGGTGGTGTGGGGAATTGGATACAAAATGGAACAGCACGGGACCTGACGAGGGTCTGGAACAGTTTGTGGCCGGTGAGGTCCGGGAGGCTCTGAAGGGGGCGAAGGACGCCCCCGGCGTGGTGAAGCTCCGGGTCCCGGGAAAGACCGCCGGGAAGCTGCGGGCGGCGGCCGGGCTGCTGGCGCTGGTGCTGGGCGTCAGCCTGGTGCTGGGGAGCCTGGGGCAGACGGCGGGCCGCCTGGCCGGCGGCGCGGACAGCAGCTCCTTCGGCCCTGGCTGGTGGAGTACCGACTGGCAGGAAACTCCATCCTTTCGGCGGGAGATGGCCCAGCGGCTGCAGGCGTTCCTGTCCATGGCCACCGGCAGCGACCTGGACTGGTGGGGCACCGCTTCCGGGGACACCTACATCCTGTCCGGGGACGGCGACACTTGGTACACCTGGGGATCCACGGACACCGCCACGGAGGATATCACCGCCGAGGACGGCGCCGCGCCGGACGCAGACTATGCGGCGGATCAGAATCTGCTCTATCAGGTCTTCGGCCCGGAAAATGAGCTGCTCTACAGCAATGTCCCGGCGGGCGCGGAGATCACCAGCGGCAGGGAGCTGCCGGAGGGATACAACTTTCATCTGGTCTTCCGCCACGGTGAGGTCCAGATTCGAAAAGACGGGGAACCGGTGGACGTGTACGGCGACGGGTCCTACACAGAGGACGCCCTGTGGGATGTCCCCGGGTATGAGAACTTCACCGCCGGGGAGGATGTGGCGGGCGTGACCGTCTACATGGCCGTCCGGCAGGAGCCGGTGCCCTATGTCCAGCTGAGTACCGATGGGGGCGCCCGCTTTTACAATGGACTCTACGACACCTATCAGTACATTCGGGAGATGCAGGGGTTTTATGTGCTGCGGGCGGTGCTGTGCGTGCTCGGCATCGCGTGTCTGGCAGTCGCCCGCCTTCTGCGGACGGACCGGCGGCGGGCGGAGGCGCGGCTGGCCGCCCTCACCCGGCACGTGCCCGGAGAGGTGTGGTGGCTGGCGGCAATTCTGGCGCTTCTCACCATGGTGTTTTCCATGGACCCTTATACCGGTTGCTCGCCCTTTGAGCTCTGGTACTATGGCTGGATGGATTCCTCTCTGACGGATGTTCTGCGCCTTCTGGCACTGCTGCCCGCCAACGCCGCGGCGCTGCTGGTGCTGGTGTGGGTCCTGTGGCTCCGGCACATCACCCGGAAAAACACGGAGCCGGACCAGCGGTGGAGCCTGCTGGGGGCCCTGAAAAATATGCTGCTGGCAAAAGAGCTGAAGCTGCCTGTGCAGAAACGGCTTCGGCGCTGCGCGGCGGTCGGGATTTTCTCTCTGATCCTGATTCCAATTGGCGCATCTCCGGCGATCCTCTCTATTTTGGATCGTGTATTTTATGATGGATATGCTTTATCCTGGTATTTTCTGCTGTTTCTTTTTCTTCTGCTCTACGTTCTGCTCTTCTGCTGGACAATTTCTTCCTACCGACGTATCACCAGGACCGCCCGGGACATCGGCCTGCTGGCGGACCAGGTGACGGCCATCCGGGACGGGGATCTGGAGACGCCTCTGGACCTGCCGGCAGATGCGGACCTCCGCCAGACGGCGGAGCAGCTGAACGACATCCAGGCGGGCCTCCATCGGGCCCTGGCGGAGCAGACCCGCAGCGAGCGGATGAAGGTGGAGCTGATCTCCAACGTGTCCCACGACCTGAAGACGCCGCTGACCTCCGTGCTCTCCTACGCGGAGCTGCTGCGGCAGGAGCCCCTGGAGGGGGCCGCGGCGGACTACGCCCGGATCATCGACGAGAAGGCCCACCGGCTGGCGGTGATGGTCCAGGACGTGTTTGAGGTCAGCAAGGCCGCCTCCGGCCAGCTGCCGGTGCAGCCGGAGCGGCTGGACTTCGCCAAGCTCCTGCGGCAGACCCTGGCGGACCTGGAGGGGCCCATCTCCAAAAGCGGCCTGACCTTTCGGGTGGATCTGCCGGAGGCCCCGGTGATGATCACGGCAGACGGCCGGCGGCTGTACCGGGTGTTCCAGAACCTCATCGACAACGCTCTGAAATACGCCCTGGAGGGCAGCCGGGTCTATCTGACGCTGAAGGTGGCAGACGGCCGGGCGGAGGCCAGCCTCCGCAACACCTCCCGGGAGGAGCTTCCCGACGGCGTGGACCTGACCGCCCGGTTCGTCCGGGGCGACGCCAGCCGCACCGACGGCGGCAGCGGCCTGGGGCTCTCCATCGCCAGCTCCTTTACCGAGGCCTGCGGCGGCGCGTTCCGGGTGGAGACTTTGGCGGACCTGTTCACCGCCGTGGTGTCCTTCCCCCTGTCTGAAGAAGCATGACCGCGACACAAGCCCCCGTCTTTTGACGGGGCTTTGTCTCAATCATGACAGAAAACGGCCGGGGTCTCTCTCCAGTGTCTGTTGAAACTCCAAAAAGTGCTCGCAGGTCACGACAGCATGGTCCCCCGCGCGCTCCACATACAGGGGGCTGCTGATCTGCGCAAGGTGTGCGTATCCCGCGCCCCGGGGTCTGGCGACCCGGTATTCCGCCTCTCCGGGCCCCTCCAGGATCACGCCCCATAAAACGCCGGTAAAGACCCTGTGGGTCGCGGCTTTTCCATTGGCGAGGTGCGTTCCATCCGACGGGCCGTCAGCCTGCTCCAGCGGGATCTCTACGGACACAGAATTGGAGATCTTCAGCTCCTGCACCCCGTCGCCCCGGGATATTTCCACCAGGCCGGTGAGGTCTCCAGCCAAGGAGACCGCCACCGGCACCTCCCAGAAGCAGGCCCCCTTGATGGGGCCGAAGGGTCTTGCAATGGTGTATGCAGGCGGTTCGCCTCCCCCGCTCTCTTCGGATTGATTCCAGGCTGCCGCGGTCAGCTCCGTCACCAGCTGGGAAAGGCGGTCAAACTGCTCCGTTCCGTATTGCGCGATCGCCGCCTCTGTCAGGATCTCATCATCCTCCGCTGTGTAATCTGAGAGATCCTCCCCAAATGTCTCTTCGACCATGCGGACCTCCTCTTCGTATATACCGAGGATCCTTCCAGCGGTTTCCGCGTCCAACAGGGGTTCGGCCCCGTAAAAACCCGGTGCGCAGCCCAGACAGCCGCAGGCCAAAAGCAGCCACGCCAAAAACGCCATCCATTTCTTTTTCACCTCACACCTCCTGTCTCCGGACCTCTCCCCATGGGTATTTTTCTGTGCTCTATTCTATCCGGTCGTCTGACAGAAGTAAATCACCTGTGTGTGGCAAATGGGCAATCACAGGTTGCGCGGCGACTGTTTCAGTGGAAGGTCTCCGGATCCCGCGCAGTTTTCCACATCCATATAAAAAAAGATCCCTGTCCGCTCGGACAGGGATCTTTTCACGCTGGAGCGGAATTCTTCTCAAGGGACTCACTTCCCCAGGTCGATCAGATACTCCGCCATATTCTGGGCAAACAGGCGGCCAGCCAGAGCAGCCTCCGCCGGGGAGTTGCCGGCGGCGCCAACCTCCACCAGCAGGGAACCTGTGGTGGCGTGCTGGTTGTACCGGGAGTTCCGCAGCAGAATGGGCCGCATCAGCGTGGGGTAGCTTCGGAGGATATTGTTCTGCAGCGCCACCGCCAGCTTCAGGTTCTCCATCCAGTCGGCATGGGGCAAGCCGCTGCCGTCGCTGCCCATCACCAGGGTCATCTGGGCGGAGGTGCCCACGCCGTCGATCTGAGAGATCACCTTGTACTGGTTGCCCTCCGCGTCGGCGATGGCGTCCCGGTGGACATCCAGGATGAAACGGATGGAGGGATACTCCGCCAGATACGTCTCAATGGCCGCCAGGGCATTGTTGTAGGCGTCGTTGTAGGAGGCGTAGTCGTACAGCGTCCGGTCGTGGAGAACGGAGATGCCGGCCTCGGTAAAGACCTCCGCCATCACGTCCCCCACTCCCACCACATTGTAGCGGGAGTCCGTGGTGCGGTAGTTGCCGGACCAGACGATGTCCGTGCCGGCTGGGGGCGTATAGGCCTCGCTGCCGTGGGTGTGGAGGATCAGGATCTGGGGCTCTCCGTCGGCGAGACTGGCGTCAAAGGGCTCCGACAGGGCGGAGACCGAGAGGGCGTGGTCCGTGGAATTGGAGATGTAGGCCCTGTCGCAGACCGTATATCCGCTGGGATCCGTTGGCACCAGCGTTCGGGCGGGAACGCCGTTGTCCGTCTCTCCCGTGGTCTCCAGAGGTGTCTCCTCCACCGGCTCCGTGACGGTCTCCTCCGTCCCGTCCTGGCCGGATTCCTCCGTCCGTTCCGTGGACCACAGCTCCGCCACCGCCGCCCGGGCGGACAGCAGCAGGGGAGATTCCCCCAGTGTCATCACGGCGGCGGGGGAGAGGCCGTCGTCCGCCCACAGGTCCCCCAGCTCCCATTTCAGCGCCGCCAGGGGAGATGCCTCCCGCAGAGCGGCCCAGGCCGCCGCAGCACTGTCGCTGCCTGCGGTGACGGCTGCGGCCCACAGCGTCCCCGCCGCCAGCCCAGCCGCACCCAGCCGCCGGAGCCCTCTTTTCAGCGGGCCGGGGAAAACCGGTCTCTTCATATCGCCTCACCTCTGGGACAACCTTATGCGGCGGCGGGCGGAGATATGACGGCCCTGTTTTTCCACAATGTCGAAAGAAACGGGGAGAGGGTCCTGCCCTCTCCCGCATCTTTCTTATTTCTGTTCGGCGGCCACCTTCTGGTCCATCAGGGACTTGTCCACACAGAAGAAGGTGAACTCCCCCGTGGCCAGCAGCTTGCCGTCCTCGCCGGTGATGTCCACGGACGTGAGGACCGTGGACTTGCCCCGGTGCCGGACCCAGGCGGTGGCCCGGACCGTCCCCCGGGACTGGTTGCGGAGGAAGTGGAGGGCGCTGGTCTGGGTCACATAGTACCGCCCGTCGCTGTGGGCCGCCGTGCCGGTGGCGTTGTCCGCCAGCGTATAGATGGCGCCCCCGTGGACCATGCCGTAGGGGTTGCAGCTCTCCGGCCGGATGTCCAGCTTGAACACCGCCCTGTCCCGTTCCACAGACTCCAGCTCGATGTGGTTGTGGAGCATGAAGCCGTTTTTCCGAATACGCTCCCGGGTGGCCTTCTCCAGAAGCTCCTGAGATTCTTCCATGTTCTGTTCCCTTTCCGTTTTTCACAAGTTGTCTCTATTTTATCGGATGGCGAAGATTTGTCAAGAAAAACCCTGCGCCAAGAGAGGGGAGAGCAGCATGCAGAGCGTGAAAAAGAGGCGCCGACGGCGCCTCTTTTTTTATTCCAGCGTCTCCAGCTCCGCCATCCACAATGCGGCGCTTGCGTCCGACGGCATCCGCCGCGTCGGCACATGCTCCACATCCCTTGCTTTCCCGCCTTGCGGGAATGCAAGCTCGTTCCGCTGCGCCTCCTTTCCCCACAAAATCTTCGATTTTGCGGGGGCCCCGGTCAAAGGGCGACTGGCTCGTTCTTCTCGGGTCAATCCAGCGTCTCCAGCTCCGCCATCCACAATGCGGCGCTTGCGTCCGACGGCATCCGCCAGTCGCCGCGGGGGGACAGGGCCGCCGAGCCCACCTTGGGGCCGTCCGGCAGGCAGCTGCGCTTGAACTGCTGGGAGAAGAACCGCCGGTAGAAGGTCTTGAGCCACTTCAAGATCACGTCCCGGCTGTAGGTCTTGCCCAGGGCGTACACCGCCAGGCGGTAGATCTTCCGGGGCGGGAAGCCCCAGCGGAGCATGTAGTACAGGAAAAAGTCGTGGAGCTCATAGGGCCCCACCAGGTCCTCCGTCCGCTGGCTGATCTCTCCCTGGACGGCGGGCAGCAGCTCCGGAGACACGGGGGTGTCCAGAATGTCCTCCAGCACGTCGTGGAGGGCCTGATCCTTCTCCGCGTTGTCCCGGGCCAGATAGGCCACCAGGTGCCGCACCAGCGTCTTGGGGATGGAGGCGTTGACGGCATAGTTGCTCATGTGGTCGCCGTTGTAGGTGCACCAGCCCAGGGCCAGCTCACTCAGGTCCCCTGTGCCGATCACCAGGCCGCCGGTCTGGTTGGCAATGTCCATCAGCACCTGGGTCC
>LHCFR02800__coassemble_1311_pt1 | contig 12936 bp, 15 predicted proteins | sample LHCFR02800__metabat2_low_PE_042 | metagenome-assembled genome bin LHCFR02800
GGAATCATGGTACAATAACCCCAGAGACTGCGCGGCGCGTCCCTGCGGGACGACGGCCGGGATGTCAAAGAGCCGGATCCGCCGGCGGATCCGGCCTTATCAAAACAGAGCCGCCATGGACTCCGGAAGGCGCCGGTGCGCCGTTCAGAGACGTGGACATGGTTCATAACGGGAGCGTGGACCTGTTTGAAACGATGCTTTATTTTTTCAGCGGGCACTTTTTACGGCCTGCGGGAGCGGCCCCGTACCGGAGATCTGGTGCTGGCGGCGGATGCCGGGTATCTGGCCTGCCGGCAGGCGGGTGTGGTGCCGGATCTGCTGCTGGGGGATTTTGACTCCATGGACCAGCCGGAGGACTTCGACCGCGTCCGCCGGATGCCGGTGGAGAAGGACGACACGGACACCATGCTGGCGGTGAAGACCGGGCTGGAGCAGGGGTGCGGGGAATTCTACCTCTACGGCGGCACCGGCGGCAAGCGGCTGGACCACACCCTGGCGAACCTGCAGACGCTGCTGTACCTCCGCCGCCGCGGCGCCCGGGGCTATCTCTACGACAACGACTTCGTGTGGACGGCCATTGAAAATGAGACCCTTACCGTGGAGCAGACGGTGGAGTGGGGCCTGCTCTCTGTATTCTCTCTGGAGGGGAGGGCTGCCGGGATCGATGAGGCGGGCGTGCAGTACCCGCTCTCCAGGGCGTCCCTGACGGCGGAGTTTCCGCTGGGCGTCAGCAATCACATCATCGCGCCAAAGGCCCGGATCACTGTCCGGCAGGGCGCTCTGCTGGTGGGGTGGGAACTGCCGCCCACAGGCGTTGTTTCTGAGATAAAATAGCGCATCCGCCAATGTCCAGTTGCGGCAGCGGGAAAGATATTGTATAATAGAGCAAAGAGGAAAGGTCAACCTTTCCGGGAAAACGCCGATGACCGTGGGACCAGGGCTTGGGCACGGCAGTCAAGGAGGATCAAGCCATGGCACATTTTACCGTGAACGGCCAGGCCGTGACAGTGGAACAAAACCAGAAGCTGCTGCGCTATCTGCGGGATACCCTGCATCTCACCAGCGTGAAGGACGGGTGCAGCGAGGGCGCCTGCGGCACCTGCACCGTGCTGATCGACGGCAAGCCTACCAAGGCCTGCATCCCCCAGACGGACAAGCTGGAGGGCAAGTCCGTCATCACGGTGGAGGGACTGAGCGATTTTGAAAAGCAGGTCTACACCTACGCCTTCGGCATGGCGGGGGCGGTCCAGTGCGGCTTCTGCATCCCCGGCATGGTGATGAGCGCCAAGGGGCTGCTGGACACGAATCCCAACCCCACCCGGGAGGAGGCGGCCTACGCCATCCGCAACAACATCTGCCGCTGCACCGGGTATGTGAAGATCATCGACGGCATCCTGCTGGCGGCGGAGCTGTTCCGCAAGGGCGAGGTGCCGCCGGTGCCCACCGACTGGTCCCTGGGCCAGCGGGTGCCCCGGGTGGACGTGGAGGAGAAGGTCACCGGCACCGGCATCTATCCCGACGACATCTATCTGGACGGCATGATCTACGGCAGCGCCGTCCGGTCCCAGTATCCCCGGGCCCGGGTGCTGGCCATCCACACGGAGGAGGCCAGGGCCCTGCCCGGCGTGGTGGGCGTCTTTACGGCGGACGACATCCCTGGGCAGAACAAGGTGGGCCATCTGGTGAAGGACTGGGACACCATGATCGCCGTGGGGGACATCACCCACTATTTGGGCGACGCCATCTGCCTGGTGGCGGCGGAGACGCCGGAGATCCTGGCCCAGGCCAAGGCGCTGGTGAAGGTGGACTATGAGGAGCTGCCCATGGTCCGCAGCCCCCGGGAGGCCATGCTGCCGGACGCCCCCCTGGTCCACCGGACCGGGAATCTGCTGACCCACAAGCACATCCAGCGGGGCAACCCGGCGGAGGCCATCGCCAAGTCGAAGCATGTGCTGACCCAGCACTTCTCCACCCCCTGGACGGAGCACGCCTTCCTGGAGCCGGAGTGCGCCGTGGCCTATCCCGACGGAGACGGGGTCATGGTCCTCTCCACGGACCAGGGCGCCTATGACACCCAGCACGAGACCATGGGCATGCTGGGCCTGCCGGCGGAGAAGGTAAAGGTCCGCAACTGCCTGGTGGGCGGGGGCTTCGGCGGCAAGGAGGACGTGACGGTCCAGCACCACGCCGCCCTGATCGCCTATCTGACGAAACGCCCGGTGAAGGTGAAGCTCACCCGGGCGGAGAGCATTCTGATCCACCCCAAGCGCCACCCCATGGAGATGGAGTTCTCCATCGGCTGTGACGAGAACGGCATCATCCAGGGCGTGGCCGCCGAGGTCATCGCCGACACCGGGGCCTACGCCTCCCTGGGCGGGCCGGTGCTGGAGCGGGCCTGCACCCACGCCGCCGGTCCCTACAACTACCAGAACTTCGAGATCGACGGGTGGGCCTATTACACCAACAATCCCCCCGCCGGGGCCTTCCGGGGCTTCGGCGTCACCCAGACCTGCTTCTGCATCGAGAGCCTGCTGAACCAGATGGCGGACATCGTGGGCATCACCCCCTGGGAGATCCGCTACCGCAACGCCATCCGCCCGGGGCAGGAGCTGCCCAACGGCCAGATCGTGGACGAGTCCACCGGCCTGGTGGAGACGCTGGAGGCCGTGAAGCCCTATGTGGAGAACAACCAATACGTGGGCCTGGCCTGCGCCATGAAGAACGCCGGCGTGGGCGTGGGCATCCCGGACACCGGCCGGTGCCGCCTGGTGGTGGAGGACGGCAAGCTCCACATCTTTGCCGGCGCCTCCTGCATCGGCCAGGGCCTTGGCACCGTCCTGACCCAGATGGTCTACGAGCAGACGAAGATCCCCCGGGACAAGATCGTCTACGAGCGGTCCAACACCTACTGCGCGCCGGACTCCGGCACCACCTCCGGCTCCCGCCAGACGCTGTTCACCGGCGAGGCGGTCCGCCGGGCCTGCCAGGACCTGAAGGCGGCCATGGCGGAGAGCGGCGGCCTGGACGGCCTCAACGGCCAGGAGTTCTACGGGGAGTACCTGGGCAAGACGGACCCCCTGGGGGCGCCGGTGCCCAATCCCGTCAGCCACGTGGCCTACGGCTACGCCACCCAGGTGTGCATCCTGGACGACGAGGGCAGGATCCGCCAGATGGTGGCGGCCCACGACGTGGGCAAGGCCGTGAACCCCATCTCCATCGAGGGGCAGATCGAGGGCGGCGTGGTGATGAGCATGGGCTTTGCCCTGACGGAGCGGTATCCCCTGACGGACTGCAGGCCCACCGCCAAATACGGCACCCTGGGATTGTTCCGGGCCAACCAGATTCCGGAGATCACCCCCATCATTGTGGAAAAAGAGGGCCTGAACGTGGCCTGCGGTGCCATCGGCATCGGCGAGATCACCTCCATCCCCACGGCCCCCGCCATTGCGGACGCCTACTACCGCTATGACGGCAAGTTCCGCACCAGCCTGCCCCTAGAGGGCACGCCCTACAGCCGGAAATAAGGAAATGCCGCGGCGCATCAGCGCCGCGGCCTGTCCGAAGACTGCGTTATCTGCGTTCCCGCACCGTCACGTGGACCGTGTCGCCGGGCTGCTTTCCGATCTGGGCACGGATGTCCTTCCGCATCCCCAGGATGTGGCCGGGGGTGCCCATCCGCACCAGGCTCCCCGCGTAGGGGACGCCGTCAAAGGTCGCGGCCACCTGGACCCGGCCCTTGCCGAACAGCGCCCGGACATCGTAGGGGAACTCTACATAGGCGCCGTCGATGTCCGACACCTTCCGGATCACCGCATCGAATTCGTAGACGGTCTCGTTCATTGGGCCGCCTCTGCTTTCAGTTCCTCCAGGGCCTGGACGGTGTCCACGTCGTGGAGCTCCTCCGCCGGCACCTCCAGGAGGAACAGGTCCTCCTCGTGCCGCCGGATGACGGTGTTGCCGCCGTGGTCCTCCCGCAGTTCCAGCAGCTCCGGGAAAAACCGGGCGGGGAAGAGGCAGGGGTTGCCCCGGACGCCGCCGTGGCCCAGGGCGGCGATCTTCTCCGGCCGGGCCCGCCAGCGGTCCACCAGCTCCGCCACGCTCTCCCGCCGCAGCAGGGGCTGGTCGCTCACCTGGAACAGCACGCCGTCACAGTCCCGCAGCTCTGTCAGCCCCAGGGCGATGGTGTGGCTGATGCCGTAGTCCGGATGGGGATTGTGGACGGCGGCGAAGCGGAACTCCCCCGCCAGGCGCATGACCTCCGGGTACTGGGTCACCACCACCACTTTGTCAAATTTCTCCGCCGGGACGGCTTCCAGCGCCCGGAGGATCAGGCTCCTGCCCCGCAGCTGGGCGGCCAGCTTGTTGTCCCCGAACCGCCGGGCATTGCCGGCGGCCATCACCACACAGCCGAGCTTCGGCGTGTTTTCCATGTCATCACCTCATTCTGAGTTTAGTATATCCGCTTTTGCCGTGCCCAGTCAATGGGCGGCGGAGCGGTGAGAGAAAAAAGGAGGCTTGCCTGATGAGCAAAAGCGTCGGCAAAAGCGTCACCCGTGTGGACGCCTATGAAAAGGCCACGGGCCGCGCCAAATATGTGGCGGACCTGTGCGATCGAAGCGCCCTGGTGGCCAGGATCCTGCATTCCACCATTGCCCACGGGTACGTGAAGTCCATCGACACCGCGGCGGCGGAGGCCATCCCCGGCGTGGTGAAGGTCCTGACCTGCTTCGATGCGCCCAACTATCCCTTCCCCACGGCGGGACACCCCTGGTCCACAGACCCGGCCCACCAGGACGTGGCGGACCGGCTGCTGCTGAACCGCCATGTGCGGTACTACGGCGACGACATCGCCGCCGTCATCGCCGAGGACGAGGTGGCCGCCGCCCAGGCCGTCCGGGCCCTGAAGGTGGAGTACGAGGAGCTGCCCTTCGTCCTGGATGCCCAGAAGGCCATGGAGCCGGACGCCCCCCAGATCCACGAGGACTGCCCCGGCAACGTGTTGAAGCACACGGACATCCGCAGGGGCGACTATCAGCAGGCCATCCAAGAGCCGGGACTCATCAAGGTCGAGGGGTGGTACGACACCCCCACGGTTCAGCACTGCCACATCGAGAACCACGGGTGCTTTGCCTATGAGGAGGCGGGCCGGGTGGTGGTGGTCACCTCCACCCAGATCCCCCACATCATCCGCCGGGTGGTGGGGCAGGCCCTGGGCCTGCCCTGGGGCAAGGTGCGGATCATCAAGCCCTACATCGGCGGCGGCTTCGGCAACAAGCAGGACGCCCTGTACGAGCCCCTGTGCGCCTGGCTCTCCACCCAGGTGGGCGGCCGGCTGGTGCACCTGGAGTGCACCCGGGAGGAGACCTTCGTCTCCAACCGGGTCCGCCACGCCATCCGCACCCACATCATCTCCTGGGTCCGGCCCGACGGCACTCTGGCTGCCCGGAAGTTTGAGGCCTGGTCCAACCAGGGCGGCTACGCCTCCCACGGCCACAGCATCGTGGCCAAGGGCATGGGCGCCTTCCCCCAGCTGTACCCCTGCGACAACTTGGAGTGCGACTGCTGGACGGTGTACACCAACCGTCCCGCCGCCGGCGCCATGCGGGGCTACGGCATCCCCCAGGCCATGTGGGCCGGGGAGTGCCACATCGACGACATCTGTAAGGCCATCGGCTTGGAGCCCATGGAATTCCGGCGGAAGAATCTGATGCCGGTGGGATATACCGACGGCTTCTCCAAGAACGAGCTGTACTCCGACACCTTCAACCAGTGTATGGACAAGGGCATGGCGCTGCTGGATTATGCCCGGAAATACCGGGAATACCAGAACCAGACCGGTCCCATCCGGAAGGGCGTGGGCCTTGCGGTGTTCTGGTACAACACCGCCGTGTGGCCCATCTCCCTGGAGTCCTCCTCCTGCCGGATGGTGCTGAACCAGGACGGCTCCCTCCAGTTCCAGACCGGCGAGACGGAGATCGGCCAGGGCTGCGACACCGCCTACTCCCAGATGGTGGCGGACGCGGTGGGCATCCCGGTGGAGGACGTCCACGCGGTGTCCACCCAGGACACGGACGTGACCCCCTTCGGCACCGGCGCCTACGCCTCCCGGCAGACGTACATCGGCGGCTTCTCGATCATGCAGACGGCCCAGGCCCTGCGGGAGCGGATTTTGCAGATCGCCCACGAGCAGACCCGGATGCCCGTCTCCACTTTGGACCTGGTGGACGGGAACATCGTCCGCAAGTCCGACGGCCGGGTCCTCAAGACCCTGGGCGAGCTGGCCACGGAGAGCCTCTACTCCCTGGAGCACAGCCAGCACATCACGGCGGAGACCACGGCCCAGATCAAGTCCAACGCCTACTCCTTCGGCTGCTCCTTTGCCGAGGTGGAGGTGGACATCCCCATGTGCAAGGTGAAGCTGCTGAACATCGTCAACGTCCACGACTGCGGCACCCTCATCAACCCCGCTCTGGCGGAGGCCCAGGTCCACGGCGGCATGTCCATGGCCATCGGCTACGGCCTTTCCGAGGAGCTGAAGTTCGACGAGAAGACCGGAAAGCCCCTGAACAACAACCTGCTGGACTACAAGCTGTCCACTTTTATGGACCATCCCACGCTGCAGGCGGCATTCGTGGAGAACCCGGAGCCCACGTCTCCCTACGGCACCAAGGCCCTGGGTGAGCCGCCGGCCTGCTCGCCGGCGCCGGCCATCCGCAACGCCATTCTGAATGCCACAGGCGTGGCCTTTGACGCCTGCCCCATCACGCCCCACGTCCTCTACCGCAAGTTCAAAGAGGCCGGGCTGATCGACGACTGAAGGAGGGAACCACCCATGTATGATATGAAAGCCCTGTATCAGGCCAAAAGTGTGGCCGACGCCGTGGCCCTTCGGGTGGCCCATCCGGAGGCCCAGATCATCGCCGGAGGGTCCGACGTGCTGGTGCAGATGCGGGAGGGCAAGCGGGCCGGCGTGGAGCTGATCTCCATCTACGGTCTGGACGAGCTCCGTGGCGTGACCATGGAGGACGACGGCACCCTTCGCATCGGCTCCCTCACCAGCTTCTCCCACATCACCCGGGACCCCCTGATCCAGAAGTACCTCAATGTCCTGGGGGAGGCCGTGGACCAGGTGGGCGGACCCCAGATCCGCAACATCGGCACCATCGGCGGCAACACCTGCAACGGTGTCACCTCCGCCGACTCCGCCTCCACCCTCCACGCCTACGACGCCATTGTGGAGCTGACGGGGCCTGACGGTGTCCGCCGCCAGCCCATCCGGGAGTTCTACATCAAGGCGGGCAAGGTGGATATCCGCCCCGGCGAGATCCAGACGGCCATTCTGATCGAAAAAGACAGCTATACTGACACATTTGGACACTATATTAAATATGCCATGCGGAACGCCATGGACATCGCCACGCTGGGCACGTCTGTGAACGTCCGCCTCTCCGCCGACAAAAAGACGGTGGAGCGGGCCCGGGTGGCCTTTGGCGTGGCGGGCCCGGTGCCCCTGCGGGCGGAGACCGCCGAGTGCCTCGCCGCCGGTCAGCCGGTGAGCCTGGAGCTGGCGGACCGCTTCGCCCAGGCGGTGAAGGAGGACATCAACCCCCGGGACTCCTGGCGGGCGGCCAGGGATTTCCGGATGCACATCGCGGTGGAGAGCGCCCGCCGGGCGTTCATTGAAGCGGTCAAGCTGGCGGGAGGTGACCTGTAATGGCGGAGAAACACGTGATGCAGTACCAGACGGTCCATTTCAATCTGAACGGCAAGGACGTGGAGCGCACGGTGGACGTGCGGGCCAGCCTGACGGACATGCTCCGCAACGACTTCCGGATGACCTCCGTGAAGAAGGGCTGCGAGGTGGGGGAGTGCGGCGCCTGCAACGTCCTCATCGACGGGGAGGCCTACAACTCCTGCATCTATCTGGCGGTCTGGGCGGAGGGCAAGCACATCCGCACCCTGGAGGGGCTGTTGGGCCCCAACGGCGAGCTCAGTGACATCCAGCAGGCCTTTGTGGACGAGGCGGCCATCCAGTGCGGCTTCTGCACCCCGGGCTTCATCCTGACGGCGGTGGAGATCCTGGAGAGCGGCAGGGAGTACACGGACGACGAGCTGCGGAAGCTCCTGTCCGGCCATCTGTGCCGCTGCACCGGGTATGAGAACATCCTGCGGGCTGTGAAAAAGACCATGTACAAGCGCCTGGGCAAGCCCATGCCAGAGGCGTGAGGAGAACGACAGAACGGCCCGGCCGCATCCAGCGGCTGGGCCGCTTTTTTGCGTGTGGCCGTTCCGAGGTTTCCTTTTCCCGGGAATTGTGTTATACTGACACCAGATGACAAAAGGGAGGGGATGCCATGGCCCGCAAAAGCTATACGGAGGAGGACCGGGGCCGGGTGCGGCAGGCGCTGCTGGACACGGGGCTGGAGATGGCGGTGAACAAGGGCCTGGGCGGGCTGCACCTGGCGGAGCTCACCCGCGCGGTGGGCATCTCCAAGCCCTATTTCTACACGTTTTTCAACTCGCTGGAGGACTTTTCCCTCCAGCTGATGGAGGAGCAGCGGGGCCGCCTGCTCCGGCTGCTGGAGCAGGAGCTGGCCCTGCCCGAGGGCACCTGGGAGGACCATGTGGAGGCGTTTTTCTGGATGGTCCTCCGCCACCGGAACCACGGGATCCTGGTGATGACCCAGCGGGAGGAGGCGGAGCTCCACAGCCGCCTGACGCCGGAGCGGTTCCGGGATTTCCGCCCCGGACAGCGGGCATTCATGCTCCGGCTGATGGCGCTGCTGGAGATCCGGGAGGCGGACTGCCCACCGGAGGTGCTGGCCAACCTGGTGTTTTCCTGCCTCCTGATCTATAACTCCGCGCCGGAGTCCATGCCCTTTCTCTTTCCGGACTATCTGGATGAGACGGCGGAACTTCACGTGCGATTCCTGGTGAAGTACCTCTCCCAGCTGCATCATCAGGCAAAAGACCGCTGAAGGGCGGCCTTTTTCTTGAGAATGATATTTACCCACTTGCGCTTTCCGGTTTCTTTTGATATGATGCACATATTGACTAATATATATTATCTAGTCAATATAAAACGAAAGCCAAAGAGGTGCTGTTATGGGAATTTTCGGAAAACTCTTCAAGGGGCCTGAGATCGACCAGGCCAAAAGTGCCGACAGCAAGCAGAAGATGCGGCGGCTGTTCGACAGCGTGGTGCCCGACGGAGGCCAGTATCAGCTGGTGGCCGCCTACACGGAGGACGCGAAGCGGTTCAACTACGGCCTGGTCCACGGCAGCAAGACCACCTACGGCAGCCTGATCGTAGGCTGGAAGGAGGGGGCGGACCCCACGGTGGTGGTCGTGCCCACGGTGCCGGACCTGTCCGGCTGCGGCGACCCGGAGATCTGCCCCCGGTCCACGGTCAAAAAGGCCTATCGGAACAAGTACCCCACGGACGCTTTCATCATCTACCCGGACGGAAAGCACTACCTGGCCATCAACACGTTCGAGTGGCTGGAGGATGAGAAGCTGTTCATCTACGTGGACCAGGGGCCGGAACAGCAGGCCTTTGAGTCCTTTTTCAAGACCTGCTACGCTACGAAATAAGAAGGAGGGGACTGCCATGCCGCTGTCGCTGGGACAGATGGGCGCCTTCCTGCTGGCGCTGGTGATGATCTTCGTGGTGGGCCGTCTCTGGTATGCTCTGGTGGAGACGGTGAAGGACGCCCTGGCCCGCCGTCTTTTCAAGCGAAAAGAGGAGCCCTGGCATCCGCTGCCGCCGGAGGAAAAAGAGCCCCGGGACTAGGTAGCGTTTGACGGCGCCGCGTTCTTGCTGTATAATAGAGGCAATCAGGAGAGGAGGGTTCTCTATGAAAACCATCATCACCATCGGCCGGCAGTTTGGCAGCGGCGGCAAGGAGATCGGCATCCGCGTGGCCAAGGAGCTGGGGATCCCCTTCTATGACAAGGAGCTGCTGCAGGAGGCCGCCAAGAAGAGCGGCCTGTGTGAGCAGATCTTCGAGAGCTTTGACGAGCGGCCCAAGAGCCTCCTGTACTCCATTGCCATGGACTCCTACATGTTCGCCCTGCCGGGCACCGGTGTGGGGGACTCTCTGGAGCAGCAGGTGTATCTGGCCACCTTCAACACCATCCGCCACATTGCGGACCAGGGGCCCTGCGTCATCATCGGCCGGTGCGCCGACTATGCCCTGGCGGACTATCCCAACCATCTGAGCCTGTTTATCTGCGCCCCCATGGACGTGCGGGTGCAGCGGGTTGCGGAGCGGCAGAACGTCTCGCCGGAGAAGGCCCGCCAGCTGATCGCCAAGACCGACAAGCGGCGCGCTTCCTATTATGAATACTATACCTCCAAAAAGTGGGGCGCGCTGGACAGCTATCACTTCTGCATCGACTCCAGCTATCTGGGCCTGGGCCGGACGGTGGAGCTGATCCAGACCATGGTGGCCCACAAGGAGCATCCCATCCCCAGCCCCACGGAAGAGGACCCCACCCGTCCCAAGAAGTGAATACGGCAGAAACGGCGGACCGCACAGCGGTCCGCCGTTTTTATTCGGAGCTTTGCGGCGGGGTCTGGAAAACGCCGAAGGCCGCCTCAAAGCGGTCCTGGGCGTAGCCTCCCACTTCGGCGCAGAAGGTCTCATAGGCCGCCAGCAGGCGCTCCGCCTCCGGCGTCAGCACGGCGCCGCCGCCGTGGGGCCCGCCGATGGTGGAGGACAGCAGCTTGCACCCAAACACCGCCTCCGCTGTGCGGATGATGCGCCACGCCTTGGAATAGGCCATCTCCATGGAGGCGGCCCCCGCCCGGAGAGAGTGGTGTTCCCGTACCCGCTGCAGCAGGGTGGCAATGCCGGGGCCGAAGCACCGCTGGTCATCGTCGCTGTAGATCCGCAGCGTCACCTTCAAATGAAGCGTCTGTTCTGCCATGGAAAGACCTCCTTCTCCTGTGGTCGGGGCAGGGACCGGTCAGATTTGTCCTGTTTCTATCATATCACACCGATTGGAATTTGCAAACCCGGAAAAATATGATACAATAGGCACGGCAATGTGCCCCGGCGTCTCGGCAGGATCCCTGCGGGAACGACGGGGAGCGTCTCCGCCAGCAGCGGGGAGAAGGAGGATCAGAATATGGAAAAGATCAGACTGGGAAAAACGGATCTGATGGTGACCAAGGCGTCGTTCGGAGCCCTGCCCATCCAGCGGATCTCCAGGGAAGACGCGGTGAAGCTGGTCCGCCGGGCCTATGAGGCCGGCATCAACTACTTTGACACCGCCAACGCCTATACCGACAGCGAGGAAAAGCTGGGCGAGGCCCTCCGCGACGTGCGGCAGAATGTGGTGATCTCCACCAAGAGCGCCGGGAAGGACAAAAAGACGGTCCAGGCCCACATCGAGCAGAGCCTCCGCAGCCTGCGGACGGATTACATCGACCTGTTCCAGTTCCACAACCCCGCCGAGCTGCCGGACATCAACGACCCGGACGGCCCCTTTGCCGCCGCGCTGGAGGCAAAGGAGAAGGGCTACATCCGCCACATCGGCATCACCAACCACCGGCTGAAGGTGGCCCACGCGGCCATCGACTCCGGCAATTTTGAGACGCTGCAGTTCCCCTTCTGCTACCTGGCCACGGAGAAGGACCTGGAGCTGGTGGAGCTGTGCCGGCAGCATGACATGGGCTTCATCGCCATGAAGGGCCTCTCCGGGGGGCTTCTGAACAATGCCGAGGCCTGCTACGCCTTCATGCGCCAGCATCCCACGGTGGTGCCCATCTGGGGCATCCAGCACGAGTGGGAGCTGGACCAGTGGCTGGATCTGGTAAAGCGGGGTCCCCGCATGACGCCGGAGCTCCAGGCAGTGATCGACCATGACCGGAAGGAGCTGGCGGGGGACTTCTGCCGCTCCTGCGGCTACTGCCTGCCCTGCACCGTGGGCATCGACATCCCCCAGGCGGCCCGGATGGCCCAGCTGCTGCGGCGCTCTCCCTATCAGCCCTATATGAGCGACGAGTGGCACGCCAAGATGCACAAAATCGAGGACTGCATCCACTGCGACGCCTGCAGATCCCGGTGCCCCTACGGCCTGGATACCCCGGCCCTGCTGCAGAAGCAGCTGGCGGACTACGACGCGTTCTACGCCGCCCATCACAACGACTGAAGAGGAGAGGCCCACATGCTGTTTCGCAATGACGAGGCCAGCCTGCGGCTGGACATCGCGCGCTACGAATTTCCCGACGTGGATCCCGGCAGTGAGGACAACAACTGGCTGGTGGTCCGCGCCACCTGGATCGACGAGAACGGCGGCCTGGTGAAGGACTCCAACAGCTGTCTGCAGACCTTCGAGCTCCAGAGCCTGACCGCCGGGCTGAAGGTGCTGAAGGCCGGGATCCGGGACCACTATGTCAGCGATTTTCAGGAGGACGCCTACTTCTCCCTGTCCGCCCGGGCAGAGGGGGACCGCTTCCGGTTCCATGTGTCCTTCTACCTGCCCAACACCATGGACGGGGACGACACGGCGGAGCTGACCGGCTCCATGACTTCGGAGGAGCTGGGCGCTCTGATCGACGAGCTGGACCGGCTCTGCGAGAAATTCCCGGACCGGACCTGAGAAGCGGCCGGCATCCTGACCGGAAAGAAGGTGAATTGCGTGAACTATAAGATGAGCTACTGGCTGATGCGGATCCTGGGCGTGGGCGGCATTCTGGTGATGCTGATCGGCGGCCTGACGAACCAGACTCTTTTGGGCGGCATCGGCGTGGTGTGCGTGCTGGGCGGGACCATCCAGACCAGCTTTTTCTATCACTGCCCCCACTGCAAGCGGGATCTGCCCAAGCGGACCCTGCACAAGACCTGCCCCTACTGCAAGAAGCCTCTGGACTGAGAGGGAGACGACCATGGACTATCAGAAGAGCTATGTGCTGATGTGGGTGGGGAT
>LHCFR02800__coassemble_1329_pt1 | contig 12786 bp, 9 predicted proteins | sample LHCFR02800__metabat2_low_PE_042 | metagenome-assembled genome bin LHCFR02800
TGGTGGACAACTGCTACGGCGAGTTCGTGGAGACCATGGAGCCCTCGGACCTGGGAGCCGACATGGTGGTGGGCAGCCTCATCAAGAACCCCGGCGGGGGCCTTGCCCCCATCGGCGGCTACATCTGCGGCACGAAGGAGTGCGTGGACCGGTGTGCCTACCGGCTCTCCGCCCCGGGCCTGGGCCAGGAGGTGGGCGCCAACCTGGGGCTGATGCCCGCATTGTACCAGGGGCTGTTCCTGTCCCCCACAGTGGTGTCCGGGGCCCTGAAGGGCGCCGTTTTTGCCGCCAACATCTATGAGAAGCTGGGCTTCGCCTGCGTCCCCAACGCCACGGAGAGCCGCCACGATATCATCCAGGCGGTGACCCTGGGCAGCGCCGAGGCCATGGTGGCCTTCTGCAAGGGCATCCAGGCCGCCGCCCCGGTGGACAGCTACGTGACCCCGGAGCCCTGGGCCATGCCGGGCTATGACTCGGACGTCATCATGGCCGCCGGCGCCTTCGTCCAGGGCAGCTCCATCGAGCTCTCCGCCGACGGGCCCATCCGTCCCCCCTACGCCGTCTACTTCCAGGGCGGCCTCACCTGGTACCACGCCAAGCTGGGCATTCTGATGTCCCTGCAGAAGCTGGTGGAGGCGGGGCTGGTGACCCTGCCGGAAGGCAAATAATTCATTCAATACCATAATAGATTTAGGAGAAAACGCAACATGTGGTTTTGGCTCTCTCTCATCGCGCTGCTCTGCTGGAGCGGCTCTGACCTCTTTTCCAAGATCGGCTGCCGGGACGCCCGGGACAAGTACAGCCACCTGAAAATGGTGATGGCCGTTGGCGTCGTCATGGGGCTGCACGCGGCCTACGAGGTGTTCGTGGGCGGCACGGTCATCAACCTGGACATCCTCCTGACGTACCTGCCGGTGTCCCTTCTGTACATCCTCTCCATGGCCATGGGCTATGTGGGCCTGCGGTACATCGAACTGTCCATCTCCTCCCCCATCTGCAACTCCTCCGGCGCCCTGGTGGCCGTGCTGGCCATCCTCTTTGACGGCATCGCCGGATACTCTCCCCTGGCCCTGTTCGCCGTGGCGCTGGTGTGTGTGGGCGCCGTGGGTCTGGGCGTGGTGGAGGTCCGGGAGGATGACGAGCTGCGCATCGAGCGGCAGAAGGCAAGCAACTACAAGTACACCAAGAGCTTCATGGCCCTGGCCATGCCCGCCGCTTACTGCGTGCTGGACGCCGCCGGCACCTTCGCCGACAGCCGGGTGCTGGAGATCATCAGCCGCACCGTGGAGGACTACGAGGCCAGCGCCAACGTGGCCTATGAGCTGACGTTCCTGCTGGCCGGCATCCTCTCCTTTGTGTACGTGGTGCTCATCAAAAAGGACCGGCTGGTGCCGAAAATGGAGGCGCCCAAGTACGTGGGCGCCGTCTGTGAGACCGCCGGACAATTCGCCTACATCTACGCCATCGCGGACACGGAGCATCTGGCCATGTCCGCCCCCATCATCGCCTCCTACTGCGCGGCCTCCGTGCTGTGGAGCCGGATCTTCCTGAAGGAGAAGCTCTCCTGGAAGCACTACGCCATGATCGCGCTGATCGTGGCAGGCATCGCCATCATGGGCGTGTTCGATCTGTAACAAAACTCCCCCTCCGCGCTGTGCGCGAAGGGGGAGTTTTCTCTTTGCTTTTCAGCCGCCGTTTTCCTGGATCCGCTTGTCCAGCCGTGCCATGAAGTAGGCCAGCAGAAAACCGCCGATACAGCACACCGCCGACAGCACGATCTCCCACAGGGCCACATAGTCCGTCGGAACAATGACCAGCGTGGAGGCCAGCACGATGCCGAAAATACCGTGGAAGGCGATGGAGTAGTGCTTTCGGAAGAACCAGCTGACAAGCCGGGCCAGCAGCAGGATCGTCAGCACCATCCCCGGCAGGCAGGCGGAGAGCACCAGGAGGTCCAGCTCGGCCAGTCCCTCCAGCATGGGCTGGTACAGGCCCAGGGCCATCATCACCGAGGACGAGGTCAGCCCCGGGATCACCAGGCTCATGCCCCACAGGGCGCCGCAGAAATTGTACCACCAGAAGTTGGGCTCCACGGTGACACAGATCACTTTTCCTACGTAAAACAGGCTGAAGAAGATGGCCCCGGCGCACACCGCCATGCTGATCCAGGAGCCGGCGCTTCGTCCCTCCTTCCCCGCCTCCCGAAAGAGAGAGGGGACCGTGCCCACGATCAGGCCGATGAACAGCCAGGTGGTGACGGTGCTGGAGACATCGATGGCCGCGGCGATGCCTTTGGCAAAGCCCAGAAAGCCCACCGCGCATCCCAGCCCGATGGGGATGAACCACCGCCAGTATTTGGGGATGGCCTCCCGGGGGTGGGTCAGCACCTCCATAAAGGGGCGGTAGATATCGAACACCACCGCCAGCACCCCGCCGGACACCCCCGGCAGGATGGCGCCGGCACCGATCAGGATCCCGCACAGCAGGTCCCGCAGCCAGCGAATGCCAAAATTCTGATCCCGGTTCCGCTTCAACGCCGTTCCTCCATCATTTTATCGTCGTTGGTTTTCATGATAGCAGTTTTGCCCAGCGGTTGCAATCCGATACCGCCCCTTCTTTTGAAAAAATTCCCGGATCCGACAGCATCTGACCCCGCTTTGTGGAACTTCACAGAAACGAAGCGGCAGATAGCGGTTTTCTGGTCAATTTTTCCTGTTGACTTTTCCTTCGCTGTCAGATAAACTATGAGACAGTTATTGGAAAACTTGATAGCGAAAGACGATGAAGAGAAGAGTACCCAGGCAGATACAGCGCAGAGAGCCTCGGCTGGTGAGAAGAGGTCTGGAAGGGTCTGGAGAACATGGTCTCGGAGTTGCGTGGCCGACCGCCTTTTGGGCATAGGTCACGACGTGTGCGCACGTCACAGCGCAGGGGTGTGTTGGCACTCCCAAAGGCCGCTTCCGTGAGGGAGCGTGCGAAGCAAGGTGGTACCACGGCGATCTCGTCGTCCTTGAGGCAGTTTGTCTCAAGGACTTTTTTGTTGCCGAAATTCATTTGAAAGGAGCGTGGCCCCGTGTCCATCATTCAGATCCGGCATCTGTACAAGACCTTCGGAACGGGTGAAAGCGCCGTCCATGCTTTGGAGGATATCAACCTGGACATCCAGGAGGGGGAGATCTATGGGATCATCGGCCTCTCCGGTGCCGGCAAGAGCACCCTGGTGCGGTGCATGAACCTGCTGGAGCGGCCCACGTCCGGCACAGTGATCGTGGACGGGAAGGACATGACCTCCCTCTCCGACCGGGAGCTGCGGCTGGCCCGGCGGAACGTCACCATGATCTTCCAGAGCTTCAACCTGCTGATGCAGCGGACCGTTCTGAAGAACGTCTGCTTTCCCATGGAGATCAGCGGCGTCCCTGCCGCCAAGGCCAGAAAGCGGGCCCTGGAGCTGCTGGAGCTGGTGGGGCTCAGCGAAAAGGCGGACGCCTACCCCTCCCAGCTCTCCGGCGGCCAGAAGCAGCGGGTGGCCATCGCCCGTGCCCTGGCCACAGACCCCAAGGTCCTGCTGTGCGACGAGGCCACCTCCGCCCTGGACCCCACCACCACCGCCTCCATCCTGGGCCTTTTGAAGGACCTGAACGAAAAGCTGGGCGTCACGGTGGTGGTCATCACCCATCAGATGAGCGTCATCGAGGAGATCTGCTCCCGGGTGGCCATTCTGGATGGCGGCATCCTGGCGGAACAGGGCAAGGTGGAGGACATCTTCTCCGATCCCCATACCGACGCCGCCCGGCGGCTGGTGTATCCCGGCGGCGTCAGCATCCAGCAGTATCCCGCCGGGACCCGTGCCATTCGGGTGGCCTTCAACGGCGGCACGGTCTATCAGCCCCTGATCGCCACCCTGGCCATCGATCTGGGGGTCAAGGTCAACATCCTGGGCGCCGACACCCGCAACATCGAGGGCAAGGCCTTCGGCACCATGCTGCTGGCCCTGCCGGACGACCCCAACAGCGCCGCCAAGGCCCTGAGCTACATCCGGGCACAGCCCAATGTTTCCGCAGAGGAGGTGGAGTACCATGCTTGAGACCATCAGCGCCTTTTGGGCGGAATACGGAACTGTCCTGACAGACGGCGTGTGGGATACCCTCTTCATGGTCGTCGTCTCCACAGTATTCGCCTATCTGATCGGCGTGCCCCTGGGGGTGGCGTTGATCGTCACCCAGCCTCAGGGCATCCGTCCCCACCGGGGCGTCTACCGGGTGCTGGACTGGATCGTCAACATCGGCCGGTCCATCCCCTTCATCATCCTGATGGTAGCCGTCATGCCCTTCACCCGCCTGGTGGTGGGCACCACCATCGGCGTCAAGGGCGCCATCCCGCCGCTGGTGATCTCTGCCGCCCCCTTCATCGCCCGGATGGTGGAGACCTCTCTCAGTGAAGTGGACGCCGGCGTGGTGGAAGCCGCCCAGTCCATGGGCGCCTCCACGCTCCAGACCGTCTGGAAAGTGTACCTGCCGGAGGCGAAGCCCTCCCTAATCCTGGGGGGCGCCATCTCTCTGGTGACTATCCTGGCCTACACCGCCATCGCCGGCACCGTGGGCGCCGGCGGCCTGGGCGACATCGCCGTCCGGTACGGTCACCAGCGGGGCATCACCTCCGTCATGTGGGTGACGGTGGTGTTCCTGGTCATCCTGGTGCAGGTGGTGCAGCTGGTCTTCAACTGGCTGTCCCGGCGCATCGACAAGCGGCTGGACCAGACCGCCGACGCCAAGAAATTCGCTCCCCTGGAGCTGCTGGCCCGATTTGTTCACACCAAATAATTTCCCCGTCTTCACCGCCCGGCTTTTGAGATCTCAGCCGGCGTTTGAAAGAAATCCATACGACTACATGATTTATTGGAGGAATTGACATGAAAAAGAAACTGCTGGCCCTGCTGCTGGGCCTGACCCTGTGCCTGTCCCTGGCCGCCTGCGGCGGCAGCACCGACGACACCGCCGCGGACGACACCGCTGACACCGCCGGCGACGATGCCGCGGAGACCGTCACCCTGACCGTGGCCGCCTCTCCCACTCCCCACGCCGTGATCCTGGAGCAGTGCGTGCCCATCCTGGCAGAGCAGGGCATCGACCTGGTCATCAATGAATACAGCGACTATGTGGTCCCCAATACCGCCGTGGAGGACGGCGACGAGGATGCCAACTACTTCCAGCACATCCCCTACCTGGAGGAGTTCAATGAGACCCGCGGCACCCATCTGGTAGACGTGGCCTCCGTCCACATCGAGCCCATGGGCGTCTATGCCGGCAAGACGGCCTCCCTGGAGGAGCTGGCCGACGGCGCCGTCATCGCCATCCCCAACGACGCCACCAACGAGGGCCGCGCCCTGCTGCTGCTGGAGGCCCAGGGCCTGATCACCCTGGACGACAGCTCCAATCTCACCGCCACCCCCAACAACATCGTGGACAATCCCAAGAACCTGGAGTTCCAGGAGCTGGAGGCGGCCACCATCCCCAGCGTGCTGGCGGACGTGGACCTGGCGGTCATCAATTCCAACTACGCTCTGGGCGCCGGCCTGAACCCCACCACGGACGCTCTGGCCATCGAGTCCAGCGACTCCCCCTATGTGAACGTGCTGGTGGTCAAGGAGGGCAATGAGGACAACGAGGCCGTGCAGGCCCTGGTGGAAGCCCTGCACTCCGACGCCATCCGCGACTTCATCACCGAGGAGTTCGACGGCGCTGTGGTCCCCGCTTTCTAAATTCAGGTATCGCCGCTGTGCCGGAGAGGCTTTGTCTCTCCGGCACAGCTTTTTGCCTGTTTCCTTTGTTAAAATCGTGTAAAATTTTTTGGCCTGACCGGTAGCTTTTCCGACCCCCTCGTGCTAGAATATGGGTTGCGCTGTAGAGCGCAAATTTTTTGAAAAAACGAGAGGGTTATTGTCATGGCAGGCAAGCAGCGGACGCACTATGAGATCGATATGTGCAACGGCCCCATTCTCTCCAAGATGCTGCGATTCTCCATCCCGCTGATGTGTTCCAGTGTTCTGCAGCTGCTCTTCAACGCGGCGGACATCGTGGTGGTGGGCCGGTGGGCCGGGGACAACTCCCTGGCGGCGGTGGGCTCCAACTCCGCCCTGATCGGCCTTTTGACCAACCTGTTCGTGGGACTGGCCGTCGGCGCCAACACCATGGCCGCCAAATGCTACGGCGCCCATGACAGGGACGAGCTCCACCGGGTGGTCCACACCTCCATCCTGCTGAGCATCATCAGCGGCCTGATCCTGACGGTGGTGGGCGTCTTTGGGGCCCGGACCATCCTGATCTGGATGCAGACCCCGGCGAACGTGCTGGATCTGGCGGCCCTGTATCTGCGGATCTACTTCCTGGGCATGCCAGCCACCATGGTCTATAACTTCGGCGCCGCCCTGCTGCGGGCGGAGGGAGACACCCAGCGGCCGCTGTACTTCCTCTCTCTGGCGGGCGTGGTCAACATCGTGCTGAATCTGTTCTTCGTCATCGTGTGCCATCTGGATGTGGCAGGCGTGGCCATTGCCACGGTCATCTCCCAGTGCATCTCCGCCGCCCTGGTGCTGCGCTGCATGGTGAAGGACACCGGCCCCCTGCATCTGGACCTCAAAAAAATGCGTCTGCACCCCAGCGCCTTGAGCCAGATCCTGCGGATCGGCCTGCCGGCGGGGTTCCAGGGCATCCTGTTCTCCCTGTCCAATGTGGTGATCCAGTCCTCCGTCAACACCTTCGGTGAGGTGACCATGGCCGGCAACTCTGCCGCTGCCAACATCGAGCAGTTCGTCTACGTGTCCATGAACGCCATGTACCAGGCCACCATCTCCTTCGTCAGCCAGAACTACGGTGCCGGCAACTACCACCGCATCCGCAAGATCGTGATCCGGGCCCAGTGCTGCGTGCTGGTGGTGGGCGTGGTCCTGGGCAACGCCGCCACACTGGCCGGCCGGGTGCTGCTCTCCATCTACACCACCAGCCCCGCCGTCATCGACGCCGGCATCACCCGGATGCAGATCGTCTGTGCCACCTACGCCGTCTGCGGCATGATGGATGTGATGGTGGGCGGCCTGCGGGGCATCGGCTACTCCGTCATGCCCATGCTGGTGTCCCTGGTGGGTGCCTGCGGCCTGCGGCTGCTGTGGATCGCCACGATCTTCCAGCTCCCGCAGTTCCACACCATCCAGATGCTCTACTGGTCCTATCCCGTCAGCTGGGTCGTCACCTTCGGCGTCCACGTACTCTGCTTCCTGTGGGCTTTGCAGAAGGTCAAGCACCGGCTGCTGCCCGCAGCGGAGACGCCGGAGAAGGCGCTGTCTCTCGAGGAATAAAAAGAGCGGGGTGTATCAGAAGATACACCCCGCTCTTCCGCATTCTGAACGCTTACAGTCCCATCCGCTGCCGGACGGCCAGCACCGCGCAGGCCACCAGGAAGATGGTCAGCGCCAGCTGGCCCCACAGCAGGTTGTAGGAGACATCCTCCCGATTGCGCCGCCGCCCCTCCAGCACGGAGAGGGAGTTGAAGATCCCCACTACGCCGAAGGCGATGGCCACCAGGTCCGCCGGCAGCTCCAGCCCCAGCACCAGCAGGACCAGGTACAGCACAAATCCAAGTCCTGTGGCGATGGCCCCATTGTTCATCTGCTTTTTGGTCTGAAACAGCAGACCTCTTTTCTTGTCGCTCATCTTGAACCCGCTTTCGTATCAATATCCGTTGACGATCACGTCCAGCACCTTGGCGGCCACGCTGCCCGCCACAGAGGATCCGCCGCCGCCGTTTTCCACCAGCACCACAAAGGCATAGGGGGTGTCCTCCCCCCGCAGGAAGCCGGCGAACCAGGCATGGGGCGTCTGCCCCTCTCCTACCTCAGCGGTGCCGGACTTGGCACAGAGGTCCATGTTGGGGAACCGGCTGGCGCCGTAAGTCTGCGTCACGTTGTTGGCCATCAGATCCGCCAGGGCGGATGCCGTGTCAGAGGAGATCAGCCTGCCGGTCCTGGTGGTGAAATGAGGCAGGCTGGGCAGTCCCAGGGCGCTCTCCGTCCGGAGGATCAGGTACGGCTCCGCGGCCTTGCCGCCGCTTGCGATGGCGCCCATGTAGATCATCAGCGCCGCCGGGTTCACCTGGTCGTGGTACTGGCCCACGCCGGCCCAGCCCAGCTGCCCGTCGGTGATGCCGTCAAAGTCGAAGGAGCCCTTTGCCGTGGGCAGGCCGCTGATGGAATAGCTGTCGGTCAGGCCCGCCTGCTCCGTGTACTTCTCCAGGGTGTCCGCTCCCAGCTCCTGGGCGATCTGGGCGAAGGCCACGTTGCAGCTGTTGGCGAAGGCCGCGGCAATGTCCTGCTCCCCATGAGTGCCGGAGCAGATGATGGTCTCGTCCCCGATCTGGACGCTGCCGGTGCAGGTCCAGGTCCGCTCCGTCAGGTCCGGGATCTCCTCCAGGGCCGCCGCCAGGGTGACGGTCTTGTAAACGGACCCCGGCGTGAAGGTGGAGGACAGGAAGCGGTTCAGATAAGCGCCCTCGTACCGGTCATTGGTGGTGATGTCCTCCGGCACGTTCAGGGGGTCGTAGCTGGGGGCGGAGACCATGCACAGGATCTCCCCGGTCTCGTAGTTGTAGACCGCCACCGTGCCGGACTTGCCGCCGAGCGCCTCATAGGCGGTGTAGTTGTACCTGGCATCGATGGTCAGATACAGATCGCTCCCCTGCTGGGCGCCGAAGGCGCCGTTCAGGAGACTGTATCCCGTCAGCTTGTCGGCAAAAGCGTTCAGCGCCCCGGTGCCGATGTTGCCCTGCAGATCCCCCACGGCGTGGAGGGTAGCCTTGCGGACGGTGGCGCTGTCGTAGTAGGTCCGGCGGCCGTCCACCACCTCGGAGAGCACATCCCCGTCCCGGTCCAGCACGGTGCCGCTGGCCAGCTCCCCGCTGCTGTTGTACAGGTGGCGGTTGAAGGCGGAGGAGGCCCAGCTGCCGCCGTCCGCAAAGTATTTCACCAGAAAGACCCCCAGGCCCGCCGCCAGCAGCAGGGCCAGGGCCAGACAGACGAAGGCCCGCCGTTCAATTTTCTTCATGGCGTTCCTCCTTTTCCATGTCGAAGGGATCCCCCACCGGCTCCGCCCGGCGCCGGGCCGCCTGGGTCAGCTGCCGCTGATGCCTGCGGGCGATGGCGAAGCTGGCATTCTCCCGGGTGTCCGTGGCCTTCAGATAGGCCAGGAGCCCCCAGGCGGACATCATGGCGGAGCCGCCGTTGGAGACGAAGGGGAACGTGACGCCGGTGAGAGGCAGCAGGTCCACGGAGCCGAACACGTTCAGGCAGGTCTGGAACACCAGCAGGGACGCCGCCGCGCAGGCGGCGATGGTGTAGAAGCTGGACCGGCCCACCCGGCAGGCCCGGGCGGCGAAAAACGCCAGGGTGATGATGGAGCCCACCGCCAGCACGGCGATCAGCAGTCCCCACTCCTCGCAGAGCATGCCGAACACCAGGTCCGTGTCCGCCGCCGCCACGTTGTGGAGCCAGCCGTTGCCGGCCCCCATGCCCAGCAGGCCGCCGGAGGCGGCGGCGGACATGGTGCGGGTCTGCTGGTAGCCGGTGGTGGAGGCAGCCTCCCAGGCGTGGCCCCAGGAGGCGAAGCGGCTGAGGATATAGGGCTTGAACTTCAGAATGATGCCCGCCCCGAACACGGCGCCGCCGCAGATCAGGGACAGCGTGGCGAAGTCCCCGGACCGCATGTAGGCGATCACCAGGAAGGTGACGAAGAAGATGGCGGCGGTGCCGAAGTCGCTCATCAGGCCCAGCAGGCCGATGCACAGGCCCGTCAGCACAATGAACAGGGTCAGGTTCCGCTTGTGGAACAGCCGCTCCAGCGTGGCGGCGCCGGCGAAGATATAGCAGATCTTGGCGATCTCCGACGGCTGGAAGGACATGCCGCCGATGGAGATCCAGTTGACGGCGCCGTATTTGGAGTTGCCGATCAGCAGCGTGATGCCCAGCAGGCCGATGGCGGCCGCCGCCATGAGCCAGCGGTTCTTCTGCACCCGGCTGAGATCCCGCAGGAACAGCCCCAGCACCAGGAACAGCCCAAGGCCCAGCAGAATGGCCAGGAACTGCTTGAACAGGCTCCCCTGGGCGCTGGAGGCGGTGATGGACAGGGACAGGGTGGAGAGGAAAAAGGCAATGGTCTCCATCTCGAAGCCCACGCACCGGGTGGCCCGCAGGGCCGCGTAATAGAGCCACATCAGCACCGTCAGCCCCAGGAAGGCCAGCGGGATGGCAATGGTGGCCTCCGTCCCGGCGGCCACGATCAGCTGCAGGCAGGCCAGCACCTGGAACACCGTCAGCCACAGAAAGGACGGCCAGATGGCGGCGGGCCGCTCCGCCCGGCGCTTCGCCTCCTGCTCCTCCCGCTCCGCCACGGTCTGGGGCAGGAAGATCAGGGGCACGCCGCCCAGGGTGATGGTGTCCCCCAGCTTCACGGGGGCAGAGGTCTCCACCTGCTCGCCGTTCACCGCCGTGCCGCCCTTGGAGCCCAGGTCGTACAGGGTCCAGTTCTCATCCTCGCCCCGGCAGAGGGCGGCGTGCTGACGGGAGATGCTGGGGTAGTTCAGATAGATGTCCGCCGTCTTGCTGCGGCCCAGGATGTTCTCCCAGTGGGTCAGGGGCAGAGACGTGCCGTTGGGCAGGCTCAGCTGGCCCCAGTTCTCCGGCGTGTGGGGGATCCGCAGCAGGGAGCGGACCGCCCGGTACAGGATCAGCACCGCCAGTGCCGGGAAGAGAAACCGCACGAAGGCCATATACCACTCCCCTGCCAGCGGATACGCCGCCAGCAGGCCGGTCAGACTGTCCAGCAGCGTCTGCAGGAACTCCATCCGCTGTCCGCCTCCTTTCTTTTTGGACATATGGAAGTATTATAGCATTTCCCCCCGAAAATGTACAGCCCCCCTGCCGGGACAGACGGTCCTCCATCGGATGCCTCTGCAGCCGGTTTCCAGTTCTCCCATTGATTTTTCAGGAGTTATGCACGGTTAATTTTCGGTTTTCTCTTGACCTATCCGCAAAAATCCTTTAGAATATATGGATGTCTGCAAGACACCTCTCATGGTCCTTTGGGGGACCATTTCCTGTTTGCATGTGCATATTTTTCATCTTACTCTGAAAGGCCGATCGATATGAAGCATCCCTACAAGACGCGGGAGGGCGGCGCCACGGTGACGATCTTCGTCCCCTATGACTGCAAAAACCACTGCCCCTTCTGCATCAATAAAGGCGAATACGCAGATATGACGGGGTTCTCCCTGGAGAAGATCTGCCGGAGCATCGAGCGGATGGATGCCATCACGCCCCGCTGCGACTTCGTCTTCACCGGGGGTGAGCCCTTCGCCAACCTGGAGTCCCTCCAGGTGATGCTGGACAAGATCCCCACCACCCATAAGGTGTATATCAACACCACCCTTCCCGTCTCCGAGCATCAGTCCGAGGCGGACATTCTGGCATTTGCGGAGCGGAACAAGCACAAGATCACCTGCATCAACGTCTCCCGCCACATGCAGCACTATGTGGTGGAATCCAACGACGATCTGCTGGCCAGGCTGCCGGTGCCCTTCCGGGTCAACTGCGTGCTGTACAAGAACTATCCGGCCGACCAGCTGGTGCCCTATATGGAGCGGTTCCGGAAGCTCCCCGGGGCCTCTATCCAGTTCCGGTTCGACTACACGGCCACCACGCCGGAGAACCTCTACGAGGAGGAGGGGGACAAGATCCTGCAGGATCTGAAGAAGGTGGCCCGGTACACGGGGCTGGACGGCTGCCGGATGCGCTGCGGCTTCCACTTCGACTACAAGGGTATGGAACTGACGTATCACAAGACACTGCCCTACTCCACCATCGTGGAGACGGATCCCAAGGACGGCGTCACCTATGACATCCTCTACGACATCCTCATCAAGCAGAACGGCGACATCCACTCCGACTGGGACGGCACCCTCCTGGATGTGGATGCCTACGAAAAGGTCGTGTTTGAGCCTTACGACCTGAAGTGGCTGGCCCGTATCGCGTGATCCATAAGGGACGGCGGAGTTTTCCGCCGTCCCATTTTTACAGACTGGAGGCAATTTTCATGAGACCCATTCAAACTGTCGGCGTCATCGGCCTGGGCTCCCTGGGCGTGCTGTACGCCACCCTGTTCACCGGCGCCCTGGGGAAAGACCGCGTCCTGGTCCTGGCGGACAGCCGCCGCACCGCCCGCTATCGGGAGGAGGGTGTCTGGTGCAACGATCAGCTCTGCGACTTCAACTATGTGGACGCCGCCTCCCGCACAGAGCCGGTGGACCTGCTGCTGTTCGCCGTCAAGTTCGGCGGCCTGCGGGACGCCATCGCCACCTGCCGCCACCTGGTGGGGCCGGATACCATCCTGCTCTCCGTCCTCAACGGCATCGTCAGCGAGGAGATCCTGGCCGAGGCTTTCGGCCCGGAGCACGTGGTCTGGTGCGTGGCTGAGAAGATGGCGGCCAAAAAAGAGGGCAACCGCGTCACCTGCGGTCCCTGGGGAGAGCTGGCCGTCGGCGTTCCTTCTGGGGAGGATCCGGCCCGCCTCCGCCGGCTCACCGCCTTTTTTGACGCCATCCACTTCTCCTACGTCCTGCCGCCGGACATCCGGATCCACCTGTGGAGCAAGCTGCTGTGCAACACCGGCTGCAACCAGGCGGCCATGGTCTTCCAGTGCGACTACAGCCTGCTGCAGCGGCCCGGGACGCCCCGGGACACCATGA
>LHCFR02800__coassemble_1428_pt1 | contig 12075 bp, 12 predicted proteins | sample LHCFR02800__metabat2_low_PE_042 | metagenome-assembled genome bin LHCFR02800
ATATGCTGGAAAAGCCCGAGGACATCCTGCGCAAGTTCAAGAAGGCCGTGACGGACTCCGAGGCCTGCGTCCGCTACGACCCGGCCAAAAAGCCCGGCGTGTCCAACCTGATGCAGATCTACGCCGTGGCCACCGGCAAGGACTTCGCCGCCATCGAGCGGGAGTTCGCCGGCCATGGCTACGGCGACTTCAAGCAGGCGGTGGGCGAGTCCGTGGTGGAGCTGCTGCGCCCCATCCGGGAGGAGACGGAGCGCCTGCTGGCGGACAAGACCTATCTGGAGAGCGTCTACCGCGCCGGCGCGGAGAAGGCGGCCTATGTGGCGAACCGGACCCTGAACAAAGTCTACAAGAAAGTGGGCTTCCTGCCCCGGTGATGGAGGAGACATCATGCTGATCGAAAACCGGCTGATCGCCTACACGCTGCTGGCACTGCTGGTGGCGCTGATCGTCAGCTTCCTGACAACGCCCATCGTCAAGACCTTTGCCTACAAGGTGGGGGCCATCGACGTGCCCAAGGACGCCCGTCGGATGCACAAGGTGCCGATCCCCCGGCTGGGAGGCCTGGCCATCTTCATTGGATTTATGGTCAGCATCCTGCTGTTCGTGGAGATCACGGCGGAGATGCGCAGCATCCTGCTGGGAGCGGTCATCATCGTTGTGCTGGGCGTGGTGGATGACATCATGGCCCTGCCCGCTCTGCTGAAATTCGTGGTGCAGATCGTGGCGGCCCTGATCCCGGCCCTGAACGGGGTGACGATCCAGGCGTTCTCTAATCCCAATATCTTTTCCGACAACGCCTACTGGGTGCTGGGGAATCTCTCCATCCCCCTGACGGTGCTGTGGATCGTTGCCATCACCAACTCTGTGAACCTGATCGACGGCCTGGACGGCCTGGCCAACGGCGTCTCTGCCATCTCCGCCACCACCGTGCTGGTGATCGCCCTCATCGGGGGCCAGTTCCAGGTGGCGGTGGTGATGGCTGCCCTGGTGGGAGCCTGTGTGGGCTTCATGCCCTACAACATGAACCCCGCCAAGATGTTCATGGGGGACACCGGCGCCACCTTTTTGGGCTATATTCTGGCGACCATGTCCATCGAGGGGCTGTTCAAGTTCTATGCCATCATCTCCTTTGCGGTGCCCTTCCTGATTTTGGGACTGCCCATCTTTGACACAGCCTTTGCCTTCATCCGCCGCATCGCCCACGGACAGAGCCCCATGCACGCCGACCGGAGCCACATCCACCACCGGCTCATCGACATGGGCCTGAACCAGAAGCAGGCGGTGGCCACGCTGTACGTGATCTCCGCCATCCTGGGCCTCTCCGCTGTGGTGCTGACCACCAGCGGCGAGGGCCGGGCCATGCTGCTGTTTTTGGTGCTGTGCATCGTGGCGGTGGTGGCTGCCCGGGTGGTGTTCCCCAAGGAGGTCAAGGAGGAGCTCCACGAGGAGCTGGAAGAGCTGAAGGAGCACGGCCACCATGCAGAGCATGGGGACAAGACCCCGGAGGACGGCGGAAAGGCGGAGAAATAAATGAAAAAGATTCGGATCATGAGCGTCTTCGGCACCCGGCCGGAGGCCATCAAGATGTGCCCCCTGGTCCAGGAGCTGGGACGCCGCGAGGGGATCGAGAGCCTCTGCTGCGTCACCGCCCAGCACCGGCAGATGCTGGACAGCGTGCTGGAGGTCTTTCAGGTGAAGCCCGACTGGGACCTGGACATCATGACCCCCCGGCAGACGCTGTCCACCATCACCAGCAAGTGCCTCACCGGTATGGATGCGGCCATCGACGCCCTGGAGCCGGATATGATCCTGGTCCACGGGGACACGTCCACCACCTTTGCCGGGGCCCTGTCCGCCTTTTACCACCAGGTGCCGGTAGGGCATGTGGAGGCTGGCCTGAGAACGTATGACAAGTATTCTCCCTTTCCAGAGGAGATGAACCGCAAGCTGGTGTCCGCCATCGCGGACCTGTATTTCTGCCCCACCGCCAACAACCGGGCCAATCTGGAGCGGGAGGGCATCGCCGAGGGGCTGTTCGTCACCGGCAACACCGTCATCGATGCCCTGAAGACCACCGTCCGGGAGGACTACCGCTTTTCCACCGACGAACTGAACCACCTGCCCTATGGGGAGAAGAAGATCGTCCTGGTCACCTGCCACCGGCGGGAGAACTACGGCGAGCCCATGCGCAGCATCATGCTGGCCCTGCGGCAGATCGCCGAGGAGAACCGGGACGTGGAGCTGGTGTATCCGGTGCACCTGAGCCCGGTGGTGCGGGAGGCGGTGGACACCTACCTCCGGGGCGCGCCCCGGGTCCACCTCATCGATCCCCTGCCGGCGGACGAGATGCACAACCTCATGGCCCGGTCCTATCTGGTGCTGACGGATTCCGGCGGTCTTCAGGAGGAGGCCCCCGCCCTGGGCAAGCCGGTGCTGGTGATGCGCCGGGAGACGGAGCGGCCGGAGGCGGTGGCCGCCGGCACTGTGAAGCTCTGCGGCGTGGTGCAGGATGACATCGTCACCATGGCGGAACGGCTGATCCGGGACAAGAGCGCCTATGACGCCATGGCCCACGCCGTGAACCCCTACGGCGACGGACAGGCCTGCCGCCGCATTGCCGACGCCATCGAGTGGAAGTTCGGCCTGCGGCCGGAGCGGCCGGCGGAATTCGGCACCTGACCCTGCGGCGTTTCCGGGGGAGAAAGGAGGGCGGCATGGAAAAACGGAAGATGAACCGGGTGGCCATCGGCTTTATCATTCTGGTGGTGATGGTCCTGGTCCTGATGTTCAGCAACAGCCTGCGCCGCTCCTCCCGCATCACCCTGCCGGCGGAGAACAGCACGTCCGGACAGACCGATCCGGATGCCTCTGCGGGAGAGGATGCCCTGACGGTGATCGCCGTGACGCCGGAGACGGTGCAGACCGCCATCGCCACCCTGGCCCGGCCGGAGCAGTACAGCCGGGCCATCCGGGTGGAGCAGGTGTGGAGCGGCGGCAGCGGCTCCTTTGAGACCACGGTGACGGTCAGCGGCCGCTGGACCCGGACGGACCGGACCCTGTCGGACGGTCAGGTCCGCCACACCATCACGGACGGGGAGACCACCTATATCTGGTACAACAGCGAGAGCACGGTCTACAGCGGCCCGGCGGGGGAGATCACCCCGGACGACGAGCAGGCCATCCCCACCTACGAGACGATCCTGGAGCTGCCGGTGGAGGACATCGCCGCCGCGGACTACCGCAGCGTCTCCGATGTGAACTGCATCTATGTGGAGACGGTGGAGGACCCCGACGGCTACACCCAGCGGTACTGGGTCGGCGTGGAGACGGGCCTCCTGGTGGCCTCGGAGCGGCTGCTGGAGGGGGAGACCATCTACCGCATGGCCTCCCTGACTGTGGATCTGAGCGTCCCCTCGGCAGACCGGTTCATCCTGCCGGACGGCACGGTGCTGCTGGACACCTGAATAAGGATACGGAAACGGCCCCGGCGGAGATCCCGCCGGGGCCGTTTTGGCAGATGTCATAAGATCAGCAGCAGTCCCAGGGCCGCCAGCAGCTCGTCGTCCGCGCCCTCCCGAAAGAGGAAGAAGAGAATGGCCAGAAGCAGCAGATCCCCGGTGTCCACGCTGTTCAGGTGGAACTGGTCCAGCAGATGCCGGAGCAGGCCGGTGAGGCTGTCCTGCCCCCCTCCGCCGGAGGGAGGGGGATCTCGCCCGGGCGGCGGAGCGTCCTGGCGCGGCGGCGGGGGAGGGCGGTCCTCCCGGTGGGGAGGCGCCTGTCCGCTGCTGCCGGCACTTCCAGACCCTGAATGACCGGGCGGGGGAGACGTCCCCTGGGACTGCCGGGGGTCTTCCTCCGGGATGCGGGTATAGGTGCCCTGATCGTTTCGGATGTAGCGGTTGTACATGGCTCATCCCTCCCGTCCGGTCAGAAATTTCCGGCCCAGGTGGAACAGCCGGGCCAGCTGCAGCGCCCGCTCCACCTTTTCCTGCCGCTCCGGCTTGAGATAGGGCCGCAGGGCGTACAGCAGCTGCCGGGCGTTGGAGTCCTGCTGCCCGCCCAGCTCCCGGAGCAGGGGCAGAAAGCGCAGCAGCAGCTGGGGGTCCAGTCCGCCGGCCAGTGCAGAGAGCGGATCGCCGCCGGATGCCGGCGGCGCCTGGAAGGCCTGCTGGCCCTGTCCTGCGGCAAAGCTCCCGGCCTGGGGCGGGGGAGGGGGCGGCCCGCCGGCGGACCCGCCGCCCTCCGTGCTGCCGGAGAGGGACTGGGCCAGCTGCATGATCTGGGCCATGGCGTCCGGGTTGGAGAGGATGCTGTTCAGTTTGTCGTCGAATTCCGCCATCGCGCCCGCCCCCTTTCCGGTCTCCTGCTTACCGGCCGTTCATGGCCTTGCTGATGCGGTCGACCAATGCCGCGCCGTCCGGGCTCTGCATCAGCTGATTCACCATACGGACCATCTCCGCCGGGTTGCCCTTGGCGGCGGACTGGGCCGCCCGCTGAAGGGACGCCCCCTGGTCGCCGCCGGAGAGCATCCGCAGCAGGTCCTGCCCGTCCCGGGACTGCATCAGTGCCTGCAGCATGGCGGGATTGCTTTTCAGCTGCTGGATCATACGGGCCGTCTGTTCGTCCATAGTGCCTCCTTGTGCCGTCTGTTGGATGGTTCTCGTCTCAGTATATGAGCGCGGACGCAAAAAAGTGCCTGCGCAGAGCGCAGGCACCAGCGGAGGTCTTTATTTCTTTTTGGCGGCGGCCTTGGCGGTGCCGCAGTCCTTTGCCAGGGGACAGCCGTCGCACTTGGGAGAGCGGGCGGTGCAGGTGTCCCGGCCGAAGAGCACCATCCGGTGGCAGAAGTTGTTGGACTCCTTGGGCGGGATGCGCTCTCGCAGCTGCCGCTCCACCTGGAGGGGGTCCTTGGACCCGTCGGTGATGCCCAGCCGCCCGGTGATGCGGATGCAGTGGGTGTCACAGACGTAGGCGGGCTGGCCGAACACGTCCCCCAGGATCAGGTTCGCCGTCTTGCGGCCCACGCCGGGCAGGCCCGTCAGCTCCTCCATGGTGCCGGGGACCTTGCCGCCGTACTCGTTCACCAGCTTCTGGGCGCAGGCCACGATGTCCCGGGCCTTGCCGTTGTAGAAGCCGCAGGAGTGGATGTACGCGCCCACCTCTTTCGGATCCGCCTCCGCGAAGCTCTCCAGAGTGGGGAAGCGGACGTACAGCGCCGGCGTCACCTTGTTGACCCGCTCGTCGGTGCACTGGGCGGAGAGCCGCACCGCGAACAGCAGCTCATAGTCCTTTTCATACTGCAAGGAGCACAGCCCGTCCGGGTAGATGCCCTTCAGCGTCTCGATGATGCGGTTCACTGCGGCTTTGGATATCATGTCATTCACCTCAGACGACAGGATACCACAATCCCCGGCAAAAAGCCAGAAAAAATTCGGTTTCCGCCGGGCGTCAGCTTCTCCGGCGCTCCAGCAGCAGCTGCCGCGCGCCGTACAGACCGCAGAGCAGGAGGATGAGGTCCTCATAGACATGGAACAGCAGGGACTTGATCCCCGTCAGCCCCCAGAGGGTCAGCAGTGCCAGCAGCAGTCTGTTTTTCCGGGAATATCCGCTGTAGACGACGATCCCGAAGCTGACCACAGGACAGGGCATGATGGATGTCACCATCTGCGGAAAAGCATTTCCGGCCAGAAGGGAGCAGAGCGGATAGGACAGACACAGGATCAGCAGCACAGTCCGGGGCAGGTCCGGGCGCGCCAGCTCGTCGCTCCGGCAGTGCCGGCACTCATACAGGAACAGGAGCCCGCAGGCCAGAAAAAGGGGGAGAGCGAAGAACAGCTGGATGGGAGCCCTTCCGTACCGGGCAAAAAAGACGGCGGCGAGGAACAGGTGGACGACGCCCAGGGCACACTTGGCCGCCCAGCGGACTTTTCCGGCGTAGGAGAGTGCCGTCATCCCCAGCAGAAAGGTCAGCAGAACGGCCTGCACCGCCGCAGTCTGCCGGTTATAGGCACTGATAGCTTCCCAGAACACCTGCACGTCCATCCCGCCGCCTCCTCAGCCTGATGTGTTCAGGCACAGTATACCATGCGGCGGCGGGACGCGCAATCGGGGCTGCGGCGGCGGACAAGGCTTTTCGGGATACAGCTTGACATTGTTTCGCAGAAAGAGTAAAATTTCTATATTATTCCCTGTGTGAAAAGGAGAAGGAGAAGATATGGCATATATCGTAGCGATCGGCGCCTATCTGGTGCTGCTCATGATCTTCGGGCTGATTGTGGCCCATAAGAAGGTCAAGACCTCTGATGATATGGTGACCGGCGGACACCGGATCCCCTTCATCGTTCTGGTGGGCACGCTGCTGGCCACCTGGTGCGGCGGCGGCGGCATCACCGGCTCCGCCAGCGTGGTGTACACCGGCGGCCCCTGGGTGGGCCTCATCACCTTCGCGGCGCCCCCCATCGGCATCATCCTGCTGTACTTCATCGCCGGAAAGGTCCGCAAGTCCAATAAGGTCACAGTGCCGGAGATCATGGAGGCCCGCTACGGCAAGGCCGCCAGCATCATCTCCGCCCTGTGCGTCATGCTGGCCTACGTGGGCGTGCTGGCCACCCAGCTGAAGGCAGCGGCGGACATCATCGTGCTGCTGTGCTCTTCCAGCGGTGTGGAGATCTCCCACGGCGTGGCGCTGGCCATCTGCACCATCATCATCGCCGTGATCACCGTGGGCGGCGGCCTGGTGTCCGTGGCCTACTCCGACGCTGTCAGCGCCCTGCTGATGGTGGGCGGCTTCTTTGCCGCCATCCCCATCCTGATGGCGGCAGCCTCCGCCCAGGGCGCTACCCTGCCTCCGGAGAAGATGACCATTACCGGCGGCATGTCCGGCTGGGAGCTGCTGGGCTACTTCCTGCCCTCTCTGGCGCTGATGCTGGGTGACCAGAACATGCTGCAGCGGTTCGCCTCCGCCAAGAACAGCGACGAGGCCAAGAAGTCCAACATCGGCATGTTCATCGGTGAGATCCTGGTCATCATCAGCATCGTGCTGATCGTCACCCAGGCGGCCAAGCTGTATCCCACGCTGGAGACGCCCTCCAACGTCATCTTCCAGGTGGCTGTGGATTATCTGCCCCTGGTATTCGGCGCGCTGGTGATGTGCGCCTGCATGGCCTTCATCGTCACCACGGCGGACAGCTATCTGCTCTCCTCCGCCACCAATCTGACCAACGACGTCTATCAGCGGTACATCAACACCAAGGCCACCGACAAGCAGAAGATGCTGGTCCTGCGGGCTACCATCGTGGTGTTCAGCTTCATCGCCGTGGCGCTGACCCTGTACTTCCCCACGGTGCTGTCCCTGCAGATGACGGCCTATACCATGTACGGCGCCGCCATCACCCCGGCCATCCTGTTCGCCCTCTTCTCCAAGAAGGTGACCCCCGCCGGCGGCATGGCCGGCATCCTGGTGGGCGGCCTGGCCACCATCATCTGGACCCTGATGGGCACGCCCTACGGCATCCAGTGCGCCATCGTGGCGGTGCCCGCCTCGGTCATCGCCATCCTGGTGGTCAGCGCTGTGACCCGGTGCAACGATCCCAAGCGGTCCCTGGAGGCCCTGTACCAGGACAACTGATCCCACGCGGGGCGGAAGACGATCTTCTGCCCCGCTTTTTCTTATGTGCGGACATCCGCAACGACTGAAAGGAAAGTGAGGAACACACCATGGAAGATCCCCGTATTCGAAAATTTGCCCAGTTCCTGATCCGCAGCGCCGTGGGCCTGGAGAAGGGCGAGAAGATCCTGATCGAGCTCCACGGCAGCGAGACGGGCCTGATGAAGGCCCTGGTCCAGGAGGCCTACGCCGTGGGCGGCAAGCCCTTTGTCCACATCTTCGACTACGCCGTGGAGGGCGCCCTGGTCCAGGGAGCCGACGCGGAGCACATGGAGGAGATCGCCTCCTATGAGCTTGCCAGGATGCGGGATATGGACGCCTACATCGACATCCGGGCCACCACCAACATCAGCATGTGGCACAACGTCTCCGACGAGGCCCAGAAGCGCTACCGCCAGTACTACTGGGGCCCCATCCATCTGGCGGAGCGGTGCAACCACACCAAGTGGTCCGTGCTCCGCTACCCCAACGACGCCATGGCCCAGCTGGCCGGCGTCTCCACGGAGGAGTATGAGGACTTCTACTTCCGGGCCTGCCTGGTGGACTACGACAAGATGGGCCGGGCCATGCAGCCCCTCCAGGACCTGATGGCCAGGACCGACAAGGTCCGCATCGTCGCGCCCGGCACGGACATCACCTTCTCCATCAAGGGCATCCCCAGCTTCGGCATGCACGGCAACCGGAACATTCCCGACGGCGAGATCTATACCTCCCCGGTGAAGGACTCCGTCAACGGCCATATCACCTACAACGTGCCGTCCCCCTATGACGGATTTTTGTTCCGGGACGTGTACCTGGAGTTCCGGGACGGCAAGATCGTCAAGGCCACCAGCAACAACACGGACTATATGAACGAGATCCTGGACATCGACGAGGGCGCCCGGTACATCGGCGAGTTCGCCTTCGGCGTGAATCCGGAGATCAACCACCCCATCGGGGACATCCTGTTCGACGAGAAGATCGCCGGCAGCTTCCACCTGACCCCCGGCAACAGCTACGACAACGCCTCCAACGGCAACCACTCCGCCGTCCACTGGGACCTGATCCAGATCCAGACGCCGGAGTACGGCGGGGGCGAGATCTGGTTCGACGACGTGCTCATCCGCAAGGACGGCCTCTTCGTGCTGGACGAATTGAAATGCCTGAATCCGGAGAATCTGCTCTCCAGTGAAGAATAAGGAGGAACCACATGGATACCGTTGTTGACCGTCTCATCCGCTACGCCAAGGTATACAGCGAAAGCGACTACCACGCCGGCCGCACCGTCACCCCCAGCACGGACCGCCAGTTCGACATGGCCAGGCTGCTGGTGGAGGAGCTCCGGGGCCTGGGCATCGAAAACGCCCGGTACGACGACAAGTGCTACGTCTACGCCACCCTGCCCGCCACGCCGGGGTGCGAGCATCTGCCCGCCATCGGCCTCATCGCCCACATGGACACCACGCCGGACATGACCGGCAAGGACGTGAAGCCCCAGATCATCCACTACACCGGCGGGGACGTGGTGCTGAACCGGGAGCAGAACATCGTCATGGAGGCCGCCCAGTTCCCGGAGCTGCAGAAATTCGTGGGCCAGGATCTGGTCTGCACCGACGGCACTACCCTGCTGGGGGCGGACGACAAGGCGGGCATCGCCATCATCCTCCAGGCGGTGGAGGAGCTGCTGGCGGAGAAGGCCCCCCACGGCAGGATCTGCCTGGGCTTCACCCCGGACGAGGAGATCGGCATGGGCGCCAGCTTCTTCGACGTGGCCGGCTTCGGCGCGGACTTTGCCTACACCCTGGACGGCGGCGACATCACCGACTATGAGTACGAGACCTTCAACGCCGCCAAGACCGTGGTGACCATCAACGGCTTCAGCATCCACCCGGGCACCTCCAAGGACAAGATGCGCAACGCCCTGCTGATCGCCATGGAGTACAACGCCCTGCTGCCGGCGCTGGAGACCCCCGCCCACACGGAGGGGTACGAGGGCTTCTTCCACCTGCAGGAGATGCACGGCAAGGCGGAGCGGGCCACCCTGGAGTATATCGTCCGGGACCACGACATGAAGCGGTTCCAGGAGCGCAAGGCCATGATGGACAAGGCCGCGGAGCAGATCGACCGCCGCTGGGGCGCCGGCACCGCCGTGGTGGCCACCCAGGACCAGTACTACAACATGTACGAGGTGCTGAAGGACCACATGGAAATCATCGAGCTGGCGGAGGCCGCCATGAAGGCCGCCGGCGTCGAGCACCCCACCCACTCTCCCATCCGGGGCGGCACCGACGGCAGCATGCTGACCTACAAGGGCCTGCTGTGCCCCAACCTGCCCAGCGCGGGCCACAACGCCCACGGACGGTATGAGTACGCGCCGGTGGAGTCCTTAAAGACCGGCGTCAAGACCGTGAAAGCACTGGTCTCCCCGGAGCTGGTGGAGACGATCATCAAAAAGAAAGAGGGCTGAGATCATGTACGAGGAGCGGATCAAGAGAGTGCTGGCCGCCATGGAGCGGATGGGCCTGGAGCAGATGCTGGTGTCCGACCCGGACAGCATCTGGTATCTGACGGGGTACGACGTGTTCCCCTTTGAGCGGCTGTACGCCTTTTACCTGCGGAAGGACGGCAAGCACAAGCTGTTTCTAAACAAGATGTTCCCAGTGCCGGAGGCGCCCTATGAGCAGGTGTGGTTCTCCGACACGGACGACTATCTCTCCATCCTGGCAGACGCCGTGGACGGGGAGAAGGACATGGGTGTGGACAAGGACTGGCCCGCCCGGTTCCTGCTGCCCCTGATGGCCCACAACCCCAACTGCAAATATGTGCTGGCCTCCGACTGCGTGGACGACGCCCGGGCCTGCAAGGACGCGGTGGAACAGGATTTGATGCGGGAGGCCTCCCGGATCAACGACGTGGTGATGGAGCGGGCCGCCGCCTACATGCGGGAGGGCATGACCGAGCGGGAGGTGGCCGACTACATCGTGGCCCAGTACGCCGCCGAGGGCTGTGACTCCACGGCCTTCCTGCCCATCGTCTCCTACGGCGCCCACGCCGCAGACCCCCACCACGAGGCGGACCAGACCCGCCTGCAGGCCGGGGACTGCATCGTCATCGACATGGGCTGCCGGAAGAATCGGTACTGCTCCGACATGACCCGGACCTTCTTCTGCAAGACGGCGGACCCCAAGTACGCCGCCATCCACGACCTGGTGCGGGAGGCCAATGAGCTGGCGGAGTCCCTGCTGCGGCCCGGCGTGCCCCTGAAGGACCTGGACAAGGCCGCCCGGGACCACATTGCCGCCGCCGGGTACGGGGAGTTCTTCACCCACCGGCTGGGCCACTTCATCGGCCAGACGGAGCATGAGAAGGGCGACGTCAGCGGTACCACGCCGCTGGTGGCCAAGCCCGGCATGATCTTCTCCATCGAGCCCGGCGTGTACCTGCCCGGCGAGTTCGGCGTCCGGATCGAGGACCTGGTGCTGGTGACGGAGACCGGCTGCGAGATCCTGAACCACGTGGACAAGCACTGGAAGACCGTGGGCTGAATACGTCAAAGGCCGGGGAGACCTGTTGTCTTCCCGGCTTTTTATCGTTTTCCCGGTGGAAATTTCCTGCGGGCCGTGCTATAATAAACATTCCGAATTCTGGACCCAGCAGGGAAGGGGGTGCCGCCATGCAGCGGCCGCTTGCGGACGAGATCCGTCCCAAAACATTGGACGAGGTGGTGGGCCAGCGGCACCTGCTGGCCCCCGGCGCGGTGCTCCGCCGGCTGATCGACAGCGGGACCGAGGCCAACATGGTGTTCTACGGCCCCTCCGGCACTGGCAAGACCACCATCGCCAACATCATCGCCCGGCAGACCAACAAGACCCTCCACCGGCTCAACGCCACCACGGCGTCCCTCCAGGACGTGAAGGACATCATCGCCGATGTGGGGACGCTGCTGGCCCCCGGCGGCATCCTGCTGTACCTGGACGAGATCCAGTACTTCAACAAAAAGCAGCAGCAGAGTCTGCTGGAGTTCATGGAGAACGGGTCTCTGACCCTCATCGCCTCCACCACGGAGAACCCATACTTCTATGTGTACGGGGCGCTGCTGTCCCGCAGCACGGTGTTTGAGTTCAAGCCGGTCTCCCCGGAGGAGGCGGAGCCCGCCGTCCTCCGGGCGCTGAAGATCCAGCAGGAGCGCTCGCCCCTGCCGCTGGAGTGGGAGGCGGGCGTGCCCCGGCAGATCGCCACCGCCTGCGGCGGCGATGTCCGCAAGGCCATCAACGCCGTGGAGCTTCTGAGCCAGGCGGCACTGCCCAGGGACGGCAAGCTGACCCTGACCCTGGACGACGCAGAGCAGGTGGCCCAGCGCAGCGCCATGCGGTATGACAAGGGCGGCGACGCCATGTACGACGCCGCCTCCGCCCTGATGAAGTCCCTCC
>LHCFR02800__coassemble_1448_pt1 | contig 11939 bp, 9 predicted proteins | sample LHCFR02800__metabat2_low_PE_042 | metagenome-assembled genome bin LHCFR02800
TGACTTTGCGGTATGGAAACGGAGAGGCAGATACCACTTATACAGAATTGGCCGCAGGAACTACTTTGGCTCTGCCGACGCCCATCCGTACAGATTACCGTTTTGACGGTTGGTATGTAAACGGCAATCGTTACACAAATTCTTATCCTGTGAACGGAAATGCCACTCTGGTTGCCCAGTGGACCTATGTCGGCTCTTCTTCCGGCTCATCCTCCAGCGACCCCAGCTACTCTCCCATCCTGGACGTGTCTGACGGCGGCAGCATCAAGGTCAATCCCCGGACCCCCGAGGAGGACGACGAGGTCACCATCACCGTGGACCCCGACAGCGGCTACGAGGTGGACAAGGTCACCGTCACCGACCGCAACGGCCGGGAGGTAAAGGTCACCGCCGAGCGCGACGGCACCTACACCTTCACCCAGCCCCGTGGCCGGGTGACCATCTCCGTCACCTTTGTCCGGGAGGGCGGCAGCACCTTCTTCTCCGACGTGCCGGAGTCCTTCTGGGCCTATGACGAGATCGCATGGGCCTACGACAACGGCTACGTCAACGGCACCAGCGCCTCTTCCTTCAGCCCCAACGCCAGCATCTCCCGCCAGCAGGTGTGGATGATCCTGGCCCGGCTGTCCGGCGCTGACCCCGCCAATATGTCCGCCGCCAGGGAGTGGGCCGTGACCAACGGCGTCTCTGACGGCACGACCCCCGGCGGCGCCGTCACCCGCCAGCAGCTGGTGGCCCTGCTGTACCGCTACGCCACCCTGATGGGCTACGCCAATGACCAGCGGGCCGACCTGTCCGCCTATCCCGACGCGGGCACCGTGGCCGGCTACGCCGTGGAGCCCATGCAGTGGTCCGTTGCCAACAGCATCGTGGGCGGCACCAGCAACGGGACCCTGGATCCCACCGGCACCGCCACCCGCGCCCAGTTCGCGGTGATCCTGTACCGCTTCTGGGATCAGGTGGGCTGAGCCGATACAAGACCTATCCAGACGGCCGAGGCCGGGCGGAGATCTTCTCCGCCCGGCCCGCTTCTGTCCGGGGTGCCCTGGGGGATCCCCGGCGTGCATACGCAAAAAGCCTGTGTTCCGTTGGAACACAGGCTTTTTTGGAATCGGTCACTGGGCCACCACCGTCTCCAGCTCCCGCAGGAAGGCGGAGAGGGGCTCCGGGATGGGACTGCTGACTGGCTGGATCCAGCCCAGGTGGATCTCCCGCTGGTGGCCCCGGATGGGGCGGCTCACCAGCTCCGGGCCGGCAAATCCCTCTGACAGGATGCCGGTGCCGATGGAGAAGGCGTCCGTGTGGGTCAGGGTGTTGATCATAGTGCCCCGGTCGGCCACGTAGATCCGCTTGGTAAAGGCGTTGAGGCTGGAGAACAGGACCTCCTCGGAAAACTCCACAGACACGGAGACGCCGGACTCGAAGGAGGCGAAGGGATACGCCTCCATGTCGTCCAGGTCCACCTCCGCCCGGGCGGCCATAGGGTGGTCCTTCCGGAAAAAGACGCAGGGGTCGATGGCCACCATCTCGTGGAACTCCAGATTCCTGGCCGCCAGATACTTGCGGATGAACTTCTCTGTGGAGGCGGAGAGGAAGATGATCCCCAGGTCGCTCCGCTTTTCGAACACGTCGCGGATCACGGCGTCCATGCTGCTCTCCCGCAGGTGGATCTCAAACTGTTCCGGGGCCAGCTTCTGGAAATAGCTGTAAAAGGCCTTGATGACGAAGGGATACCGCTGGGTGGAGATGGAGAAGCGGAAGGGCGCCGCCGACGACGGCTTGTCCGCATAGAAATTCAGGATGCGCTCCTCCTGCTCCAGCAGCGGCCGTGCGAAGTGGAGAAATTCCCGTCCGTCCTCCGTCAGCACCACGCCCTTCCTGGCCCGGGAGAAGATGGTGATCCCCAGCTCGTTTTCCAGCTCCTTCAGCACGCTGCTGAGGTGGGGCTGGGTGATGTAAAGTTCCTGGGCGGCTTTGCTGATGGTCCCATGCCGGGCGATCTCCGCCACATATCTGATCTGCTGCAAGGTCAATGTGCTTCCTCCTCTGTGACGAAAGCAGGTGAAACTGCATAAAAGGAACCGGGCAGTTTTGTTCTATTTTTTTTAGCTATGCCCATACATACCTTTTTCGGAATTGTACTTTTTCCACAAACCGGGTAACGTTGAAAGCGCAGAGATGACATCATACCTCTGCCTATAAGGATATCTGTGGAAACGGAAAAAAGCAAGAGCCAAAACAAGGGGGGATCGCTCACACCTCAAAAACAGTCTGGACCCATGAGACAGATCTACAGATGAAAGGGAGAAATCAAGCGCATGATCGAACAGAACAAAAACTGGGGTTTGAAATCCTTTATCCCACTGCTCACATTCCTGGCGGTGTACCTGGGCGCCGGCGTCGTGTTTTCCCTGATGGGAACGGAGAACCCGTTCAAGCAGATCTCCCGGGAATTCGCGGTGCTGTGCGGCCTTACCACGGTGATCCTGCTGAGCCGCAGCCGCAAGAACATCGACCTGAACATCGACCTGGTGGCCAAGCACTGCGGCGAGCCCGGCGTCATGCTGATGATCATGATCTTTGCCCTGGCCGGAGCCTTCTCCGGCGCGGCCGAGGCCATGGGCGGCACGGAGGCGGCCGTGAATTTCGGGCTGTCCATCATCCCGCGGCAGTTCGTATTCGCCGGCGTTTTCGTGATCTCATCCGCCCTGGGGCTGGCCACCGGCACGTCCATGGGCACCATTGCCGCCATCGGACCCATTGCCCTGGGCATCGCGGAAGAGGCGAACCTCTCCGCCGGCGTGGCCATTGCGGCGGTCATCGGCGGCGGCATGTTCGGCGACAACCTGTCCGTGATCTCCGACACCACCATCGCCGCCACCCGGGGCGCCGGCTGCAAAATGAACGACAAGTTCAAGATGAACGGCCTGATCGCCCTGCCCGCGGCCCTGATCGCCATCGTGATCTACTGCCTGGTGGGCAGCGGCGGCGAGCTGGCCGGCGCCTATGAGTACAGCCTGATCAAGATCCTGCCCTACATCGTGGTGCTGGTCACGGCTCTGATCGGTCTGAACGTGGTGCTGGTGCTGCTGCTGGGGACCATCGTGGCCGGCGTGATCGGCTTTGCCACCGGCAGCCTGACCCTGGCCACCTATTCCGCCGGCATCACCGACGGCATCAGCGGCATGGCCAGCATCATCATCGTCACCATCATCCTCCGGGGCCTCACCGGCATCGCCAAGGAGTACGGGGGCATCGACTGGCTGGTGGAGAAGATGGGCAAGCATATGCACACCCGCCGCAGCGCGGAGTATGGCATGTGCCTGCTGACGGGACTGGTGGATATGTCCATGGGCAACAACACCATGGCCATCCTGGTCAGCGCGCCCCTGGCCATGCGGTTCGCCAGGAAGTTCAACATCTCCCGCAAGCGGGTGGCCAGCCTGCTGGATATCTCCGCCTGCGTCTTCCAGAGCTTTATCCCCCACGGCGGACAGCTGATGCTGGGCATCTCCATGACCGGACTCTCTCCGTTCGCGCTGATCGCCGCCTCCTACTATCCCATCCTGCTGGGCCTGGCGACCATCGTCACCATCCAGTTCGGCCTGCTGAAGACGAAAGAGGAGAAGAACGGCATCAGCCTCTATTCCGAGGGGGAAGAGGAAGCGGCCGCTGCGGAATAAAAAGAAAGAGAGGAAACCCATATGAAAATCACCAGCATCGACATTTTCGACTTTGCCAAGTGCCTGAATTACGAGGACTGCGCCCCCATCTGCATCCGCATCAACACGGACAGCGGCATCTGCGGCTTCGGTGAGGTGGGCCTGGCCTACGGCAACGCCCACAACGCAGGCATCGGCATGGTCAAGGACTTCGGCCAGCTGATCATCGGCATGGATCCCCTGAACAGCGAGGCCATCCGGGAGAAGCTGTTCCGCACCACCTTCTGGGGCATGGGCGGCGGCACCGTCATCAACGCCGGCATGAGCGCCATCGACATCGCCCTGTGGGACATCAAGGGCAAGTACTACAAGGCTCCGGTCTACCAGCTGCTGGGCGGCAAGACCAATGAGAAGCTGCGGGCCTACGCCAGCCAGATCCAGTTCGACTGGGATCTGGAGGACCGGAACATGGTCTCGCCGGAGCAGTACGCCGAGGCGGCCAAGAAGGCCATGGCCCAGGGCTACACGGCGGTGAAGGTGGACCCCGTCGGCGTGGCCGCCAGCGGCAACTGGCAGCGCACCCGCCAGGAGGCGGACTGGCGGCTCCGGGGCCAGATGCCCAAGAAGGTGCTGGACACCGTGCGGGCCCGCCTGCAGGCCATCCGGGACCTGAGCGATGACCTGGACATCATCATCGAGCTCCACGCCTTCACGGACACCAGCACCGCCATCCAGCTGGCCAACTACGTCGACGACCTGAACATCATGTACTATGAGGAGCCGGTCCATCCCCTGAACCCCGTCTCCATGCGGGAGATCCGGGACAAGATCAACATCCCCGTGGCCTCCGGCGAGCGCATCTACACCCGCCTGGGCTACCGGCCCTTCTTCGAGAACCGCTCCCTCAGCGTGATCCAGCCGGACGTGTGCCTGTGCGGCGGCATCTCCGAGACCAAGAAGATCTGCGACATGGCGGACACCTACGACGTCAAGGTGCAGGTCCACGTCTGCGGCGGTCCCATCTCCCAGGCAGCGGCCCTGCACGTGGAGACGGTGATCCCCAACTTCCTGATCCACGAGCAGCACTCCTACGGCATCAAGGAAGGCCTGCGGAAGACCTGCGTCTACGACTACCTGCCGGACGATCACGGCGAGCTGACCGTCCCCGAGCTGCCGGGCATCGGCCAGGAGATCACGGAAGAGACCATGGCAAAGACCCACGTCTGCACCATCCAGTAAGATTTGTAAAGGAGACCGGCACACATGGAACACACAGGAACTGGATTCGGCACGCAGGTCATCCACTCCGGCGTAACGCCGGGGAAGGACTGCCGCCCTTTGAGCATGCCGATCTATCAGACCTCCACCTTCTATTTTGACACCTGCGAGCAGGGCGGCAGATGCTTTGCCGGGGAAGAGGGCGGCTATTACTACTCCCGGATGGGCAACCCCACCGTACAGCTGCTGGAGGAGAAGATCGCAGCGCTGGAGGGTGCGGAGGCGGCCGTGGCCACCGGCTCTGGCATGGGCGCCATCTCCTCCGCTCTGTGGAGCATCGCCGGCGCAGGGAAGCACATCCTGGCGGACAAGACGCTGTACGGCTGCACCTTTGCCCTGCTGGGCCACGGCATGACCCGCTACGGCGTGGAGGTGACGTTCATCGACACGTCGGACCTGAAGGCCGTGGAGGAGAATCTGCGGGAGAACACCTGCGCGGTCTATCTGGAGACGCCGGCCAATCCCACGCTGAAGATCGCGGACATCCAGGCCGTGGCCAGGATCGCCCACGGATACGATCCCAACATCAAGGTCGTGGTGGACAATACCTTTGCCACGCCCTATCTCCAGAGACCCCTGGAGCTGGGAGCGGACATGGTGGTCCACTCCGCCACCAAGTTCCTAAACGGCCACGGCGACGCCCTGGCGGGCTTTGTCTGCGGCAGGCGGGACCTGATGGATCAGGTGCGGATGTTCGGCGTGAAGGACATGACCGGCTCCGTCCTGGGGGCGCAGGAGGCGTTCCTGGTCCTGCGGGGCCTGAAGACCTTTGAGCTCCGGATGATGCGCCACTGTGAAAATGCCCGGAAGCTGGCGGACTACCTGGTGACAGATCCCAGAGTGGAGACCGTCTATTTCCCGGGCGTGCCCACCCACCCCGGCCATGAGACGGCAGAGAAGCAGATGCGCTGCTTCGGCCCGGTGATGTCCATTGAGATCAAGGGCGGAAAGCAGGCGGGGATGGATTTTGTGGACCACCTCCGCATGTGCAGGATCGCCGTCAGTCTGGGAGACGCGGAGACGCTGGTGCAGCACGCCGCCTCCATGACCCACTCCGCCTATTCCCCGGAAGAGCTGAAGGCGGCGGGGATCCCCGAGGGGCTGGTCCGCATCTCCGTGGGCCTGGAGAACGCGGAGGACATCATCGCCGATGTGAAGCAGGCGCTGGACCATGTGAAATGACAGGGTGTGCCCTCTGATCGAAAACGAGGCGGAAGGAGCCGCGGGCGACTGGCCCGCGGCTCTCCTGCATCCGGACGCCGGAAGGGAGGCGGCGGACAAAAATCCAGAAAGAATCCGCAGCATCACTGGAAATTTTACGTCTAAAGGGATAGAATGGAATCACCATTCCGGAAACTGCCGACATGGAGGGAAGAACGATGAAGAAGCTGCTTTCTCTGACTCTGGCCCTGGTGATGGCCCTGGGACTGGCACTGCCGGCCTCCGCTGCGGAGGAGACTGCGGACGAATCGCTGGCCCGCATCACCAAAAGCGTGAAGGACACTCTGGATCTGGACACAGAGGACTATGACGACTTCTGGGGTGAGCGGTATGAGGACGGCCTGACCGGCGTATGGGACCTTTACTGGTCCAGCCTGGATACGGACCTGTCCGTCTCGGCCCTGGACGACGGGACCGTCATCAGCTACCGGGCGGGACAACCCTATACAGTCTCCGGCAGCGAGGCGTTCCCCACATTCCCGCAAGGGGACGCTGCCGCAGCCGCCCGGGCCGCTGATGACTTTCTGGACAAGGTCCTGACGGCGGGAGAGAGCGTGGAACTGGGCGAGCCCCGGGGCATGGACACCCTGGGCGGCGACAGCTACCGCTTCTCCGGCACGATCCTGCTGAACGGCCTGCCCTCGCCGCTGAGCTACTCCATCACGGTGGACGCAGCGGACAACCAGGTCCGCTCCTTCTCTCGGGACGCGGCGGCGAACGTCTTCCTGGGAGATGTACCCGCCTCTGCTGCCTCTGTGAGCCGGGACCGAGCCGCCGGCCTCCTGACGGACACACTGGCGGTAAAGCTGGAATACGTACGGGAGGCGGACAGCTCCACCGCCGTGCTCCGGTATCTGCCGGAGGACACGCACGCCTTCTGCGTGGATGCCGCCACGGGCGAGCTGCTGGACATGACGGAGCTGGAAGAGCAGATGGAAGGCCTGGGCATGGGCGGCAGTTCCAGCGACAACGCCACAGCGGGAGAGAGCAGCGACAGCGGTCTGAGCCCGGCGGAGCAGGCCGGCATCGCCCAGATGGAGGGCGTCCGGTCATCTGACGCGCTGGACCAGAGCCTGCGGGCCGAGGCGGCCTATGGCCTGGCGGATTACGCCCTGTCCTCCGCCGCCTACCGGCTGGTAGAGGCCGCGGAGAACGGGGAGGAGGACCAAGTCCTCTGCGTCCTGTCCTACGTGCGGCCGGAGGAGGACGGCAGCCGCTCCCGCACCATCACGGTGGACGCCCGCACCGGCGCGGTCCTGTCCGTGTCCTCCCGTGCGCCCTGGCTGGAGGAGGGGGAGGTTCCGGCCCTGTCCCGGGCAGAGGCGCAGACCCGGGCGGAAACATTCCTGGCTGCCTTCTGCGGCGCCCGCTGGAAGGACCTGGTCCTCTATGAGGACAGCCCGGCCGGCACAGAGGACCGGCAGCCCTATGACATCTTCACCTATGTCCAGCAGGTGAACGGGATCCCCTTCCCGGAGAACCGCTATACAGTCGCCATCGACAGCGCCGACGGGTCCGTGTACCGGCTGGACTACAACTATGACGAGGATGTGACGTTTGCCAGCACCGCCGGCATCGTCGGCGAGGCGGCGGCCCTGTCCGCCTGGGCGGGGACGTATGACACGGTCCTGGCCTACCGCCTGGTGCCGCGGCCGCTGGACGGCAGCCGTGAGACGGAGGCCCGCCTGCTGGAGCTGGGGCTCACCCACTTCTATGAGCTGCGGCTGACCTATGCGCTGGAGCGGGAGGACTGGTGCCCGGGCATCGACGCCGCCACCGGTAAGCCGGTGGTGCCGGAGAAGCAGGACACGGCCATCACCTATACGGACCTCTCGGGCTCCGGCGTGAAGGCGGATGTGGAGAAGCTGGCCCGCTACGGCGTGGGGTATGACGGAGGCCGATTCCAGCCGGCAAAGCAGCTGACGCAATGGGATCTGGTGGCCCTGCTGGCCAGTTTGGACGGCTATCGCATCGACCCGGAGACGGCAGATGAGAGCACCCGGGACGCTGCTTATTCCGCGGCCTACCGGATGGGCGCCCTGGCCCGGGGGACTCGGGATGAGGACAGCGCCGTCACCCGGGGGCAGGCGGTGAAGTGCCTGCTGGACTGCGCCGGCTACGGCCCCGCCGCCCGGCTCCAGGGCATCTACACCTGCGCTTACAGCGACGCCGCGGACATCCCGGAGGCGGATCTGGGCTACGCGGCCATCGCCCAGGCGCTGGGCATGGCGCAGGGGAGCTACCGGGGAGACCAGACAGCCACCCGGGGTGAGCTGGCCTCCATGCTCTGCCGCCTGCTGGAGCGGTGATGCCTGATGGGCAGGCGATTGACCGCACCTGCTGACGGGATCGAAGTCGGAGAGAAATGTGTGCAGGAAGCCGGTATCCGGCTGCCCGGAGTTTGACACGGAGCCCGGAGCGATCACGGCGCGGCTGGATGCTGCCTCTGAACGGCGATCCCCGGCTGCAGACCACCCGCAGTTGGGACGAGCGGCGCCTCCAGCTTCATGACGGGGAGTGATCTCCGTGCTGCGAGAAAGACACCGCTCCCAGAACGAACACGGCGTCTTTCTTCAGACTAAAAAATCAGCTTGCAATCTCACGCCATAGCTGTTAACATAAATAAAAGGCTTTGCGCCAAGATTAGAGAGGTTGAGAGCTATGGTAATCCATGAGTCTGCGGAAGACTATCTGGAGTCGATCCTGGTCTTGCAGCAGCGGCGGGGGCAGGTGCGGTCCATTGACATCGTCAATGAGCTGGGATACTCCAAGCCCAGCATCAGCATCGCCATGAAAAAGCTGCGGGAAAATGGGTATATCTCCATGGACCCGGATGGGATCATCACGCTGAATGAGAGCGGCATGGAGATCGCCAGCCGGGTCTACGGCCGCCACAAGACCCTCTCCAAGCTGTTTGTGCTGATGGGGGTCACGCCGGAGGTGGCCTCAGAGGACGCCTGCAAGGTGGAGCATGACCTCAGTGAGGAGACCTTCCGCTGCATCCAGAGCTATCTGGAAAAGATGATGGGAACGCAGAAAGAGGACTGACAGCGTCAGTCCTCTTTTTGTTTGAGCAAAGGCGGAGGTCATCGAAACAGCAGCAGCACACATTCAGCCGCAAGCAGCACGACCACTGCACCCGAGGCCGCCAGCCGAGCCCGGGAGGAGAGAGAACCCACCAGCCGCTGGAACAGAGGCTGCAGTACATACAGGAACAGCAGGCCGCCCAGACCGAATCGGATGGAGGGAGACAGGGCGATGCGGCCCTCGAAGTTGATGTCATAATCCAGGTACGTCTGCCAGGGCCAGGCTCCGGTGAGGGCCTCCAGAATGTAGCTGGTGGCCAGCTCGATGGCGGTGGCCGTGATCATGCAGCTCAGGAACACCAGCACCGGTTTCGCCCAGCGGATCCAAGACGGCTCCCGCTTGGCCATGAGTCTGGAGAAGCACAGCAGGAACACCAGGGCGCCCACTCCGTACACCGGGCAGTAGGGGCCCAGCAGCACGCCCCGGTTGGTGAACCCCCAGCGATAGACGACGACCTCCAGAAAGACCTCATACAGCCATCCCAGAACAGAGTAGAAAAAGAAATAGAGCACATAGGCCTGGACCGCCTCGAACCGCTTTGCCTTGGAGAGATACCGCATGGGATGCAGCCCCCTTTCATCCTCTCCATCCTACCATGTCCGGCGGCGGGAAGCAAGAGGGAGGCGCAGGATTCTCCGGCATACGGCTGGCGGCATGTCAGGACAGCCCCGGCAGCTGGGTCAGAGGAGCGAAGGTATAGCCCATCTCCTCCCATTTCGTCAGCAGGTCGTCCAGGATCGCGGCGTTGGTGGCGGAGGTGGAGTGGAGCAGCACGATGGCCCCGTCATGGATCCGCGGCAGCAGCTTGGCATAGGCTTCCTCCGCCGAGGGCTGTGCGTCTGTGTTCCAGTCCACATAGGCCAGACTCCAGAAGACGGTGGTGTAGCCCAGCTGCTGGGCCTGCTTCAGATTCTCCTCGCTGTACTTCCCCTGGGGCGGCCGGTAGAATTTGGAGAGGGGCCGCCCGGTGGTCTCCTGGTACAGCGTCTCCAGATCCGTCAGCTCCTTCTGGAAGGAGGTCAGGTCCGAGATGCTGGACATATCCGGGTGGTGGAAGGTGTGGTTGCCCACGATGTGGCCCTCCTCTGCCATGCGGCGGACGATGTCCGGAGCGGACTCCACCATGTGGCCCACCACGAAGAAGGCGGCAGGGGCGCTGTGCTTTTTCAGGGCGTCCAGAATGGCCTCCGTGTAGCCGTTTTCATATCCGCAGTCAAAGGTCAGGTAGAGGACCTTTTGGCTGGTGTCCCCCAGGTAGTAGGCGTTGTACTGGGCCAGGTCCTCCGCGGAGACGTTGCCCACCGGGGATTCTCCCTCCGTGGGGAAGGACAGCCCCCAGTCCGCGGCGGCGGGCACGGCAGCAGGGGCGGAGGCGGTGAGGGATGGAGCCGGCTCGGCAAAATAGAACAGCGCGGCCAGAGCCAGGCATAAAGAGGCGGACACCAGAGCCATGGCGCCGCGGCGGTTGAGATTCGACATGAGACATTCCTCCAGTCCGGACAAAGGGATTCATGTCCAGTCTGTGCGGTCAGGCGCCAATTATGCAGGGAAACGACGCAAAAACAGCGGAGGACGAACCGTCCTCCGCTGTTTGAGAATGGGCGCTTACTCCTGTCCCGGCACCTGGGGCAGCTGGGCGAAGCTGGCCTCCAGCTCGGCGTCGGTGGGGATGTAGTCGGTCATCTCGCCGTTGTGGAACTTCTCGTAGGCCACCATGTCAAAGTAGCCGGTGCCGGTGAGGCCGAAGACGATGGTCTTTTCCTCGCCGGTCTCCCTGCACTTCAGCGCCTCGTCAATGGCCACCCGGATGGCGTGGCTGGACTCCGGCGCCGGGAGGATGCCCTCCACCCGGGCGAACTGCTCCGCCGCCTCAAAGACCTTCGTCTGCTCCACCGCCCGGGCCTCCATCAGTCCCTCGTGGTACAGCTCGGAGAGCACCGGGCTCATGCCGTGGTACCGCAGACCGCCGGCGTGGTTGGCGGAGGGGATGAAGCCCGCGCCCAGGGTGTACATCTTGGCCAGGGGGCAGACCTTGCCGGTGTCGCAGAAGTCGTAGGCGAATTTGCCGCGGGTGAAGCTGGGGCAGGAGGCGGGCTCCACGGCGATGAACTGGTAGTCCCGCTCACCCCGGAGCTTCTCGCCCATGAAGGGGGAGATCAGGCCGCCCAGGTTGCTGCCGCCGCCGGCGCAGCCGATGATGATGTCCGGCACGATGTTGTACTTGTCCAGGGCCGCCTTGGTCTCCAGGCCGATGATGGACTGATGCAGCAGCACCTGGTTCAGCACACTGCCCAGCACGTACCGGTAGCCGGGCTGGCTGGCGGCGGCCTCCACCGCCTCGGAGATGGCGCAGCCCAGGGAGCCGGTGGTGCCGGGGTGCTCCTTCAAGATCGCCCGGCCCACGTTGGTGGTGTCGGAGGGGGAGGGGGTGACGGTGGCTCCGTAGGTCCGCATGACCTCCCGCCGGAAGGGCTTCTGCTCGTAGCTGACCTTCACCATGTACACCTGGCAGTCCAGGCCCAGGTAGGAGCAGGCCATGGAGAGGGCGGTGCCCCACTGGCCGGCGCCGGTCTCTGTGGTGACGCCCTTGAGGCCCTGGTTCTTGGCGTAGTAGGCCTGGGCGATGGCGCTGTTGAGCTTGTGGGAGCCGGAGGTGTTGTTGCCCTCAAACTTGTAGTAGATCTTGGCGGG
>LHCFR02800__coassemble_1449_pt1 | contig 11934 bp, 10 predicted proteins | sample LHCFR02800__metabat2_low_PE_042 | metagenome-assembled genome bin LHCFR02800
TAAAATGTTGTATAAATTTTTGTGGACTGGCTGAGCCTGCTTTTCCGGGGCATGCTCCGCCATTCGTGTGTGGTCCAAAGTCCGCGGCTCTGCCGGGGCCTTGGACCGGAGTCCGGCTGCGGCCGGACGCCGTTACATTGGAAAGGAGAGTATCAACAAATGTCTGCAATTGGATTCTTGGTCCTCCTTGTCATCGCCATCGTCGTACTGATGCTGCTGATGACAAAGGTCAAGCTGAATCCCGTGATGTCTCTGTTCGTGGTGGCCCTGGCCTTCGGCGTCATCCTCGGCGTCTTCGGGACCGAGGGGTATTCCTTCATGGACACCCTGAACATGATCACCACCGGCTTCGGCAGCACCCTGGGCAGCCTGGGTATGCCCATCATCCTGGGCGCCGTGCTGGCCATGGGCGTGCAGGACACCGGCGCCGCCAAGTCCATCGCCAACTTCTTCATCAAGCTCTTCAAGGGCAAGAACCTGGAGCTGGCTCCGTCCCTGACCGCCTACGTGGTGTCCATCCCCGTGTTCGGTGATATCACCACCATCCTGTGCTCCAACATCGCAAACGTTCTGGGCAAGCGCAAGCACATCTCCATGTCCACCATGGCCTCCTTCACCCAGACCGGCCTGAACCTGACCCACGCCATGGTTCCCCCCACGCCCGGCATCCTGGCCGTGTCCGTGGCCCTGTCTGCCGACCTGGGCCTGGTGATCTCCTGGGGCATCGTGGTGACCATCATCACCTTCTTTGCCACCTGGCTCATCCTGAAGCGCTGGGCCGCCAAGGAGTGGATCCCCGCCGTGCCCGAGGTCACTGCTGAGATCGAGGAGACCAACTCCGACAACGTGGACGATCTGCTGATCAAGGATAAGGATCTGCCCGGCACCTTTGCCTCCTTCCTGACCATCCTGATCCCCGTCATCCTGATCGCCGGCGGCTCCTTCGTCGGCATGCTGATCCCCGAGTCCACTCCCGATGACGCTCTGGTCCGCACCCTGGTCACCATCGCCAGCGACAAGGTCGTGGCTCTGTCCATGGGCGTGATCTACACCATGTTCCTGGCCCTGGGCCACAAGGCCTCCGTCCGCAAGAGCAATCTGGACGCCACCGGCAAGGATCCCGAGTGCTTCCGTGAGGTCGTGCTGAACAGCTGGATCGCCCGCGGCATGGAAGTGGCCCTGATCGCCCTGCTGGTCACCGCCATGGGCGGCGGCTTCTCCCAGGTCATCAAGTCCTTCCCCGGCATCAACGACCTGGCTCTGCTGATCCAGGATTCCGGCGTGCCCGGCCTGCTGATCCCGTTCCTGGTGGGCGCCATCATGATGACCGCCGTGGGCTCCATGACCACCGCCGGCGTCACCGCCGTGGGCGTTGTGGCTCCCATGATGGATATGCTGGGCCTGGAGCCCGTCTCCACCGCTCTGGCCATCGGTGCTGGCACCCTGATCTTCAACCACGTGACCAACTCCGGCTTCTGGGTGGTCAGCAAGTTCTTCAACCTGGATCTGAAGCAGGGTCTGAAGTACATCACCATTCCGGACGCTGTGGCCGGTGTGATCGGCTTCATCCTGGTGTTCATCCTGAACACGGTGGGTCTGATCCACTGATCTTCGTTTCCCCGGCCGTTGATTTCTGTCTCCGGAAAAGGCAGCGCTTTGCGGCTTGAAAGAGGCGGCCCGGTCCTTTGCGGCGGGCCGCCTCTGTTTTGATTCCTGTGACTCCTGCACGAACCCCCCACATTATATAAAAGGAGAATGTTTATGATTCAGAAAAGCCATGACGACCGGATGCTGTGGGCCCAGTTCGACTCCCTGGAAATGGGCACCGGCTGGGACGACACCGACATCCTCAAGCCCCAGATCATGGTGGAGAGCGTCTACGGCGACTCCCATCCCGGCAGCTATCATCTGAACCAGATGGTGGAGCAGGCCGTGTACGGCGTGTATGAAAAGGGCGGCAAGCCGGCCAAGTACTATGCCACCGACATCTGCGACGGCTGCGCCCAGGGCCATGACGGCATGAACGTGGTGCTGGCCTCCCGGGAGGCCATTGCCAACATGGTGGAAGTCCACGCCTCCGCAGTGCCCTGGGACGGCATCATCCTCTCCTCCAGCTGCGACAAGTCCATCCCCGCCCACCTGAAGGCGGCAGCCCGGATGGACGTGCCCACCATCTTCATGCCCGGCGGCTCCATGCGGCCCGGCCCCAACATGACCACCTCCCTGGTGGCCGGTGACATCTCCCTGCGCCAGAAGCGCAAGGACGCCATCACTGAGCAGGAGGTCCGGGACTACAAGCTGACCGGCTGCCCCTCCGTGGGCGCCTGCACCTTCCTGGGCACCGCCTCCACCATGCAGTGCATGGCTGAGGCCCTGGGCCTGACCCTGCCCGGCGCGGCTCTGGTGCCCGCCACCATGCGGGACATCCTCCAGTACTCCCGCTATGCCGGCCGGAAGATCATGGAGCTGGTGGAGAAGAACATCACCCCCTCCCAGATCATGACCCCTGCCGCCTTCCGCAACGCCATCATCGTCCACAGCGCCATCGGCGGCTCCACCAACGCCACCATCCATCTGCCCTCCATCGCCCGGGAGCTGGGCTATGACCTGCCCATCGAGCTGTTCGACGAGATCAACCACCAGGTGCCCCACCTGGGCAACATCAATCCCTCCGGCACCCAGCTGACGGAGTCCTTCTGGTTCGCCGGCGGCGTGCCCATGGTGCAGTGGATGCTGCGGGACATGCTGGATCTGGACGTGATGACCGTCACCGGCAAGACCCTGGGCGAGAACCTGGAGGATCTGCAGAAGGACAACTGGTTCGACCGGAACCTGGGGTACCTGGCCAACTACGGCCTGACCCGCGACCAGGTGATCTTCCCCGTGGAGAAGGCCCCCGAGAAGGGCTCCGTGGCCATCCTGAAGGGCAACATCGCCCCCGAGGGCTCCGTGCTGAAGTACTCCGCCTGCGCCATGAACCAGCGCGAGGTGGTCAACGCCGTGGCCCGCGTCTTCAACAGCGAGGAGGACGCCCATGACGCCGTGGTGGAGAACAAGATCAATCCCGGTGAAGTGGTCATCATCCGCTATGAGGGCCCCCGCGGCTGCGGCATGCCCGAGATGCTGATGACCACCGAGGCCATCGTCTGCGACGAGCGGATCAACGGCTCCGTGGCCCTGATCACCGACGGCCGCTTCTCCGGCGCCACCCGCGGCGCCGCCATCGGCCACGTCAGCCCCGAGGCTGCCGCCGGCGGTCCCATCGCCTTCATTGAGGAGGGCGACCTGATCTCCTACAGCGTGGAGAACCGCACCATCAACCTCACCGGCATCCACGGTGTCCCCTGCTCTGTGGAGGAGGCCACCAAGGTCCTGGAGGAGCGCTCCAAGGCCGGCATCATCCCCCGGGAGCCCCGGAAGGGCTTCTACAAGCTCTACACCGACCACGCCCTGTCCGCTATGAAGGGCGCCGGCCTGGAGTAAGCACATACAGAACGAAACGACACGGCTTCCGCAGCGGCTCCCCCGCTCCGGCGGCAGGGACCGCGCCTGCGGGATAATTTGACAAACTGCCGGTGTCCGCGTTTCAGCTGATTCGCCCCGCCCCGGCCCCAAACGGCCGGGGCGGACGCGGTTCCGGCACAAACAGCGGCAGCTCTGGAAAGGATGAAAGGTTATGGCAATCAAAAGTGACAGCTATCTCGGCTCTCTCTTCGGCCTGGAGGGCAAGACCATCGTAGTGACCGGCGCCGGCGGCGGCATCGGCCTGGCCATCAGCGAGGGCCTGCTGCGGGCCGGCGCGGAGGTCGCCATGTGCAACCGCACCCCGGCCAAGTGCCAGCCTCTGGCGGACAAGATCAACGCCGAGGGCGGCACCGCCTCCGTTCACCAGCTGGACGTCACCAGCCTGGACAGCATCCATGCCTGTGTGGACGAGGTCATGGCCCGGTACGGCAAGATCGACGTGCTGTTCAACGTGGCCGGCGTCAACAAGCGGGAGGGCCTTCTGGACGTGGAGGAGGCGGACTACGACCGCATCATGAACACCAACCTGAAGGGCCTGTTCTTCATGAGCCAGGCGGTGGCCCGGGAGATGTACAAGCGCCGCACCGGCAGCATCATCAACATCGGCTCCCACAACGACGAGGGGATGCTGGGCGGCTGCTCTGTCTACGGCGCCGCCAAGAGCGGCGTGGTGGCCCTGACCCGGGCCATGGCCGTGGAGTTTGCCCAGTACGGCATCCGGGCCAACGCCATCAGCCCCGGCCACATCCTGACGGATCTGACCCAGGTCACCTGGGACCATCCCACCCGGGCCCCCTGGCTGCGGGAGCGCATCGCCATGAGGCGTCCCGGTGATCCGGACGAGCTGGTGGGCATGGCCATCCTGCTGGCCTCCGACGCTTCCAGCTACATGACCGGCCAGGCGTACCACATCGACGGCGGCTGCCTCTGCGGCGGCGCCCCCTGGGACTATGACACCCAGTACAAGGCCTGACCCCTTGCCTGCCGCAGGTTGACAAGCCTGCTGCCAGGGGATAAAATTGGAGAATCAGAGCTGCGCGGCGAAATGCCGCAGGTTCGCAAGAAAGGATGATCGCAATGTATTCTGTGAATATGCCCACCATGGACTCCGTGGCTCGTTTCAAGGCCGCCATGGACTCCGAAAAGGGCGCCCTGGGCCCCTTCATGATCGGCACCGACCCCGCCTTTGTGGAGGCCGCCGGCTATGCCGGCTATGACTTCGTGCTGCTGGATATGGAGCACGGCACCACCACCTTCCAGACCCTGCCCCACCTGATCCGCGCCGCCAACGTGGCAGGCGTGTGCCCGGTGGTCCGGGTGCCCCGGGGCAGCGATATCTGGATCGACCAGGCCCTGGACGTGGGCGCCGGCGCCATCATGATCCCTCAGATCGACACCGCCGAGCAGGCCCGGGCCGCTGTCTCCGCCGCCAAGTTCTCCCCTGTGGGCACCCGGGGCACCTGCCGCTTCGTCCGCTCCGCCGGCTTCGGCGCCGTGCCCGGCAGCGAGTACTTCTCCAAGGCCCAGGACACCGTGGTGATCCTGCAGGCCGAGGGCAAGAAGGCCGTGGAGAACCTGGACGAGATCCTGGACGTCCCCGGCGTGGACGTGGTGTTCGTGGGCCCCTACGACCTGTCCAGCTCCCTGGGCCACGTGGGCGAGATCGACCACCCCGAGGTGGTGGAGTGCATCAAGGGCATCATCGCCAAGGCCAACGCCAAGGGCGTGAAGCTGGGCTGCTTTGCCGACACTGTGGAGGGCGGCATGAAGTGGCGCGATCTGGGCGTGAAGTTCATCGGCTACTCCTGCGACACCTATCTCTTCATGCAGGCCGCCAAGGCCGACGTGGACGCCTTCGCCAAGTAAGAGGCATCTGCCTAGCCCGCTCGACGCTTTTTCAGGCAGAATGATCCGGGGGCCGCTCCCGCAAGGCGGGGACGGCCCCCGGACTGTGCCTGTGCCGCAGGACCATCCATGCATCCGGCGGCTCCCGCATCTTTCCGTGTGTACAGCAAGCCACACCGGGGCTCCGGGCCCCGGACCCGATTAAGGAGGACACGAATACTATGAATGCAGCATATCTGACGCCGGCCATCACCCTCTTCAACGAGGACGGCACCCTGGACCTGGTCAGCCAGGAGCGGCTCTTCAACAACCTGATCGACCAGGGCGTGGACGGCATCCTGGTGGAGGGCAGCAGCAGTGAGTTCTTCGCCATGCCCATGGACCAGCGCCGGGAGATGGCCAAATTCGCCATCGAAACGGTGGATCACCGGGTGAAGCTGATCATCGGCACCAGCCACATGGTGGCGGACGAGATCGTCAGCTTTTCCAACTTCTGCCTGGACGCGGGCGCCGACGCCGTCATGATCCTGCCCCCCTACTATTTCCACTTTGACGCCGCCGCCCTGCTGCAGTACTATGACCGGCTGGCCCAGCAGATCCACGGCAACATCTACATCTACAACTTCCCGGACAACACCGGCTACACCATCCCCCCGGAGACCGTGCTGGCCCTGGCCAAGATCCATCCCAACATCGTCGGCATGAAGGACACCGTCGCCGGCATGGACCACACCCGGGAGCTGATCAAGGTGGTCAAGTCCCACATCCCTCAGTTTGAGATCTACTCCGGCTTTGACGACAACTTCGCCCACAACGTGCTCTCCGGCGGCGACGGCTGCATCGGCGCCCTCAGCAATGTGGTGCCGGAGGTCTGCGCCGCCTGGGTCCGGGCCTTCCGGGAGAACGACCTGGCCGGCATCGCCAAGGGCCAGCAGATCATCGACCGGCTGATGGACCTGTACACCGTCCGCAGTCCCTTCCTGCCCGTCATCAAGGAGGCCTGCCGCCTCCGGGGCATCGCCGCCACCAGTGTGGGCACCTTCCCCATGCCCAGCGCCACGGTGGAGGACGACGCCAAGATCCTGGAGCTGCTGAACCGGGAGGGCATCCAGTAATCCCCCTGCAGAAAGCCCCGCCGCTGGCCAATGGCCAGCGGCGGGGCTCTTTTGTCAGCTCGGCGCCTTACGGCAGCTCCATATGGACGGACTCGTGGAACACCGGCTCCACCAGGCCGGGGATCTCCACGGCGTCGGTGAAGCGGATGTCCTCAGTGAACTCCCGCAGCAGGGAGACGATATAGGGATGGGGCCGCTCGTCCGGCCGGCCGGCGGCCACGCAGACCACGGCGGTCCTGGGCTGGAGCATCCGCAGCAGCTTCCGGGTGGTGGAGGACAGGGAGGCGTGGTGGGGCACCTTCAAAATGTCGCAGGGGGTGGCGGTCTCCGTCTCCCACATGTGGGCGTAGGCGTCGCCCCCCAGCACGATCTCACGCCCGTGGTAGTACAGCCGCTGGCGCAGGCTGGACACGTTCATGGCCTTGCCCCAGTGGATCAGATCATAGCCGTTCCGCTCTCCCCGGAAGGCGGCGTCGTACACCGCCTTCTGCCGGGGATACAGGGCAGGCTCGCCGAACAGGATGTCCATGGAGAGGTCGTCCGTCAGCCGGAGGCGCTCCATCCGGTCCCCCGGCAGCTCTGTGATCTTCCGGATACGGTGCCTGTGCTTTCCCAGGGGGCCGGCATACAGGTCCATGCACCGCAGCACGTTCCGGGCGGCTTTTGGCAGGCCGTTGTCCCCGTCCGGGTCCAGGGGACCGGCGTCGGCGGGGGGTGCGTAGGGGGTCAGCAGCTCTCCCACCGTGACGGCTTCCAGCACCCGGCCCAGGCCGCCGATGTGGTCCCGGTGGAAGTGGGTGACCAGCAGGAGATCCAGGTGCTCCACGCCTTGCTTGCGCAGGAAGTCCCCGGCGTAGATCCGGCAGGAGCGCGCGTCCTCCACCGGCGGATGGTCGTCCCGTTCCAGGCTGTCGTGGCCGCAGTCCACCAGCATGGAAAAGCACGGCCGGTCTCCCTCCATCTCCCGGACCAGGATGGAGTCGCCGTTGCCCACGTTGATAAAGTCCAGTACCAGCATGTCCAGCCCTCCTGTTCGATGGTTGCCTCTAACATATCACAAAGGCGCCGCCCCAGGCAATCAAAACCGCAAACGATTGCTGCCAAATTTTGGTCCTGAAATTTGACGTCCTGATAAAAACAGCCCGGCGGCACAAAGCCGCCGGGCTGTTTTCTGCGGGATCTCAGATGCTCCTCAGGGCGTCCACCAGGGCAGTCTTGCCGGTGGTCTGGGCATCCTTCATCTTGACGACCCGGGCAGGCGTCCCCGCCACCACGGCATTGGGGGGCACATCCTCCGTCACCACGGCACCGGCGGCCACCACAGCCCCGGCGCCGATCCGCACCCCCTCGATCACCACGGCGTTGGCGCCCACCAGGACGCCGTCCTCCACCACGACCGGCGTGGCGGAGGCGGGCTCCACCACCCCGGCCAGCACGGCGCCGGCGCCGATGTGGCAGTCATCCCCCACCGTGGCCCGGCCGCCCAGGACAGCGCCCATGTCGATCATGGTGCGCCTGCCCACCACGGCGCCGATGTTGAGGATGGCCCCCATCATGATGACGGCGTTCTCCCCAATGGTCACCTGCTCCCGGATGATGGCGCCGGGCTCGATCCGGGCCGGGAGGTCCTTCAGGTCCAGCAGGGGCACGCCGGAGTTGCGGCGGTCATTCTCCACCACCAGGTCGGTGATCCTCTCCCGATTGGCCTCCAGAATGGGGGCCAGCTCTGCCCAGTCGCCGAAGACGACGCGGCTGCCGCCCTCGCCGAACACCTGGGCGGAGCCGAAGTCCACCGGGGCCGTGAGGTTGATATAAATTTTCACTGGCGTTCTCTTGGGGGAACTGGCGATATAGTCGATGATCTCCTGGGCGTTCATAGTCACTCTCCAAACAAGATTTTTTGCAGGTCGTAGACCCCGTTGGGCCGTCCCGGCAGCAGATGGGCCATGTGCAGGGCCCCGTTCACAAAGATCCGGCGGCTGGCGGCCCGGTGGGTCAGCTCCAGCTCCTCGTCGGGACCGAAGAAGTGGACGGTGTGGGTCCCGGCCACGGTGCCGCCCCGCAGGGCATGGATGCCCACCTCGTTCTTCTCCCGCCTGCCCACGCTGCCCTCCCGGCCGTACACCGGCCGCAGGCGGTGCTGCGGGTCCATGGCCTCCAGCAACAGCTTGGCGGTGCCGCTGGGGGCATCCGCCTTCTGGTTGTGGTGGGTCTCGGTGATCTCGATGTCAAAGTCCTGTCCCAGCACCGGGGCGATCACCCGCAGGGCCCGGGCCAGCACCGCTACCCCCAGGGAGTAGTTGGCGCTCCACAGCACCGGCACCGCCGAACCCAGGGCGAAGAGACGCTCCTTCTCTGCCTCCGTGTACCCGGTGGTGCCGGAGAGCAGCGGCGTACCCGTCCGGCGGACGTAGGCGGCGATCTCCGGCAGGGCGGCGGGACGGGAGAAGTCCATCACCACGTCCGCCGCCTTCCCCAGCTTTCCCAGCTGATCCAGATCGTCCCGGCCAAAGGCGGCCTCGATCTCGTCCCCGGCGGCCGCGGCGGTCTCCCGGATCAGGGTGCCCATTTTGCCCCGGCCGATCAGCACGATCCTCACAGCAGCCCCGCCTCCTCCAGCGTCCGGCGGAGGACGGCGGCGTTGGCCTCGCCCATCTCGCACAGGGGCAGCCGCATGGGGCCCACGTTCCATCCCATCATGTTCATGGCGGCCTTCACCGGGATGGGGTTCACCTCCAGGAACAGGTCGTTCATCAGCTGCAGATACCGCAGGTGGTTCTCCAGGGCCCGGGCGTGGTCGCCGCACAGCCAGTCCGCCACGATCTGATGGCACATGGCAGGCATCACATTGGCGTAGACGGAGATGACGCCGCTGCCGCCGATGCTCATCAGGGGCACGGTGATGTCATCGTTGCCGGAGTACAGGGCGAAGTCCGGCCCCACGCAGCGGGCGATCTTCATGGCGTAGGACATGTCGCCGCTGGCCTCCTTGATGCCGGCGATGTTGGGATGCCTGGAGAGCCGCTCCACCACGGACACGGGGATGGAGCAGCCGGTGCGGCCCGGCACGTTGTAGAGGATGCAGGGGATGTCCACCGCGTCCGCCGTCTCGGCGAAGTGGCGGTACATGCCCTCGGCGTTGGCCTTGTTGTAGTAGGGGGCGATCAGCAGCAGGGCGTCCGCCCCCATGGACTGGTACAGCCTGCTCTTCTCGATCTGGGTGGCGGTGCAGTTGGAGCCGCTGCCCACCATCACCGGCACCCGGCCGTCCACCACCCGGATGGTGTGCTCCACCACGGCGGCGTCCTCCTCATGGCTCATGGTGGAGTATTCGCCGGTGGTGCCCAGGGTCAGGATGCCGTCGGTGCCGGCGGCGATCTGCCGCTCCAGCAGCTCCGTCAGCACGTCGAAGTTGACGCTGCCGTCCTGGCGGAACGGGGTGACCATGGCGACAATGGAACCCTGCAGATGTTCGAATTTCATGTGAGTGTCCTCCGTCTTTCTTTTTGTCCGTTGGTTGAAGCAACAAAAAAGTCGGTAGAGACACGCCCCTACCGACAGCTCCTTCACGCCCTTGCCACCAGACAAAAACGGAGTTCCCTGTAAGCGGATAGCGCCCCCGCAGAGTTTCCTCTGCGGACAGTCCCGCGGGTATTCCCCGCGGACCCACCTCCTGTCCATACCTGAACAGGGAGTTCGGCGGACTTGCCTCCCTCACGATCCTCGCCCGTCGGCTCCCGTGATCTCATCGCATCCGCGCCTCTATCTCATTTTTGGGTTATCATACCATCTCTGTTTCTTCTTGGCAAGAGAAAAAATGAGAAAAAATACCCGCCCGCCGGCCTCCGCCTTGTCAAAAGAGACGAAAAATCCGTCCTCCCCTGTTTTCTCCGCCCCGCCTGTGCTATGATATTTTTACTGATGCCATCTTATGAACGAGGGAGGTCCTGTCCATGTCCGTCGTCGATCACCGCCGCGCCCTGCACCGCATCCCGGAGCTGGATAACCAGCTGCCGGAGACGCTCCAGCTGGTCCGGAGCGTTCTGGCTGCCCTGCCCTGCCGGGTGTTCTCCCCCATCACCGGAAGTGTCTGCGCCTGGTTCGACGCCGGAAAGAGCGATGCCGTGGCCTTCCGGGCGGACCTGGATGCTCTGCCGGTCCCGGAGGCCACCGGCCTGCCCTATGCCTCCGTCCACCCCGGCAGGATGCATGCCTGCGGCCACGACGCCCACACCGCCATGATCCTGACTCTGGCGGAATACGCGGCGGAGCACCTGGCGGAGCTGCCCCGGAACGTGCTGTTCCTCTTCCAGCCGTCGGAGGAGACCACCGGCGGCGCCGGAAAGCTGTGCGAGACCGGCGTGCTGGAACGGCACCGGGTCCGCCGGATCTTCGGGATCCATCTGTGGCCCGGCCTGGAGGCCGGCGCCGTCGCCTCCCGCCCCGGCCCGATGATGGCCCGGTCCAACGAGGTCACCGTCACCGTGGAGGGCCGCAGCGTCCACATGTCCCGGGCGGACGAGGGGCGGGACGCCCTGACGGCGGGGATCTCCTATCTCCAGCGGGCCTATGACATGATGGAGCAGCTCCCCCCGGACCAGCCCCGGGTGCTGCGGTTCGGCAAGATGGTCTCCGGCACCGTTCGGAACGCCATCAGCGGCCATACCGTGCTGGAGGGGAGCCTGCGCACCTACCGGGAGGACACCTTCCGTTTCTGCCGTCAGCAGCTGAAGGACATCGGCCGCTCTGTGGCGGCGGAGACCGGCTGCACCGTGGATGTCCACCTCAGCGAGGGGTACCCCGCCGTGTGGAACCACGAGGAGCTGTACCAGAAGATCGCCGCCCAGCTGGGCGCTGACGCGCCGGCCCTTTTGGAAAAGCCGGTGCTGGCGGCGGAGGACTTCTCCTTCTACCAGCAGTATGTGCCGGGGCTGTTCTTCTTCCTGGGCACCGGGGATACGCCCAAGCTCCACGCCCCGGATTTCACGTTCGATGACGAGGCCGTTCTCCCCAAAGGCGTGGATTTTCTGGAAAAACTATTGATGCTGCCGTGACCCCAGGTATGACGGGCCGCCGGAGGATATCCCTCCGGCGGCCCGTTTTTGACGCTGTCAGTCCGGTGTCTCCGCCACATAGCGGACATAGCCCTTGTAGGCGGTCCCGGTCTCCGGGTCCCGGCAGGTCTGATAGACCCAGATCTCCCCGGTGTCCTCCGGCGGGGCAAAATAGGGGCAGCGCTCGCCGGTGTCCGGCAGCTCCACGGTTCCGGCCTGGATCAATCCCGCCGGGCAGGTCTCCGGCCAGGGGCCGCTGTCCGCCAGCATGTACACTGTGCCGTCCACCGTGACCATGGGAGCGGCGTTCTCCGGCGCAGCTTCATCGGCCCCGTCCGCGGCGACGTCCATCCCGCCGCCGGACTCGCCAGCCGTCGCGTTCTCCGCCGCATCTC
>LHCFR02800__coassemble_1452_pt1 | contig 11906 bp, 10 predicted proteins | sample LHCFR02800__metabat2_low_PE_042 | metagenome-assembled genome bin LHCFR02800
CCTCCTGCCGCAGCAGGGTCAGCAGTTCTTCTTTCGTAATCATGAGGGAAGCTCCTTTCTGTATCCAGGCGAATCTCCAATGGCCCGCAACATATTCAGCCTGATAAGATAAGCAAATCTCGTGCCAACTGCCTCCCCCGTGAATTTCCCGAAAAAACGGCCTCTCCCCCTTGCAAAGGGGAGGGAATTGTGGGAAAATGGTCAAAGTAAATGGTTAATTGGAGGCAGCTTTATGGAAAAGAAGAAGATCTCCATCATCGCTCTGGACCCCAGGGCCGGGCAGTCCTACGGCCGGGATGTGGAGAGCCTGTTCGGCGATGTGGCGGACGTCTCCGTCTTCTCCGTCATGGACGGCACCGCCATGGGCGTGCTGCCCCATGCCGACCTGTTCGCCGCCTCCACGGACGCCTTCGGCTCCCCGGAGGAGCTGGCCCGCCACGTGCCCATCGACAGCCAGACCATGGCGGTGGAGGCCTCCTTCCGCTGGCAGGAGCTGCGGCGGCTGAAGGAGCTGCCTGCCGGCAGCCGGGTGCTGTTCGTCAACATGACGGAGACCATGGCCCGGGAGGCCATCGCCCAGCTGGAGCAGTTCGGCATCACCCAGGTCCACTGGATCCCCTTCTATCCCGGGGCGGAGCTGCCGCCGGACGTCCACATCGCCGTCACGCCGGATGAGATGCGGTACGTGCCGGAGGAGATCGAGACCAAGATCGATGTAGGCCAGCGGGCCTGCACCTCCGGCATGATGATCGAGATCGCCCTGCGGCTGGGGCTGGAGCACCTGCTGGAGACGGAGAAGTTCCAGACCTATTTCCAGTCCATCGCCACCAGCAACTACAGCTTTGACCAGATGTTCGCCCGGTCCATCCGGCTGGAGAGCCAGTTTCATATTTTAATGGAGACGCTGGAGGACGGCGTGGTAGGCGTCAACGAAAAGGGCGAGGTCTTCGCCTGCAACCGCCACGCGGAGGAGATCACCCGCACCAGCGCCGACCTGGTGGTGGGCAAGGCGGCCTCCCAGGTGTTCCCCTACATTCCCTTTTCCAAATGCCTGCAGGAGCGGGAGCGGCTTCCAGCCAAGATCACCCGGCTCAACGGCGTCAACGTCAGCGTCGAGGTGGTGCCGGTGATGCGGCAGAGCGCCTGCATCGGCGCCTTCGCCCTCCTGCAGCGGTTCAATGATGTGGAGGCCCGCCAGAGCCAGCTGCGCAACCAGCTGCTCCACAAGGGCTATCGGGCCAAATACGGCTTTGAGGATGTCATCGGGGAGTCGGAGGCCATCCAGCGGACCAAGGATGTGCTGCGGCGGATGGCCGTCAGTGAGAGCCCCATCCTGCTGATCGGCCAGACCGGCACCGGCAAGGAGCTGTTCGCCCACGCGGTCCACCGGGCCTCCCGCCGGAAGGACGGGCCCTTTGTGGCCATCAACGTGGCGGCCTTTCCGGAAAACCTGCTGGAGAGCGAACTCTTCGGCTATGAGGAGGGTGCTTTCACCGGCGCCAAAAAGGGCGGACGGCTGGGCCTGCTGGAGATCTCCCACCAGGGAACGCTGTTCCTGGACGAGGTGGAGGGCATGAGTCCGGCATTGCAGATCAAGCTGCTGCGGGTCCTGCAGGAACGGGAGATCATGCGGGTGGGCGGCACCACCATCATCCCCATCGACGTGCGGATCGTGGCCGCCACCAACGAGTCTCTGGAGCAGAAGGTGGCGGAGGGCACCTTCCGCAGGGATCTCTATTACCGTCTCAGCACCCTTCCTGTTGAGATCCCGCCCCTGTCTGCCCGGGGAAATGACCTGTTCCTGATTCTGGCGCATTTTCAGCAGGAGCTGGGGACCTGCTTCCGCCTGTCCCCCCAGGTCCGGGAGTTCCTGAGATCCTATGCCTGGCCGGGTAATATCCGGGAGCTGCGGAACGTGGTGGAGTACTTCCTCTACACCGGCCATGACCCCATCACCATGGAGGATCTGCCGCCCACGGTGTTCCATCGGGCGGGCAAACCCATCTCCGAACAGACCGGGGCGCCGGCTGTGCCGCCGGAGCCCTCCGAGGTGTTCCGTTTCGTGCTGGAGCAGCTGTACCGGGCATCAGAAGACCGGCAGCCCATCGGCCGGGAGCGGCTGCTGCAGCTGGCCCGCGAAGCCTTTCTCCCCACCTCCCAGCAGGAGATCCGAAGCGTCCTGGCCCAGATGGCGGAGCAGGGCCTGGTCCGGATCAGCCGGGGCCGCGGCGGCAGCCAGCTGACGGCCGATGGCCGCCGCCTGTATGAAAATGGTCATATTCATTCTATCAAATGACCAATAAAACCAATTAACAATTTGGACATCCATTTTCCCCGAAAAAATTTGTTCCGGACAGTTTCGGCGTTTTGCTAAAACTGTCCGGTTCTTTTTTGTAGAGAACTCCGATTGTTGTCCCGCTTTTTGATCCTTTTCCGGGCTTCATCGCAGGCTTTCCTGTTTTTGGCACAATTTTTGCTTTATAACACAGGCATCAGCGCATAAACTGCCGCAGAAAGGATGGAGGATTATGACTTATCAGTTCGACACCGTTGTGGATCGTTCTCAGAACCGCTCCGCCAAGTACGACGAACGGAAGAAGAAATTCGGCACGGAGGATGTGATCCCGCTGTGGATCGCAGACATGGATTTCAAGACCGCGCAGCCCGTCATCGACGCCCTGAAGGCCCGGGCCGAGGAGGGTATCTGGGGCTACACCGCCCGGCCGGACAGCTATTTCGAGGCCATCCGCGGCTGGCAGAAGCGCCGCAACGGCTGGGACATCGACCAGAGCCTCATGAGCTTCAGCCTGGGCGTGGTGCAGACCATCTCCGCCTGTGTGCGGCTGTTCACCCCGGAGGGCGGCAGCGTCCTGATCCAGACGCCGGTGTACTCCGAGTTCTACGACATGACCGAGGCCTGGAACCGCAAGGTGGTGGAGAACCAGTTTGTGGAAAAGGACGGCAAGTGGACCGTGGACTGGGCCGACTTTGAGGAGAAGCTGAAAGAGGTGGACCTCTTCATCCTCTGCTCTCCCCACAACCCCCTGGGCATCGTCTGGACGGAGGAGGAGCTGCGCCGGATGATGGAGCTGTGCCTGCAGTATCATGTGCCGGTGGTCTCCGACGAGATCCACTCCGACCTGATCTTCCACGGCAAGAAGCACATCCCCACCGCCTCCCTGTCCCCTGAGATCGCCGCCAACGTCATCACCGGCATCTCCGGCACCAAGACCTTCAACCTGGCGGGTCTGCAGGCCAGCACCGTGGTATTCCCCGACCACCACAAGAAGGAGGTCTTTGACCACTTCTGGCAGTGCATGGACATCCACCGGAACAACGCCTTCTCCCTCACCGCCATGGAGGCGGCCTTCAACGAGGGCGAGGAGTGGCTGGAGCAGCTGCTGCCCTATCTCTCCGCCAACTTCGACTATGTGGTGGACTACTGCGAAAAGCACATCCCGAAGATCAAGACCTACGTCCCCGACGCCACCTATCTCATGTGGCTGGACTGCCGGGAGCTGGGGATGACCAACGAGGAGCTCCACGACTTCATGATCCAGAAGGCCAAGCTGGGCCTGAACGACGGCTGTTCCTTCGGCCGGAGCCTCAACGGCTATATGCGGCTCAACGCCGCCTGCCCCCGGGCCACCCTGGAAAAGGCGATGGCACAGCTGGAGGCCGCCGTCAACAGCCTGTAACTCCAGCAGACAGACACACCATGCCATACCAGCCAAACGCAATGTAGAGAGAATAAGGGAAAAAGGAGAAATGATATGGCTACTATCGAAAAGAAGAGCTTCTGGCAGCAGTACGGAAGCCTGATCCTCATCCTGGGCGGCATCATCGTCGGCGCCCTGATCGGCGCCTTCGCCCCCACGGTGGGCACCACCATCAAGCCCATCGGCGACATCTTCCTGAACCTGCTGTTCACCATCGTGGTTCCCCTGGTGTTCGTGTCCATCGCCTCCGCCGTGGGCAGCATGGCAAACATGAAGCGCCTGGGCAAGATCCTGGGCTCCACCATCGGCACCTTCATCTTCACCGGCCTGATCGCCGCGGCCTGTGTGCTCGTCTGGGTGAACCTGTTCAGCCCCTCCGCCGGCACCTCCATCCAGCTGACGGCCGGTGAGGCCGGCGAGGCCCAGAGCGCCGGCGAGCTGCTGGTCAGCACCCTGACGGTGTCCGATTTCTCCGATCTGTGGGATAAGTCCAACATGCTGCCCCTGATCATCTTTGCCATCATCTTCGGCTTCTGCGTGTCCGCCTGCGGCGGCGACGAGAGCCCCATGGGCAAGCTGCTCATGAATCTGAACGACATCATCATGAAGTTCGTGGGCGTCATCATGTTCATCGCCCCCATCGGCCTGGGCGCCTACTTCGCCAACCTGGTGGCTACCTACGGCCCGGAGATCGTGGGCGACTACGGCCGCTCCATGCTGGTCTACTACCCCCTGTGCCTGCTCTACGGCGTTATTTTCTTCCCCCTGTACGCCTTCCTGGCCGGCGGCAAGCTGGGCGTGAAGCGGATGATCAAGAACATCTTCCCGCCCGCCATCACCGCCTTCGCCACCCAGTCCTCCGCCGCCACCATCCCCGTGAACAAGGAGGCCTGTGACAACATCGGCGTGCCCAAGGACGTCAGCGATCTGGTGCTGCCCATGGGCTGCACCATGCACATGGACGGCTCCGTCCTCAGCTCCATCGTGAAGATCGCCTTCCTGTACGGCATCTTCGATATGCAGTTCACCGGCGTGGAGACCTATGCCATGGCCATCATCGTGGCCATCCTGTCCGCCTTCGTCCTCTCCGGCGCTCCCGGCGGCGGCCTGGTGGGCGAGATGCTGATCGTCTCCATGTTCAACTTCCCCGCCGAGGCCTTCCCCATCATCGCCACCCTGGGCTTCATCTTCGACCCCGCCGCCACCTGCCTGAACTCCTCCGGCGACACCATCGCCTCCATGATGGTCACCCGGATCGTGGAGGGCAAGGACTGGCTGGTGAAGGCCATGGCCGCCAAGAAAACGGAGCAGGCCTGACTGCCGTCTCTCTGACCGCTATCCCAATCAACAGATTTCTGAAAAGGAGTATCCAACCATGACTGTTATTGAAACCAAGAACGCTCCCGGCGCCATCGGCCCCTATTCCCAGGGCTACGCCTTCGGCGACCTGATCATCACCTCCGGCCAGATCCCCGTGGATCCCGCTGCCGGCACCGTTCCCGAGGGCATCGCCGCCCAGGCGGAGCAGAGCTGCAAGAACGTGGGCGCCATCCTGGAGGCCGCCGGCTCCGGCTTTGACAAGGTCGTCAAGACCACCTGCTTCCTGGCGGACATGGGCGACTTCGCCGCCTTCAACGAGGTGTACGCCAAGTACTTCACCTCCAAGCCCGCCCGCAGCTGCGTGGCCGTGCGGGAGCTGCCCAAGGGCGTCCTCTGCGAGATCGAAGCCATCGCGCTGAAGTAAGGAGGCGGACGGCATGAAAGTCACCGTCATCGGCAGCCACCTGTGCCCCGATACCCTGTATGCCCTCAACAAGCTCAGTGAGGCCAAGGCGGACATCGAGTTCAAGAACCTGTCCGCCAGCCTGCCGGACCTGAAGGCCTATCTGGCCCTGCGGGACAGCGACCCCCGCTATGAGGCCGTCAAGCAGAGCGGCGGCATCGGCATCCCCGCCTTTGTCCTGGAGGACGGCACCGTCACCCTGGACCTGGGAGACGTGCTGAAATAAGCAAATGAAAAAGCGCCCCGGCGGGAGACCTGAACGATCCCCGCCGGGGCGGTCCTTTTGGTTCCTCACGGGTCCAGCAGTGCGGTCAGATAGCCGGTTTCCGTCCGCAGGTCTGTGGGGCCGCTGTACCAGAGAGCCAGGACCTGTGCCCCTCTCCGGAGCACGGCGAACTGATCGGCGTTTCCCGCTCCACTCATTTCCTCCGCCCACCAGAAACCGTCCAGGCCCGGTGCCTCCACGGGCTCCAGGGGGATCGCCGGAAGATTGTCATAAAAGCCTGCCCGGTTTTCCGTCAGCTCTGCTGTCAGGGCCCTGGCCAGCCCCTCCGTCAGCATCCGGTAGTACGCGGTCTCTGCCCAGACCTGTCCATACTCGGGCAGCGGAGCATACTGGCGGCTGTCGTACATCTCCGGCGCGATGGGAAGGGACTTTCTCTCCGCACTGAACCAGGAGGGCTCCACGTTGTCCAGCTCCGCCAGGCTGACCGCCACAGTCTCCGCCGGAGCCTGCCCGGTCTGCCGGTCCAGGATGTCCTCCGCATGGTTCCAGCCGGAGGGGCTCCCCCCCATATTCTGGAAGGATATCATCAGGTTCAGCATGTACACCACCAGGGTGGCGGCATACACCATCTGGCCCAGCCGCAGCTGGCGGCGGTAGGGCTTCGGCCTCTCCAGGGGCACTCCTGCCGAGAGGGTCCGCCACAGCCGCCAGGTGTTCCGGGCGTCCAGCCAGAGCTGCACCCCCAGCACGGCCAGCAGCGACACCGCCACCAGCGGAGCGGCGGTCAGCGTCAGCCAGCTCCCCTGCCGCAGAAGCGTCCGCAGGCTGAGGTTCAGCACTGTGAAAACCAACAGTCCCAAAAGCGCCAGCCAAACCAGCCCGCACGCCACTGTGCGGAAGATCATCCGCCGTTTTAAGTACCGGTATCCCTCTCCCTGGACCACAGGGTCCGTGTCCAGCTCCGGGGCGTCGGGATCGTCGCACCGCCAGACCCAGAACACGCCGCCCAGCTTCCCCACCAGCCGCCAGCCCATGCTCCGATAGGCCGCTACCCGCTCCGGGTCCAGGACCTCTTTTCTGCGCCGGAAGGGCTGGAGCCGGAAACGGCTCTCCCGGGGCGCATCGGGCAGCAGGTCCACCCGGCTGCCTGTGAAGCTGACAGGCGCTTCTCCTCTGCGGGCCAGGTCCTCCAGCCAGGTCTCCACCGCCGCCACGTCGTAGATGCTGATGGGGCAGGTCCTTCTAAAGGAATTCTGACTGCGGCTGTTTTCCGTGCGCATCGCCGCATCCCCCCTCTCTACTGCAACTCCGCCAGGACGGCGGCGTATTGGGGCAGCAGGTCCGCCAGCGGCACGTCCGTCTCCGCCTCCACGCTCCACACCTGGTCCCCCAGCCGGAGCAGCAAATACTGATCACCGTTCACCGCCGTCCCGGTCCAGACCTCGTCCAGGCCGGGGTATTCGGTCTCTGCAGGGTCATATTCGTCTCCGTACTCCGCCAGGAGACTGTCCGCCAGGTCATCCGCCAGAGCCGGGAAGCGGAGGCGGTAGTACTGGGCCTCGCTGTACCGGTAGTACCGCCGCCCCTCCGTATGGTCCTCTATGGTCCACCACTGCTCTTGGGTGAGCCAGTTCTCCTGGGGACTGGCCCAGGCTCCCCCGTTCTGGGACACCGCCACATAGGGCACCGCTTCGAAAACATCCTCCATCTGCTGAAACGTCCGGCGGCTGGTGTGGACCTCGCGGCACCATAGGGCAATGATGCAGAACACCCACAGCAGATCGACCACCAGGGCCAGAATACAGGCCGGACGGTAGGGACGCCGGCGGGGTGCTTCCACACCGGCCCGCATGGTCTGCAAGGTCCGCCGCAGGACCCGGGTCTGACACCGGGCCATGAAAATCGACGTCCCAAAGAAGCTGACGACTGCCACCAGATACCATATGGGCAGCCAAGTTCCTACCAGGTGTACCAGGTACGTTCCCCCGGAAACATACAGGGTGAATGCGATGAGCCCCATGAAGACTGCCGAGATCCCCCAACTGAGATATCTGCTGATCTTCTCCTGCTGGGAGAGCCGCTCGTAGGCCCGTGCCTCCGTCTCCGGGTCCGTGTGGAGCTCCGGGGCCTCCGGGTCGTCGCACCGCCACAGGTGCATGGTCTTGCTGATGGTGTCCACATATGTCCAGCCCAGAAGTCGGTAGGTGTCACGGCGCTCCTGGTCCGGGCACTTCTCTTTTTGTGGCGCAGGCTCCAGCCGGTAGCGGACGGCCTTGGGCGTCCCCCGCTCAAAGGAGGCAAACCGGAACAGAATCCAGCTGGGGACGTAAAACCAGCCCTTGGCCGCCAGGTCCTCCAAACGCGCCTGCCAGGCGGCCACGTCCTCCACGTACCCCGGCATCAGTTTGACCATGATGCTCCCCCTCTCTACTGCAACTCCGCCAGGACGGCGGCGAAGCCGTCCAGGTGGTCCATCAGGTCTGTATCGGTCTCCGCCCGCTCTGTCAGAACCATCCGCCCCAGCCGGGCGGCGAAGAGCTGGTTCTTTCCTGCGCCGATCACCACCGCCTGGTCAAAGCGGCCGTCTGTCAGCTCCCGGACCTCCGCGTTTGGCCAGGCATCCAGGAACGCGCCGACCCGCTCCCGGTACAGAGCCTCTGCAAAAGAGACCAGCGCCACTCGGTCCAGCTCGGCCTGTATGGAGACGGAGGGCTGCCAGCGGAACTGGGTGACCCGCCGGCTCTGGATCAGCAGACCGTCGAAGGTCTCATACCGGGCAATATCCAGCTCCGGTCCGGCGGCCTCCGGGTCCAGCGCCTCCAGGGCCACACAGGGCAGAGGCTCCGGCGCGTCGGAGAGGGGCATCTCCTCTCTTCCGCAGGCGATGACCAGGATCCACCCCGCAAGCAGGGTGATCGCCGTCCAATCCGCGATCTGCCGAATCCGCTGCCGCCGCACCGCCCTGGCCGGGTCGCCCCGCTCCATGGGCACTCCCGCCGCCAGGCGGCGCTTCAGCCTTCGGATGCCCCACACCGTGCGGACAGCCTCCCACACCTCCCGGACCACATCCAAAATCACAAAGAGCCAGATGGCCCACATGCCCATCAGAAACAACTGCACCGCATGGCCGCTCCAAAGGCCGTCAAACTGCAGCGCAGCCCAGAGGAGCAGCAGCAGACCGGACAGCCCGCTCCGCCACAGCGCCCGCTTCAGGAGCTTTCCCCAGGCCCAGGCCTGGGTCTCCGGGTCTGTGTACAGGTCCGGGGCCGTGGGGTCAAAGCAGTAGTAGACGTCATAGAACCACAGGGTGCCGTTCCACCGCCAGCCCATGTCCCGATACAGGGTCTCTGCCTCCGCCTGCTGCTGTCTGTTCCGCCGGTCCTTCGGGTCCAGCCGCACCCGGCACCGGCAGGGGTCGATCCGTTCGAACCGCGCTGAGATGCCCCACTTCTCCAGGATCCAGCCCTGGGCGGCCTTTTCCTCCAGCCACGCCTCTATGGTCCCGGCATCCCACAGGTCCCGGGGCGCCAGAAACCGCCTGCGGTCTTTCATGACGGATCCTCCTCTCTCCCACCGGGCAGCAGGTTCTCCGCCGCCCGCTCCTCCCGCTCGCCGTCGCCCACACACAGCCGCAGGCGGCTCAGCTCCTGCCGGAACAGCGCCCGCCCCCGGTCCGTGATGGCATAAGTCCGCTTCCGGCCCTCTACCGCCGTCTCCCGAATCAAGCCTTCCTCCTGGAATTTGGCCAGAATGGTGTACAGGGTCCCCGGCCCCAGGGGCACCCGGCCGGCGGTGGCGTCGTCCACATATTGGACGATCTCCGTGCCGCACCGCTCCTGCCGCAGCAGGCTCAGCAGCACGTAGAACATGCTCTCTGTCAGGACTTTCAGCGGTTCCCTGGCCATGGTCTCCCTCCCCGATATCGAAACACGATATTCCTTGATCCCACTATAATATCGTTTCACGATATTGTCAATACCTGCGGCTGTTTTCCAGCTCTGGAAGGTTTTGAGGGTTGCGGCCCGCCCCGCCCTCCTGTATGCTTTTGCATAGCAGCGATAAACCTGAAAGGACGATCATCCCCATGAAACGAAAACTTCTCTGCGGCCTGCTGGCCGCGCTTGTCCTGACCTGTGTCTCCGCCAAGGCGGCCCCCTGCCGGGTGGTCCCCGTCCAGGTGGACGGCACCGTACTGAGTCAGGGCGTCAACTACCTGGAGAGCGGCGTGACCTATGTGCCCCTCCGGGGCCTGCTGAACGCCTTCGGCGGCTGGAGCGTCTGGTGGGACAGCAGCCGCAAGGTGGCGGCGGCATCCTCCGGCAGCCAGTCCGTCACCGCCGACCCTGCCGGGAACACCGTGACGGTCAACGGCCGTACATACAGCGGCAAGGTCTTTGTGGAGCGGGGCCGCACCTACATCCCCCTGCGGATCCTGGTCACCGCCCTGGGCGGCGGCGTGGCCTGGGACCCCTACCTGGGTGGCGCGGCGGTCACCTCTCCCGGCGCGGAGCACGACGCCATGGACCTCTACTGGCTCAGCCGCATCATCAGCGCCGAGAGCCAGGGCGAGAGCCTGACCGGCCAGATCGCCGTGGGCAACGTGGTGCTGAACCGGGTGAAGAGCGCCGAGTTCCCCAACTCCATCCCCGCCGTCATCTTTGACCGCAAGCATGATGTGCAGTTTACCCCCGTCTCCAACGGCACGGTCTATCTGCCTCCCACGGCCCAGTCCGTGGAGGCGGCCAAACGGGCCCTGAGCGGAGAGAGCACCGCCGGAGGCGCCATGTACTTCTACGCCCCCGCCCTGTCCCAGGGCGTGTGGATCAACGCCAACCGGACATATCTTATGACCATCGGCTGCCACCGGTTCTACCTGTAATTGACATTTCTCCGCCGGGGGACTAAAATGGGACCATCAAGTGATAAAGGAGCAAGCCACATGCTGTTTTCCGATCATCCCCGGACCCACTACCGCAATGCCCCGGCCCACGAGGTCATCTGCCAGCTGCGGTTTCCGTCCATCCTCACCATCAACACCGTGGAGCCCGCCGACTTTCAGGAGGCCATCCGCGCAGAATTTCCCCAGTACGCCCGGCGGCAGGACGCTGCGCCGCCCCGGATCACCGGGCTGGGCGGCCCAAACCCCAAAGTGGAGCAGCAGCCCCCGGTGACCAACTACAACTTCGTCTCTGAGGACAACCAGTGGAAGCTGAATCTCACCAAGGACTTTATCGCCCTGTCCACCCTGCGCTATCCCGGGTGGGAGGAATTCGCCCTTCATCTGGACAAGCCCCTGGCGGCTTTCATCCGCCTGTACAAGCCCGCCTATTTCCTGCGGGTGGGGCTGCGGTATGTGAACGTCTTCTCCCGGTCCCGGCTGGGGCTGGAGGGCGTCCGGTGGTCGGAGCTGTTCGCCCCCGCCTACACCGCCCCCATGCAGGACACGTCCATTGCGGAGGACCGCTTCCTCAACTGCGGCTGTGACCTGACGCTGAAGCTGGACTCCAGCTGCCGGGCCAAGATCCACGCCGGCCCCGGCGTGGTGAAGCGGAACGCCCCCGGGGCGCCTCAGGACCCGGAGGTAAAGTTCCTCTTCGACATGGACCTGTCCATGAACGGCAACACCCCCTGCACCCTGGCCGCCGGCGCGCTGGAGACCCTTCACGGGCACTCCACCCGCCTCTTTGAGGGAGCCATCACTGACCGGCTCCGGGACGCCATGGATGCTGAGTAAACGCAAAAAGAAGCCCGGGAGACATCACAGGACGTCTCCCGGGCTTCTTTTTTTGGATTCAATCCCGGAACATGGGGGTGGAGAGATACCGCTCGCCGCTGTCCGGCAGCAGGGCCACAATGGTCTTGCCGGCGTTCTCCGGCCGCATTGCCAGCTGGGCCGCCGCCCACACGGCAGCGCCGGAGGTGATCCCCACCAGGATGCCCTCTGTCCGGGCCAGCTCCCGGCCGGCGGCGTAGGCGTCCGCATCGGTGACGGTGAGGATCTCGTCCAGGACGGTCCGGTCCAGGTTCTCCGGCACGAAGTTGGCGCCGATGCCCTGGAGGCCGTGGGGACCCGCGCGGCCCTCCGTCAACAGGGGCGAGGAGGCGGGCTCAAAGGCCACGACATTGATATTCGGATCCTGGGCCTTCAAGTAGCGGCCCACGCCGCTGACGGTGCCGC
>LHCFR02800__coassemble_1457_pt1 | contig 11896 bp, 14 predicted proteins | sample LHCFR02800__metabat2_low_PE_042 | metagenome-assembled genome bin LHCFR02800
GTTTTCAGCGTCCTGGACCGGAGGTCGTTTTTTTCGGAATTTTGACGAATTTTGCCATCAGACCGGCCGGTCCTGCAGGAAGGGTTTGCATTTTATACGGGGATATGGTATAGTTTGTGTGTGCGAGCTTTTCCGGGCGGAAATTTCTGCCGCTTTCCCGGGTCTTTTGCTGGTATGAAGCCGCACAGGCCGGGCACACTGTTTGATAGAAAAACACGGGTGCCGCCACAAAAGAAAGCGCCTTTTGAAGAGAGGGTATCGACTTTGACAAAGTATATCGTGCAGGGTGGTCATCCCCTGTTTGGTGAAGTAGAGATCAGCGGCGCCAAGAACGCTGCTGTCGCCATTCTCCCCGCCGCGCTGCTGGTGGACGGGGTCTGCCGGATCGAGAACATCCCCCAGATCTCCGACGTGACGCTGTCCCTGAAGATCCTGGAGCATCTGGGGGCCGGCATCCGTGTCATCAACCGCCACACCGTGGAGATCGACTCCAGCCACATCCGTTCTACCCGGACCTCCTATGAGCTGGCCCGGAAGATGCGGGCCTCTTATTATCTCATCGGCGCACTGCTTGGCCGGTTCGGCCAGGCAGAAGTTGCCATGCCCGGCGGCTGCAATTTCGGCGTCCGCCCCATCGACCAGCACGTGAAGGGCTTCACCGCCCTGGGCGCCAAGGTCATGGTGGAGGGCGGCTTTATCAACGCCTCCACGGAAAACGGCCGCCTGAAGGGGGCCAACATCTATCTGGATGTGGTGTCTGTGGGCGCCACCATGAACATCATGATGGCTGCCGTCCGGGCGGAGGGCAACACCATCATCGAAAACGCCGCCAAGGAGCCCCACATCGTGGATCTGGCCAACTTCCTCAACTCCATGGGGGCCAACATCCGGGGCGCCGGCACCGACACCATCAAGATCCAGGGCGTGGACCGTCTGCGGGGCGGCAGCTACGCCATCATCCCCGACCAGATCGAGGCCGGCACCTACATGGCCGCTGTGGCCGCCACCGGCGGACAGATCCTGGTGAAAAACATCATCCCCAAGCACATGGACTGCATCACCGCCAAGCTGGTGGAGATGGGGGTGGAAGTAGAGGAGCGGGAGGATACCCTTCTGGTCTGCCGCAGCGGCCCCCTGCAGAAAGCCAATGTGAAAACCATGCCCTACCCGGGCTTTCCCACCGACATGCAGCCTCAGATCACCACAGTCCTCTGCCTGGCGGAGGGTACCTCCCTGGTGACGGAAAGCGTTTGGAACAACCGCTACCGCTATGTGGATGAGCTCAAGCGCATGGGCGCCAATATCCAGGTGGACGACAAGACCGCCGTGGTGGAAGGCGTGGACCATCTCACCGGCGCGCCCATCCAGGCCTGCGATCTGCGGGCCGGTGCGGCGCTGGTCATCGCCGCCCTGGCTGCCCAGGGAGAGAGCGAGATCAGCTGTGTCCAGTATATCGAACGGGGCTATGAGGACATCGTCACCAAGCTCCAGGGTCTGGGCGCCACCATCCGCGCGGTGGAGGTCCCCGGCGAGTCCGAGGAGCTGGAGGCCCATATCGGCTGAGCGGCAGCCGCTGTCTGTATTACAAGCTCTATCATCGATCAGCGATTCTACGTCCGCGATGGAGGGTGGCGACTTTCGTCGACGGCCTCCCTTGCGGACGTCTCATTTTTCTCCGGAAGAGGTATGCTTTTTGACCATTGTACATACGCTGGCCAGTGGTTCCTCCGGGAACGCGCTGCTGCTCTCCTGCGGAGAGAGCCGGATCCTGCTGGACGCCGGCATCTCCTGCCGACGCATCACCGCCGCCCTGCGGGAACTGGGCCTGGAGCCGGGCAGTCTCTCGGCCATCCTCATCACCCACACCCATGCGGACCACATCTCCGGCCTGCAGACGCTGCTGAAGCGCTGCGATGCCCCGGTCCTCGCCACAGAGCGGGCGGGCCGGGAGCTGGCCTGGCGGCTGCCGGCCGTGGAGGCGCGGCTGGAGACGCTGGACTTCGGCGGCTCCCGGTCCATCGGGGAATGCGCCGTGACGGCGGTCCCCACCTCCCATGACGCGCCGGGCTCCTGCGGCTTCCGGCTGGACACGGAGGACGGTTCCGTGGGCGTCCTGACGGACACCGGCTATGTCACCGACGAGGCCGCCGACGCCCTGCTGGGGGTGGATCTGGCGGTGCTGGAGGCCAATCACGACGTCGAGACCCTCTGCAGCGGCCCCTATCCCTACTATCTGAAGCAGCGCATCCTGGGGCCCCAGGGCCATCTCAGCAACGCCGATGCCGCCTGTTTCGCCGCCGCCCTGGCAGAGAGCGGCGCGTCGGAGATCGTGCTGGCACATCTGAGCCGGGAGAACAATACGCCTGCCATGGCGCAGACCGCCGTGGAGCAGGCCCTCTCCGCAGCAGGGGCCGCTCCCCTGCTGTCCGTGGCTCCCAGGGACTGCCTGGGGCCCGCCCATGTGGTCTGCCGGAGGTCTGTATGCAAAAGGTGACGGTCCTCTGCGTGGGGAAGCTGAAGGAAAAGTTCTATATCGATGCCGCGGCGGAGTACGCCAAGCGCCTCTCCCGTTTCTGCAAGCTGGAGCTGGTGGAGCTGCCGGAGGAGCGGCTGCCGGAGGATCCCTCCCCCGCCCAGATCGAGGCCGCCCTCTTGAAGGAGGCTGCCGCCATCCGGGCCAAGCTCCCCGCCGGCGCCGCCCTTATCGCCCTGTGCGTGGAGGGGGAGCTGCGCTCCAGCGAGGCCCTGGCCCGGCAGATGGCCGCCTGGGCCGGCCAGGGCGTGAGCCAGCTGGTGTTCCTCATCGGCGGGTCCTTCGGCCTGCATCCCTCCATCAAAGGGTCGGCAAAGCTGCGGCTCTCCATGTCTCCCATGACGTTTCCCCACCATCTGGCCCGGGTGATGGTGCTGGAGCAGATCTACCGGGCCTATCAGATCAACGCAGGCACCCGATATCACAAGTAAAGGACGTGGTCGTATGACAGAACCGGCAAAGGACTTCTGGGCCCGGGCGGACCGGGACCTGCTGGCCCGCTGGCCCAAGGACACCTCCGGCGCGCCGGAGCCTGCCGCCAAGCTGGACATCCAGTGGGAGCTGGACAGCCAGGCGGACATCACCGTGTCGTTTTTGGAGAGCTGCGGCATCCCGGCTTTCCAGAATGGCTCGCTGGGCAAGGTGCTGGGGGGATTCGCCTCCCAGGGCGTGGAGATCTGGGTCCCCGCCTCCCGGCTGGAGGAGGCCCAGGCGCTGCTGGACGCCCCCACGGAAGAGACATCACCGGAGCAGGACTGACGGTCCTGTCTCCGTTCTCAAATTACACAACAGGAGGTATCTCGCGCATGGACTTTATGAAGGAATATGAAAAATGGTTGGCCAGTCCCGCCCTGTCCGAGGCGGAGCATCAGGAGCTGGAGGCCATCCGGAACGACCCCAAGGAGATCGAGAGCCGCTTTTACGGCCCGCTGGAGTTCGGTACCGCCGGCCTGCGGGGCATCATGGCAGTAGGCCTGCACAACATGAACATCCATGTCATCCGCTGGGCCACCCAGGGCTTTGCCCAGGTCATCTGCGCCGAGGGCGAGGAGGGCAAGCGCCGGGGCGTGGCCATCTGCATGGACTGCCGGAACCACTCCATGGAGTTCGCCCGGGCGGCGGCGGAGGTCTGCGCCGCCAACGGCATTCACGTGCGGATCTTTGAGTCCCTCCGCCCCACGCCGGAGCTGAGCTTCGCCGTGCGGGAGTACCACTGCCAGGCGGGCATCAACGTCACCGCCAGCCACAACCCCAAGGAGTACAACGGCTACAAGGTCTACTGGGAGGACGGCGCCCAGCTGCCCCCCCACCACGCCGACGCCATCGCCGCCGCCCTGGAGAAGATCGACGTCTTCAACGACATCCGGCGCATGGACTTCGACGAGGCGGTGAAGGCCGGCCTCATCGAGACCATGGGCGACGAGACGGACCGGCGTTTCATGGCCAACGTCACCGCCATGATCAACGACAGGGAGACTGTGGCCAAGGTGGCGGACACCTTCAAGCTGGTGTACACCCCCTTCCACGGCTGCGGCTACAAGCTGGTGCCGGAGGCATTGCGGACCCTGGGCATCAAGCACCTGATCTGCGAGCCCAAGCAGATGGTCATTGACGGGGATTTCCCCACCGTGGTCTCCCCCAACCCGGAGAACCCGGAGGGCTTCTACCTGGCCATCGACCTGGCCCGGGAGAACGACGTGGACTTCATCCTGGGCACGGACCCGGACAGCGACCGGGTGGGCATCATGATCCGGGACCACAGCGGCGAGTACCGCCCCGTCACCGGCAACCAGACCGGCGTGCTGCTGCTGGACTACCTCATCGGCGCCATGCGCCGCTCCGGTAAGATGCCGGAGAAGCCCGTGGCCCTCAAGACCATCGTCACCACGGAGATGGCCCGGAAGGTGGCGGAGTCCAACGGCGTCACCTGCTACGACACCTTCACCGGCTTCAAGTTCATGGCGGAGAAGAAGAACGCCCTGGAGGCCGCCGGCGAGGGGAAGGTCATCTTCTCCTACGAGGAGAGCTACGGCTACATGCTGGGCGACTACGTCCGGGACAAGGACGCCGTCACCGCCTCCATGCTGCTGACGGAGATGGCCGCCTGGTACGCCGCTCAGGGGCAGACATTGTTCGACGCCCTGGAGAAGTTGTATGAGAAGTACGGCCACTACGCCGAAAAGACCCACAACCTGGTGATGCCCGGCCTGGACGGCCTGAAGGACATGGCGGAGCTGATGAAGGACCTCCGGGAAAATCCCCCGGCGGAGATCTCCGGCGTGCAGGTGGTCACCCGGAAGGACTATACCGACGGGTCCGTGGTGGACTGCGCCACCGGGGCGAAGAGCACCATGGAGCTCTCCGGCTCCAACGTGCTGCGGTTCGAGCTGGCGGACGGCACCACCATCCTGGTGCGGCCCTCCGGCACGGAGCCCAAGATCAAGGTCTATATCCTGACCCAGGGCGCAGACGCCGCCGCCTGCGACGCCAATCTGGAGAAGTACGGCCAGTGGGTCAAGACGCTGCAGAAGTAAGCGCTCCCTTTTTGATACGAACAACGGCGCCCGCTCCTTTCGGAACGGGCGCCGTTTTCTGCGCTGTTCAGAACCAGGCCGCCTGCTGGTCCCGGAACCGGGGCTCCGGGCCGTGGGCATAGGGATCGTAGCGGTCCAGGTTGCAGCCGAACTCCTGGAGACGGGCGATCTGCCCCGCCGCCGTCCAGCGGACCAGGGTCATGCCCTCGAACACCTCTTGGCGGCCATCGTCCATCTGGTTGGCGAAGATCCACTCCACCACGGTCTGGTCCCCCCTGTGGAAGAACTGGCGGATGTCCCACCGCTCCACCGTGCCCCGGCGGTTCCACTCGGTGAACCACCAGGCGATCTTGTCCGCGCCGTGGTACTCCGGGCCCCAGCTCTCGATGTACACCGCGTCCGGGGCGAAGAGCTCCCGGATGCCGGTGTCCCGCTTGGTGAGCCACATGTCGAACCACCGGCGGATGGCCGCCTCCCGCTGTTCCATCTGATCATTCCTCACTTTCCAATCACGGCTCCGGCAGCAGGGCCCAGACCTGTTTTAGCAGTTCTTCTCCGTTCAGCAGCGGATAGTGACCAAGTGCGTCTCCCCGGTCCACTGAGCAGGCATCTTCATCCAGAGAGATGTTGACAGGTCCCGTTTTATCCATCCCCAGGATCAACACATGACGCGTTCCCATCCGAATGGTATTTCCTCCCCGATGATAGCCCAAGCGTTTTGTGTTTTGGAGCAGGTCGCCGAGGGTCTCCAAATCCACCTGGTCCGTAACATCGACCAGCCCCTCGCCCACCTCAACAAGGTGGATCCGGTAGTCCTCCTCCACCGCCGAACGGGGGATGAAGCACCAGGCGGCGATTCCAGCCAGCACCACCACGCACATCAGTAAGATTTTCCACTTCTTTTTCACTCGGACCGCCCCCTCTCTGGCTCCATCATAAGAGAGGCGCCCCGGCCTGTCAAGACGGAACGCGGATTTTACCAAACCCATTCTTGACATATGTTCAAAACAATGTATAATGGACATATGTTCAAAACAAAGGAGGGACATCCATGCCGCGGAATGCCAAGTGCCGCCGGGTCTGCCAGATGCCGGCCCACTGCCACTTTTCCCCGGAGCAGCCCGCCCACGGGGAGGCCGTGGAGCTGACGGTGGAAGAGTACGAGGCCGTCCGGCTGATGGACTACCTGGGGCTGAACCAGGAGGAAGCCGCCGCCCAGATGGGGGTGGCCCGGACTACGGTCCAGCGGATCTACGCCCAGGCCCGGCGGAAGCTGGCGGCGTTTCTGGTGGAGGGCAGGCCGCTGCAGATCGGCGGCGGCAGCTACGCTCTCTGTCCCCAGGAGAACTGCCGGGGCTGCGGCAGGCCCTGCGGCCAGTGTGCCTCCCAAAACGGAAAGGAAGCGTCATCATGAAAATCGCAGTCACCTATGAAAACGGCCAGGTGTTCCAGCACTTCGGCCACACGGAACAGTTCAAGCTCTACGACGTGGAGAACGACGCGGTCGTCTCCTCCCAGGTGGTGGACACCAACGGCAGCGGCCACGGGGCGCTGGCGGGCTTTCTGAAGGACCACCAGGCGGACGCCCTGATCTGCGGCGGCATCGGCGGCGGGGCCCAAATGGCGCTGGCGGAGGCGGGCATCCGGCTGTACGCCGGCTGCCAGGGCGATGCGGACCAACGGGTGGCGGAGCTGCTGGCGGGCACGCTGGTCAGCGCGGACGGGGCCACCTGTGATCATCACCACGGCGAGCATCACGATTGCGGCGACCACGGCTGCGGCCATCACGAAGAGGGCCACACCTGCGGACACTGCTGAGTCCGGACCGGGAGGGCAGACTGCCCTCCCGGCTTTTTGTCCGGCAGGTTTTGGAAATAGGGGATCCGCGTTCCGCATAGGATGGGAACAGCGGATGCTGACTTCCCGCCGGAAAGGATGATCGCCTTGGAGCAATACATGGAACAGCACTATCCCTTCACCCTGCCGCCTCTGCCCTACGCCTACGACGCTCTGGCGCCGGAACTGATTGAAAGGGTGCTGTACTTTCACCACGACAAGCACTTCGCCGCCTATGTGGACACCCTGAATCAGCTGCTGGAGCGCGCGCCTACCTATCAGTCCTGGCCCCTGTGGAGGCTGTGCCTGGACTGGCGGGAGCTGCCGGACAATCTCCGGCAGGGCATCCGGAACAACGCCGGCGGCGTCTTCAACCACGACCTGTATTTCCGCACCCTCCACCCGCTGCCGGTCTCCGCTCCGGACCCGGTGCTGGCGAGCGCCGTGACCCGGGACTTTGGCGGCATGTCCGGGCTGAAGGCCGCCATGAAGCAGGCGGCCCTGGGGCAGTTCGGCTCCGGCTGGGCCTGGCTGTCCGCGGATGGCGACGGCCGCCTGGCCGTCCAGAAGACCGCCAACCAGGACACGCCGCTGCCGCTGTGTCCCCTGCTGTGCTGCGACGTGTGGGAACACGCCTACTACCTCCAGTACCAGAACCGCCGGGCGGACTATTTCGAGGCCTGGTGGCGGCTGGTGGACTGGCCCCAGGTCTCCCGCTTCTACGATCACTGCCTGTCCTGCCGCCCGCCCAGGCCCCAGCCCTGATGCCAGATCCCGGAAGCGGCGGCAGCGGCCGCCGCTTTTGGAAAACTCCAGAAATTAGGCGTTGACAACCGCTTCCTTTTCCGTTATGATAATGTGTCGAATGAAGACACAGAGGAAGGAGCGTACCCATGAATTTCTTGCTGACCGGCGGGGCCGTTTTCCGGGATGGAACTTTCCAGAATATGGATGTTGCCATTTCCAAAGGCCGTATTGTTTCCGTTTCTCCCTCCCTTTCCCAGGAAGGTTTTTCCGTAATTGAATGTCAGGATCAAGTGATTGTTCCAGGTTTCGTTGATGTACATGTTCATCTTCGGGAGCCTGGATTTTCTTATAAGGAGACCGTGGCCTCCGGCACAGCCGCAGCCGCGGCCGGGGGCTACACAGCGGTGTGCGCCATGCCCAATCTGGACCCGGTGCCGGACGCTCTGGACCATCTGCGGCCGGAGCTGGATGCCGTCGCCCGGGATGCCCGTGTGCGGGTGTATCCCTACGGCGCCATCACCCGGGGCGAAAAAGGGGCGGAGCTGGCGGAGCTGCGGGCGATGAAGCCCTTTGTCTGCGGCTTCTCCGACGACGGGAAGGGCGTCCAGTCCCGGGAGCGGATGCGCGATGCCATGCTGCTTGCCAAGGAGCTGGACAAGCCCATCACCGCCCACTGCGAGGACGAGTCCCTGCTCACCCCCGGCTGGTGCGTTCACAACGGGGACTGGGCAAAACGGAACGGCTTCCCCGGCAACAACTCCGAAAGCGAGTGGCGGCAGGTGGAGCGGGACCTGGAGCTGGTCCGGGAGACCGGCTGCCGGTACCACGTCTGCCACGTCTCCACCAAGGAGAGCGTGGCCCTGATCCGCAAAGCCAAGGCGGAAGGGCTGCCGGTGTCCTGCGAGACCGGGCCCCACTACCTGATCCTCTGCGACGAGGATCTGATGGATGACGGCCGGTTCAAGATGAGTCCCCCCATCCGCTCCGCCGCAGACCGGGACGCCCTGGTGGAGGGTCTGCTGGACGGCACCATCGACTGCATCGCCACGGACCACGCCCCCCACAGTGCGGAGGAGAAGTCCCGGGGGCTCCGAAGCCTCAACGGCATCGTGGGGCTGGAGTGCGCCTTCCCGGTGCTGTACACCCAGCTGGTGGAGCCGGGCGTCGTGCCCTTCGCCACGCTGCTGAACGCTCTGTGCGTCAATCCCCGGCGGCTGTTCCGCCTGCCGGGCGGGAAGATCGAAGCCGGCGAGATCGCGGATCTCACGGTGCTGGACCTGAACCGGCCCCACACCATTGACAGCACCACCTTCTTTTCCCAGGGTCGGGCCACGCCCTTTGACGGCTGGACCGTCACCGCCGGGGTGGACAAGACCATCTGCAACGGGAATCTGGTGTACACCGCCAGCTCCCGCAATGTCAACAAGACCCCCATTCCCCCCTGTCAGGAGGACTATGTATGAAACAAACGCTCTTTACTCTGGAACACGCCCGGCAGCTGACCGCCGACACCTATGAGCTGGTGCTCTCCGGCGACACCTCCGCCGTCACGGCGCCGGGGCAGTTCGTGAACATCCAGCTGCCCGGCAAATTCCTCCGGCGGCCCATCTCCATCTGCAACTGGACGGAGGACGCCCTGCTGCTCCTGGTCCGGGTGGTGGGCGAGGGCACCCACGACCTGGTGCGGTGCGTCCCCGGCACGGAGCTGGACGTGCTGTCGGGCCTGGGCAACGGCTTCGACCTGACGCTGGGCGGCGCGCACCCCATCCTGCTGGGGGGCGGCATCGGCATCGCGCCCCTGTACGGCCTGGCCCAGCGGATGCTGGAGGCGGGCATCACGCCCACGGTGGGGCTGGGCTTCCGGTCCGGCAAGGACGCCTTCTATCTGGAGGAGTTCTCCAAGCTGGGCTGCCGCCTGCTGGTGGCCACAGAGGATGGGAGTCTGGGCACCCGCGGCTTTGTGACCGACCTGGCCAAGAACGTCCCGGAGTGCGATTACGCCTTCGTCTGCGGCCCCACCCCCATGCTGAAGGCCGTCCACGGCCTGGGCCAGCTCACCGGCGGCCAGTTCAGCTTCGAGGCCCGGATGGGCTGCGGCTTCGGCGCCTGCATGGGCTGCTCCGTCCCCACGACGAACGGCTACAAGCGGGTGTGCAAGGACGGCCCCATTCTGTATAAGGAGGAGATCGTATGGTGAACCTGTCTGTCCGCCTGGGAGACGTGGAGCTGAAAAACCCCGTGATCCCCGCCTCCGGCACCTTTGGCTACGGCCGGGAGTACGCAGAGCTGTACGATTTGGACATTCTGGGCAGCTTCTCCTGGAAGGGCACCACCGCCGCGCCCCGGCTGGGCAACCCCCAGCCCCGCATCGCGGAGACCGCCTCCGGCATGCTGAACGCCGTGGGGCTCCAGAACCCGGGCATCGACGCAGTGATTGCCGAGGAGGTGCCCCACATCGCCGAAATCTTCCACGGGCCGGTGATCGCCAACGTGGGCGGCTTCTCCCTCCAGGAGTACGCGGAGAACTGCGCCAAGCTCAGCGACATCGACCAGGTGGCCATCCTGGAGGTGAACATCTCCTGCCCCAACGTCCACGCCGGGGGGAAGAACTTCGGCTGTGACCCCCACGCCGCGGCGGAGGTCACCCGGGCGGTGAAGGCGGTGACGAAGAAGCCGGTCTTTATGAAGCTGACGCCCAATGTCACCGACATCGCGGAGATCGCCAGGGCCTGCGCCGACGCGGGGGCCGACGGCCTGTGCCTCATCAACACCCTGCTGGGGATGCGGATCGACTTGAAAACGAAGCGCCCCCTCATCGCCAACCGCACCGGCGGCCTGTCCGGCCCGGCGGTGTTCCCGGTGGCGGTGCGGATGGTATGGGACGTGTACGAGGCGGTGAAGCTGCCCATCATCGGCTGCGGCGGCGTCTCCTCCGCCGAGGACGTGTGCGAGATGATGCTGGCGGGGGCAAGCGCTGTGGAGATCGGCGCCGCCAATCTGCGGGATCCCTACGCCTGCAAGAAGATCGTCGAGGACCTGCCCGGCGTGTGCGAACGCCTGGGCGTGGAGCGGATCGCGGATCTCACCGGCGCCGCCCACGGCTGAGCGGCACACATTGGAATTTACAGAAAGGACTGTTTGAATATGAGCGCAAAAGACGTCATCATCGCCCTGGACTTCCCCACCCGTGAGGAGACCCTCTCCTTCCTGGACCAGTTCCCCGCCGGGGAGAAACCCTTCGTGAAGATCGGCATGGAGCTGTTCTACGCCGAGGGGCCCCAGGTGGTCCGGGACATCAAGGCCCGGGGCCACAAGATCTTCCTGGACCTGAAGCTCCACGACATCCCCAACACCGTGAAGCGGGCCATGGCAGTTCTGAGCCGCCTGGACGTGGACATGGTGAACCTCCACGCCGCCGGCACTGCCGAGATGATGCGTGCCGCTCTGGAGGGCCTGACCCGCCCTGACGGCACCCGTCCCCTGCTGATCGCCGTCACCCAGCTGACCTCCACCGACGCCGCCGCCCTGAAAAACGAGCTGCTGATCGATACCCCCATGGCGGAGACGGTGCTCTCCTACGCCAAGAACGCCGCCGCCAGCGGCCTGGACGGCGTGGTCTGCTCTCCCCTGGAGGCTGCCCTGGTGAAGGAGCGGTGCGGTGCGGACTTCCTGACCGTCACCCCCGGCATCCGGTTTGCCGACAGCGCCGCCGGCGACCAGAAGCGGATCATGACCCCGGAGAAGGCGGGCAAGTCCGGCTGTGACTACATCGTGGTGGGCCGCCCCATCACCCAGGCGGAGGACCCGGTGGCCGCGTACCGGCGGGCAATCAAGGACTTTTTTGGTAACTGAATGTTGGAAAAAAATGAGGAATTAGGAATGAGGAATTAGGAATTTTCGGAGCCGCCTTCGGCGGCAAATTCAAATCGTCCGGCACAGCCGGACACCACAATTCCTAACTCCTAACTCCTAATTCCTAATTCAAGGAAAGGTTGGATCATTATGAATTTAGAACGCGAGATCGCCCATGACCTTCTGTCTATCGGTGCCGTATTCCTGCGGCCGGACGAGCCCTTTACCTGGGCCTCCGGCATCAAGAGCCCCATCTACTGCGACAACCGCCTGACCCTCACCGCCCCCGCCGTCCGCACGGACGTAGAGAAGGGGCTGGTGGAGCTGATCCGCACCCATTACCCGGACGTGGAGGTGCTGATGGGCACATCCACCGCCGGCATCGCCCACGCCG
>LHCFR02800__coassemble_1528_pt1 | contig 11416 bp, 7 predicted proteins | sample LHCFR02800__metabat2_low_PE_042 | metagenome-assembled genome bin LHCFR02800
CCTCCTTGGGCATGGCGTTGTAGATGGACGCCCGCAGGCCGCCCACGCTCTTGTGGCCCTTCAGGTTGTCGAAGCCCGCGGCCTTGGAGGCGGCCACCACGTCGGCGTCCTGCTCCTTGCTGGGAGTGACGAAGGGCACGTTCATCAGGGAGCGGTCCTCCTTCCGGACAGCGCCGGTGAAGAATTTGCTCTGGTCCAGGAAGTCATAGAGGATGGCGGCCTTCTCCTCGTTGCGCTTGTTCATGGCCTCCAGGCCGCCGTTCTTCAGCAGGTACTTGAACACCTTGCCGCAGCAGTAGATGGCCCAGCAGTTGGGGGTGTTGTACAGGGAGTCGTTGTCCGCGTGGGTCTTGTAGCTCATGTAGGTGGGCACGAACTTGGGCAGGTCGTCCCGCAGCAGATCCTCCCGGACGATGACCACTGCCATGCCGGCGGGGCCCACGTTCTTCTGCACGCCCGCCCAGATCAGGCCGTACTTGGACACATCGCAGGGACGGGAGAGAAACATGGAGGACTGGTCGCTCACCAGCACCTTCCCCTTGGTGTCGGGCAGCTTGAAATACGTGGTGCCGTTGATGGTCTCGTTTTCGCAGATGTAGACATAGTCCGCGTTGTCAGGGATGTCCAGGTCGGAGCAGTCGGGGATGTAGGAGAAGTTCTTGTCGGCGGAGGAGGCGACGATCTTCACCTCGCCGTACTTCTGAGCCTCCTTGATGGCCTTCTTGGACCAGTTGCCGGTCTCCACATAGCAGGCCACGCCGTTTTTCATCAGGTTCATGGGCACCATGGCGAACTGGACCGTGCCGCCGCCCTGGACGAACAGGACCTTGTAGTTGTCCGGGATGCCCATCAGCGTCCGGAGATCGGCCTCCGCCTCATCCCGGATCTGCTGGAAGACCTTGGAGCGGTGGCTCATCTCCATCACGCACATGCCGCTGCCCCGGTAGTTCATCATCTCAGCGGCGATCTCCTCCAGGACCTCCTCAGGCATCATGGCGGGTCCGGCGGAAAAGTTGTAGGTACGTCCGTATTTCATGTTTTCATCCTCCAAACCTTTCAAATTCCAGGCGCACGGCCGGCGTGCTGCTGTACGCCTGTCTCTGAGTCCAGTATAGCATAGAATCTGCAGGAATCAACCGGAAAGCGCCGCGCGCGGGAGAAAAACCCGCCGGATGCAGTTGCAAAAACCGCTCTCATGCCGTATAATTCTTGGCGGAATCTTTACGTGAGGATCCGCCGGCGGATGCCGGCCCGGCGGACCAGGGGGGAATGGACGTGGAAAACAGAGCGGATCCGGGGAGGACCCACGCGGGGCTGTATGTCCGGGCCATGGCCAAATGGCTGGCGGTAGCGATGGTCACAGGGGTGTTCTGCGGTGTGGTGGGGTCCCTGTTCCACATCGGTGTGGAGCGGGCCACGGAGCTGCGGGAGCAGCATCCGTGGCTGCTGTGGTGCCTGCCGGCGGCGGGGCTGGTGATCGTGGCCTTCTACAAGCTGACAAAGACCGAGGGCCAGGGCACCAACGACATCATCGAGGCGGTGCACCACGGCAAAAAGCTCTCCATCTGGCTGCTGCCTGCCATCTTTCTGGGCACGGTGCTGACCCATCTGTGCGGCGGCAGCGCCGGCCGGGAGGGGGCGGCCCTCCAGATGGGCGGCACCATCGGCCGCCACACAGGAGGGCTGTTCCGCCTGGACGACCGGGACCTGCGCACCGCCACCATGGCCGGCATGGCGGCATTTTTCTCTGCCCTGTTCGGCACGCCCCTCACCGCCACCGTGTTCGCCATCGTGGTCATCAGCATCGGCGTGGTGTACCACGTGGCGTTCATCCCGTGCCTGACGGCGTCTCTGGTGTCCTACTGGATCTCCCTGGCCATGGGCGTGGCGCCCACCCGCTTCGCCGTGGCGGCGCCGGCGCTGGAGAAGCTGATGCTGCTGCGGGTGGCGGTGCTGGCGGTGGGCTGTGCGCTGGTGTCTGTCCTGCTGTGCAGGACGCTGCACTTTGCGGAGCATCAGATGAAAAAGCGCCTGCCAAACGCCTGGCTGCGGGTGGCCGCGGGCGGCTGCGCCGTGATCGCCCTGACGTACCTCTGCGGCTCCCGGGACTACAACGGCGCCGGCATGGACATCATCACCGCCGCCGTAGAGCAGGGCTCCGCCCGGCCGGAGGCGTTTTTGCTGAAGATCCTGTTCACGGCCGTGACCCTCTCCGCCGGGTTCAAGGGCGGCGAGGTGGTGCCCTCCTTCTTCGTGGGGGCCACCTTCGGCTGTGTGGCGGGGCCGCTGCTGGGGATCCCGGCGGGCTTTGCAGCCGCGGTGGGCCTGACGGCGGTGTTCTGCGGAGCCACCAACTGCCCGCTGGCGTCCATCTTCCTGTCTGTGGAGCTGTTCGGCGACGGCGGCCTGCTGTATTTCGCCCTGGCCTGCGGCATCAGCTACATGCTGTCGGGCTACAACGGCCTGTACTCCAGCCAGACCATCGTCTACTCCAAGCTGAAGGCCCAGTATATCAATGTCCGCACCAACGCCCACCACGCCGGGGAGCCGGTGGACCCCTTTCACCAGGAGGGATCTCCGGAGGGAGAGGACTGATTTGCGGCGGCGCATGAAAAGGCCCGGCTGCCAAGAATGGCAGCCGGGCCTTTATCGGATTTCTGACCGGGAAACTGGGTTGGATCGCCCGATTCCGGCATAGAGTAGCATCGGTGATGCGATGATGGAACTTCCCCGGGATCCCATGGCGCTGACGACCGCCGTCAATACCCTGGCGGTCATGCTGGCCGCCGGGCTGAACGACGAGGATCTGGAGCTGGCGGCGGTTCTGCTGAATCAGCTGGGGGACACGCTGGGTACGATCGCCGCCCAGCGCCGCCGCGGCGGGGGCCGGACCTGAGGGATCAGACAGCGGGCGGCGTCAGCTCCGTGGGGCAGGGCTCGCCGGCGGCCATAGCGCAGATGCCTCCGATGCCGCAGGAGACCATGCTGGCCACGGCGGCGTCGGTGTAAAAGGCCATGTGCTGGGTCATGATGACGTTGCGGAACTGGTGGAGATAGAACCAGTTCCGGTTGGGCAGGATGTCCACCCGGTGGTCGGCGTGGATGATGCCCTCGTCCCCCTCCACGGTGTCCATGCCCAGGGCGCCGATCTTTCCCGTCTCAATGCCCTCGATCAGCGCCTCGATGTCCGCCATCTCGCCCCGGGAGCAGTTGATGATCACCACGCCGTCCCGCATTTTGGCGATGGTCTCCCGGTTGATGAGGTGGCGGTTGGAGTCCAGCAGCGGCATGTGGAGGGTGATGACGTCCGACCTGGCCAGCAGCGTATCGAAGTCCACGTAGGTCACCAGGCCCTCCAGCGCCGGATTTTGCCGCAGGTCATAGGCCACCAGGCGGCAGCCGAAGCCGGAGAGGTTCCGGGCCACCTGGGCGCCGATGCGGCCGGTGCCGATGATGCCGATGGTCAGATCCTTCATCTCCCGGCCCTGAAGGCCGGCCAGGGAGAAATCGTTGACCTGCCCCCGCCACAGGGCCTGCTTGTAGTGCCGCAGGCACATGAGGATCAGCATGACGGTGAAGTCCGCCACGCCGTTGGGATCATAGCGGGCGTTGCACACCCGCAGGCCGATGGAGCGGGCGTGGTCCAGGTCGATGTGGTCGTACCCGATGGTCCGGGTGGAGAGATACCGCACCCCCTGGGCATAAAAGGCGTCCAGCAGGGCGGCGTCGATCCGCCCCTGCCCCAGGATGGAGACGCCGGCGCAGCCGGCGGCCAGGGCGGCGTTTTCCAGCGTGGGCACCGCGTCGGTGACGGCCAGCTCCACGCCGTGGAGCGCCGCCTGCTGTTCCAGGTCCGCCTGCTCGTCGGGACGGACCTCATAGACCATGATCTTCATAAAACCTCCGAAACTCTCTGGACAGAGGGCCCCGTCAGCTTTTCAGCAGCCGGCGGGCCACCTCCACATTTTTGTGCTCCATGGCCTGGAGCGTTCGTACTGCGGCCTCCTGAGTCTCCGGGTGGGCGGCCTGCGCCACGCACTGGTCGATCATGGACCGGAGGTCTGTCTCCGTCAGATCCGCCAGGTCCACGAACAGGTCCTGCCCGATATACCGCAGGAAGGCGGAGACCTTGGGGTCATAGACCACGCCCGCCAGGGGGATGCCCTGCCCGGCGGCGAAGATCAGGGCGTGGAGCCGCATGGACACCACCGCCTGCATCCGGCTGAGGGCGCCGATGATGGTCCCGGCACTGCCGGCATCGTTGAGAAAATAGTGGGGGATGGTCAGTCCCCGGGCGGCCAGCTGGCCGGCCCCAGGGTCCAGATGCTTTTCCACCGCCACGAACACCGGCGTCAGCCCATAGGTGCGATAGGCGTACTCCGCCGCTGCCCCGAAGATAGGGGCCTTCTCCTCAAAGCCCTTCCACCGCCGCAGGGCGAAGCAGAGATACTGGCCGCGGGGCGGGATGCCGGAGCGCAGCAGCACACTGTCGACCTCGTCATCCGGGGCCTTCCGCAGCGTCAGGGCCGGGTCGGCGGTCAGCAGGATCTCCGGCTCTGTGACGCCCATGGACCGCAGCTCCTCCAGGGAGTCCGGCTCCCGCAGGGTGATGACGTCCACATTCTGGTTGATGATCTTGGCGGCCAGCTTCCGGTGGCTCTCCCGGGTGACGGGGCCGATGCCGCAGCCGTACATCTGCACCCGGTTGCCGGCCCGCTTGGCGGCCCGGATGTTGGCCAGATAGAACCACAGGGAACGGCGGGAGGTCACGTCCTGGATCAGGCTGCCGCCGCCGTTGATATACAGGCGGCTGTTCCACATGGCTGTGTGCCAGGCCAGGAAATTGGAACGGTGCACTGCCCGCACCCGGTAGGTGAGCCGGGTGCTCTTGGGGTCCTTGCTGAGGACCGTCATGGGCATGTCCGGGTCGATGGAGCGCATCTCCTGCAAAATGGCCTCCAGGATGGCATCGTCGCCGGCGTTGCCCCGGCCGTAGGCACCGCAGATCACCACGCCGTCCCGCGCGGCGGAGCGGCGCTGGTGACGGCGGAGAATGGAGGCGTAGATCTGCAGTTGGGTGGACACCGTGTTCTGGATGGAAAAATGAGAAGAGGCCTTTTCGTAGAGCTTCTCTCCCAGCCGGCGGCGCAGCTCGTCGTCGCTGCCCAGGGCGGACAGATAGTTCCCCAGGGACTGCCAGTCGCCGGGGCGGAAGAGATAGCCGTTCACACCCTGGTCGATGAGATAGGGGATGCCTCCCACAGCGGTGGAGACGGTGGCCAGGTGGAATCGGGCACCCTCCGTCAGAGCGTAGGGGAAGGTCTCCGACAGGCTGGTGAGGGCGTTGATGTCCAGCGCGCTGTAAAACCGGTCCATGCCGCCGGAGATCCACCCGGCGAAGCACACCTGCCGCTCCACGCCCAGCTCCGCCGCCAGTGCGGTGAGCCTGCCCTTTTCCGGGCCGTCGCCGGCGATCAGCAGCCGCAGACGGGGGCACTTGGCATAGCCCGCGGCAAAGCCCCGCACCAGGGTGGCCATGTCCTTCACCGGATTCATCCGGGCGGCGATGCCCACCACCACGGAGTCCTCATCCACATCCGCCCCCAGGCTCCGCAGGTATTCCAGCCGGTCCTCCTGAGGGGGCGGGGGCGTGAAGTCGATGCCGTTGTAGATGGAGTAGAACCGGTCCGCCGGGAAGCCCCGGGAGATCAGAAGGTCCACCATGGCGTCAGACACGCCGATGCGGTAGTCCAGCTTCCGCAGGGCCAGGGCGTTGATGGTGCCGAAGGTCAGGTGGCTGAGAGGCCGGCCCATGTAGTCCAGCCGGTAGTCACTGTGAACGGTGGTCACCACCGGCAGCCCTGTGACCTTGCGGAGCATGGCGCCGATCATGTTGGCCCGGGAGCCGTGGCAGTGGATGATCTCATAGCCGCCCTCCCGGATATAGGCCGCCAGCGTCCGCCGGGTGCGGAAGACGTTGTTGCCCTCATAGATCATGGTGGGAATGCCCATCTGGCGGGCTTCCTCGGCAAAGGGGCCGTCCCGGAAGCACACCAGCTGGGCGGTGATGGTCTGATTCAGATGCTGCAGCAGGCTCAGCACGTGGGTCTTGGCGCCGCCGGAGTCGCCGCCGCTGATGAGATGGATGACTTTCATGGAATGCCTTTCTTTCCGCTTTTCGCAAATGGGGGTTGTGAAATCGCAAAAAATATTATACAATATGAACCAGTTATTGTCCAGCCGACAAACGCCAAATACAGGCGCATCTGCGCCGTTTACGGAGGAGACCATGGAAGCAAAAGCAAAGCGCATCGGAAAGTTCAACATCATCGACATCATCGCCGTGATCCTGATCCTGGCAGTGGTGGCTTTCGGCGCCTGGAAGCTGTTGGGCAGCAGCGGCGGAGGAACAGACGGAGAGACCGGCATGGTGAAGGTGACCTACGTGGTCAAGTGCGAGGGCGTGCCCGCGGAGCTGTACGAGACCTGCAAGGCCCATCTGCCGTCGGATCTGATGGCCTCCGGCGCCCTGGTGGGCGGCCAGATCGAAAGCGTGGAGATGGAGCCCTACTATGTGCTGGGGCCTGACGGACAGTGGATCGAGGACCCGGAGCATGTGACGCTGTTCTTCACCGCCACCACGGAGACGCCTGCCGGTGAGGTCATGACCACCAAGGTGGGGGACCAGGAGGTCCGGATCGGCAAGACGGATTACATTCTGAAGAGCGAGTACATCGAGTTCTCTGACGGCACCATCGTGGATGTCCAGTGGGAGGAGCCTGCAGAGGGCTGAAAACACATCAACAGCAGAACAGGCGCCCGCCTCATTTTCAATGAGACGGGCGCCTATTTGATCGGCAGCGGGCAAAGTCCCTTTTGCGCGCAGGGACCGCCAGTCTGCGGAGGGGCTTATCTCCAGCCGGTCCAGGCGTCCGGGTTCAGCAGGTTCTCCGGCAGTTCTCCCCGCCAGGCCCGCTGAAGGTTGCCGGCAAAAAAGGCGCAGCGCCGCTCATGCAATTTGACACCGTCGGGGTACCCCGCCGTATGCGGCGTGAGGATCACGTTGGGGAAGTCCCTCAGCCGGCTGGCTTGGGAAAGCGGCTCTTCCTCATAGACATCCAGGCATGCGCCGGCGATCTGATGGGCGTCTAAAGCCTCGACCAGGTCCGCCTCGTGGACGACCGAGCCCCGGGCTGTGTTGACCAGGATGGCGGAGGGCTTCATCCGCTGGAACGCCTGCCGGCCAATCATATGACGGGTCTCCGGCGTGGCCGGCACGTGGAGGGACACCACGTCGCTGCGGGCCAGCAGCGCTTCCAGACCGACGTTTTCCACACCTTGGATGGACTTTGGATGGCGGCTGTGCCCCAGTACGTTCATGCCGAAGGCCCGGCACAGGGCGGACACCCGCTGCCCGATGGCCCCGAGGCCGATGATGCCCACAGTCTTTCCGCAAAGTTCTCCGCCGGAATAGCGCAGCTCCCGGCTGTGCCGATGGGCCTTCAGAAACGTGTCCAGATAGACGATGCTTTTGTACCATCCCAGGATCAGCGCCATGGTGTGCTCCGCCACCGCGGCCACATTGACGCCGGCAGCACTGCACACGAGGATCCCTCGCCTCGTGCACTCAGCGAGGTCCACATTGTCATACCCGGCCCCGGTCTGGATCATCCGCATCTTCGGGGCCCTGTCCAACAGGGCGGCATTGATCGGGAGGTGTTCCGGGATGAGCGCCTCCGCGTCTCGCAAGCCGGGGCCGGCCAGGTCCGGCCCGGCGAAAACCACCCTCCAGACCGGAGGGAAGAAGGCCCGGATCCGGGCCTCTGTGTCCGCGGGAAAGCGCCCGATGATGACCAGATTCATGGCCGTGTGCTCACAGGGAATTCTTGCCCCGGGCCATGTACTTGCCCGCCGGGGCCTCCGCCAGGACCTTGCCGTCCTCCACGGACAGCCGGCCCCGCAGCCATACCTGCCGGATGCCGCCGGCGGTGACGAAGCCCTCGTAGGGGTTGTAGTCCACATTTGCCACGCAGTCCTCCGCACGGATCACGTGGCTGGCGCCGGGGTCGTAGACCACGATGTCCGCGTCGCTGCCGGGCCGCAGCACGCCTTTGCGGGGATAGAGGCCGTACAGCCGGGCGGGATTCTCGCTGAGCACCCGGCACATCTGGGCGGCGCTGATCTTCCGCCTGGCCACGCCGTAGGAGTACATCAACTCGCCCCGGGTCTCCACGCCGGGCAGGCCGCCGGGGATCTTCGTGAAGTCCTCCCGCCCCATGTCCTTCTGGGCCAGGGTGAAGGAGCAGTGGTCCGTGGACACGGTCTGGATGGCGCCCCGCCGCAGGCCCTTCCACAGGTATTCCTGTTCCGCCTTGTCCCGCAGGGGCGGCGCGCAGACATACCGGGCAGCGGCGGAGTAATCTGCATTGAAATACACGCTCTCGTCCAGCAGCAGGTACTGGGGGCAGGTCTCCACGTAGACGGTCTGCCCCCGCTTCCGGGCGTGGTCCACCTCCAGCAGGGCCTCCCGGTTGGTGAGGTGGACGATGACCACCGGCGCGTCCGCCGCCTGGGCGATCCGCAGCAGGCGGCTCACCGCCTCCGCCTCCAGATAGGGGGGACGGGTGCGGGGATGGGAGGCGGGGGAGAGCTCTCCGGCGGCCTTCCGCTCAGCGACACGGCCGTCGATGACGCCGGCGTTCTCGCAGTGGAAGCCGGCGATGCCGCCCAGGCGCTTCAGCTCCTTCAGGGCCCAGTAGATGTCCCGGTCACCGATCATCATGGCCGGATAGGTGAGATACATCTTAAAAGAGGAGATGCCCTTGGCGAACATGTCCGGCAGCTCGGCGCGGATGGACTCGTTCCAGTCGTCGATGGTCATGTGGAAGCCGTAGTCGCAGAAGGCCCTGCCGTCTGCCTTCTGATGCCACAGGTCCAGTCCGTGGTGCAGGGACTCGCCCTTGTTGGGGCAGGCGAAGTCAATGACCGTGGTGGTGCCGCCCCGGAGGGCTGCCCGGGTGCCGGTATAGAAGTCATCCGCCGTGGTGGTGTTTGCCACGTCCAGGTCAAAGTGGGTGTGGGCGTCGATAAAACCGGGGAAGAGGAAGCAGCCGGACACGTCCACCACCTGGTCCGCCGTCTGGGGACCCCGGCCCATCCAGGCGATCTTCTCGCCGTCCAGCAGCAGGTCGGCCCGCCGCTGCCCGGCGCCGGTGATGATGGTCCCGCCCTTGAGCAATGTTGTCATCAGAAAACCTCCCTTGTGTGCCTGCGGCGCGCTTGGGCGCCCGGCGGCCGATCCGCCGGAGCGCCCCGGCCGCCGCTGTTTTTTTCAGTATATCACCCATCTGCCGGGATTACCAGAAGCCGCATAGAAAAAGTTTGCGCTTCTTCTACAAAAAAACACGGGGATTTCTGGTGGTTTTTTCAGGGGAAAACTGCCGTTTCCCCTCTGTCTATTTTTACCAGATATGGTATACTATACCCATCCCGTGGAAATCCGGTTTCCACAAAATCGAGGAGGTAAAAGAATGAAAAAGAAAGTCTTGTCCCTGCTGATGGCGGTGGTCATGACGTTCTCCCTGGCTGTCACCGCCAATGCGGCGGAGGAGACGGCCCAGGATCTGAACGGCGACATCGTCATCCTGCACACCAACGACGTCCACGGCGCCATTGCCGGCTATGCCAAGGTGGCGGCCCTGAAGGACGCCTACGAGGCCCGCGGCGCCTACGTCCTGCTGATGGACGCCGGCGACTTTATCCAGGGCGATCCCACCGTCAGCACGTCTGAGGGTGCCACCGCCGTGGAGCTGATGAACCTGGCCGGCTACGATGTGGTCAGCCTGGGCAACCATGAGTTCGACTACGGCTACCAGAACCTCAAGGATCTGGAGGCGGATGCCGACTTTGCCATCGTGGATGCCAACGTCCTGTACAACGGCCGTGTGGCCTTTGAGGACAACCTGGTGTTCACCGCGCCCGACGGCACCAAGATCGGCGTGTTCGGCCTGGACACTCCGGAGACCGCCACCAAGGCCCACCCCGCCAAGATCCAGGGCGTGACCTTCCTGGCCGGCGAGGACCTGTACGACTGCGCTCAGGAGCAGGTGGACGCCCTGACGGCCGAGGGCTGCGAGTACATCATCTGCCTGGGCCACCTGGGCATTGACGACGAGTCCGCGGGCAACCGCTCCATCGACCTGCTGGAGAACGTGGACGGCATCGACGTGTTCATCGACGGCCACTCCCACTCCACCCGGGCGGATCTGCTGGACGCCACCGACGGCACCGGCATGGTGGGCAACACCATGGTGACCTCCACCGGCACCAAGCTGGAGAGCATCGGCGTCGTTACCATCGATGCGGAGGGCGTCATCACCACCTCCACCACGCCCGTTGCCGACCTGACCGCTGAGGACGCCGACGTGGCCGCCCGCGCCGCCGCCATCCAGAAGGAGATCGACGACGAGTACGGCACCGTGTTCGCCAAGACCGAGGTGGCTCTGAACGGCGAGCGGGAGCCCGGCAACCGCACCGAGGAGACCAACCTGGGCGATCTGATCACCGACGCCCTGGTCTGGGGCGCTGAGCGCGAGGGCACCGAGGTGGACGCGGCCGTCACCAACGGCGGCGGCATCCGCGCCTCCATCGCCGCCGGCGACATCACCAAGAAGGACATCAACACCGTGCTGCCCTTCGGCAACACCCTGAGCATCGTCCAGGTCACCGGCGCTGAGCTGCTGGAGGCTCTGGAGGCTTCCACCTACTGCACCCCCACCTCCATCGGCGGCTTCCCCCAGGTGAGCGGCATCGAGTTCACCGTGGACACCACCAAGGCCTATGACCAGGGCGAGCTGTATCCCGGCTCCACCTACTACGGCCCCAAGAGCATCCAGCGCGTCACCATCGAGACCGTGGGCGGCGAGCCCTTTGACGCCAACGCCACCTACACCATCGCCACCAACGACTTCATGGCCGCCGGCGGCGACACCTACTATGCGTTCGCGGCTGCCTCTGTCAACTATGATCTGGGCATCGCCATGGACGAGGTGGTCATGGACTACATCACCGACGAGCTGAAGGGCACCGTCACCGCTGAGGCCTACGGCGAGCCCGCCGGCCGCATCACGGTCGACCAGGGGCTGGCCTTCACCGACGTGGCGGCCACCTCTCCCTACTATGACGGCATCGAGTGGGCCGTGGACGAGGGCATCACCAACGGCACCACCGCCACCACCTTCTCCCCCTATCAGAATTGCACCCGCGCCCAGATCATCACCTATCTGTGGCGTGCTGCCGGCTCTCCGGAGCCTGCCAGCATGGAGCCCGCCTACACCGATGTGACGGACACCAGCCTGTACTTCTTCAAGGCCGTCCAGTGGGCCAGCGAGCAGGGCCTGGTGGAAGGCGAGACCTT
>LHCFR02800__coassemble_1544_pt1 | contig 11306 bp, 8 predicted proteins | sample LHCFR02800__metabat2_low_PE_042 | metagenome-assembled genome bin LHCFR02800
CCGGCGCCGGCGTCAGCGGTGCCGACGGGATGCTCTTTGACCTGGGCGTGTCCTCCCCCCAGCTGGACGACGCCTCCCGGGGCTTCTCCTACATGCAGGACGCCCCGCTGGACATGCGGATGGACACCTCCGCCCCCCTGAGCGCCTATGAGGTGGTGAACACCTGGAGCCAGGAGGAGCTGCGGCGGATCCTGTATGAGTACGGCGAGGAGCGGTACGCCCCCGCCATCGCGAAAGCCATCGTCCGGGCGCGGGAGACCGCGCCTGTGAACACCACGCTGGAGCTGGTGGAGATCATCAGGGGCGCCATGCCCCCCGCCGCCCTGCGGGAAAAGCAGCACCCCGCCAAGCGGAGCTTTCAGGCCATCCGCATCGCCGTCAACGGGGAGCTGGACGCCCTGCCCCCCATGCTGGAGGCGGCGGTGGACGGCCTGAATCCCGGCGGACGGCTGGCGGTGATCACCTTCCACTCCCTGGAGGACCGGATCGTCAAGCGGACGCTGGCGGACCTGGCAAAGGGCTGCACCTGCCCGCCGGAATTCCCGGTGTGCGTGTGCGGCAGAAAGCCCAGGGTGCGGCTGGTGAACCGCAAGCCCGTCACGGCGGACGGCGCCGAGCTGGCGGACAACCCCCGTGCCCGCAGCGCCAAGCTGCGGGTGGCGGAAAAGTGCGATCCGTTCGATATCTGACAGCGCCGGACAGGCCCGGCGCTTTCCCCCCACTGGGGGGATCTGTGTGTGAGAACCGCTCCGCGCCTGTTCGGCGGAGCAGAAGGAGGGACCTTCTTTGGCAGCAGCGCGGGAACTGCGGTATCACAGCCGCAGCGCGGTATACGGGGACCTGGCCTATGACCTGGACCGGGAAGTGCGGGAGCATGCCCTGCGCCATGCCGGGGAGGCCCCCCGCCGGCAGCCGGAGGCGGCAAAGGCCCCCGCGCGGGCGAAGCCCCGGGTGCGCAGCCTCTCCAAGGAGCAGGTGCGCCAGCGGCAGAAGGTGTCCGTCCTCTCCGTTCTGGGCGTGGGCGCGGCCATCGGCCTGGCGGTGCTGGTGCTGATGGGCTATATCCAGCTGACGGCCATCTCCTCTCAGGTGGTGGATCTGCAGGAGGAGCTGGAGGCGCTGGAGACGGAGAACGTCTCCCTCACCGCCCAGCATGAGCAGATGTTCGACCTGGCCACCGTGAAAGAGGTGGCGGAGGCGGCGGGCATGAGCCAGCCCAGCAGCAGTCAGATCTACTACATCGACCTGTCCCGGGGGGACAGCGCCGTGGTCTACCAGCAGGAGGAGCCCAACCTCTTCAGCCGTCTGCTGACGTCGCTGAACCATGGGATCTATGCGGTGATCGAATATTTTGAGTAAACGCTGCACTATAATGGAGTGAACGGTGGGGAGTAAGAAGGGGGGTCTTCTTACTCCTTGCTTTGGTATTGCGGGACCCCCGGGCCGGAGGCGGCCCACACCCTCAGGAGGAGACGACATATGGCGAATCGACCCAGAAGAAAAAGCGACGCGGCCCGGCGGGCCAATCAGGTGATCCGGGGCAGGACCATGCTGGTCATGGTCCTGCTGGGCGTGGCCACCTTCACCGTCCTGTTCATGAAGCTGTACGACCTGCAGATCAACCAGTACGACACGCTCCATGCCCGGGCGGTGGGCCAGCAGACCGACAGCTCGGTCATCAGCGCCTCCCGGGGGACCATTTACGACAAGAACGGCGAGATCATGGCCATCTCCTACTCGGCGGAGACGGTGTACGTGGACCCCCACCAGATCCAGCTGTTTGTGGAGAGCCAGCAGGAGGACATCCAGGCGGCGGCGGAAAAGGCCGCCGAGAACGGCGAGACCTACACGGCGCCGGAGGTGCTGGACCAGGCCTACATCGCCCGGGGCCTCAGCCGGATCCTGGAGGTGGATGAGGACACCATCCTGGAGCAGCTGGACAGGACCAGCAACAAATACTGGGTGGTCAAAAGCAAGGTGGACCAGGACGTGGCCGACGAGGTCCGCCGCTTCATCAACGGCGAGATCGACGAGGAGGGCAACCAGCTGACCACCACGGACGCCGACGGCAGCACCGTGCTGATCTCCACCGGCGGCCGGCCCAAGCGGCTGCAGGGGATCGCCCTGACGCCGGACACCAAGCGGCTGTATCCCTTCGGCTCCCTGGCGGGCAACGTGATCGGCTTTGTCAACGCGCAGAACGTGGGCTCCTACGGGCTGGAGTCGGCCTATGACGATGTGCTCAACGGCAGCAGCGGCCTGACCGTCACCGCCACCGACGTCAACGGCACCCCGCTGCTGTACAATTACGAGCAGTACTACGACGCGGAGAACGGCAACAGCCTGGTGCTGACGCTGGACACCAACGTGCAGTACTACCTGGAAAAGGGACTGGAGAGCATGCTGGATAAGTACGACGCCAAGTACGGCGGCACCGGCATCGTCATGGATGTGAATTCCGGGGCCATCCTGGCCATGGCCTCCTACCCCAATTACGACCCCAGCGACTACAGCACCATCTACTCCGACCAGCTGCAGGAGCTGCTGGACGCCGAGCTGGCGGAGATCCAGCAGAACAGAAGCAGCTACAAGACCGAGGAGGAGTACCAGACCGCCCTGGACAAGGCGCTGGGCAACGCCCAGAACCAGCAGTGGCGGAACAAGTGCTACCAGGACACCTATGAGCCCGGCTCCACCTACAAGCCCATCACCCTGGCCATGGCGCTGGAGGAGGGGCTGGTGAACATGAACAGCACCTTCAACTGCACCGGCGTCGTACAGGTGGGACCGTGGCAGATCCACTGCTCCAAGCGGTCAGGCCACGGCCTGCAGATCCTGAAGGAGGCGGTGGGCAACTCCTGCAACCCGGCCTTCATCGACATCGGCAGCCGGGTGGGCGGCGAGAAGTACTACGAGTACATGGAGTCCTTCGGCCTGCTGGAGGAGACCGGCGTCGACCTGGTGGGCGAGGCCAAGGGCATCGCCAATCAGGAGGGGCTGCTGACCGACGCCTCCGCCCTGGCCTCCTACTCCTTCGGCCAGACCTTCACCGTCACCCCCCTGGAGCTGATCCGGGCCCAGGCGGCCACCATCAACGGCGGCTATCTGTACACCCCCTATCTGGTGGAGCAGGTGCTGGACGACGAGGGCAACGTGATCTCCCAGCATGAGCCCCAGGCCGTGCGGCAGGTCATCAGCGAGGAGACCTCCGCCAAGGTGCGGGAGTGCCTGGAGTGGGTCATCTCCGACGGCGGCGGCCGCAACGGCCAGGTGGCCGGCTACCGCATCGGCGGCAAGACCGGCACGGCGGATAAGACCGGCACCCGGAACACCACCCGGGAAGTGGTGGTCTCCTTTATGTGCTTCGCCCCGGCGGACGACCCGCAGATCATCATGCTGCTGACCATGGACACCCCCAGCCGCACCACCGGCACCGCCGTGTACGGCGGCACCATGGTGGCCCCCGTGGCCAGCCAGATCATGAGCGAGATCCTGCCCCAGCTGGGCATCGAGCCGGACTACACCGCCGAGGAGCTGGTGGGGGCGGACACCACCGTCCCCAACCTGGTGGGCGAGACCCGCGCGGACGCGGAGGACCGGCTGGAGAGCCTGGGCTTCTCCTACCGGACCGTGGGCGACGGAGACACCGTCACCGACCAGACGCCGGTGGGCGGCGCCATCGTCCCGGGCAACGCCACCATCATCCTCTACCTGGGGGAGGAGAAGCCGGACACCCCCTGCACCGTGCCCAACGTGGTGGGGATGACGGCCTCCGCCGCCAACAAGGCCATCACCAACGCGGGCCTCATCATGAAGGTCACCGGCACCACCTCCGCCAGCTCCGGCAATGTGTACGCCATCACCCAGTCCATCCCGGGCGGCACGGAGGCGGCGGCGGGCACCGTGGTGACCGTCCAGTTCGGCGACAACTCGGTGCTGGACTGAGAAAGCAGATTTTGCATGGTTTTTGGCACCATCCTCTATATATTTTGCAAAACCCCCTGTTTATAATAAGGGCGGTATGTTCCATGCCAAACTGAATGAAGGGGCGTTTGTATGATGAAACTGAAGGATCTTCTGGCAGGGCTGGCACCGCTGTCCGCCACGGCGGACCCGGAGACGGAGATCTCCCATATCAGCTATGACTCCCGGACCACGGCGCCCGGGGACGTGTTCGTGGCCATGACCGGCTTCGCCACCGACGGCCACGCCTATATCGGCAGGGCCGCGGCGGCGGGCGCCGCGGCGGTGGTGTGCGAGCGGGCGCCGGAGGATGCCGCCATCCCCTATGTCCAGGTGGCGGACGCCCGCCAGGCCCTGGCGGTGATGGCCGCCAACTGGTACGGCCATCCGGCGGACCACATGACCATGGTGGCCGTCACCGGCACCAACGGCAAGACCACCACCACCTATCTGCTGAAGGCCATCCTGGAGCAGGAGGCGGGGGCCAAGGTGGGTCTCATCGGCACCAACCAGAACATGATCGGCGGCGAGGCGATCCCCACGGAGCGCACCACGCCGGAGTCCCTGGAGCTCCAGGAGCTGTTCGCCCGGATGCGCGCCGCCGGCTGCACCCACGTGGTGATGGAGGCCTCCTCCCACGCCCTGTTTCTGAAGCGGGTGTACGGCATCCGCTTCGCCGTGGGCATCTTCACCAATCTCACCCAGGACCACCTGGACTTCCACAAGACCATGGAGGCCTACTGCGACGCCAAGGCCATCCTGTTCCAGAACTGCGAGGTGGGCGTCTGCAACGCCGACGACCCCTGGACGGAGCGGCTGCTGCGGGACGCCGCCTGCCGGCGGTACTTCTACGCGGAGCGCGCGGACGCGGACCTGCGGGCGGAGAACATCGTCCTGGCGGCGGACCACATCGCCTTCGACGCGGTGACGAAAGACGGGCGGACGCCCATCAAAGTTGGCATCCCGGGCGGATTTATGGTATATAATACCCTGGATGTGCTGGGCGCGGCCCTGGCCCTGGGGGTGCCCCTGGAGCGGAGCGCCGACGCCCTGGCCCGGGTCCCCCATGTGAAGGGCCGGGTGGAGGTGGTCCCCACCCCGGGAAAGGACTACACGGTCCTCATCGACTACTCCCACACCCCCGACAGTCTGGAGAACATCCTCCGGACGGTGAAGGGCTTTGCCAAGGGCCGCACCGTGGCGCTGTTCGGCTGCGGCGGCGACCGGGATAAGACCAAGCGGCCCATCATGGGCAGGGTCGCGGCGGAGCTGGCGGACTTTGTCATCGTCACCTCCGACAACCCCCGGACCGAGGACCCGGAGGCCATCATCGCCGACATCCTGCCGGGCCTGGAGGGGACCGACACCCCCTGTCAGGTGATCTGCGACCGGGTGGAGGCCATCCGCTGGGCGATGGACCACGCACAGCCCGGCGACGTGATCGCCCTGTGCGGCAAGGGCCATGAGACCTATCAAGAGATCAATCACAAGAAATTCCACATGGACGAACGGGAGATCGTGGCGGACCATCTGGCGGGGAAGTGACCGCCGGGAGTCCGGCGCGGAACAGAACGCACCAAAGCGCCGGGCTGTGTCCGGCGGAGAGAGGGAGAGGAACATGACACTATCATTGATCGCGGCAGGCGTCAGCTTTGTGCTGACGCTGCTCATCGGCAAATTTCTCATTCCGGAACTGCACAAGCTGAAGGCCGGCCAGGAGATCCGGGAGGACGGCCCCACCTGGCACAAGGCCAAGGCCGGCACCCCCACCATGGGCGGCATCATGTTCATCCTGGGGGCCGGCGTCACCATCTTCGCGCTGGGCTGGAGCTATATGCTGGAGGGGCAGTTCAGCCACCTCTATGTGTATCTGTTCGCCCTGATCTTCGGCCTCATCGGCTTTGTGGACGACTACCGCAAGGTCCGCCAGCACCAGAACGAGGGGCTGACGGCCCGGCAGAAGTTCATCCTGCAGCTGGCGGCGGCGGTGGTGTTCCTGGTGCTGATGCGGTATGAGGGCCTGCTGACCAACGACCTGTATATCCCCTTCCTGAACATCAGCTTCACCATCAACTGGATCGTGTACCTGATCTTCGCCGCCTTCGTCATCGTGGGCTGCGTCAACGCCGTGAACCTGACCGACGGCATCGACGGCCTGGCCTCCAGCGTCACCTTCGTGGTGATGGCGTTCTTCACCGTGGCCGGCGTCCTGTGGAGCGCCTACGGCATCCAGGCCCTGTTCCCGGCGGCCATGGCGGGGGGGCTTGCGGCCTTCTTCGTCTACAACCACCACCCGGCCAAGGTCTTTATGGGCGACACCGGCAGCCTCTTCCTGGGGGGCGCCGTGGCGGCCCTGGCCTTTGTGTTCGACATGCCCCTGGTGCTGATCCCCGTGGGCATCATTTACATCCTGGAGACCCTGTCCGACATCATCCAGGTGGGCTACTTCAAGCTGACCCACGGCAAGCGGTTCTTCAAGATGGCGCCGCTGCACCACCACCTGGAGCTGTCCGGCTGGAGCGAGGCGAAGCTGGTGTGCGTGTTTTCCCTGGTGACGCTGATCGGCTGCGTGCTGGCCTATCTGGGCGTCCAGGGGCGGTATTGAGCGTCCTTCAGAGGACGGCTGAGATCCCAAGGAGAGGAGGGAAGAGCGGATGGTGCAGCAAAAGCGCGCGGCGGCCCGCCGCCGGCCCCTGAGCCGGGAAGAGGCCCTGGCCCGGCAGGAGCGCCAGCAGCGCCGGCGGGAGAAGGAAGAGGAGAGCCGGGAGCTGGCCAAGGGCCCCATCGACCTGCCCTTTTTCATCCTGGTGCTGCTGCTGACCGGCATCGGCCTGGTGATGCTGCTGTCCGCCAGCTTCCCCTCCGCCTACTATGAGACGGACGGCCAGAACCCCCTGTACTACTTCACCCGGCAGGGCGTCTTTGCCATCATGGGCGTGGCGGCCATGCTCTTCATCGGCAAGATCAACTACCAGCGGTTCCGGGGTCTGGCCAAGCCGCTGCTGTACCTGTCCGTCATCCTGCTGATCCTGGTGGCGATCCCGGGGAACCCCCTGGCCATCACCCGGAACAACGCCACCCGCTGGCTGGGCATCCCCGGCACCTCCCTGCAGTTCCAGCCCTCGGAGATCGCAAAGCTGGCGGTCATCATCTACTTCGGCGACAGCATCTCCAAAAAGAAGGACCGGATGCGGACGTTCCGCTACGGCATCCTGCCCTACGTCATCATCCTGGTGGTGCTGGCCGGGCTGGTGGGCATCGAGCCCCACCTCTCCGGCGCCATTCTGGTGCTGGGCGCGGGCGCGGTGATGATGCTGGTGGGCGGCATCCACTGGGGCTGGGTAGGCGGCGCCATCGCCGCCGCCGGCGCCATGCTGTACCTGGTGCTTTTTGTGGTGGGATACAACACCTCCCGCATCACATACTGGCTCAACCCCTGGGCGGATGCCCAGGGCAGCGGCTATCAGCTGTCCCAGAGCCTGCTGACCATCGGCTCCGGCGGCCTGCTGGGCGTGGGACTGGGCAAGAGCCGGCAGAAGTTTTTGTACCTGCCGGAGGAGCACAACGACTTCATCTTCGCCATCGTCTGCGAGGAGCTGGGCCTCATCGGCGCCACGGTCATCATGCTGCTGTTCGCCGCCCTGATCCTCCGGGGCTTCTGGATCGCCCTTCACGCCAGGGACCGGTTCGGCAGCCTGATGGTGGTGGGCGTGGTGACGCTGGTGGGGCTGCAGACCTTTTTGAACATCGGCGTGGTGACGGGCCTGCTGCCCACCACCGGCATCTCCCTGCCGTTTTTCAGCTACGGCGGCACGGCCCTCTCCATCCAGCTGGCGGAGATGGGCATCGTCCTGTCGGTCTCCAGGCAGATGAAGCCCACCAAAGCGGGATAGTTTATTCAATTAGGAATTAGGAGTTAGGAATTAGGAATCGATGTGTCCGGCGCAGCCGGACGATTTCCAAATCATTCGCCTCCGGCGAATTCCGAAATCTCCACTCTTCACTCTCATAATTCCTAATTCCTCATTCCTAATTCCTAACTCTCACAGCGTGGTGATTCGATGGGAAAACAACTCAAACGGGTGATCTTCACCTGCGGCGGCACGGCGGGGCATGTGAATCCCGCCATCGCTCTTGCCCAGCTGATGCACGAAAAGGACCCGGAGACGGAGTTCCTGTTCGTGGGGGCGGAGCGGGGGCTGGAAAAGGACCTGATCCCCAAGGCGGGCTATGACTTCCGCACGGTCCACATCTCCAGCTTCCACCGGTCCCTGAAGCCCCGGGAGATCCGGCACAACCTGATCTCCGTGGGGAATCTGATGCGGGCCCCCCGGGAGGCCCGGGCCATCCTGCGGGCGTTTTCGCCGGACGTGGTCATCGGTACCGGCGGCTACGCCAGCTTCCCCATGGTGAAGGCCGCCGCCAAGGCCGGCATCCCCACGGCGGTCCACGAGTCCAACATGGTCCCCGGCCTCACCACCGAGATGCTGGAGCCCTTCGCGGACCGGATCATGGTGGGCTTCGAGGCCTGCCGGGAGCACTACCGCCACCCGGAGAAGGTCATCGTCACCGGCACGCCGGTGCGGCAGGACTTCTTCCGCCTGACCAAGGCGGAGGCCAAGCGGCAGCTGGGCGTGGACGACGGACGGCCCCTGCTGGTGTCCTTCTGGGGGTCCCTGGGCGCCGCCGGCATGAACCGGCTGATGGCGGACTTCCTGGCCCTGGAGGCGGCGAAGGAGCCCTTCCACCACATCCACGGCGCCGGGAAGAGCGGCTGCCCCGTGCTGTTGGACCTGCTGCGGGAGAAGGGCGTGGATCTGAAGGACCACCCGGCCCTGCAGGTGCGGGAGTACATCTACGACATGGCCCCCGTCATGCGGGCGGCGGACCTGGTGCTCTGCCGGGCCGGCGCCTCCACCATCAGCGAGCTGACGGCCCTGGGGGTCCCGGCGCTGATCGTGCCGTCCCCCTATGTCACCAACAACCACCAGGAGAAGAACGCCCGGGTGCTGGAGGCCGCCGGCGGCGCCGTGGTGCTGCTGGAGCCGGACTGCTCCGGCCAGGCGCTGTTCCGGGCGGCCAGCGGCATCCTGCATGACCAGGAGCGCCGGACGGCTATGGAAAACGCCATGTCCGCCCTGGGGATCCGGGACGCCACGGAACGAATTTATCAAACAGTGCTGGAGATCTGCCGGTAACCACAAAACCCCGCCGGCCATAGGATGGACTGTTGAACCATTCTGGATTCGGAGGGGAACGGATATGAGCCAGCTTTTGTCGGTGCGGGGCGGCCGGCGCCTGGAGGGCGAGGTCGCGGTCCAGGGGGCCAAGAACAGCGTCCTGCCGATCCTGGCGGCCACGCTGCTTGCGGGGGGACCGGTGGTGCTGCGGGGCTGCCCCCGCCTGCGGGACGTGGACGCCTCCGTCCGCATCCTGCGGCACCTGGGCTGCGAGGCCCACTGGGAGGCGGACGCCCTGGCGGTGGACACCGCCGGCTTGAACCGCTGTGAGATCTCTGATATACTGATGCGGGAGATGCGCTCCTCCGCCATCTTTCTGGGGGCCATCCTGGCCCAGTGCGGCCGGGCGGATCTCAGCTACCCCGGCGGGTGCGAGCTGGGGCCCCGGCCCATCGACCTCCACCTCTCCGGCCTGCGGGAGCTGGGGGCGGAGATCCGGGAGGAGGGCGGCTTTCTCCACTGCCGGGCGCCCCGGCTGCGGGGACGGGAAGTGGTGCTGCGGATGCCCTCCGTGGGCGCCACGGAGAATTTGATGCTGGCCGCCTGCGGCTGCGAGGGCACCACGGTGATCTCCAATGCCGCCCGGGAGCCGGAGGTGGTGGACCTGCAGGACTTCCTCAACGCCTGCGGAGCCCGCGTCTTTGGGGCGGGCAGCTCCAGCGTGTCCATTGAGGGCGGGCGGAAGCTCCACGGATGTACGTACCGGGTCATGCCGGACCGGATCGCGGCGGCTACTTACCTCTGCGCGGCGGCCTCCGCCGGCGGGGACATCTATCTCCGGGGCGCGGAGGAGCGCCATCTGGCCACCGTCACCGCCGCCCTGCGGGAGGCGGGCTGCGCCGTCACGGCGGACGGGGCGGGCATCCGGGCCGTGTGCCGGGAGCGGCTCCGGGCCGTGGGGCCGGTGCAGACGGCGCCCTACCCGGGCTTTCCCACAGACGCCCAGGCGGTGCTGATGGCGGCGCTGCTGCGCAGCCGGGGCGCCACGGTGTTTGAGGAGAACATCTTTGAGAACCGTTACCGCCATGTGGATGAGCTGATCCGCATGGGGGCCAGCATCCGGGTGTCCGGCCGGGTGGCGGTGGTCACCGGTGTGGAGCGGCTCCACGGGGCCCCGGTGCGGTGCACGGACCTGCGGGGCGGGGCGGCCCTCTGTGTGGCGGCCCTGGCGGCGGAGGGGGAGACCCGGGTCTCCCAGATCTGCCACATCGACCGGGGCTACGAGGACCTGGCCCGGGACCTGCGGGCCCTGGGGGCCGACGCGGAGCGCGTGGACGAGACAGAAACCGACAGCTAGGAGAGACGACATGGCCAGACGCAGACATTCCAACCGGCGGCGCAGGAGGGGAAACTTCGGCTTCCTCTATAAGCTGCTGTCCGTGCTGGTGATCTGCGGGGCCGTGGTGACGGCGCTGACGCTGTTCTTCCGGGTGGACACCATCCGGGTCACCGGGACAGAGCGGTATACGGAGGACGAGGTGATCGGGGCCAGCGGCATCCAGCTGGGCGACAACCTCTTCCTGCTGAATAAGTACGAGGCCGCCCGCAGCATCGCGGAAAAGCTGCCCTACATCGACATCGAGGACATCTGGATCCGGCGGGAGCTGCCGGACACCCTGCTCATCGACGTGGCCGAGTGCGGCACGCCCCTGGCGGTGGTCCAGGACGGCAGCGCCTGGCTGGTGAGCGCCAGGGGCAAGATCGTGGAGCAGCTGCCCGCCGCCCAGGCCGGGGACTATGCCGTCATCGACGGGTGCGAGCTGCTGGCCCCCTCTGTGGGGACGGACATCGCCCTGTCCACGGAGTACGCCAGTCAGCAGTCCAGCCTGCTGGCGCTGATGACGGCGCTGGAGGCGGCGGACCGGATGGACCAGGTGGACGCCATCCACCTGAGCGATCTGTCCCAGCTGGTCATGGACTACGCCGGCCGCTTTTCCGTGGAGATGCCCTACAGCGCGGACTATGAGCAGGCGCTGAAGATCGTCCAGGGCGTGGTGGACACGCTGGAGACCAACCAGACGGGCACCATCCACCTGGATCCGGGCAGTATCCACGAGGTCATCGTGACTCTGGACTGAGACGCTTCCGGCGAAAACTGCCGAA
>LHCFR02800__coassemble_1611_pt1 | contig 10958 bp, 10 predicted proteins | sample LHCFR02800__metabat2_low_PE_042 | metagenome-assembled genome bin LHCFR02800
GAGTCGTTGACGGAGAAGGTCATCTCCAGGGTGGGGGCGCTGATCTTCACAAAGGGCAGCGCCTCCACACAGTCGGGGGCGCAGATGGTGTCGCCGATGGTGATGTCGGGGATGCCGCTCATGGCGATGATGTTGCCGGCGGTGGACTCCGTCACCGGATTCCGGGCCAGGCCCTCGAACTCATAGATGGCGGTGGCTCTCGCCTTGCGGAGCACGGCCTCCGGGTCGTGGTAGTTGCACACGGCGATCTCCTGGTTCTGCTTCAGGGTGCCCCGCTCGATGCGGCCGATGGCGATGCGGCCCACAAAGTCGTTGTAGTCGATGGAGCTCACCAGCATCTGGAAGGGCTGGTCCACATCCGCCTCCGGGGCGGGGATATACTCCAGGATGGTCTCGAACAGGGGCGTCAGGTCGGTGCCCGCCACGTCGGGGGAGTAGGAGGCGGTGCCGTTCCGGCCGGAGCAGAACAGCATGGGGCTGTCCAGCTGTTCCGGCGTGGCGTCCAGGTCCATGAGGAGCTCCAGCACCTCGTCCACCACCTCGTGGATCCGCTGGTCGGGCCGGTCGATCTTGTTGACCACCACGATGACCCGGTGGCCCAGCTCCAGGGCCTTGCTGAGGACGAAGCGGGTCTGGGGCATGGGGCCCTCGGCGGCGTCCACCAGCAGGATGACGCCGTTGACCATCTTCAGGATGCGCTCCACCTCGCCGCCGAAGTCGGCGTGGCCCGGGGTGTCCACGATGTTGATCTTGGTATCCTTATACCGGATGGCGGTGTTCTTGGCCAGGATGGTGATGCCCCGCTCCCGCTCCAGGTCGCCGGAGTCCATGACCCGGTCCACCACCTCCTGGTTTTCCCGGTAGACGCCGCCCTGCTTCAGCATCTCGTCCACCAGCGTGGTCTTGCCGTGGTCCACGTGGGCGATGATGGCGACGTTTCTCAAGTGTTCGTTCTGCATAGTTCTCTTCTCCTTCTTCTATGGCAAGGCCACGCCGGGGCCCCGCACGACGGGGCGCGCCGGGCGGCGGATCAACAGACGCAAATGCCCTGCCGGCCGCCAGATTTCAGCCGCCGGTGGGGATTTGCACACAATTTTGCATTATATGCTGTTCTCTCCAGTTTTGCAAGCCATTCCTGCCGGGTTTTTCAAAAAAATCCGCCGGATTTTGCAATTTTTACAGACATGCGGCGGCCGGAGCACCGCCGCTCCGCTGTTTTCGGCAATTTTTTCAGCCCGTCAAAGAAGTAATACCTCTCCAAAAACTTCCCGCCGGAATGCCGCCGGATTTGGCGGTTCTCACATTGACGCCGCTCTCCGCCCGCTCCTATAATAGAAGATGCTGCGGCGGAAGCGGTGCCAGCACCGCACGTTCCCCCGCAAGTACCGCGGCCCGCTGGGGCCGCCCAATGGAGGCATTCTGCCATGTACCGCATCAAAACATTCAACAAGATCTCTCCTGTCGGCCTGAACCGCCTGGATCCGGCGCTGTACTCCGTCTCTGATTCGGTGACGGACGAGGACGCCATCCTGGTCCGCTCCGCCAAGCTTCTGGACTATGACTTCCCGAAGGATCTCCTGGCCATTGCCCGGGCGGGGGCCGGCGTCAACAACATTCCCCTGGACCGCTGCGCGGAGCAGGGCATCGTGGTATTCAACACCCCCGGCGCCAACGCCAACGCCGTGAAGGAGCTGGTGCTGTGCGCCATGCTGATGGGCTCCCGGGATGTGGACGGGGGCATCCAGTGGGTGCGGCAGCAGGTGGCCGCCGGCGTGGATGTGACCACCGTGGTGGAAAAGGGCAAGGCGGCCTTTATCGGGCCGGAGCTGTATAAAAAGTCCCTGGGCGTCATCGGTCTGGGCGCCATCGGATCCCTGGTGGCCAACATCGCCCTGTCCCTGGGCATGGACGTGTACGGCTACGACCCCTATCTCTCCGTGGACGCCGCCCTGCGGCTGGACCGCCACATCCACGTGGTGAAGGACATCAACGAGCTGTATAAGCGGGCGGACTATATCACCATCCACATCCACTACACCAAGGAGACCGAGCACATGATCGACGCCAAGGCCATCGGCGCCATGAAGCGGGGCGTCCGGTTCATCAACCTGGCCCGGGGACAGATCGTGGATGACGACGCCATGCTGGCGGCCCTGGACACCGGCCGGGTGGCGGCCTATGTGACGGACTTCCCCACCAACCGCCTGGTGAACGCTCCCCACGTCATCGCCATGCCCCACCTGGGGGCCTCCACACCGGAGAGTGAGCAGAACTGCGCCGTCATGGCGGTGGACGAGCTGCGGGACTATCTGGAAAACGGCAATATCCGCAACAGCGTGAACATGCCTGCCGTCAGCCAGGAGCGCAGCGGCGCCTGCCGGCTGTGCCTGATCCACAGGAACGTGCCCGCCATGCTGGCGGCCATCACCACGCTGCTGTCCCGGGACGGCATCAACGTGGAGAACCTGAGCAACAAGTCCCGGGGGGATTACGCCTACACCATCGTGGACCTGAGCGCCCCGGCGGATCAGTCCGTCCTCGACGAGGTGACGGCGCTGGAAAACGTGATCCGGGTGCGGGTCATCCAGTGAGCGACCGAGGGCTGCCGCCTGTGCGGCAGCCCTTTCCCATTGACAGCGGGGCCGAAAACAGGTACAATGTTTTCTGCTGATCCGCCATGACCGCTCAGCAGGGCGGAAAGTCCGCCCCTGATGCGGCTGGCCATGCAAGCATCCGAAGCAACACCTATTGATTCCATACGCCCCTGTAGCTCAGTTGTATAGAGCGACCGCCTCCTAAGCGGTAGGCCACCAGTTAGAGTCTGGTCAGGGGTGCCAGAGATCCCGCTGCATGCCGGTTTCCCCGGCTTGCAGCGGTTTTTTCTCCCCTGCTCTTTCGGAGCCCGCCGCTCGCATATACATAAAAATACATATTCGAAGAATTTGTCGAACGGTTTTTCCGCCGCGCCTGCAATAAAACCGCCGGCTCGCGCGTTATCCTCACAGAACGGAGCATGCGGGCCGCACGCCCCAACAAACAGCTGGAGGTATTTATTATGAAAAATCTGTCTGTAAAAAAGCTGGCCGGCATCGCCGCCAGCGCTGTGGCGGTATTGGCGGTCATCGCGGTGGTGGCCATCTTTGCTCTGCGGGTGGACAGCAGCGAAGCCCAGCAGATCGCTCTGGACGCCGCCGGCGGCGGAGAGATCATCTCCCGGGAAACCAGCAGCGAAGGACTGTGGAACGAGTACAGCTACGAGATCGTCAACGGCGACACCTGGTATGACATCGAAGTCAGCGGCTTCGGCCACATCACGGAGCTGGAGAGCAGCACGAGCCAGTATCCGCGGAGCTGACGCCGCCCCGGACCTGCGGCGGTCTGTTGCGCCGCCCCTGCTTCTCTGCTATAATGGGGAAAGATCCTGCGGCCTCCAGGCCGCCTGATGCAAGGGAGGAGCCCATGACAGAACGGGAAAAGATGCTGCGGGGAATGCTGTACGACCCGGCTCACGATACGGCCCTGCAGGCGGAGATGGCCGCCTGCAAGGCATTGTGCCGGCAGTTCAATCAGCTGGCCTATCAAACGACGGATATCGAGGCGGCCCAGGCCCTGCTGCGCCGCCTGCTGGGCGCTGCCGGAGAAGGGCTGCGGATCGAGCCGCCCTTCTGGTGCGACTACGGCGTCAATATCACCGTGGGGCGGAATTTTTACATGAACCACGGCGGCGTCATTCTGGACGCCGGCGGCGTGACCTTTGGGGACAACGTGTTCATCGGGCCTCAGTGCGGCTTTCACACCTCCGGCCACCCCTTGGCGGCGGAGGAGCGGAACCAAGGACTGGAGTACGCCCGCCCCATCCGGGTGGGCAGCGACGTCTGGATCGGTGCCGGCGTCCAGGTGATGCCCGGCGTCACCATCGGAGACGGGTCCGTCATCGCCGGCGGCAGCGTGGTGACGCGGGATATTCCCGCCGGCGTACTGGCGGCCGGTGTCCCCTGCCGCCCGATCCGCCCCATCACGGAGGCGGACCGGATGCTCCCCTGATCCCCCTCCGGGACAGCGGCCGCTGTCCCGGAAATTTTCTGCCCAGGGTTGGAAAGCTTGCTGGAATGTGCTATCATATGGGCGCGGCCGGTAAATTTTTTTTGGCCGCGATGCAATAAAACGCGCCGCTGACGCGTTGTCTGTGTGAACAGGAGGAGGTCCCATGATATTCTGCATGTCCGTGGCGGAGCCGGACCCGGGCGCAGACGCCGCTCTGGAGGACTGTATCGTCCGCATCGCCGGAGGGGATCAGAACGCCCTGGCCGATCTGTACGGCCGCACCCGTCCCGCTGTTTACGGATTCGCCCTGTCCATCGTGAAAAACGCCCACGATGCGGAGGATATCCTCCACGACGCCTATCTGCAGGTGTGGAACGCCGCCGGCGGCTACCGGGCCCAGGGCAAGCCCATGGCCTGGCTGCTGACCATCACCCGGAACCTGGCCATCAGCCGCCTGCGGGAGCATGGGCGGACGGAGCCCCTGGTCCAGGAGGACTGGCAGGACCGCCTGGCCGACAGCCCTGCTGTCACCCATGAGGACCGGCTGATGCTGCAGGCCATGCTCTCCGCCCTGGGGGACGAGGAGCGGCAGATCGTGACCCTTCACGCCCTGACGGGTCTGCGGCACCGGGAGATCGCCGCCCTGCTGGGGCTGCCGCTGCCCACGGTCCTCTCCAAATACAGCCGGGCCCTGAAAAAGCTGCAACTCGCATGGAAGGAGGCAGACTGACTTGGACGAACGAGAACTGGAACAGCGCCTGCGGACCGCTGTGGAACACGCCGCACCCGATCCGCTGGACCGCATCCTGGCCTCCTGCGGCCCCCAAACAGGGACCGTCCTCCCCTTTGAGGCCCCGAAGAAGAAGCGCCGCTGGGCGCCCCTGGCGGTGGCTGCCGCCCTGGCCCTGGTTATCTGCGGCGGCGCGTTCGGAATTACCAGCTGGCGGGGAGCCAACGCCGTGGACTCCGTGGTGATGCTGGATGTGAACCCCAGCCTGTCCATGGAAGTCAGCGCCCAGGAGCGGGTGCTCTCCGTCACCCCCTTCAACCAGGATGCGGAGATCATCCTGGGCGACATGGACCTGACGGACACGGACCTGGACGTGGCAGTGAACGCCCTGATCGGCTCCATGCTGCAGAACGGCTATCTCAGTGATTTACAAAACGCCATTCTGGTGTCTGTGGAGAACCAGGACGCCGCCAAGTCCGCCCAGCTCCAGCAGCACCTGACGGACACCATCAACAGCGTCTTTCAGGGCGGTTCCCTGGAGGGGGCCGTCCTCAGCCAGACCGTGACGGAGAGTGCAGACCTGAACGCCCTGGCCCAGCAGTACGGCATCTCTGTGGGCAAGGCGGCCCTGATCCAGGAGATCATCGCCCAGGACAGCACCCTGTCCTTTGCCTCTCTGGCCCCTCTGTCGGTGAATGAGATCGCCCTCATCACCGAGTCCCGGCACCTGACCTCCCAGACCGTCACCCAGACCGGCACCGCCAGCACCAAGGCCTACATTACGGCGGAAGAGGCCAAAAACGCCGCGCTGTCCCACGCCGGCATCAGCGAGAGCGATGTGGCCCAGCTGGAGATCGAGTTCGACAGCGAGGACGGCCTGATGGTCTATGAGGTGGAGTTCTATGCCGGCGGCTCTGAGTATGACTACGACATCGACGCCCGCACCGGCGAGGTGGTAAAATCCTCCCGGGAGGGCGGCGGCTCCGCCGGAACGTCCGGCGGAACGGCCTCCGGCAGCTCCGGCTCCTACATCGGCGAGGCGGCCGCCACCGCCGCGGCGCTGCAGCATGCCGGCGTCCGGCAGGCGGACACCACCTATCTCCGCTGCTGGGTGGAGCACGACGACGGCCGGGCGGAGTGCTATGAGGTGGAGTTCCTGGCAGGCTCCACAGAATACCAGTACGAGATCGATCTGTACACCGGCGCCGTGCTGAAGAGCGAGCGGGAGACCTACGGCACAGCCTCCGGCAGCTCCGGCTCCTATATCGGCGAGGCGGCCGCCAGATCCGCTGCGCTGTCCCACGCCGGCGTCAGTGAGAGCGACGCCTCCCGCATCCAGGTGGAGCTGGACCGGGACGACGGCCGGACCCTGTACGAGGTGGAGTTCCACGTGGGCCGGACGGAATACAGCTATGAGATCGACGCGTCCTCCGGCGCAGTTCTCAAGGCAGAGCAGGAGATCGACGACTGACCGCATCCGCACAGCGCAGAGCGGCTGGCCATCTGGCCAGCCGCTCTTTCATGCTGTTTTCAAAGTGAAAAGCCGCCGGGCTCCGGCGGCTTTCCTTCGTTCTCGGTCAGGCCCCTTCCGGCTCTCCGGACGCAGAGGGCCCCTCCTGGGCAGGCGGCTGCTCCTCTTCCTGCATGACCTCCTCCAGCGCCTGCTGGAGATAGTCCCGCTCCGCCGTCTTTTTGCTGGGGACAAAGCTCTGGGCCGCGCTCTTCTTCCGGCCCTTGCTCTTCACATAGAGGAAGCCGGTGACAGAGAACACCACCGCGCCGATGAAGTTCACGAACAGGTCCTTCATGGTGTCGATGATCCCGATGTCCAGATAGCCGCCAAGGCCCAGACTCTCCCCGTTGATGACCACATCCTGGATGTCCGGTATGGTCACCACCTTGTTGGACAGGGTGGGGTCCAGGGACACGGTGTGGATGGCGTGGATGACGGTGTCCTTCTGCATGTCCGTGCCCAGGAAGTAGTCCATCCCGAATTCGAAGAACTCCCACAGCACGCCGATGGTCATGGAAAAACAGAAGGCCACCATGGCCAGAAACGCCGGGGACAGGTGAAAGGCCACCCGCTCGTCGTCATTCAGCAGCATCACCATGGAGAACCCCACCGCCGCGGCCAGAAAGCCGTTGATGGTGTGGAGCATGGTGTCCCACCCGGGGATCACCACGTAGAAGGCGTTGACCTCTCCCAGGATCTCCGCTGCGAAGATGAAGCAGAAGATGGTGATCTCCAGGGGCGGCGGCAGCTCGATCCGCAGCTTCACCTGGATCCAGCTGGGCAGATACAGCAGCAAAAACGCCAGGATGCAGAAGAACGCGCCCTCATAGTTGGCCAGCATCAGCTGGCGCACCAGCACCACGATCACCAGCAGCCGCAGGATATAGAAAACGATGAAGGAGCTCTTGTGCTCCCGCAGTTCCCGGGCCATGGCCTCCTGAAACGCCTTTTTATACTGCTTCTTCTCTTTCCTTGTCCGCTTCAATGGGTCTCCTCCTTTGGTCCGTCCAATGTCTCAAAAATGGGCAGTGCCCTCTCCTGCTCCGCCAGGACCACCTCTGTCCAGGAACGGAGTGTCCAGTAGGCCGTCCGCATGCCCCACCGGCGGCACAGGCGCACCGCAGGCTGCCCCCGGTCCTCGAACCGATAGGCCACGAAGTCCGGTCTTGTGAACACATTATAAAACAGATTCGTCAGCGCCAGCCGATTCCAGAGCCCCTGGCCCGACGGATGGCGGTGAAAATTCTGAGACAGCTGCCCCCGCAGCACATCCGGCCGACGGCGGCGCAGCCACAGCAGCGGCCGCGGGTCGAAGCTCTCCACGCAGTAGTCTATGGAGAAGCGGTCCAGGCATTCCACCGTCCTGCGGGCAAGGTCCCCGGCGCTGCGCCAGTCGGTCTTCAGCTCCACGATCAGGGGTGCCCGCCCGGCAAACAGCGGCGCCACCTCCTCCAGAAAGGGGATGCGCTCCTCCGTGCCCTCCAGCCGCAGCGCAGACAGGGCCGCAGCCGTCAGCTCCGCTGCCCTGCCGGAGACGCCGCACACCCGGTCCAGCGTGGCATCGTGGATCACCGCCAGGCGGCCGTCCTTTGTCAGGCGCACGTCCAGCTCCGCGCCGTATCCCGCCTCCGCCGCCCGGCGGAAGGCCGCCAGGGAATTCTCCGGCACGCCGCAGCCGTGAAGCCCCCGGTGGGCATACCGGAAGCCGTCCAGCCTCTCCCAGCCGGGGCCGTTCCGCCGGCCGTGGAGCAGGAGCCAGAGCAGCAGATATCCAAGCCCGGCCAGGGCAGCTGCGGCAGCCGCGGCAGTCGCCAGGATCAGCAGCATTTCGAACATGGACACCTCCGCCTGAGGGGCAGCTGCGGCGGGCTTTTCAAAAAGGTCCACCTTTCCACCGTTTTCCCCGAATAGGATTAGGATACCACAAAGCCGGCCCGCTGACAAGCGGGCCGGCAAAATCAGATCCGTGAGGTCACGCCTTCTTTTTCTCCAGCAGGCAGAGCACACAGGCCGCCAGCACGGCGCCCAGCAGCGCGATGTCCATCACATCTCCCCCTTTCTCTTGCTGAGCCGGATGCACTCCAGGGCGCAGACCGTCTGCATCACGCCCCACACCACCAGCACTGCCGCGATGGGCAGCATGCCGAAGTCAAACACGAAATTCAGGATCAGCAGGGCCACCCACAGAAAGGTGCAGACTTTGGTCCCCACCATATAGGCCCGGTAGCAGGCCTGGCCGATCTGGGCGCGCTCCGCCTCGTCACAGCTGTCCATCCAGGTCTTCTGGAACTTCATGTCGTAGACGCTGCCCCGCTTCTCCGGGTTGAGCCGCCGCTCCAGGTCCACGACCTTCTGCTGGAGCACGATCAGCACCACCACGGATGCCAGGAAGAGGACCAGATCCGGCAGGAACCGGCCGTAGACGATGGAGGCGGCGAAGAAGAAAAAGTCCAGCACGATCATCAGTCCCGTCAGCAGCAGAGCCCAGCCCAGCTGCTGCTCCACAGCGTCCATGGTGTCCTCGTCCTCTCCGTCCCAGGCGTCACAGCGCCGTTTGGCGGCGGCGTACAGGTACCAGCCCGCCCCCAGCAGGATCACCGCGCTGATCACGATCCCCCAGGGGGCAGCGGCCTCCAGCGCCCGGTCCAGCGCCTGCCGCACAGTCTCCGCCACGCCTGCGGCCCCGGCCACGCCGGTGAAAAAGCCCAGCACCCCGCCCAGCAGGCCGCACAGCAGGATCGTCAGCAGGTATTTGGGCAGCGCCCTGCGGTTGTCCCGCTTCACATTATCGCTCATGGTCTCCATCCTCCTGATAGGTAAAAATGTCCTCTACGGTCACACCGCAGATCCTGGCCAGCTTCAGCGCCAGCGTCACCGAGGGGGAGTAGTCCCCCCGCTCGATCTGGCTGATGGTCTGGCGGGAGACGCCCGCCAGGGCGCCCATCTCCTGCTGGTTCACGCCCAGCCGGGCCCGGTGCTCCTTCAGCCGGTTGTACAGCGGCATCCGCTCATCCCCTTTCCTGACAATCTTTCCAGTCAAATTGACAACTATTCTTGTCATACATAGCATAGCATTGACAAGGATAGTTGTCAATATGTTTTTCGGATCTTTTGAAAAAAAGACCGGCTGTCCGATCGGACAGCCGGTCTCACAGCCGGTCTCAAAAGCAGCTACCGCCGTCTGGGCGGCGCCGGGGGCGGGTCCCGCCACTTCTCCGGGGGGACTCCCTTCTTCGCCAGCCGCTCCTTCACATAGCTGCGGAACAGGGCGTAAAGCACCGAGCACAGGGGGATGAAAAACAGCATGCCTGTGATCCCCATCAGGCTGCCGCCCAGGGTGACGGCAGCCAGCACCCAGATGGAGGGCAGCCCCACAGAGGAGCCCACCACATGGGGATAGATGAGGTTTCCCTCGATCTGCTGCAGCACCAGGAACAGCACGATGAACCACAGCGCCTTCCAGGGGTCGTCGATGGCGATGAGCAGCGCCCCCACGGCGCAGCCGATGAAGGCGCCCACGATGGGGATCAGCGCCGTCAGGGCGATGAGGACGCCCACCAGCAGCGCATAGGGCATTCGGAAGATGGTCATGGCCACGGCAAACAGCGTTCCCAGGATACAGGCCTCCAGGCACTGGCCGGAGAGGAAGCTGGAAAAGGTCCGGCTGGCCAGCCGCAGGATCTCCAGGGTCCGGTCTGCCTGCCGCAGGGGCAGCAGGCCGTAGATCACCTGGCGGCCGTGGCGGCTGAGCTTCTCCTTCTGCAGCAGGATGTAAAAGGAGAAGATCAGTCCGATGACAAAGGTACTGACGCCGCTGACCACCCCGCCGATGAAGCCGCCTCCGGAGGAGACGATGCCGGAGCCCAGCGCCTGGGCATACTCCAGGACCCTGCGGGAGAGGCTCTCCCAGTCGATGTTCACGCCCGCCAGCCACTCCTGGATCATGGGCAGATACGCCGCCAGGGATTCCGCAAGGCCGTTGAGCTGCTTCTGCAGACGGTCAAAGGCGGCGGGGATCTCCCGGATGATGGACATCACCGCGTCCGCGATGCCGGGCCCGATGACCAGGGAGGCCAGGGCCAGCACCCCCAGCACCGCCAGCAGCGTCAGCACCAGGGCCAGGGGGCGGCGGAGCTTCGCGCCTCTGCGGCTGTTTTGCAGCAGATGCCGCTCAATAGCCCGCATGGGCACATTCAGCACAAAGGCCAGAGCCCCGCCCAGCAGGAAGGGCGCCAGGATGCCCAGCAGACCACGCACCGCGCCCCAGACCACGTCCAGGTTCTGCAATGCGCAGTAGAACGCCACGCCGCCGCAGACCACCAGCAGCAGGCCCTTGATGTTTTGTTTGTTCCATTCCATGAATGGTAAACTCTCTTTCCGGCCCGCAGGCCTGTCTCAGCGGGTCTCCCGCTCTTTCCGGTACCGGGCGGCGGCCTCCAGATATTCCTCCATGGAGATCCGGTTGCTTTCGATCTCCTCCGCCGTCAGGGGGCGGACCACCTTGGCGGGGCTGCCCAGGATCATGGACCCGTCAGGTGCGTCCATCTTGCCGGTGACCAGGGCCCCGGCCCCCACGATGCAGTCGCTGCCGATCCTGGCCCCGTTGAGGACGGTGGCCCCCATGCCGATGAGGGTGTTGTCCCCCACCGTGCAGCCGTGGACGATGGCCCC
>LHCFR02800__coassemble_1640_pt1 | contig 10850 bp, 14 predicted proteins | sample LHCFR02800__metabat2_low_PE_042 | metagenome-assembled genome bin LHCFR02800
CTTTCATCAACAACCGGCCAGCGGCAGCGAAAAGAGAAGCTGGATGTATCCCAGACCTCCCCGGGCTGGAGGTTTCCCCAAGAGCCGGGCGTTTCCGTCCCTGACTGCCGCGAGGGACAGCCAACCATCCCCCGCCGGCGGCAGGAGGTCCGCGCTGGCGCGGACCGACCCGCCGAACATTTTTTCTTTTCCACCGGGCGCGGCGCATTTTCTTTTTGATGTCTCAAAAAGAAAATGGGGGGCGCATCTGCCCAGCCATCAGCATGGCCGCCATTCCCGCGTCCAATGGGACGCACCCCACCCCCGCGGGAGCAGGACCCTCCCACTTTTAGGAAGCTACGAAAGGAATGCATTCTATGCGTGCAGTTGTGACACGGGTATCCAGCGCCTCCGTTACCATTGCCGGGAATATCAACGGCCAAATCGGCCGGGGCTTCCTGGTGCTGCTGGGCGTGGGGCCCAATGACACGGAGGAGACCGCCGACCGCCTGGCGGAGAAGATCTGCAACCTGCGGGTCTTTGAGGATGAAAACGGCAAGATGAATCGGAGCCTGGAACAGGTGGGCGGCGCCCTGCTGGTGGTGTCCCAGTTCACCCTGTACGCCGATACCTCCTCCCGCCGGCCCGGCTTCACCGGCGCCGCCAAGCCGGACGCGGCCATCCCTCTGTATGAGCGGTTCATGGCCCATTGCCGGGAGCGGGGCTTTGACGTCCAGCACGGGGAGTTCGGTGCCGACATGCAGGTGGACTCCCGGAACGACGGGCCGGTCACCATCCTCTTTGACACAGAGAGGCCCCTTTGAGGAACGGGAGGGATCCGCTATGACGCCCCAGGAACTGGTCCGGACCTTTTATGAGACTGTGGTCTCCCAGCACCGTTTGGAGGATCTGCCCCGCTTCATCGGGCCGGACTGTGTGCTCCGGCAGGGGGAGCGGACCGTTCCCCTGGGCCCTGCCGGAATGGCCCGGCACCTGACGGACCTGCGGGAGACGTACCCGGACTACACGGTCCGCATCCTCCGGCAGCACTGCGATGGTCCCTATGTCATCTCCGAATGCGTCATGGAGGGCACCCACCTGGGCCCCTGGCCCGGGACCGTTCCCACGGGAACGCACCTGACCTTCACCGGCGTGAACGTGGACCGGGTGGAGCACGGAAAAATCGTGGAGCACGGCGGGGCGGTGAACACCTTTGAGACGCTGTGGGAGGCGGGCATCATCCGCCCCACGGAGTAAATGCGGGGCATATCCCCTCGCAATTCTGATATTTTTATTTGGCAAGGGAGGTTTCCCATGAACATCAAATCCCTGATGGTTGGCCCCATCGGCACCAACTGCTATCTCCTCTGTGACGAGGATGCCAGGGCCTGCGCCGTCGTGGATCCCGGCGGGGACGCCGGCCGGGTGGCCGCCGCCGTGGCGGAGACGGGCTGCGCCCCCTGCGCCATCCTGCTGACCCACGGCCACTACGATCACACCGGCGGTGTGGCGGGCCTGCAGTCCAAATGGCCGGAAGTCCCGGTGTACCTCAACCGCCGGGACGTGTATGAGGATGCCTACACCCAGCAGCTGTTCCCGCCCCTCTCCGGAGACGTGCGGGACTACGATGAGGGGGACACGGTGGCCGTGGGCGGCCTGACGGTGTCCGTCCTGGCCACGCCGGGCCACAGCGAGGGCTCCGTCACCCTCCGGTGCGGAGACGCCCTGTTCTGCGGGGACACCCTCTTTGCCGGCTCCTGCGGCCGGACGGACTTCCCCGGCGGGTCCATGGAGAAGATGATGGCCTCCCTGCGGCGGCTGGGGCAGCTGGAGGGAGATCTCCAGGTCCTGCCCGGCCATATGGAGGCCTCCACCCTGGACCGGGAGCGGCGGACGAATCCCTATTTGATCCAGGCCATGCGGTAAGGGGGAAGCTCTCATGAAACTGGAATTCCACGGCCACGACGAGCGGTACGTGGTGGAGCAGAGCCTGATGAACCTGTTCCCCGGGGAAAAGCCCGTCTATGAGCCGGTCCTGCCCGGCGACGCGGACTGGGCCGTCATCTCCCTGGAGGAACCGGAGGACCTCTGCCGGGTGACCGTGTCCCTCTGCCGGGACGGCAGGACCGCAGAGCGGCGCTATGAGGAGCCCCTCTCCGGCGATGACTTCCGGCGGGAGGGCCAGCGCCGCCACGCCGTCGGCGCCTGCTTCTTCCTGGCGGCCCGGGACCTGACCGGCGTGACGCCCCCCTGGGGGATGCTCACCGGCGTCCGGCCAGACAAGCCGGTGACCTGGGCGCTGGAGGATGGGAAGACCCCGGAAGAGGCAAAGGCCTATTTGGAAGCGCACTATTTCGTCACCCCCTCCCGGGCCGCCCTGGCTCTGGAGACCGGCGCCACCGCGGCAAAGGCCGCGAAGCGGCTGGAGAAACGGGACATCGACGTGTACGTGGGCGTCCCCTTCTGTCCCACCCGGTGCGCCTACTGCTCCTTTGTCAGCCAGTCGGTGGAGCGGAGCTTCGCCCTGGTGCCCCCCTATGTGGACGCCCTGTGCGCGGAGATCACTGCCGGCGGGGAGATGGTCCGCCGGGCGGGAGCCCGGGTGCGGACCTTCTACATGGGCGGCGGCACCCCCACCACGCTGACGGCGGAGCAGATGGACCGGGTCCTCACCGCCTTTGAGACCGCCTTTGACTGCTCCGCCTGCACGGAGATCACGGTGGAGGCCGGCCGGCCGGACACCATCACGGCGGAGAAGCTGTCGGTGCTGAAGCGCCACGGCGTCACCCGGGTCTCCGTGAATCCCCAGACCTTCGAGGAAAACGTCCTGCGGGCCATCGGCCGGTGCCACACGGCGGCGGACATCGGCGCCGCCATGGACTTGGTGGCCCGGTGCGGCTTCCCCCACGTGAACATGGATCTGATCGCCGGACTGCCGGAGGACACGGCGGAGGGCTTCCGCCGCTCCCTGGACCGGTGCCTGGCCTACGGGGCGGACGACATCACCGTCCACACCCTGGCGCTGAAAAAGGGCAGCCGCATTTTGACCGAGGGGCTGCGGGTCCCGGCGGCGGAGACGGTGGCGGAGATGCTGGACTACGCCGACCCCGCCCTGCGCCGCGCCGGATACCGGCCCTACTACCTCTACCGGCAGAAGTACATGTCCGGCAGCTTTGAGAACATCGGCTGGTGCCGCCCCGGCGGTGAGTGCTGGTACAACGTGGACATCATGTCGGAGCTGTGCTCCATCCTGTCCTTCGGCGCCGCCGGGTCCACCAAGATGGTGGTGCCGGGCACCAACCAGATCCAGCGGGCCTTCAATGTGAAGTATCCCACCGAGTACATCCAGCGGCCGGAGAAGTGGCAGGCCAACCAGGCCGCCTTCGCCGCGTTTTATGAAGCACTGTGAAAGGAGCATCGCCATGGCCTATTCCCTGAAAGAGATCAATGAGGCTGTCCGCCGGGACCCCAAGGGCTTTGCCGAGGAGTGCGACGCCGCCTTCGCCAAGAAGGTGGAGACGGCGGCCCGGAAGATCGCCGACCACCGGAAGGAGTCCCACATCATCCTGCTGTCCGGCCCCTCCGGCTCCGGCAAGACCACCACGGCATTGAAGATCGAGGAGCAGCTGGAGAAGATGGGCATCCAGACCCACACCATCTCCATGGACAACTACTTCAACACCATCGACCCGGAGACGGCTCCCCGGAACCGGGAGGGGAACATCGACTACGAGTCCCCCTTCTGCCTGGACATCGAGCTGCTGAACCGGCACTTCTCCATGCTGGACCGGGGAGAGACCATCCATGTGCCCAAGTACGAGTTCGCCCGGCAGATGCGCTCCGACATCCTGTCCCAGCCCCTGAAGCTGGGGCCTGACGAGCTGGCCATCTTCGAGGGCATCCATGCCCTCAACGACATCATCGTGGGCAAGAACCCCCGGGCCTTCAAGCTGTATATCGCCGCCCGGTCCAACGTGCTGGACGAGGACGGCTCTGTGGTATTCCAGCACCCCTGGCTGCGGCTGAGCCGCCGGATCGTCCGGGACTACAAGTTCCGGGGCAGCGACGCCAACTTCACCCTGAAGATGTGGCCCAACGTCCGCCGGGGGGAGAAGCTGTACATCTCCCCCTACAAGGAGAATGCCGACATCATGTTCGACTCGTCCCTGCCGGATGAGATGGCGGTGCTGAAGCCCTTTGTGGTCCCCCTGCTGGAGGCGCTGCCCAAGGGCAAGTACGCCATCGCCGACGACATCCTCCGGGGGTATGAGAAGATCGCGTCCATGGACGAGGCGTACATCGCCCCCAATTCCCTGGTGCGGGAGTTCATCGGCGGCAGCATCTATGCCAGCTGAGCAAAACATGCGTTGGAGGTCATACAGCCATGAATGAGCGGTTGCAGGAACTGCTGGACGCGGTCCAGCGCACAGCCTCCCAGGTGGGCGGCAGCGCCGCGGACGCCGCCTACGGCGTGGGCAGGCGGGCGGGAGAGCTGCTGTCCGTCGCCAAGCTGAACATCCGGATCATGGACCTGAAGGGCGCCGTGAACACGGCGCTGCGGGAGGTGGGGGAGATGATCTACGCCACCCACACCGGCACCCTGACGGAGTCGGAGGTGCTGCTGGCAAAGCTCCAGGAGATCGATGCCCTCCGGGCGAAGATCGACCAGCTGGAGCGGGAGATCGCCCGGCTGCAGGGCGGCGGGATCTGCCCCCACTGCGGAGCCGCCGCGCAGAGCGGAGACGCATTCTGCCGGGAGTGCGGCGGAAAACTGTAAGGAGGAGACGGCCATGGAATACACATTCTCACAGTATCAGGAGAGCGCGGAGGCGCTGAAGGACCGCCTGGGGGCGTTCCGGCCCCGGTGCCTGCTGATCCTGGGCTCCGGCCTGGGATCTCTGGGCAATGAGGTGGAGGCGCCCGTTGCAGTCTCCTATGCGGACGTGCCCCACATGAAGCGCTCCACCGCCCCGGACCACGCGGGCCGCTTCGTGTTCGGCCGTCTGGCGGGGCAGGACGTGGCGGTGATGCAGGGCCGCCTCCACACGTACGAGGGCTGGTCCTTCGAGGATGTCAGCTACCCGGTCCGGGTGCTGCGGCTGCTGGGAGCGGAGACCCTGGTGGTCACCAACGCCGCCGGGGCGGTGAACACCGCCTTCTCCGCCGGGGATATCATGCTGATCACCGACCACATCAAGCTCTTCGGCGTCAGCCCCCTGTGCGGGCCCAATCTGGAGGAATTCGGCCCCCGGTTCCCGGACATGAGCCACGTCTATACGCCCCGGCTTCAGGACGCCGCCCGGCAGGCGGCGGCGGAGCTGGACATCTCCCTGCGGGAGGGGGTCTACATGTACTTCCCCGGTCCCCAGTACGAGACGCCGGCAGAGGTCCGTGCCGCCCGGCTGCTGGGGGCGGACGCCGTGGGCATGTCCACGGTGCCGGAGGCCATCGTGGCCGCCCACTGCGGTATGGAGGTGCTGGGCTTCACCCTGTGCACCAACATGGCCGCAGGGGTGCTGGACCAGCCCCTCTCCTCTGACGAGGTGATCGCCGCCGGTCAGGCGGCGGGGCCCCGGTTCTCCGCCCTGGTGAAGGCGTGCCTGACCCGGTTATAAACGCCGGGGCCGCGCCATAGGCTGGAAACAGCCATTCTCTTCAAGTTCTGAGGTAATTGTTTCATGTCAAAACAAAAAAAGCAGTCCTTCCTGGGCGGTGCCGCCATTCTGGCCGCAGCTGTCGTCGTGGTGAAGATCATCGGCGCTGCCTACAAGCTGCCCCTGAACAATATTTTAGGGGAAGTGGGCATGTCCTATTGGGACACCGCCTATAAGATCTACAACTTTCTGCTGACCTTTTCCACTGCCGGCCTGCCGCTGGCCATCTCCAAGCTGACCAGTGAGGCCCATACCCAGGGCCGGGAGAACGAGAAGCGGAAGATCTTCCGCACGGCCATCTGGCTGTTCTTCGCGCTGGGGCTGGTGGGATCGCTGCTGATGTTTTTTCAGGCGGATCTCTTTGCCGCCTTCCTGCGGAATGAGGATGCCACCCGCCCGATCCAGGCCCTGGCTCCGGCGGTGTTCTGCGTGTGTCTGCTGGCCTGCATGCGGGGCTACACCCAGGGCCAGGGCAACATGACGCCCACAGCCATCTCCCAGGTGCTGGAGGCCCTTTGCAAGGTGGGGATCGGCCTGCCGCTGGCTTGGTATCTCCTGCATATGGGGGCCCAGATGGATGTGGGTGCTGCCGGCGCCATCCTGGGCGTCACCATCGGCACGGTGGTATCCATGCTGTTTTTAACCGGCTATCTGGCTACCCACCGGGACCGTGGCCGTGCGCTGGACGTCCCCTCCAGCAGTGGGAGGCTGGTGCGGCGGATTCTGTCCATCGGTGTGCCCATTACTCTGGGAAATTCCGCCATGAGCATCATCTCTTTGGTGGATACGAAAATCGTTCTGGGCCGCCTGCAGGATGGTCTGGGCCTGTCGCTGACAGAGGCCAACGCCCTGAACGGCCAGTATGCCACCGGCATGGTCATGCCCAACATGGTGGCGTCCTTTGTCTATCCGGTCACCATGAGCCTGCTGCCCTTTGCGGCGGCGGCGCTGGCCAGGAATGATCCCCGGGAGGCGGACCGCACCATTTCCACCGCCTTCCGCCTGCTGGCCCTGCTGGCTCTGCCGGCAGGCATCGGCCTCAGCGTGCTGGCCACGCCCATTGAGATTTTGGTGCTGCCCGCCCAGCCGGATACTGCCCTGGCGGCCGGCCCCCATCTGCAGATCCTGGGCATTGCCACGATTTTCATCTGCCTGATGGTCCTGACCAATGCCATTCTGCAAACCTACGGCAAAGAAAAGATCCCCATTTTCACCGTCATCGTGGGCGGCATCGTGAAGATCATTCTGAACTATATCCTGGTGGGAACACCCAGCATCAATATCCACGGCGCCCCCATCTCCACCCTGTGCTGCTATCTGGTGATCGTGGTGCTGAACCTGTTCTTCGTGTGGAAATATTCCCCCCAAAAGCCCAGGTACTTCCAGCTCTTTGCAAAGCCGGTTGTCGCCTCTGTCCTGATGGGCGCTGCCGCCTGGGCTGTCTATGGCTTTTTGGACCGGGCGTTTGCCGGAAGTTTTTCCGACTATCTGGCCAACGCCGCCGCCACTCTGGGCGGCATCCTGGCCGGCGTGGCAGTCTACGCCGTGCTGGTCATCGTCCTGCGGATCCTGCGGGCGGAGGATGTCCGCTCCATCCCCCACGGGGAAAAGCTTATTAAACTTCTGCACTTGAAATGAGCAGCCGCCGTCCGGCCGCACCGGCCGGACGGCGCAAATTCCCTGAAAAATCAACGGCTTCCGTGAATTTTTCTTGCAAAGGCAGGCATCTTATGGTAGAGTTTCAACATAAGGATTTTTACACCTATGAGGATTTCCTGGAGATCATGCGGCTGCTGCGCTCGCCCGGGGGGTGTCCCTGGGACCGGGAGCAGACCCACAGCTCCATCCGCCGGAATTTTCTGGAGGAGACGTATGAGGTCCTGGACGCCATCGACCGCGACGATCCCGACGGCATGTGCGAGGAGCTGGGCGACGTGCTGATGCAGGTGGCCTTCCACGCACAGATCGAAACGGAGCGGGGCCGCTTCACCATGGCCGACGTGATCAACGGCGTGGCCCAGAAGCTGGTGTACCGCCACCCCCACGTGTTCGGGGACGTGCAGGCAGATACCTCCCAGCAGGTCCTTGCCAACTGGGAGGTCCTGAAGCGCCGGGAAAAAGGGCAGCGGTCCACGGCAGACGCCGTCGAGGCCGTTCCCCACACCCTGCCGGCCCTGTGGCGGGCGGAGAAGGTCCAGTCCAAGACCGCCAAGGCCGGCTTCGACTGGGAGAGCGCGCTGCAGGCGCTGGACAAGCTGGAGGAGGAGGTCCGGGAGCTCCGGGCCGCCCTGGAGGCCGGACAGGCCGCCGATGTTCCCCACGGTATCCGGGAAGAGGTGGGAGACGCCCTGTTCATGGCCGCCAAGATCGCCCAGATGTCCGGTGTGGATCCGGAGGATGCCCTCCACCGGGCCTGCGACAAGTTCGACCGCCGCTTCCGCGCAGTGGAGGAGACTGCGGACAAGCCTCTGGCGGACTGCTCCCAGGCGGAGCTGCTGGCGCTGTGGAACGACGCGAAGTCTCACGATCCGTCTTAATCGCGGGCATTCGGATCCGCGTTAGGAATATGAAAGCAAATTCATCATCATGTATAGGAGGACAACACCCATGAACAAAGCCGAACTGATCAATTCCGTCGCCGCTGCTGCCGACGTCTCCAAGAAGGAGGCCGAGGCTGTTGTGTCCGCCACCTTTGACGCCATCACCGCCGCCCTGAAGGACGGCGACAAGGTGCAGCTGGTGGGCTTTGGCTCCTTCGAGGTCAAGAAGCGCGCCGCCCGCGTGGGCCGCAACCCCAAGACCAAGGAGTCTATCGAGATCCCTGCCTCCGTGGTGCCCGTGTTCAAGGCCGGCAAGGCCCTGAAGGACGCCGTGGCGAAGTGATCAAAGCTGTTGCGGAGACTGCCGGCACTTGGTGCCGGCAGTCCTGTTTCCCAGGAGAAAGGAGGCAGCCATGCGTCTGGACAAGTATCTCAAGGTCTCCCGCCTGATCAAGCGGCGGACTGTGGCCAATGAGGCCTGCGACAACGGTCTGGTCACCGTCAACGGCAGGCCGGCCCGGGCCTCCTACGATGTGAAGGCGGGGGACCAGATCTCCCTGCGCTTCGGCCAGCGCACCGTGACGGTGGAGGTGCTGGACGTGCAGGAGACCGTGCGCCAGGCGGACGCCGGCGCGCTGTACCGGGAGATCGGCCGGTAAGCGTTCCGCCGGAGCGGCATATTCCCCGCCCCAGGCCCATATAGTTGGGACAGGGGGAGGGACGCGGAATGAACGACTTCAGCAATTCCATGCCCCAGATGGGCCACCGTCTGGAGCTGATCGGACGGGAACAGCTCACCGTCTCCGGTGTGGAGGATGTGGAGCGGTTCGATGAGACCGGTATCGTCATGTCCACCGGCGTTGGGACGCTGGTGATCACGGGAGAGGACCTGCACATCGGCAAGCTTTCCCTGGACGGGGGCGAGCTCCACGTGGACGGCCGGATCGACGCCATCTCCTATGAGGAGGGCGGCCAGGAACAGGGGGGATTCTTCCGCCGGCTGTTCGGGTGAGCCGCCATGGGCGCCGATGTTTCTCTGCGGCTGCTGGTCTGCCTGCAGGCCGGTCTGCTGGGGATGACGCTGGGCCTGCTGTACGATGTGCTGCGGGCCTTCCGCCTGCGGCTGCGCCGGCTGACAGGGGTGCTGGACATCCTGTACTGCATCCTGGCCGGGACGGCGGTGTTCCTCTTCACGCTCTATCGGGCCAGGGGGCAGATGAGCCTGTTGCTGCTGCTGGGGCTGGCAGGCGGTGCCGCGGTATTTTTCCGATTTCTCTCCCGGCCGCTGCAGCCGGTGTGGACATTCTGGGTGGATACGCTGGCCTTTTTGTTGCATCTGATCGCGATTCCCCTGCGGGGAATGGAAAGACTGTGCAAAAAAATTGCCGGACACGGAAAAAATCTCTTTTATTTTATCCGGAAATGCTATACAATAAAAACCACCAGAGGAAATCGGCGGCTTCAAAAGGGGGGCAGGCGGCGTGGCAAAGGAAAAAAAGCAGCCAAAGCGAAGATCCGGCGGCAGCATCATCACCAAGGTCCTGATCCTGGCGATCCTGGTGGCCATCGGCGTGCAGCTGCGAAGCCTCCACGTTCAGGTGCAGGACGCCGAGGCTGAGCGGGACGCCCTGGCAGCCCAGGTGGAGACCCAGCGGCAGGAGAACGACGCCCTGGCGGCGGATATCGCCGAGGGCGCCACAGATGAAAAGATGAAGGAGATCGCCCAGGAGGAGCTGGGGCTGATCTCCCCCAATCAGCGTGTGTTTTCCATCACCAATTGACCGGGATCGGGCGGCGAGGGGGGCGATCCGCCTCCCCCGCTTGTGCCGGATGCCGGTTTTTTTGAGCACAGACCGGGCCCCGCACGGCCGGACCGGGAAAAACTTATCCGGAAGGAGAAACAGTACACCATATGGAGCTTCAGGTAGGGAGCATTTTGGAAGGCAAGGTGACCTCCATCACCAAATTCGGCGCTTTCGTGGCCCTGGACAATGGGAAGTCCGGGCTGGTCCACATCTCCGAGATCGCCAACACATTCGTCAATGACGTGCATGACTTCCTGCAGGAGGGGCAGACCGTCAAGGTCCTGGTCCTCTCCGCGGAGAACGGGAAGATCAACCTGTCCATCAAGCGGACGCTGCCCAAGCCGGAGCGTCCGGCCAGGGGGCCCCGCCCCGGCGGCGGGCATCCGGCGGGCGCGCCCCATGCGGCTGCGCCGCAGCCCCGGGGACCGCGGCCCCAGCAGCCGCTGCCGCCCTCCGGCGACCAGTCCTTTGAGGACAAGCTGAAGCAGTTCCTCTCCTCTTCCGAGGGGAAGATGGCCGACCTGAACCGCAGCCTGGACAGCAGGCGCGGCGGACGGCGGCGCAGATGAGCACCTTCAGGCGCGCGGCACGGCCGCGCGCCTTTTTCCGCGCCTGCGGATAAAAAAGGGCCGCCCAGCGGCAGTGCGCTGCGGCCCAAGCGGGTGGGATATTGGAAAGCTTCCGAGATTATGATACACCCGCCCTGCCATCCTTGTAAATAGGAGGTTTTGCCGGATCCCGTCTGTTCCTGGCAGATCCCGTCACCTCTGAACATTTTGTAAATCCGGTCAATTCTCCCCTTTTCAAGCGCAAAGATTTGTGCTATATTGATAAAAAGGGGAGAGGTCCCCGGCCTCTCCCATACGAAAGGA
>LHCFR02800__coassemble_1688_pt1 | contig 10607 bp, 10 predicted proteins | sample LHCFR02800__metabat2_low_PE_042 | metagenome-assembled genome bin LHCFR02800
GATGCCCTCGATGTAGTCCATGACGAAATACGACGTGTCGTTCTCGTCGAAATAGTCCGTCACGCCGGCGATGTTGGGCTGGCCCATGAACTTGGCCAGGGTGCGGGCCTCCTCCTGGAAGCGCTCCGCACCGTAGGTGAAGTCCTCCGTCCGGCTCTCTACTGCCACGGAGACGGTGGTGCCCACGCGGGTGGCGATCTCGTTGGGCATGAACTCCTTCACCGCCACCCGGGCCTCCAGCTTGGTATCCCAGGCCAGGTACGTGATGCCGAATCCGCCCTGGCCCAGCACCCGACCGATGATGTAGCGGCCGTTCAGCACGGTCCCGGCCCGCAGGGCCACCGGGAATTTCTTTTCATTTTCAGCCAGGTCAAAGCCGCAGTACGGGCAGGGGCCCTCCGGGGCCTCCCGCTCCTGGAAGCAGTTGTAGCAGAGATTTTTCCACTCAGCCATATCGTCCCTCCACATGAAACATCTGGTCGATAAGACCATCTTAGTGCCTTTCCGGGAGGAACTCAAGTATGCTGTCTGCATAGTATCCGGGCGGAGGCAAATGCCGTCTCCGAATCGAAAATTATATCTTGACATTGTGTCAAAACAGTGATATATTGCAAATGCTGACACAGTGTCAAAACAAGAGCGGCCAGGGGCCGCAATGATTTTCCTCTATATTTGACATGGTGTCAAAATCAAAGGCAGATACACCAAATCACTTTGAAAGGTCGGTAAACACTGTGAAGAAAAACATCGGTCCTGCGCTGGCGCTATATCCCACGCCCGCTGTCGTGATTGGCGCAATGAACGGCGAAAAGCCCACCTGGACGCTGGCGGCTCATGTGGGCATCATCGGGCACGACAGGGTCCTGGTCAGCCTGGCCGGCGCCCACTTCATCAACGAGTTCATCAAATCCGGCAAGAAGCTGTCCGTCAACATCGTGGACGAGGGCATGCTCCCGGAGGCCGACTATGTGGGCTCCGTCAGCGGTGCGAAGGCGGACAAGTCGGCGGTATTTGAGTATGAGCCGGGTGAGGCCGGCGCGCCGATCATCCAGAAGGCTCCGCTGACGATGGAGTGTTCCGTGGTTGATGTCTACAGCACCCAGGGCTTTGAGAGCTTTATCTGCACCATCGACAACACCTATGTGGAGGAGGAACATTTGAACGAGGCCGGAAAGATCGATTACCACACCCTGAAGCCGGTACTGTTTGAGCTCCCCACCTATGAGTACCTGAAGACCGGAGAGGTCATCGGCAAGTGCCTGTCCTTCAAAAAAGATCCGCAGGCGTAAAGAAAGGAGAAGATTCAAGTGTTAGGCAATTTTTCTTACTGCAATCCGACCAAGCTGTATTTCGGCGATGATTCGCTGCGCTTCCTTTCCGAAGAGCTGCACAAGTACGGGTCGAATGTCGTGCTGATCTACGGCGGCGGCTCCATCAAGAAAAACGGCATCTATGAGGAAGTGACCAGGATCCTGCAGGAGAGCGGCAAGAATGTGGCCGAGATCGCCGGCGTCATGCCCAACCCCACCCTCGCCAAGCTGTATGAGGGCATCGAGATCACCCGCAGTCACCATGCGGATCTGCTTCTGGCGGTGGGCGGCGGTTCTGTCTGCGACTATGCCAAGGCGGTATCCGTCTCGGTCAACTGTGAGGAAGACCCCTGGGAGAAATATTATCTGCGTTTTGAGGAACCCGCCTGTGAGACGCTGCCGGTGGGCTGCGTGCTGACCATGGTGGGGACCGGCTCTGAGATGAACGCCGGCGCCGTCATCACCAACCAGGAGACGAAGCAGAAGATCGGACATGTCTTTGCAGACGAGAGGATCATGCCCAAATTCGCCATCCTGAACCCCAGATACACCCTGACGCTGCCGCGCTATCAGATGGTTTCCGGCATCTAAGACATCTTCAACCACATCTGTGAGCAGTATTTCTCCGGCGAAGACGACAATGTGAGCGACTATATCAGCGAGGGACTGATGCGGGCGGTCCTCCACGCCAGCCGGATCGCCAACAGAGATCCGCAGGACTACGAGGCCCGCAGCAACCTGATGTGGACGGCCACCTGGGCGCTGAATACGCTGGTGTCCCGCGGCAAGAGCACCGACTGGATGGTGCATATGATCGGTCAGTCAGTGGGGGCGTATACCAACGCCACCCACGGCATGACGCTGGCAGCGGTGTCCCTGCCGTATTACCGGCATATTCTCCCCTACGGCCTGCAGAAGTTCAAGCGGTTCGCCGTCAATGTGTGGGATGTGGATCCCTCTGGTAAGACGGATGAGCAGGTGGCGGAGGAAGGGCTGAACGCCATGGAAGTGTGGATGCGTGAGCTGGGACTGGTCATGAAGATCTCCGAGCTGGGCGCGACGGAAGATATGCTGGAGGGCATCGCCGACGGTACCATCATCCTGTCAGGCGGCTACAAGGCGCTGGAACACAGCGAGATCGCTGAGATCCTGAAGGAGAGCATGTGACAGCGGGAAAGCCGTTTCAGCATCCGGCCCCCTTCTTTCCGGTCGGGGGATCGCACAGATGAAGAAAGACAGATCCGCCCGGATGGGCTGCCTGCGCAGCCCATCCGGGCGGATCTCTTTTTTGCGGGGCAGAGGCGTATCTGCCGGCGGTCCCGGCGGCCGGGCGGCATCCACAGCCGTTTGACGCAGTGTCAAAAGCGGGATATAATGACATCAGCGCCGGAGCGCAGCATGTGCGCTGCGCGGCGAATAAGAGGGAGAGGAAGTGCCAGCCATGCCGAAGGGATCTGAGGAGCTGACCCAGGCCAGAAAGGACGAGATCATCAGCGCCTGCGCCGAGCTGTATGAGACCATGAATTTCAAGGATGTGACGCTCAAGGACATCGGGGCGAAGACCTCGTTCACCCGCACCCTGATCTACTATTATTTCCACACAAAAGAGGAGATTTTCCTGGCCCTGCTGCAGAGGGAGTATGAGGCCTGGATCGAGGACCTGCACGAGATCCGAATGAGCTGCCGCCGGATGACGGTCAGCCAGTTCGCAGATGCGCTGGCCCGTTCCCTGGAGCGGCGCAGCCGGCTTCTGAAGCTCATGTCCATGAATCACTATGATATGGAGGCAAACAGCCGGATGGAAAATCTCGTGGCCTTCAAGGTCGCCTATGGAAACTCCATCCGGGCGGTCACCCGCTGCCTGGAGCAGTTTTTCCCGCAGATGACCGCTGCTGACGTTCAGGGGTTCATCTACGCGTTCTTCCCGTTCATGTTTGGGATCTACCCCTATACCGTGGTCACGGAGAAACAGAAGGAGGCCCTGCGGCAGTCCCATACCGACTATGTGCTCCTGTCGATTTATGAGATCACAAGAGACATGGCGGTCAAGCTGCTGCAGGGCCTGGAAGGACACGCTCCGGGATCCGGGGGACAGGGCTGCGCTGCGGAGCCCTAAAGACCGCTTTTTACCGCGCGGAGAAGTGCCTTGAGATGGATCGCGCAGATGCCCAGGAGGCAGATGGCGGACCAGAGGGGCCAGAAGGGGACATCCCTCTCCATCATCACGCACTGTGCGGCCAGAAGAAGAGCACTCACCGCAAGCTTGGGAAAACTCCAGTGGAGGCGGAGCAGGGAGCGGGTATGGACCGCCCGCACGGCAAAGATCAGGATATAGCTGAGCAGCGTGGAGACCACTGCTCCCATGGAGCCCCAGTACCGGATCAGAAAGAAGTTTCCAACGAGATTACACGCCGCGCCCAGCATGGTGGTGGCAAATGTGGCGGTGCTGCGCTGCTCCGCCATATAGATGGAGGACAGGAAGGAGCCGAGACAGGCGAAGGTAGTGGCCAGTGTGAGCACCGGCACATACCGCCATGCCGCATAGTAGTCCGGCGCGGCCAGCAGGCGGGTGGAGATCTGCGCGGTGAGGATGACGCCGGAGGCCGCTGCAAACGCAACTGCCGTATAGACAGAGTACACGTTGGAGAAGAACCGCTCCTTTTCCGCCGGTGTCCGCTCAGCCACTGCGGAGATCTGCCATGCGGAGGTGAAGATATTGGCAACGGTCATGAGGATGCTGGGGACCTTGTTGGCCACTGCGTAGATACCGGTGGCGGCACTTCCGATCAGCAGGGCGATCAGATATCGGTCGGAGATGTTGATGATCCAGCTGCAGAGGGTGCTGGGGACCAGCGGCGCACTGTATCGGAGCATCCGGATGGTGTCCCGCCGGGAGAGGGAGGACAGGCGGAAGAACCGCCACAGACCCGCCCGCACAAAGACGAACACGGTGGTGATCCCGTCGGCCAGCACATTGGCCAGCACGTAGCCGGTGACGCCCATGGGGAATACCGTCAGCAGCAGGATGTTGAACAGGATGGTCAAGGCCGTGCGCAGGATGCCGTCCAGGGCAAAGAGGCGGACATGGCCGATGGAGCGCGCGAACTGGTTGCAGACAGAGTGCACGTTTGCCGCCAGGACATAGAGCAGGATCAGCCACACATATCCGGAGAGAAACGCCACTCTGTCCAGCAGGGGAGAGAGCAGGAGCAAAACGACAAAGCCGGCCGATGCTGTCAGCAGGCCGGTGGTAAAGACGCTGTTTTTGTCCGTGCTGCGCTCCAGACCATACCGGATCACACCGTTGGCGATTCCCACAGAGGCGATGGGGATGATCAGATTGCCGGTCTGCAGCAGCAGATCCGTCACGCCGTATTCCGCGCTGGAGAGGATGCGGGTGTAGAAAGGCGTCAGCAGGAAGGTGAGAAACCGGGCACCGAATGTGCTGATGCCGAACAGCACTGTATTTGCCATCAAGCTTTTGTAGGGATTCAAAGGACTCGGCCTCCCAGCCAGAGGATCGTGCGGGAGCAAGAGAGGGGATCCCCCGCGTCACACTTGATTTTACGGCGGATCTTTAAACAGAGTATAAACCGGAGATAAACAATTCCGGCCGCGGCCCGGGGACAGGCCCTCCGAAGATCCCGGAAACAGCGCCGGGGCCCTGCCGAAGCACGCCTGGCCGCCATCCCGATGATTTCTTGTTATAGCATCGGGCGGATGTGCTGTCAACGTTTTTCCGCCGCCCTCCGCAAAAGCAGAGGGCGCCTGGATCCCGGACCGTTTCAAGCTGTTCGCGGGCAAGGCACCCTGTGCGGCTTAGTTTATCCGCAGTTTAAGAATCCGGAAAAGACATGTGCTATGATATCCGGTGTGGAAAGGAGGCGGCTGACATGACCATCAAAAGACGTCTGTTTCTCTCCAATGTTTTGATGATTGTGGTGCCGGCCCTTGTGACGGCCCTGACGGGCCTGCTCTGTATGGTGATGGTGGTTTCCGTCCTGCGGCAGGGCTCCGGGCTGGGATACGAGGAGGGCGGTGAGCTGGCCTGGATCGGCCGGACCTGCAGGGAAGTGCTCCAGGAGGCCCCGGCGGACAGCGGCAGCCGGGAGATCCGGCAGATCGTTTCGCTGCTGGACGGCAGCGCTATGCGGCTGGTGCTGACGGAGGACGGCAGGCCTGTCTACACCTTCGGCACAGAGCAGGCGGATGACGCCCGGCTGCTGCAGAGCGCGGAAAGCCTGGACTGCGATCCCGTGCAGGTCAGCACCGGGAGCCGTGGGATCTATCTGACCCGCCTGACGTATCAGGGGCGCACCATGCAACTGGCTTTGTTCGGCACGCCTGGGGAGCACACCGGCGAAGAGGTCAAGGCGGCGGTCGCACTGTCGGCCCTGCTGATCCTGCTGGCCATCGTGCTCTCCATTTTGGCGACGAACCGCTTTCTCACCCGCTTTGTGCTCCGCAGGGTGGAGGAGCCGCTGGATCTGCTGGCTGACGGCGTCCGCCGCATCGGGGAGGGCGATCTGGACTTCCGGATCGCCTATGCCGGGAAGGACGAGTTTGCGCCGGTGTGCGGCGCGTTCAATGAGATGGCCGCCCGGCTGAAGGAATCGGTGGAGCGCACCCGCCGGGACGAGGAGAGCCGGAAGGAGCTGCTGGCGGGCATCTCCCACGACCTGCGCTCCCCTCTGACCTCCATCCGGGCCTATGTGGAGGGCCTGCTGGACGGAGTGGCCCAGACCGAGGAGAGCAAGCAGCGGTACCTGCGCACCATCCGCACCAAGGCGGAGGACATCGACCGGCTGGTGTCTCAGCTCTTTCTCTACTCCAAGCTGGACCTGGAGGGGGTCCCCATGGAGATGCGTCCCATCCGCCTGGACGAGTTTGTCGCCGGCTTTGCGGAGGAGGCCGCCCTGGACAGCCGGACACGCGGGCTGGAGATCACGGCGGAGCAGCTGGCCCCGGTGACCGTCTCCGCCGACCCTGAACAGCTGCGCCGGGTGCTCTCCAACATTCTGGAAAACAGCATCAAATATAAGGCCAAGGAGACGGGACGCCTCCGGATCACGCTGGAGGAGAGCGGCCGCCTGACCCTGGCCGATGACGGCCCGGGAGTGCCGGAGGAGGCCCTGCCCAAGCTGTTCGACGTCTTTTACCGCAGCGACCCGGCCCGGAAAAACCCCGCCGGGGGCAGCGGCCTGGGACTGGCCATCGCCGCCAAGGCGGTGCAGGGCATGGGCGGGACCATCCGTGCGTTCAATGTCCCCGGCGGGGGGCTGGCCATAGAGATCACACTGCCGAAGGAGGAACATGGAGATGCAGAAGATCCTGATCATCGAGGATGACAGGGACATCGCCACCATCGAACGGGATTATCTGGAACTGAACGATTACCAGGTGGAGATCGCTGCGGACGGGCTTGCGGGACTGGAGCGGGGGCTTCACGGGGACTTTGACCTGATCCTGCTGGACCTGATGCTGCCGGGTATGGACGGCTACTCTGTCTGCCGCCGTCTGCGGGAGGAGACCGACATTCCCATCCTCATGGTGACCGCCCGGCGGGAGGACATTGACAAGATCCGGGGCCTGGGCCTGGGGGCGGACGACTACATCGAAAAGCCCTTTTCCCCCAGTGTGCTGGTGGCCCGGGTCCGCGCCCACCTGGCCCGGTACGAGCGCCTGACCGGCGGGCAGCAGAGGGCGAAGCCGGAGCTTCAGGTGGGCGGCTTGCGCCTGAACACGGAGACCCGGCGGGTCTTTGTGGACGGGCGGGAGGTGGAGCTGAAGAACAAGGAGTACGCACTGCTCCATTTCCTGATGCTCCATCTGGACATGGTATTCAGCCGGGAGGAGCTGTACGAAAAGATCTGGGGGGTGGAGGCCATGGGGGACAACGCCACTGTGGCGGTCCATATCAACCGCATCCGGGAGAAAATCGAGCAGGACCCCGGTCACCCACGGTATATCCAGACGGTCTGGGGCGCGGGGTATCGCTTCCGGGGACAGTAATGGGAAAGAGGGGAGAGGAAGATGTGGCTGCTGTTTGCGGCCGGATCGGCATTTTTCGCAGGTGTGACGGCCATTCTGGCCAAGTGCGGCATCCAAAAGACGGACTCCACGGTGGCCACCGCGATCCGAACCATCGTCGTTCTGATCTTTGCATGGATGATGGTATTTTTGGTGGGGTCCCAGGAGCAGATTCAAACCATAGACCGGACGACGCTCTTGTTTCTGATCCTGTCCGGGCTGGCCACCGGCGCTTCTTGGCTGTGCTATTTTAGGGCGCTTCAAATCGGCGACATCAACAAGGTAGTGCCCATCGACAAATCCAGCACCGTGCTCACCATCCTGCTGGCGTTCCTCCTGCTGGGAGAGCCCATCGGCCTGTTCCAGGGGATCGGGGTGGTGCTGATCGGCGCGGGCACCTTCCTGATGATCGAGAAGAAACAGCAGGAAGGCCCACGCGGGGGCTCTGGGAAGGGCTGGATGCTCTGCGCCTTCGGCTCCGCTGTTTTTGCCAGCCTCACCGCCATTCTGGGCAAGGTGGGCATCCAGGGCGTGGAGTCCAACCTGGGAACCGCCATCCGCACCGGGGTGGTGCTGGTCATGGCCTGGGTCATGGTGCTGGTGACCGGCAAGGCCAAAGCGGTGCGGCAGGTGCCACGGCGCGAGCTGATCTTCATCTGCCTGTCCGGTGTCGCCACCGGCGCCTCCTGGCTGTGCTATTACCATGCCCTTCAGGACGGCCCCGCCAGCGTGGTGGCCCCCATCGACAAGCTGAGCATTCTGGTCACTGTGGCCTTCTCCTACCTGGTGTTCCATGAGCGGCTGACCCGCCGCTCCGGCCTGGGGCTGGCCCTGATCGTGGCCGGGACGCTGGCCATGCTGATATGACAAGGCAAGCGGCGGGGCTGGGCCCGCCGCTTTTGTCTCAATTCATTCATAAAGATGCCTCCTTGGTCTGAAGATGGAATTTGCCGGCAATTTGCCCCGCCCTTAAATCTGGTGACAATATACCTCAGGGAAATGAGAAAACCATGAGGATCAAATGAGGTTTTTTCACCGGATTTTCATTTTTCCCCATTAAGATAAAAAGCACAGAATCAAGGAGGTGAACGCGTATGCGTGTTTTGGTGATTGAAGACGATGCGGCGCTGAATGGCATCCTGGCCAAACGCCTGGCGGAGGAGGGCCACTCCGTGGACTGCTGCTTTGACGGCAGGGACGGCCTGGACTACGCGGAGGCGGCGGACTATGACTGCATCGTCCTGGACTGGATGCTCCCCAAAATGGACGGGCTGACGCTGCTGCGCAGGCTGCGGGGCGGGGGAAACCACGCAAACGTCCTGCTGCTCACGGCCAAGGACTCCATCGAGGACCGGGTGGCCGGGCTGGACGCCGGGGCGGACGACTATCTGGTGAAGCCGTTCTCCTTTGACGAGCTGTTGGCCCGGGTCCGGGCCCTGCTCCGCCGCCAGAGCGAGGTGCGCAATCCCATTTTGAAGCTGGATGATCTGGTGATGGACACGGCCTCCAAAACCGTCCAGAGGGCCGGGAAAAAGCTGCTGCTGACCTCCAAGGAGTACGCCCTGCTGGAGTACCTGCTGCGCCACCAGGGGCAGACCCTGACCCGCTCCCAGATCTCCGACCACGTCTGGAACTTCGACTTTGACTACGACTCCAATATCGTGGACGTGTACATCCGGTACCTGCGCAACAAGGTGGACAAGCCCTTTCCCAACAAGCTGATCCACACCGTCCGGGGCTTTGGCTATGTGATGAGGTGCGGCGATGCGTAAGGTATCCATCCGCATTCAAATCATGCTCTGGTACACCCTGCTCACGGCGATCTTGCTGGCGGTATCTCTGCCGGTCCTGTACGGCGCCATGGCGGGGTCCCTGCGGCGGGACCAGGAGGCGTACCTCCGCTCGGCGGCGGGCCAGCTGGCCTCTCACATCGAACTGGAAGATGGCGATCTGCGGCTCCTCAACGACCTGGACCTGCCCGCCGGGACCCAGTATCTGCTCACCACGGAGTCTGGCGGACGGATCGTATCCAGTGAAAACGCCTGGGCGGACGCGCCTTCCTTTCAGCCCGACGAGGTCTATCTGTCCTCCACCGGGCGGGGGGACCAGCTCTACCTGGATCAGGAGTTGGAGCTGGAAGGGGGCGAAAAGATCCGGATCCGGGTCTCCCGCTCCAACGGCACGGTGGAGCGGTCCCTGGACCAGCTCCAACTGGTGATGCTGCTGGCCGTCCCCGCGTTCCTGGGGCTGGCCGTCTTTGGCAGCTACTTTCTGGCCAAGCTGGCTCTGCGTCCCATTGACCATATCACCGAAACGGCGGTGTCTCTGGGGGCCGGGAATCTGTCCCAGCGGATCACAGGCATCGAGAGCCTGGACGAGGTGGGGCGGCTGGCGGGGGCCTTCAACGGGATGCTGGCCCGCCTGGAGGACTCCTTCCAGCGGGAGAAGCAGTTCACCTCGGACGCCTCCCACGAGCTGCGCACCCCGGTCTCCGTCATCATGGCCTATGCGGAAAACCTGGCCGCCCATGCCCCCGACCGGGAGACGGTAGAGCAGGCATCCGCCATTCTGACGGAGAGCCGGAGAATGCACAGCATCATCGCCCAGCTGCTGGCCCTGACCCGGGGCTATGAGGGAAAGTACCAGCTGTCCCTGGAGGAGATCACCCTGGCGGAGATGGTGTCGGACGTGCTGGCGGAGCTGACGGAGGCGGCGGCGGCCGGCGGCATTGCCCTGATCGAGCAGGTGCCGCCCCGCATTCAGCTCTCCGCCGACCAGAGCCTGATGACCCAGCTGCTGCTGAACCTGGTGGAGAACGGAATCAAGTATGGAAAGACAGGCGGCACCGTCGCGGTCAGCGCACTGGAACAGGACGGGCATATCCTTCTGACCATCCAGGACGACGGCATCGGGATCGGGGAAAAGGACCTGCCCCATATTTTTGACCGCTTTTACCGGGCGGATCAGGCCCGGGACCGCAGCGGCTCCGGGCTGGGGCTCTCCATCGTCAAATGGATCGTGGAGCTCCACGGCTGGACCATCCAGGCGGCCAGCGAGCCGGGGAGAGGGACCCGGTTCACCATTCAGATTTAACAGGACAAGAAGAGCCGGCACCCGGAGAAAACCGGGTGCCGGCTCTCTTTTGAGGCGATCAGCGTTTGTGATGCCCTGTGCGGTGCTGAACCGCATGAGGCTGCACAGGTTCCTGTTTCTGGGGCAGGAGCGTCAGAACTGCCAGCGCGATGGCGCTCACACAGAGTACCAGCA
>LHCFR02800__coassemble_1697_pt1 | contig 10554 bp, 9 predicted proteins | sample LHCFR02800__metabat2_low_PE_042 | metagenome-assembled genome bin LHCFR02800
GCGGCCAGAAGTTCATGGCGGATATGATGCCCAAGGTGACCGCCATCGGCCGGTGGATCGATGAGAAGAACCCCGGCTGCGAGCTGGAGGTGGACGGCGGCGTGGACCCCGTCACCTGCAAGACCTGCATCGCCGCCGGCGCCAACGTGCTGGTGGCCGGCAGCGCCGTGTACAAGGCGGCGGACATCCCCGCCCGCATCGCGGAGCTGCGGGGCTGAGCCCTCTCTGATTTTTCCCCAAAAGGAGCATGGTACCGATGGAATATTTCCCCGCGCCTCTTGAAAAACTGGTGGAGCAATTCGCCCGGCTGCCGGGCATCGGCGGAAAGTCCGCCCAGCGGCTGGCCTTTTACGTGCTGGGCCTGCCGGAGGCGGAGGCGAAGGAATTCGCCGATGCCATCCTAGACGCCAAGAAAAGCGTCACCTGCTGCCCGGTGTGCCAGAACTTCACCGCCGGGGGGCTGTGCCCCATCTGCGCCTCTCCCAAGCGGGACGGCTCCGTCATCTGCGTGGTGGCGGATCCCCGGGACGTGGCCGCCATCGAGCGGGCCCGGGAGTACAACGGCCGGTACCACGTGCTCCACGGCGTCATCTCCCCCATGAACCACGTGGGCCCCGACGACCTGGCCATCAAGTCCCTGGTGGAGCGTGTGGCCCAGGGGGAGGTAAAGGAGGTCATCATGGCCACCAACCCGGACACGGAGGGGGAGGCCACGGCCATGTACATCGCCCGCCTGCTGAAGCCCTTTGACGTGAAGGTGACCCGCCTGGCCTACGGCATCCCCGTGGGCGGGCATCTGGAGTTTGCCGACGACGCCACGCTGATGCGGGCCCTGGAGGGCCGCCGGGAGATCTGAGCAGCTGAAATCCAAAGAAAAACGCCGGATGGAGATCCATCCGGCGTTGGTTTTTCTCATTTCTCCCTGGGCAGGATCAGGTTCAGCAGCACCGCCATGATGGTGGCGATCACCACCGGGGACTGGCCGAACACCATGGTGAAGGCCTCCGGGAACTGGCTGAGGGCCTCGGACGCCTGGGAGATGCCCACGCCCAGGGCGGCGGAGAGGCCCACGATGGTGGTGTTCCGGGCCGTCAGATCCTGGGAGGCGATGAGCTTCATGCCCGTCATGGCGATGGTGGAGAACACCGTCACCGTGGCGCCCCCCAGCACGCACTGGGGGATGGTGGTCAGCAATGCCGCGAACTTGGGGGAGACGCCTGCCAGCAGCAGAAAGCCGCCGGCGATGGCAAATACCGTCCGGTTCACCACCCGGTTGGTGGTGACGATGCCCACATTCTGGGAGTAGGTGGCAGTGGGCAGGCCGCCCATCAGGGCTGTCAGGATGTTGCTGGCGCCGTAGGCGATGATGCCCCCCTGAAGCTCCCTGTCCGTGGGGTCCCGGTCCAGGCCGCCCACGGTGGTGGCCGTGAAGTCGCCGATGGCCTGGATGGAGTTGATGGCAAACAGCAGCCCGATGGCCACACAGGGGGCCAGTTCGAATCGGATGCCGAAGTGCAGGGGCTCCGGCAGGGCGAACCAGGCGGCGTCCCCCACGTCGGCAAAGCTCACCATGCCGAAGCAGAAGGCCACCGCATAGCCGAACAGCATGCCGATGAGGATGGAGGCCAGCTTGCAGATCCCCTTGGCCTTGTGGTTCAATACCAGCACGGCCGCCAGGGTCAGGGCGGCGATCAGCCAGTTCTGCCAGGAGCCGTACACCAGCGCCTCCGTCAGTCCCTGCTGCTCCACCACGGATTCATAGGTATTGCCGGTGCCGCCGGCCATATAGTTGATGGCGGTGGGGTAGAGGGAGAGGCCGATGGTGAACACCACCGTGCCGGTGATCACCGGCGGGAACAGCCGGCGGATCTTCCTGACGAACACGCCCACCAGCACGGCCACGATGCCGCCCACGATCATGGCGCCGGCAATGGCCGCCACCCCGCCGCCGGAGGCGGCGATGGCCTGCATGCTGGGGACGTAGGCGAAGCTGACGCCCAGGATCACCGGCAGGCCGGACCCGAACCGCCCGCCGACGGGGAAGAGCTGGAGGAAGGTCGACACGGCGGACATCACCAGGGAGGCCTGGATCAGCAGCACCTGCTCCTCCTGGCTGAGGCCGATGGCCCCGGCGATGATAATGGGCGGAGTGACGCACCCCACGATCATGGCCACCAGATGCTGCAGGGCCAGAGAGGTGGCGGTTCCGAGGGGCGGGATCCCCCGGGGCTGGAAGAGCAGTTCCCGGCGGTCACGGCTGGGCTCCATGAGCAGGACTCCTTTCGGCGGCAGCGCCGCGCGTTCTGTTGTTCAATGGGCAGTCTCCCGTTGGATTGATCCTATCATACCATACCTTCCGGCAAAAGCAAACAAAAATTTTGGTAACCTGAAAAATAATTGGAAGATTTGTCAAAAAAAGCCCCCCGGATTTGACCGGAGGGCCGCTTTTTCAGTCCGCGATGGTGGGCACCGCATCTGCGGGAATGGGGCAGGTATAGCCGGCAGCCGTCCGGCGCCGGAACTCGGCCTTTGCCTCCTCCAGCAGGGCAGGGTCCGTCAGCAGGTCGATGGCGGCGGCCGCCAGCACCTTGCCGGCGTGGACCGCGCCCTTGTGGCCGATATCCGTCCGGCCGCAGGAGACGTTCTGCCAGCTGTGTCCGGGGCAGCCGTTGGGCCAGGTGGCCACGTGGATCTGGGCCGTGGGGCACTGCCAGCTGACGTCGCCCACATCGGTGGAGCCGGGCTGGAAGGCGTCTCCCTGGTACAGCGGCAGCAGGAAGCCGTTCATGGCGTGACCGGCCTGCGCCCGCTTGGCCTGGGCGTCCGCCGCGTAGTCCATATCATACTGGCTGCCCACGCCCGGCACCCGGTCGCTGCCGGGATAGGTCCCGGCCAGGCTGTCGGCAAAGGACAGCTCCTCCGCCGTGTAGACGGGGACCCCCAGGGCCTCGAAATTCCGGTAGAGGACCCGCTCCAGGGCGTGGTTGGTGACGGTGTCCGCCAGGCCGTCGATAAAGGTCTTCTCCACGGTGGTCTCGGTCATCAGGGCCGCGCCCTGGGCGATCTTGTCCACCCGCTTCTGGAGCTCCACCGCCTCCGCCACGTGGTTGGAGCGGACCATGTACAGCACGCTGGCCCTGGGCTGGACCACGTTGGGGCTCCGGCCGCCGGCGTCGGTGATGGCGTAGTGGACCCGGGCCTTGTCGCTCATGTGCTCCCGCAGGAACTGGACGCCCACGTTCATCAGCTCCACCGCGTCCAGGGCGCTGCGGCCCCGGTCCGGGTCTCCGGCGGCGTGGGCCGCCACGCCGGTGAAGTGGTACTGGGTCTGGATGCAGGAGTTGGAGGACCCGGTCAGCACCTCGTTGGCGTCGTCCGGGTGCCAGGTGAGGGCCGCGTCCAGGCCGTACCACAGGCCGTCCCGGGCCATGAAGGCCTTGGCGGCGCCGCCCTCCTCGCCGGGGCAGCCATACAGCACCACGGTGCCGGGCGTTTTGGTGGACTCCAGATACGCCTTCACCCCCAGGGCGGCCGCCAGGGCGCCGGCGCCCAGCAGATTGTGGCCGCACCCGTGGCCGCAGCCGCCGGGGACCAGCTCCTGCCGTTCCAGGCTGCCGCCCTTCTGGGACAGGCCGGATAGGGCGTCATACTCCGCCAGGAAGCCGATGATGGGCCGCCCGCTGCCGTAGGTCGCGGAGAAGGCGGTGGGGATGCTGCAGATGCCCTTTTCTACTGTAAAGCCCTCCTGCTCCAGCACCCGGCAGTACAGGGCGGCGGACTGCTCCTCCTGGAGGGACAGCTCCGCGAAGGACCAGATCTGATCTGCCACCTGAGCCACCAGATCCGCTTTTTCCTCGATGGCGGCGATGGCCGCCTGCTTTTCCGTTGTCATGGGAATGCTCCTTTCTGCGCCGGACGCGCCGGCCCGTCAAAAAGGGCGCGCACAGATGTGCGCGCCCCGCAGTTGCTCGGTTCCGCCGCCCTGCAGGCGGCGCCGTGCTCAAGCTGCCTTACAGCACCTTGCTGAGGAAGTCCTGGAGCCGGGGGTGCTGGGGATTTCCGAAGATGTCGGCGGGGGTGCCCTCCTCCAGCAGCTTGCCGTCCGCCATGAAGAGGACCCGGCTGCCCACCTCCCGGGCAAAGCCCATCTCGTGGGTGACCACCACCATGGTCATGCCCTCCTGGGCCAGCTCCTTCATGACCTCCAGCACCTCGCCCACCATCTCGGGGTCCAGGGCGGAGGTGGGCTCGTCAAAGAGCATGACCTCCGGCTCCATCATCAGGGCCCGGACGATGGCGATCCGCTGCTTCTGGCCGCCGGAGAGCTGGATGGGATAGGCCTCCGCGCGATCCCGCAGGCCCACCCGGTCCAGCAGGGACAGGGCCTTTTTCTCCGCCTCGGCCTTGTCCATGTGCTTCACCTGGACGGGCGCCAGGGTCATGTTGTCCATGATGGTCATGTGGGGGAACAGGTTGAAGTGCTGGAACACCATGCCCATCTTCTGGCGGTGCTGGTCGATGTCCACCTTCACCGTTTTGCCTTCCTCATTTTTCATCTTCTTTTTGGTGATATCCACCCCGTTGAAGATGATGGAGCCGCCGGTGGGCATCTCCAGCAGGTTCAGGCTCCGCAGGAAGGTGGACTTGCCGGAGCCGGAGGGGCCGATGACCACCATCACGTCGCCCCGGTCGATGTTCACGGTGACGCCGTCCAGGGCCTTGATGGCGCCCCTGTTGTAGTATTTCTTCAGGTCCCTGACCTGGATCAGACTATCTCCGATCGCCACGGCTCATTCTCCTTTCGATATACGCGATCAGCTTGGACAGCGGGAAGCAGAGGCAGAAGTAGAGGCCCGTGGCCACCAGCAGCGGCTCCATGATGATGAACGCGGAGCCCCGGATGGTATTGACCGTGGCCATGATGTCCTGGACGCCGATGGTGTATGTAATGGCGGACTCCTTGATGATGGTGACGAACTCATTGCCGATGGCCGGCAGGATGTTCTTGATGGCCTGGGGCAGGATGATGAACCGCATGTTCTGCCCCTGGCTCAATCCCAGAGAACGGGCCGCCTCTGTCTGGCCGCCGTCGATGGACTGGATACCGGAGCGGATGATCTCGCACAGGTACGCGCCGGAGTTCATGGCCAGGGCCACCACGCCGGGGAAGAACCGCTCGAACCGGATGAAGCCGAACAGCCGGATAGAGGGCAACTCAAAGAGCGTGCTGAAGATGCCGTAGTAGATGATGAACACCTGCACCACCACAGGGGTGGAGCGGATGATCTCCACATAGGCGGTGGCCAGAAAGCTCACGGGGTTGAAGCGGCTCAGGTGATAGAGGAAGCCGCCGTCCCGCAGATGACCGTCTTTCGTCAGGCCCAGGAAGCCGAAGGGATGGAAGTTGCTCATCCGCATCAGGGCCAGCACCAGCGCCAGCACAAAGCCGATGATCACCGTGAAAAAGGCCAGCAGCACGGTGACGATCAGGCCTTCTTTGAACATATCCACATAGGGGAGCAGCTTTGAGAAGTTTTCTAATTTGATAAAGTTGCCCATGGGTTCGCCTCTTTCTCTTTTCAGTCAGGAGTCGCAGAGATACGCCAATTCCTCCCCCGGACTCCGGGGGAGGAATTGGAATGGATTGCAGATCTCAACCCTCAGCGGAAGTCTCTCCGCCGTCCACCAGGCCCTCGATGATGTCGCCGGAGGCCTGTTCATTGGCCTCAGCCACGAACTGATCCATGGAGCCGTCCTCCTTGGCGGCGGCGATGGCCCGGTTCACGCCCTCCAGCAGAGCGGCGTTGCCCTTGGAGACGCCCACCACGGAGCCTGCCTGGTCATAGGGGACCTCCAGCACGACGGCCAGATCGGGATAGTTGGCCGCATAGCTCTCGGCCACAACCGTCTCAATGTAGGCGCCGTCCAGGTTGCCGGCCAGCAGGTCGGTGACAATGTCCGTCACCTTGGGCAGCAGCACCACATCGGAATCCGGGCTGTTGGTGTTGGCCAGGTCCGCCTGGATGGAACCGTTCTGTGCGCCGATAGAGTAGTCGGGGTTGTTGGTGTCCTCCAGAGAGGTGAACAGGTCCGCCTTGTCCTGGGTGGTCACGAAGGACTGTCCGCCCTCATAGAAGATGTCAGAGAAGTCCATGATGCTCTCCCGGTCGGGATCGGGGGAGTAGCCGGCCATGCCCAGGTCCACGGTCTTGCTCTGCAGCTCCATCAGGGTGCCGTCAAAGTCCATGGGGGTGATCTCCAGAGTCAGGCCCAGATAGTCGGCGATGTACTGGGCCAGGCTCATCTCAAAGCCTGCCAGCTGGGCGTTGCCGCTCTCGTCGATGGCGTAGAACTCATAGGGGGCAAAATCCGGGCTGGTAGCCACTTTCAGGGTGCCCTCGGTGATGGTGGTAATGGCGGCCTTCAGCTCGTCATCGCTCATGGCGCTGTAGTCCACGGTCTCCTCGGTGCCGGCGCCCTCGCCGTCGGCGGTGTCGTCCGCAGTGTCGTCGCTGCCGCCGCAGGCCGTGACGGACAGAGCCATGGCCAGCGTCAGGATCAATGCAAGAAACTTCTTCATGGTATCGCAATCTCCCTTTTTCATGCTCCCGCAGTCGCGGGGCGATCTTCTTAAAAATTCCAGGAGAGGAAGTGTCTCCCGCCGGAACATGCCTTACCTTATCACGTTCCCGCCGCCTTGTCAATAGATTTTCGTCAAAAAATGAATATTTATTTGTTTCTTCCGGTAAGATGCTCAAATTTATTCAGATATTTCCGACAAAACCCCGTTGAATTTTGTGGTTTTCCTCCAATGTAGCTGTATATTTTGCGTGAATAGTGAGATGAATATTCACTTCAAAAGCTGCGGGCGGGACAGCCGCAGCTGTCCCGCCCATGGAGGTCCCTTCAGTTTTTCAGAACCGACGCACCGAAGGGCGCCATCTCCAGACGGATGAAGAAGCCCTGGTCGTGCTGGCACACCGGGCAGAGCTTGGGCGCCTCCGTCCCTTCGAAGAGATAGCCGCAGTTCAGACACATCCAGGCGCACTGGACGTCGGAGACGAACAGCTTTCCCTGTTCCAGCAGGTCCGCCAGACAGCCGAACCGGTTGCCGTGGGCCTCCTCGATCTCCGCGATCTTGTGGAAGGAGGCCGCCACCGCGGAAAAGCCCTCCTGTCGGGCCACGTCGCCGAAGGTCCTGTACACCGGGTCGTGCTCCTCGTACTCGTTGTGCTGGGCTTTGCGGAGCAGCTCCTTCACATCGTTGGTCAGGTCCACGGGATACGTGCCGTCGATGGCCACTGTCTGGCCCGCCATCTCCTTCATGTGGTTGTAGAAGATCTCCGCGTGCTCCTTCTCCTGGTCCGCGGTGAAGCGGAACACCGCCTCCACCACATGGAGCTTCTGCTGGCGGCAGACCGAGGCGGCAAAGGTATAGCGGTTCCGGGCCTGGCTTTCGCCGGCAAAGGCCCGCATGAGATTTTTCAGGGTCTCGCTGTTTTTCAGATCCACGGACATACTGATTCCTCCTGTGTTCGGTGAGATAGGGATATGTTTCCTCCAACAGGGGACCGCTATACCCAAAAGATGCCGATGCGGCAAAAACAGGCCCCGTGCCGATGGGGCACAGGGCCTGTCCGTTTTTTCTCATGCCTCGGGGAGGTGGTATTTCTTCTGGTCCCGCCGAAGGTCCTCGCCGAAGGCGCCGCCGGCCTTCACCTCCTGCAGATAGGCGTGGCGGCCGGGGCCGCCGGACTGCTCCTCGATGACGCTGACGGCGATGTTGGAGCAGTGGTCGGACACCCGCTCGATGTTGGTCAGCAGGTCGCTGAGGACGAAGCCCAGCTGGATGGTGCACTGGCCCGCCTGCAGCCGCCGGATGTGGCGGCTGCGGATCTCCTCGATCAGCTGGTCGATGGTCTCCTCCAGGGGCTCCACCCGGCCGGCGGTCTCCGGGTCCGCCGCCTGGAAGCTGCGGAGCGTCAGGTCCAGGATGTCATCCAGGGCGGAGAGCAGCACCTGCAGCTCCTCCCGGGCATCGTCGGAGAAGCGGAGTTCCTTGTCGTGGAGCTCCTGGGCGGACTCCTGGATGTTCACGGCGTGGTCGCCGATGCGCTCAAAGTCTCCGACGGCGTGGAGCAGCCGGGACACCGTGCGCATGTCCTGCATGGACAGGCCGTGCTGGGAGACCTCCACCAGATAATTGCTCAGCCGGTCCTCGTAGATGTCCAGCTTGTCCTCATTCTGCAGGATCTGGGTCTCCCGCTCCCGGCTGTAGTGGGACAGCTGGTCCACCGCCAGGCAGATGTTCTCCCGGGCGGCCTGTCCCATGCGGCCGGCCATGGAGACGCTCTCACTGACCGCCGCACCGGGGGTCCGCAGCAGCAGCGGATCCAGGAAGGCAAAGCTCTCCCGGGCGGCCTCCGTCCGCACCAGTCTCCGCGCCAGCTTTTCCAGCTGGCGGGAGAAGGGCAGGAGCAGGATGGTGGTGAACACGTTGAAGGCCGTATGGCAGAAGGCGATGCCCACAGCGCCCACAGTCCAGTCCATAAAGGCGAAGTGGAAGAGCAGGTCCCCGCCGTAGAACAGGATCAGGCACACCGTGGTGCCGATGACATTGAAGGAGATGTGGACCACTGCCACCCGCTTGGCGTTGCGGTTGACGCCGATGGAGCTGATGAGGGCCGTGACGCAGGTGCCGATGTTCTGCCCCATGATGATGGGGATGGCCATGCCGTAAGTGATGGAGCCGGTCATGGCCAGCGCCTGCAGAATGGCCACAGACGCGGCGGAGGACTGGATGATGCCGGTGAACACCGCGCCCACCAGCACGCCCAGCAGGGGATTTTCGAAGGCGGTCAGCAGTCCGGCGAATTCCGGCATCTCCGCCAGGGGGCTGACGGCGCCGCTCATCAGCTCCATGCCGTACATCAGGACGGCAAAGCCCATCATGATCCGGCCCACGTCCCGCCGCCGCTGGCGCTTGGAGCCCATGATCAGCAGGATGCCCGCCAGGGCGATCAGGGGAGAGAAGTTTTCCGGCTTTAAGAGGTTCACAAAAATGCTCTCGCTCTCGATGCCGGTGAGAGAGAGGATCCACGCCGTCAGGGTGGTGCCGATGTTGGAGCCCATGATGACGCCGATGGTCTGCCCCAGCTCCATGACGCCGGAGTTCACCAGGCCCACCAGCATCACCGTCATGGCGGAGGAGGACTGGATGGCGATGGTGATGCCCGCCCCCAGCAGCAGGCTCTTGAAGGGGTTGGAGGTCATGCGCTTGAGCATGCGCTCCAGCTTGCCGCCGGCCATTTTTTCCAGGCTCTTGGACATGACGGTCATGCCGTACAAGAAGAACGCCAGGCCGCCGCAAAGGGTAAAGACGGAGAAAATGTCCATAACTGCGTCTCAGTTCCTTTCCCGCAAAGATCGGCCGCACCGGCCGGTTGATCTGTCATGTGTATGCTGCGAGAACATTATATATGCAAACAGACGCCGAGGAAAGGCCATTTTTTAGTTTTTGTAAAATTTGCGTAAAATGATCGAAAAATGTGCGAAGCCGCTGCGGACGGCTTGTGCAAAATAGACCTCCTGCTCTCCCTGCCGGACCTGCGCAAAACAGGCGCCCGCCGAAGGCGGACGCCCCGTTTTCACATCGTCTCCGTTTCGCCCGGGACCGCCTCTCCGGTCCAGAAGTCCCGCACCGCGCCGGCAGCCCGGAGGCCGGCGAAAAAGCCGTCCTGCCACAGGGCCAGGATCTTTTTCCGGTCCCGTTCCGTCCTGGAGAAGCCCCGGGTGTCCTCCGGCGCGATCACCAGGATCCGCCCCTCCCGCTCCAGTTGGAACAGCTCCTCCCGGCACCGGTTGTAGCGCTCCGCCCGGGTCCGCAGATCCTCCAGAAACGCGGGGTACTTGCGGTAGACCCGGCGGAACAGGGGCATCATCTGCTCCGGCTCCTTCCGGTAGCTCCGCTCCCGGGTCAGGACCACCACCACCCGGTCGCAGCCCACCTCCAGCGCCCGCTTCCAGGGAATGGCATCGGCGCAGCCGCCGTCCAGATAGGGGATGCCTCCATCCAGCCGGATGGGCTGGAACAGCACCGGCATGGCGCAGGTGGCCTGCAGCAGCAGGAAGTGGGCGTCCCGCCGGGGGACCTCCCGGTACTCCGCCTGCCCGGTCAGCAGGTTGGTGACCACCGCCTCCACCTGGCCCGGATACGCCTCGAAGGCATCGTAATCAAAGGGCACCAGCTCGTTGGGGATGGTCTCATAGGCGAACCGCAGGCCAAAGTAGCTGCGGTTCCGGGGGTCGAAGAAGTTTCCCCATCCCATGTATCGCCGGTCATTGGCATAGTGCATCAGCAAGTCCAGGTTCCGCCGCATCTGTTGGGAGAGATAGCTGACCCCGTAGGCGATGCCTGCGGAGACGCCGATGGTGTAGTCCGGCATGGGCAGTTTCTCGTGCAAAAACGCGTCGCACACGCCGGAGGAGAAGATCGTGCGCAGGGCGCCGCCCTCCAGCACCAGACCTGTTTTCATGGAGCAGTCCTTCCTTTCT
>LHCFR02800__coassemble_1787_pt1 | contig 10099 bp, 6 predicted proteins | sample LHCFR02800__metabat2_low_PE_042 | metagenome-assembled genome bin LHCFR02800
ATTGAGATTGGTGTCCTCCATGATTTTACATACACGCTGGTTGCCGACCGGGAGGGCAGCGTCAGCCTGCTGCCCACAGTGCTGATTTGTCTGGCGATGGTGGCCGTGGCTGCTGTGGCCGCGATGGTGATCCTTCGCCGTGGTAAAAACGCGGCTCCGGCTGGTAAAACCGCTGCCCGGACGAGGGGCAGTGCTGCAACACAGAATTCCGCCCAAGTTCACAAAGCAGCCTATCCCAAGACCGCGCCTGCGGAAGTATTTCCCAAGACCGCCCCTGCGGACCAGATTGGAAGAACCATGCCGGCGGACATTCTTCCTCAACTGCGTTTGGTAGGTACGGAGGGGGTCTTTGCAGGCCGCCGTTTCGCCCTGGAGGGAACACTCCGACTGGGACGGCTGCCAGACCAGAATGATCTAGTCTTTCCTGCTGACACCACCGGCGTCAGTGGCCGACACTGTGTGGTACGGTTGACTAATGGCGGCGCCACACTCACCGATTTGGGCTCCTCCTTTGGCACGTTCCTGAGTGATGGCACGCGCCTGCAGCCGAATCAGGCAGCGGAACTGAAGGTGGGCGACAGCTTCACCCTTGGATCCCAAAAGCAGCGGTTCACCCTGGAGTCCAAGTCGTGAACACCCCTTGGAACGCACTGCCCCCAGGAACAGTGCTGAAGGGACGCTACCAGGTGGAGGAATTTCTGGATCAGCAACCCGCCGCCATGGTCTATCGGGGCATCGACCTGATTCTGGGCCGCACGGTGGCGCTGCGGGAGTTCGTGCCCCGGTGGATGATCTGCACCCGGGAGGGGACCGCCCTGTCACTGGTAATCCCCATCGCCTTTTCCACCTGTCTGGATGCCTTCCTGGATGATGCCCGTCAGGCCGCTCGGGAGGAACCAGACCCTGCCCTGGCCCAGGTGCTGGATGTGTTTCGGGAAAACCAGACCGCCTATGCGGTGGAGGACTGGATCCCGGCGAAGGCCTTGGGCGCGCTGATTCAGGAGCGGGGGCCTATGGAGCCGGAAGCGATATGGACCCTGATGGAGGAAGGCGCCCGCGCTCTCCATAAGCTCCACGCTTCTGGGAAGAGTCACGGGGACCTGCGCCCGGAAACTATGGGCTATACCCAGTCGGGGAACCTACGCATCTGGAGCCGCACGGGAAACAATGTGCCCTGGCCGGTCTGGCGGGAAGAACTAGACCTGTCACTCCCCTTCCTCACGCCGGAGGTCTGGCACCTGAGCGGGGTACCGCTCATGCGTCAGGACGTTTACGGCTTGTGCGCCTGCGCCTGGTACTGCCTCACCGGACAGCCGCCTGCCGCCGCGGGCAGGACGGGTGTCTTCCATCCCAAGGGCCAGCGGCAGCGGCAGTTGGTCCACGCCCTGAAGCGGGGGCTGGCCCCTCAGGGACCGGGAACCGCAGCCGAACTGCTGGACATCCTTCACGACACGCCGCCCCGGAACCCTGTGCGGACGCGGCTGACCCAGGGAAGTGTGTGGAGGTGGCTGACCCGCGGCCGGGGACCCAAGGCCATCGCACCCATCCATTGCATCACGGCCTTTCTGGCCCTGTCTCTGATGCTGACTGGCTCAGTGCTATGGCAGCGAACTGCGGTGCCTGAGCGTGAGCCAAACTGGCAACCTCCGGACCTGCTGGAGGGGCTGACCAGAGAACAGAGAACGCTGATGAGTCAAGGGAGCTTTTCCGACGGTGACCTATCCTATCACTTTCCGGTATCCGGTATTCCGACGGTTACGGTCACGGGCTATGTGGGTACGGGGACGGAGGTCACGGTTCCGGAGGAGGTACAGGGATTTTCAGTGCGGGGCATTGAGGATAGAGCCTTCTTGGGTAGCGGCCTGAAAATCATCCGTCTGCCGGATTCTCTTTCTTATGATCCAATCTATTTCCCGGCTGGCTGTACGGTTCTGGGCGGCAAAAGCACAGAGAACCGGCTCTATGAGGGGAAGACGGAACTGGAACGACAACTCCAGAAGGCGCTCGGTGCGGAGTAGGGAAATCAGGTGGACCCTGCGGCCGTGCCCCGTGGTATTCTGCAGACAGGATCCGGCTGATGCTTGATATTTGTGTGTTGAAGAGGTGAAAACGATGGAACAATACTGCCCCTACTGTATGGAGCCCCTGGCAGCAGAACGTCCCTGCCCCCATTGCGGAAAAGACCCGAAGGAGTACACCCCTTCCGTACACCATCTGCCGCCGGGCACCCTTCTTCAAGGGAGATACCGGATCGGGCGTGTTCTGGGAGAGGGCGGCTTCGGTATTACCTACCTGGGTTTGGACGAGAATTTGGGACGTCTGGTGGCAGTAAAGGAATATTTCCCTACTTCCTTTGTCCTACGGGAGAACTCCGTCTCCCTGGGAGTGACCTGCTACACCAGCCAAGGGCAGGACTTTTATGAAAAGGGGCGGGAGCAGTTTCTGCAGGAGGCCAGAACCATGGCCCGGCTGGACAAAGCGCGGGAGATCGTCCGAGTAATGGACTTTTTCTCCGCCAACAACACAGCCTATCTGGTGATGGAGTTTCTGGAGGGAGAGACCCTGAAGGAGCTGGTGGCCCGCCGGGGACCTATCCCGGCGGAGGAACTGCTGGACCTGATGAGACCGGTGGTGGCCGCCGTGGGGACCATGCATCGGGCGGGAATCCTCCACCGTGACGTGAGTCCCGACAATGTGATGGTGCTGAAGGACGGCGGCGTGAAGCTGATGGACTTTGGCTGTGCCCGAGAGCTGGAGGGGGGGCGCACCATGACGGTGGTACTCAAGCACGGTTTTGCCCCTCTGGAGCAGTACACAGGCCGCGGTCAGGGGCCCTGGAGCGATGTATACAGTCTCAGCGCCACTCTGTACTACTGCCTGACCGGGAAGGTCCCGCCCAGAGCGGTGGAGCGGAGCGGAGAGGCGGATGAGCTGACAGCGCCCACCACTCTGGGCGCGGTTTTGACGCCCGAGCAGGAGCGTGCCCTGCTCAAAGGGCTGGCTGTCCGAACCCGGGACCGCTGGCAGAGTGCGGAGGAATTCTACGGTGCGCTGTACAGCATGAGGCCAGACGGCAGCACCTGGGAGGAGCCGACGGCTGAAGAGATAGAAGCGACCAGGACGGAGTATGTGGCCCAGAAGGACGAATTAGAATCCAAGGACAACCTGGAACAGCGGAAAGAAGATCCCGCCGCACACCGGAATCGGCGCGGCAGCCTGCCTAGCGGCGGTCGGCGTATCCCTGGCGGCGCTGGGCGGGATGCCGGCGCCGCCCTCCCTGCCGGATGCCGGCGGCGGGCAGCCTGTCTTTAGCGGGGATGCAAGCGAGGTCCAGCCCGTGGGAACGGAGGACCAGGCAGAGGATGCGGAGGAGGCCGGCACCCTTCCCATGCTGCCGGGAAACGAAACGGAGCAGGGGCCGGAGGAGCCCGGCGGACAGACGGAGCAGGATCCTGAGCCTGCAGAGGTCCGGCCGGGGCAGAACGGGACCGCATCGTCCTCTGCGGCAGAGGAACAGCCCTCCGGGCAGACCAGTACGGGTAGCCCGCCAGCGGCCCAGACCCAGATGTCCGAGCTGACGGCGGAGGAGCTTTTTAACGTCGGTGTGGATGCCTATATGGCCGATGATTATGATACGGCTGTGGTGCGGCTACGCCAGGCAGATGACAAAGGGCATCCAGATGCCGCGGACTGGCTCTCCATGGCAGGTAGCGAGTATTGGGAGGAGCGAAGGGATCTGGATTCTGCCTTGAGCGTTCTAAACGACGCTCACCAGCGGGGTAGTACCCGGGCATCCGGCGACATGTGCGCCATTGCCTATGATTTTTATTCGGAGGAAGATTTCCGGCAGGCCCTGCAGATTTATCAGACAGCGGCGGATCTGGGAAACGGTGGAGCGATGTACAGCCTGTATCTGCTCTATTTATATGGCAACGGGGTGGACCAGAGTGACGCCACGGCATTTTCCTGGGCGATGAAGTCGGCACAGGCGGGAGATTCCAACGGATACATGGCGGTCGGAACCTGCTATCTCAACGGCAGAGGTGTGGGACAAAACCGGGATGAGGCCCGAAAGTGGTTCCAGAAAGGCGCGGATGCGGGTAACACGTCCTGTCAATATTATCTCAATCAGATGGACCAGGGCAGCATGTGACCGTACATGTGGCGGTAAGTAACTTGGAGAGGTGAGTGAGATGGAGCAGATCTGTCCCTACTGTATGTATATCCTGTCGGAGGAAACATGTTGTCCCGGTTGCGGGAAGAAACCGGAAGCCTACCGGCCCTCGTCCCACCACTTTCCTCCCGGTACACGGCTCCATGACCGGTATCTTCTGGGCCGGGTGCTGGGAGAGGGGGGCTTTGGTATCACTTATCTGGGCCTGGATACGGAACTGGAGCGGCGTGTGGCGGTGAAGGAGTACTTTCCCACCGCCTTCGTCAAACGGGAAACGTCTCTTACCCTTGCAGTGACCTGTTACACTGGCGCGGGGCAGTCCTACTATGAGAAAGGCCGGGAGCAGTTTCTGAAAGAGGCCAGAACTATGGCCAAGCTGGAGAATATCCCGGAGATCGTTCGGGTTTTGGACTTCTTCCAGGCAAACAATACCGCCTATATCGTGATGGAGTTTCTGGAGGGGGAAACGCTGAAAGATCGCACCGCCCGGCTGGGGCAAATCCCATCGGGTGAACTACTGGAGCTACTGCGCCCGGTCATGGGAGCCATGGAGACCATGCACCAGGCAGGAATTATCCACCGGGACATCAGCCCCGACAACCTGATGTGCCTTCCTGACGGCCGGGTGAAGCTGATGGATTTTGGCTGCGCCAAGGATATCGGGGGTGGCAGGACCATGACTGTCACCCTCAAGCAGGGCTTTGCACCTCTGGAGCAGTACACAGGCCACGGTCAAGGCCCCTGGAGCGATCTTTACAGCCTCTGTGCCACCATCTATTACTGCCTCACCGGCCGTATCCCCCCGGCTGCTCTGGAGCGGGATAAGGACCAGGACCGGGAGCTGGATCCGCTGATTCCCTCCAACCAGCTTGGTGCGAATCTGACGGCCCGTCAGGAGTGGGCGCTGCTCAAGGGAATGGCGCTCCGGGCCCGGGACCGATGGCAGACCATTGGGGATCTGTATGGGGCCCTCTACGGTGTCAATCTGGACGGGACGGCCTGGGAGGAGCCCTCCGGACAGGAGGGGCAAGCCGAAGGAAAAACCGAGTATGTGAACAGTGAGGAATCCCACTTTTCTGGTGATGGGCAGACAGAGGACGCCAAGCCGCCCACACCCGAGAAAAAGCGGATCTCCAAAAGAGCGCTTGGCATCATCGCCGCCTGCTGCGCACTGGCAGGCATCACAGCGGCAGCTCTGGGGGGAGCGCTGCTCTCCACGCCGGAGAGCAGCCCCGATCCCGACGGCGGCAGCGTGATCCTGTCGGGAGGGGAACTCGATGACACCTCCGATACTCCTGCGGAGGAGAATCTCCTTTCTCAGGACGAGACGCAGTCTGCGGGCGTTCTTCTGCCCGGCATTTCAGAGGACGCTCAGGAACAGGAGGGGGAAGAGCCCAAGGAGGGAAAACCCTCAGCCGATGAAGGGGAGACCGGGTCTGCCGATGCAACGCCGACCGCCAAGCCCACACAGCAACAGAACCAGCCCACTCAGCAGGCCGCTCCTCCGGCCCAGACGGAGCCGGAAAAAACCTCGATGCCCACCAAGGCAGAACTGGAGAGCCAGGCGAAAACCGCGGCGGCAGAGGGCAGGTACAGCAATGCGGCAGACCTCTACCGACAGATGAAGGAACTGGGCTATATTTCCGGCAGCAAACTGGCCGTCTGCCTGACAGAATTGGCTGGAGATGCGGAGTCGGAATGGTACGATACTGCCTACGGAGACAACAGCTCTCCCCTGATCAAGACGGCCTATGACCTCTATGTGGAGGCGGCCAATATGGGCAACAAGGAGGCCATGGCTGCTGTGGCCTACTGCTACGACTATGGACACTATGTCAATCAGGACAGCGGAAAGGCCTGCCAGTGGTGGACCAAGCTGGCCAACACTGGGGACGGTCCGGCCTGCTATTTTGTAGCTCAGTATTACGCAGACGGCAATGGTGTTCCGCAGAGTACCCAGACGGCTATTGAATGGCTCAACAAATGCTTGGAATATGGTGCCGGATATGTGGAAAGCGACGCCCAAGCCCTGCTCGATGAACTGCAGGGCGGATGAGGAGAAACGGGAGGATTACCAATGGAACGCATCTGTCCCTATTGCATGCACCATTTGAAAGAGGATGGGAGCTGTCCCTGCTGTGGAAAGAAAGCAGAGGGGTATCAGCCCGCAAGTCACCATCTCCCGCCGGGCAGTATTTTGCAAAGCCGCTATGTGGTAGGCCGGGTGCTGGGAGAAGGTGGGTTCGGCATCACCTACCTGGGAATGGACGCCAATCTGCAGCGGCGGGTGGCGGTGAAGGAGTACTTCCCCACCTGTCTGGTCAGCCGTGAAACCTCCCTTTCCCTCAGCGTCACCTGTTATACCCAGAACTACCAGGATACCTATGATAAGGGGCGGTCCCAGTTTCTCAAAGAGGCACGGACCATGGCCAAGTTGGAAAGTATCCCGGAGATCGTCCAGGTGCTGGACCATTTCCAGGATAATAATACGGCCTATATCGTGATGGAGTTTCTGGAGGGGGAGACACTGAAGGACCGCACCGCCCGGCTGGGGCGTATCCCATCGGGCGAGCTGCTGGAGCTGCTGCGCCCGGTCATGCGGGCCATGGAGGCCATGCACCAGGCGGGAATCATTCACCGGGACATCAGTCCCGATAACCTGATGTGCCTTCCCAGCGGCAAGGTAAAGCTGATGGACTTCGGCTGTGCCAAGGAGATCCAGGGGCAGCCTACCCAGACCGTGATGCTGAAGCACGGCTTTGCCCCCCGGGAGCAGTATGTGGGCCGGGGACAGGGGGCGTGGAGCGATGTGTACGCCCTGTGCGCCACGATCTACTACTGCCTGACGGGCAAGGTCCCGCCCCGGTCGGTGGAGCGGCAGGACGGCGATCAGGATGCCCTGACGCCGCCCACCCGGTTGGGCGCTGAGCTGACAGAGCAGCAGGAATGGGCACTGTTAAAAGGCCTTACAGTTCGGGCACCTGACCGTTGGCAGAGCATGGCGCAGCTGTTCGGGGCGCTGTATGGCGTCACGCTGGAGGGACAGCCTTGGCGCGAGGATGATGAACCGTCTGAGGATGCGGGACACACGGAATTTTTTCATCAGCAAAAAGCGAAAACGTATTCGGACGGCGGTGCTGCCGGAGAAGGAGCCTCCGGCAATGCCCAGCGGTATGGCAGAAAATTCTCACGCGGGATGATCGCTGCGATGACGGCAGTGATCTGTGCGGGGATCACCTTGGCGGTGGCCCTGCCTTTGATGGGCAGCCAGAGAGCCGCTGTGCCTGCAGGAGCTGCGCAGCAGGGGGCTAATCATGTCAATTCACAGACTGCCGGACAGACGAACATATCGGAAGAGGTCCCGGGGGATAGTTTGGCGATGCCGCAGCAGGAAGAGATCCTTTCTGATGCGGCGGAGTCTTCGGGATCAGAGCCATCTCAGCCGGAACAGAATGTCCCGCCGCCGGCATCTAATAATCAGACGATGCCGCAGGAGCCTGCGCCTGCAAAGCCCCCCCAACAGGCCGAACCTAAGCCAGCCGCTCAGCCGACGCAGGCAGAACTCACGGCTCAGGCGGAGAACTATGCTGCTAACGGTCAGTATACCCAGGCCGCCGACGCATACCGACAGATGCACACGCTGGGCTATCTCTCTGGAGGGGATCTGGGGGAACAGCTGTGTAGCTTGGGCAATGACGCCCAGGAGGACAGCGAATATGAGATGGCCGCCCAGCTCTACCAGCAGGCTGCGGACCTGGGCAACGCACTGGGCAAGCGGCTGCTATCCGTCTGCTACGAGTTCGGCACCGGGGTACCCCAGAGCCAGGAGAAGGCATTTCAGCTGAATCTGGAGCTGGCTCGGGAAAATTACGGAGCCTCGGTGTACTACGACGTGGCCGCAGCCTACACAGATGGTGTGGGGACGGCCCGGGACCCAGAACAGGCCATCTATTGGTGGAATCGGTATCTGGACACCGACGACCCCAAAGACACCACTCGTGCAAAGATCCAGGATAAAATTGCCGCGCTGGAAGCCGAGTGTTAAAAAAACGGGCGGGGAAACCTTCCCCGCCTGTTTGGCTTATTCACGAACCAGCACAAAGGCCTGCGCACCTCCGGCCAGAGCCAGGGACTGTCCAGGCAGTAGGGGAGAGGGACAGCCCGGCGAAAGGTCGCTCCCCCCTGCGGCGGTACCGTAGCGTGAGTGGAGGTCAGTGATGAGCACAGTTCCCCACACCAACTCCACCCGGCAGTGGCGGCGACTCACGCCCCGGGTATCCGGCGGAAAGATCAGCTGGCACAGATCCGGCTGCCGCCCAAGTGTGAGCGGTGGGGCCAAGGAAAGCGTTTTTCCGGCAAACACCCCCGCAGTTCCCCGGAGGCACAGGCCGGGCCGGACCCGGGCGTTCACCTCCTCCTCTGCCTCCCTCAGAGCAGACAAAAGAGCGTCTCTATCCGGGAAGCGGCGGGTGGGCTCCAGCCGCAGCCCCCGGTCCAGCAGGCGGAACAGGGCCTCCTCTCCGGCAGGGCAGGCTTCCGCAGCCAGCGTCCGGAGGACAGCGCGGCGGTCTGACGGGCCTGTCCTTTCCGGCATTTCCTTTCCAGACAGCAGGCGGACCAGCAGCGCACACAGCCGGTAGACGGCCCCCGTTTCCTCAGACGAGGCAGTTCTCCGCAGTTGTTCCTCCGGGGGCTGGGGCAGTGGGAAATAGTCCCGGAGGGTACCAGCAGGCAATGCAGCCAGTGCAGATGTCAAAGGGACGGCCTGCCACAGGGGGAGCGCATTCCCCTCCGAAGCGGTCAGGAGCAGAGCACGCATCTCATCGGGGTATGTGGTTTTGGGAAACACGGCGCCACCTCCCTGGGGATTTTTGATAGATTCAGTATACGGTATCGGGGTCAAAAGGACAAGTCATTTGGAGGAAACGGAGGAAAACGCCATGCGCATCGAGCTTACCGAGCAATCCGGGCTGGAGGTGAACCGGCTTTCAGCGGCGGATATGACGCCCGCCATGGCGGCCCAGTATCTGGCGGGAAAGATCCGGCTGAGAGGCTTTTGGGACACCCTGCGGAGTCTGTATCCAGCCGGTGATCTGAGAGACCGGGTGACGGAGGCGCTGTGCCAGCCGGGAGATGATCCCAAATCGGTGGCCCGGCGGGTCCGCAACTGGGAGCAGGGGAAAAACGCGCCCACCGACCGGGAGGACCTGTTCCGCATTGCCTTCGGCCTGGAATTGGATGAGGAGCGGACCTCTGTTTTACTGGGAATGTGTACGGATTATGGCATCCACTACCGAAACGGCAGAGAGCTGACCTACGCCTACTGCCTGCGGAAGGGGACCTCCTATCGCCAGGCCGTCAGCCTTTACCATTCCCTGCCTGATCCGGAGCGGCATCCGACCAGAGAACGGCGGGGGATGGAGGATACCCGGCAGATGGTGTCCATCTTCTCCGATGTTCGGGACGACGGGGAATTTTCCTGGCTGTACGAGTCCTATCTGGGTGCATTCGGTACGCTCCACCGGCGGGCCTGGGACTATTTTGACCGATATTTTCGGGCCCTTTTATCCCCCGATGCGGGGGAAGAGCGCTACTCTATTCAGCGGGCCATGGACACCTATCTGACCTTGCATATGCCCTCTGGAAGCCGCCGCCGGGACCTGACCTTGATCCAACGGATGCTGAAGCAGGGCTGGCCCAATGCCACCAAGCTGAAAAACATCTGCGCCCGAAGAGAGGATGTGCCAAGAAAGCTGCTGCTGTTGCTGTACCTGGTGACGGAGAACGTGGTGGACGGCAGCTATGACGAACTGGATGAGGACTATCTTTCGCCCGAGGAGCTGTTTGAGGAGCACTGGTGGCGGGTGAATCTGATGCTGCAGGACTGCGGGATGCCCACCCTGGACCCCCGGAACGCCTATGATT
>LHCFR02800__coassemble_1821_pt1 | contig 9976 bp, 8 predicted proteins | sample LHCFR02800__metabat2_low_PE_042 | metagenome-assembled genome bin LHCFR02800
ACGTCGATGCCGTTGCGGTAGTCGATGGGGAGGCTTGCGATGCCGGGGCCGCAGAACTCCAAAACGCAGTTGTTGACGAAGCCGCTTGCAAACGTGGCCTTCACCAGGGCAATGGCCACGTCGTGGGGCCCCACGCCCCGCCGGGGCGCGCCGGTGAGGTACACCAGCACCACCTTGGGGTAGTTGATGTCCCAGGTGTTTTTCAGCAGCTGCTTGGCCAGCTCCGGGCCGCCCTCGCCCACGGCCATGGTGCCGAGAGCACCGTACCGGGTGTGGGAGTCGGAGCCCAGGATCATGGCGCCGCCCCTGGCCATCTGCTCCCGGGCGTAGGAGTGGATGACGGACTGGTTGGCGGGCACGTAGATGCCGCCGTACTTCTTGGCGGCGGAGAGGCCGAAGACGTGGTCGTCCTCATTGATGGTACCGCCCACGGCACACAGGCTGTTGTGGCAGTTGGTGAGGGCGTAGGGGATGGGGAATTCCTTCATTCCGGAGGCCCGGGCCTGCTGGATGATGCCCACATAGGTGATGTCGTGGGACACCATGGCGTCAAAGCGGATCTGCAGATGCGCCGGGTCACCGGAGGTGTTGTGGGCCTGGAGGATGGACCAGGCCATGGTGCGCTTCCGCCCCTCCTCCGGGGAGATGCCGGCGTCCGCCTGGGGGATGCCGCCGGTCAGGAACACGCCGTTGTCATGGAGAGTGATCATATTCTCAAAGACCTCCTGTGTGTCACGGGGGAGCCGTGCTTCTTCCCCTCAATATACCATACCGCCGGCCGGATGAAAAGCGGTTTTGCAGGAAAAAGTACTTCGTCCTGCAAATTCGGGAGACTTGCCCAGAAATCACCCGGCTGCGGCAGGGGGAAAAGGGCATTTTGCGGCGGGAGCTGGAAATTCAACGGAGCGTTGCTTGCGTTTTCCGCCGGCTTCGGGTATCCTGAGAGGGAGGTGAGGAACGATGCAGGACCAGAGAACGGGGGCACTGCTCCGAAAGCTGCGGCAGGAGCGGGGCTGGACCCAGCGCCAGGTGGCGGAGCAGCTGGGCGTCAGCACCCAGGCGGTGAGCAAATGGGAGCGGGATCAAGGCATCCCGGATGTGGGGCTGCTGCCGCACCTGGCAGAGATCTTTGGCGTCAGCATGGAGGGGCTTCTGGACGGAGGCCTGAACCCCGCTGCGCCGGATGGAGGAAATATGAAACGACTGCAATTCTATGTGTGCCCGGACTGCGGCAACATCCTGACGTCCAGCTCCGGCGGGCAGCTCTCCTGCTGCGGCCGAAAGTTGGAGCCGCTGCGGGCTGTCCCCGCGGATGCGGAGCACGCCGTGACTGCGCAGGAGGTGGCGCCGGACTGGTATGTGACCTTCCGCCACCCCATGGAGAAGGGGCACTTTATCCGCTTTGCCGCCTGTGTGGCGCCGGACCGGCTGCTGCTGGTGCGGCTGTATCCGGAGCAGGGCAGCGAGGTGCGGCTGCCCCAGCTGCGGGGCGGCGGAAAGCTCTATCTCTGCTGCTCCCGCCACGGGCTGTTTGAGGTGAAGCTGCCATGAAAAAGGAGAGGACTGTTCCGGACAGTCCTCTCCTACTTTTTGATGACGGAAGGCGGTCAGATCGCTGGCTTGGCAGCACTGCGCCGGGCCATGAGCCAGACGAACAGCACCACAGCGGCGCAGATCAGCGTCCGCCAGCCCCAGCCGTCCAGGCCCACCAGCAGGATCACCAGGATCAGCAGGGGCAGGATGAACTGGAAGTAGCGCTTCAGCTTGGGGGACATCCCCAGGCCGGTGCCCTTGTTGGCCTCCGCCAGGTATTTGTCAAAGCCCCAGCCCCACTTGCTGACGCAGAACAGCAGGTAGATCATGGAGCCGATGGGCAGCAGCAGATTGCTGACCAGGAAGTCCTCAATGTCCAGGATCTGCCCGGTGGCACCGCTGGGCAGCGGGGCCTCGAAATACCAGAGGTTGTAGCCCAGCACGCAGGGCAGACTGGCCAGCAGGATGAACACGCCGCAGGCGATGGTGGCCTTCTTCCGGGACCAGCCGAAGTTGTCCATGCAGCTGGCCATGATGTTCTCAAACACCGCCAGCACCGTGGTGAAGCTGGCAAAGGTCAAAAACAGGAAGAACAGGGCGCCCCAAAGCCGGCCGCCGGTCATGCTGACGAACACCCGGGGCAGGGTCAGGAAGATCAGGGAAGGGCCGCTGTCCGCCTCGATGCCGAAGCTGAAGCAGGCGGGGAAGATGATCATGCCGGACATGAAGGCCACGAAGGTGTCCAGGCAGCAGATCCGCACGGCCTCGCCGGGGAGGCGGTTGGCGTCGGACATATAGCTGCCGAAGATCTCCATGGCGGCGATGCCCAGGCTCAGGGTGAAGAAGGACTGGTTCATGGCGGCCACGATCACGTTGCCGATGCCCACTTCCGCGGCCCGCTCAAAGTCCGGCACCAGATAGAACTTCACGCCCTCCATGGCGCCGTCCAGGGTCAGGCTGTTGATGGCCAGAATGACGATCAGCACCAGCAGGCAGATCATCATCCACTTGCTGATCCGCTCCAGGCCCTTCTGCAGGCCGAAGCTGCACACGATGAAGCCCGCCACCACCGTGATGATCATCCACAGGGCCATCTCGCCGGGGCTGGCCAGCATGCTGGTCCAGACAGCATCCACATCAGCGGGCTGCATCCCGCTGAAGGTGCCGGTGGCGAATTTGAAGCAATAGCCCAGCATCCAGCCGGAGACGGTGGTGTAGTACATCATCAGCAGGCAGCAGCCGATGACGCACAGCCAGCCGTGGATATGCCAGCGGCTGCCCTTGGGCTCCAGGGCCTTGTAGCCCAGCACGGCGCTCTTGCGGCTGGCACGGCCCACCGCCAGCTCCATGGTCAGGATGGGCACGCCCATGATGATGAGGGACAGAATATAGAACAGCACGAACACGCCGCCGCCGTTGACACCGGTGACGTAGGGGAATTTCCACACGTTTCCGATGCCGATGGCGCAGCCGGCGCTCACCAGAATGAATCCCAGCCGGGACCGGAAGTTTTCTCGACTCAAGTTTCTCTCTCCTTCTCATTTTTCCCGTCTGCCGGAACCACGCCCGCAGACAGACCTTCCCTATCTTAAACCGGAAAGGGGGAGAAGTCAATCATCTTTTCCCGCCTGGCAGGACGGGACCTTGCGGATGCGGAAGATCTCTGCTATGATGTGGGGCAAAGGAGGCGCTGTGATGAACGTACTGATCGTTGTGGACATGCAGAACGACTTTGTCTCCGGTGCGCTGGGCACGCCGGAGGCCCGGGAGATCGTGCCCCGGGTGGTGGACCGGGTGGAGGAGGGCATCCGCCGGGGAGAGAAGATCCTCTTCACCCGGGACACCCATGAGACGGATTACTTGAACACCCAGGAGGGGAAGAAGCTGCCGGTGCCCCACTGCATCCGGGGCACGGAGGGATGGGAGATCGTGGAGCCTCTGCAAAAATACGCAGAGCACCCCATCGACAAGCCCACCTTCGGCAGCCAGTATCTGGGGGCGCTGCTGAAGGCCCGGGACGAGGACCTGCGCCGCCAGGGAGAGCCGGGGGTGGAACAGGTCACGCTCGTCGGCTTGTGCACGGATATCTGCGTGATCTCCAACGCCCTTTTGGTGAAGGCGTTTCTGCCGGAGGCGGAGGTCGTTGTGGACGCCGCCTGCTGCGCCGGCGTGACGCCGGAGAGCCACCGGGCCGCCCTGGCGGCCATGGGGCCCTGCCAGATCACAGTGGAGAACGAGACGTAAAAAACCGGGCCCGCGGCAGAATGCCGCGGGCCCGGTCTGACTTCAGCCCTTATTCGATGCTGATCTGCCGGCTGGAAGAGACCTCCGCCGTCTTCTTGGGCAGCTTCAGATCCAGCACGCCATTGTCGTAGGCGGCTTTGATGTCCTCCGTCCGAATGCCGGAGACGTCGAAGCTCCGGCTGTAGGCACCGTAGGAGCGCTCACAGCACACATACTTGCCCTTCTTCTCCTGCTCCTCATGCTCGGAGTGGCGCTGGGCCTGGATGGTGAGGGTGTCGCCGTCCAGCTGCAGCTGGATGTCCTCCTTCTTGAAGCCGGGCAGGTCGGCCTTCAGCTCGTAGTGGTCGCCCTCGTCGGTGATGTCGGTCTTGAACTCCGCCAGGCCGCGGCCCGTGAAGAAGTCGTTGTTGAAGAAGCGCCGTTCCATCTCCTCCATCTCAGAGAAGGGGTTCCAGCTGCTCATGGTGTTTCTGCGGTAAGGTCTCAGTTCAAACATATTCGATTCCTCCTATCAAATCCTGATGATCCGTGGTTGGGACCGGCGGCAGATGGATCATGGAGGATGTGCCGCCGGGTGGAACAGGTGCCTTTCTCAAGACCTCCTGTTCTTCTTTTCGAGTATTATGATAGGATGGAAAATCGGATATTGTGTGTTCTTTCTGTGAACGATCTGTGAATTTTAGCACTCTTGATTTGAGAGTGCTAAAAACCGGCGGATTCAGACATAGCTCTGGGTGGTCACGTCGAACACGCCCCGGGTGGTGATCCGCAGGGAGGGAATCACCGGCAGGGCCATGAAGCTCAGGGTCATGAAGGGGTCGATGCCCGGGTTGACGCCCAGGGCGTGGGCCTTGGCCTTGGCGAATTCCAGCTTCTCATTGACGGTGGTCAGCGGCTCATCGCTCATGATGCCGGCGATGGACAGGGGGACCTCCGCCACGGGCTTGCCGCCGTCCCAGACCACGATGCCGCCGTTCAGCTCCACCACCCGGTTGGCGGCGGCGGCCATGTCGGCCTCGCTGGTGCCTACCACGATGATGTTGTGGGAGTCATGGGAGACGGAGGTGGCCACGGCGCCGGACTTCAGGCCGTAGCCCTGGAGGAAGCCGATGCCGATGTGGCGGGTGTTCTTGTGGCGCTCCACCACGGCGATCTTCAGCACGTCGTATTCCACGTCGATCCGGTCGGAGTAGCCGGCGTCCACGGTGGTGATCTCACCGTTCACCATACCGATGATGCCCCGGGGCCGGGCCTCCGTGAAGTCCTGCGCCGTCAGGTGCTCCACGTGGAAGGTGCTGTGGGCCCGCTCCGTCAGGTAGGGGTCGATGGCCGGGGTGGGGAAGTCCTTCACCACGCCGTGATCCACCATCAGCTCGCCTTTCTTGAACACCTTCTCGATGTGGAAGTCCTGGAAGCTGTCAATGATGACAAAGTCCCCCAGGTAGCCCGGGGCGATGGCGCCCCGGTTGTTCAGCAGGAAGTACCGGGCGGCATTGTGGCAGGCCACCTTCACGGCGGTGATGGGGTCCACCCCCAGGCCGATGGCCCGCTTGACGATGTAGTCGATGTGGCCTTTTTCCAGCAGGTCGTTGGGGTGCTTGTCGTCGGTGCAGAACATGCACCGCTCGGAGTATTTGTCGCACAGCAGGGGGGCCAGGGCGTCCAGATTCCGGGCGGCGGTGCCCTCCCGGATCATGATGAACTGGCCCCGCTCCAGCTTGGCGATGGCGTCGGCGGGGTCGTAGCACTCGTGGTCGGAGTAGACCCCGGCGGCGATGTAGGCGTTCAGGTCGTTGTCCAGCAGGCCCGGGGCGTGGCCGTCGATCTTCTTGTGGTGGGCCTGGGCGGCCACGATCTTCTCCACCGGCTGGTCGTCCCCGGCGATGATGCCCACGAAGTTCATCATCTCCGCCAGGCCCTGGACCCTTGGATGGTCGTAGAAGGAGTCGATGGCCCGGTAGTCCAGCACGGCGCCGGACTCGTCCAGAGGCGTGGCCGGCACGCAGGAGGGCAGCATGAACCGCACGTCCACCGGCAGGTCCTCCGTGGCCTGGAGCATGTACTCGATGCCGTCGGTGCCCATGACGTTGGCGATCTCGTGGGGGTCGGTGATGACGGTGGTGGTGCCGTGGGGCAGCACGGCCTTCACGAACTCCTTGGGGGAGACCAGGGAGCTCTCCAGATGGATGTGGGCGTCCAGGAAGCCGGGGAGGACGATCTTGCCGGTGCAGTCCTCCTCCACGGTGCCGGAGTACTGGCCCATGCCCACGATCAGCCCCTCTGCCACGGCGATGTCGGCGTGGCAGAGCTCGTTGGAGAAGACGTTGACATAGGTGGCGTTCTTCAGCACCAGGTCCGCCGGCTCCCGCCCGGCGGCGGCGTTGATGATGCGGCGCTTTTTCAGCAGCTTCCGGTTGATCTTGCCAGCGTAGCTCTCAGACATAGAACCACTCCTTCTGTTGAAAATTGAAAGCATTATTTTAGCTTATGGCTGATATAAATTGCAATAATGCTGTATGGTTATAGAGAGTATAAGCCATAAACCGGTATTTGTCCACAGAAAACGGGAGAAAATTTTTGCGGCGGACCAGTCGCGGCTGCAACAGGCATCTGCCGGGCACTTCTGGTAAACTATATATCAAATATATAAAATGGTCACAGAGGATTTTCCGGGGATCGGCGGCCGGAGCCGCCAGAAAGGAAGGCAACATGGATAACAAAGCGTATCAGAAAATGGACTACGCCCTCTGTCTGCTCTCAGCGGCGGCGGATGGCAGGAACCACGGCTGCATCGTCAACTCGTTCCACCAGATAACTTCCTCTTTCCCGCCCAAGTTCACGGTGGCGGTGAACAAGGACCACGAGACCTGCAAGGCTGTCCAGGCGGCTGGGAGCTTTTCCGTCACGCTGCTGGACGCGGACGCGCCGGCGGAGCTGATCGACACCTTTGGCTACAAGTCCGGCCGGGTGGCGGACAAGTTCGCCGGCCGGGAGGTCCAGACAGACGGCAGCGGCAACCCCTATCTGAAGGAGCATATGGTCTCCCGCATCGCCTGCAAGGTGGTGGACCGGCTGGAGATCGGCAGCTATATCCTGTTTGTGGGTCAGGCTGCGGAGGCGGAGGTCCTGGGGGACGGGAAGGTGCTGACCCTCCAGGCCTACACGGACCGGGGCAAGGCCACGCCGCCTGCCGCCACCGTCTACCGCACCGTGGAGATCAATGGCTACCGCTGCACCGTCTGCGGCTATGTGTACGAGGGGGAGTCCCTGCCGCCGGACTTCCGGTGTCCCCTGTGCGGCGCCCCGGCGGAGAAGTTCGTGAAGATCGAAAAATGAGGACAGGCCCCGCGCCGAATGGCGCGGGGCCCGCTGCTGCCGGCTGCGTGCCGGAGGGCAGAGCGCTGTGCGGTCCGAAAGATCTGTTCCGAAAAACGCTCCGGGGCTTTGCCGCTCCGGAGCGTTCTTTTCGGATGGCGTCAGGCGTCCAGCAAGCCCAGGCTCACCAGGAACTCGCGGGCCACCTCGTCCACGGTGCGGCCTTCCACATCCACCTGATAGGTCAGCTCGGTCATCTGCTGGGTGGAGATCTTCCCGGTCAGCTGCTCCAGGATGCCCTCCACTTCCGGGTATTTCTCCAGCAGGTCGCCCCGGACGATATACATTCCGTAGTAGTCCGGGAAGAAGCTCTGGTCATCCTCCAGGACCTTCAGGCCGGTCTTGATGTTCAGACCGTCTGTGGTGTAGACCACAGATACGTCAAAGGTGCCGTTTTCGATGGCGGAGTATTTCAGGCCCATGTCCACGGATACCGCGTCCTTGAAATTCAGGCCGTAGAACTTCACGAAGGGATCGTACTTCATGCTGCCCTCCAGCGTGAAGAACTCCTGCTCCGCGCCGAAGGTCAGCTGATCCGCGATGGGGATCAGGTCGCTGATGGTCTCCAGACCGTACGTATCTGCCAGCTCCTGAGGCACGCCGATGGCATAGGTATTCTCAAAGCCGGGCCGGCCCAGTACATGGATGTCATAGTCTGCCAGGGCCTTTTCCTTCACATACTCGTAGATGGTCATGCCCTCCGGCACGTCAGGGGTGTCCTGATGGAAGAAGGTGGTCAGCAGTGTGCCGTCGTAGGAGATCATCAGGTCGCAGGTGTGGCCGTCATCCTTCAGGGCGTTCCAGTTGTTCACCTGGGACATCTGGTCCTGGATGGTGACGGTCAGGTCCGTCTGGTCCTCCACCAGCATCTTCACCATGTGGTGCATCAGCTGGGTCTCGGAGTAGTCGCCGTCATACAGCAGGATGTCGCCGGTGCCGCCCCGTCCATAGGGCAGCAGGGCGATGAAGGCCGCCACGATCAGCGCCACCGGGATCCACATCTTTTTGGAGCCGCCCCGGCTCTTGCGCATCTGGCCTTCGAACCAGCTCATGATGAAGTCCAGCGCCACGGCGATGACCATAAGCACACCGGTGGCCGCCAGGATCAGAGGCATATCCGAGATGCGGATAGCCTGAGTAATGACGCCGCCCAGGCCGCCGCCGCCCACGAAGGCCGCGAACACAGCGGTGCCGATGGCGTTCACCACCGCGATGCGGATGCCGGTGAACACCGTGGGGAAGGCCAGGGGAAACTCCACCATCAGCACGCGGTAGGGCTTGCTCATGCCCATGCCGCGGGCGGCCTCCTTCACGCCGGGGTCCACCTCCTGAAGTCCCAGGCAGGTGTTCCGCACAATGGGGAGCAGGGAGTAGAGGGTGATGCCTGTGATGACCGTCAGCTTGCCCGGATCCAGCACCACCATGATGATGCCCAGCAGCGCCAGGGAGGGGATGGTCTGCAGCAGGTCCACGATCCGCAGGATCACCGGACGAGCCACTTTGGACACATAGGCCCAGATGCCAAGGGGCAGGCCGACGGCGATGGACAGCAGGCTGGCCGCCAGCACGATAAACAGGTGTTGGAAGATCAGATCCCAGCTCATCTGCCCGCCTCCTTCCGCAGGCCACGGGGCGTGACCTTTTTCTGCAGCAGGTCGATCACCAGTCCGAAGAGAATGGCCAAAATGGCCGCCGGGATGGCCCCCAGCAGGATCAGGGTGTTATTGTTGGAATTGGTGCCCCGGTATACGAAGTCCCCCAGGCCCCCCAATCCGATCATGGAGGCCAGCACCGCCCAGGAGACGGTGTAGATGGTGGCCATTCGGAGCCCTGCGATGATGACCGGCATGGCCAGGGGAAGCTCCACCCGCAGCAGCGTCTGAAGAGAGGACATGCCGCAGCCCTTGGCGGCTTCGATGTACTGGCTCTCCACCTCCAGAATGCCGGTGTAGGTGTTTTTCAGCACCGGGAACATGGCGTAGACACTGAGTGCCACGATCACCGTGGGATAGATGTTGCCCCACCAGATGAACAGCACGCCGATGAACACCAGGCCCGGGATGGTCTGGAAGATGGAGAGGATGGGGATGATGATGCCGGACAGCCATCGGGGGACCCGGGAGAGCAGGATGCCGAACACCAGCCCCACGGCAAAGCCGATGGCCGCGGAGATCAGCACATACACCGTGTGCTGGCCGATGGCCCGCAGCAGATCCGCTCCGTAGTCCTGGATCAGAGTCATCATTTGGCCTCACCCCACAGATTCTCCGCCACGGAGCGGGCAACGCTGGTCTTGGTGACGATGCCGGCGATGGTGTCGTCCGCGTTCAGCACCACCACGTAGTTGGCGCCGGAGTCCAGCAGATAGTCGAAGCTCTCTTTGGCCTCGTCGCCCACCCGGACGGTCCGGGCGGTCTGGCGGATCAGGGGCTCGATGGTCGTGAGCTCCCGTCCCCAGTGGCGGATGTCGCCGATGGAGATCGTGCCTAAGTACCGGTTCTGTTCGTCCGTGACCAGCAGGGTATCCACGCTGCCGCGGGCCATGCGCTCCGCGCACTCCAGCACGCCACGGTCCTTGTGGACGCTGAACACATTGGTGCGCATGAAGCTCTCCACCTTGGAGGGCGCCGTGTCCGGCGTGTGCTTGCCCATAAACGTGCGGACCAGGTCGTTGGCGGGATGCTCCAGCATCTCCTCGGGAGAGGCCATCTGCACCACCTCACCGGCGGACATAAAGATGATGATGTCTGCCAGCTTCAGCGCCTCGCTCATGTCGTGGCTGACGAAGACGATGGTCTTGTTCAGCTTCTGCTGCAGGCTCTTC
>LHCFR02800__coassemble_1828_pt1 | contig 9964 bp, 13 predicted proteins | sample LHCFR02800__metabat2_low_PE_042 | metagenome-assembled genome bin LHCFR02800
GACCGCCCCGGCGTCGTTTTTTGTCCGTTTCCCCTCCTTGTCGTCCTCCTTTGTAAATTTATCGATAAACAATAAAAAACCATTGACAAACAATAATACTCGTGGTACGATGCAGAAAAAGGAGGGAGTTCCATGTCATGGATCTGCCGCATCCTGCGGACCGCATCTGTTCTGCTGCTTCTGGCGGCGCTGTTTCTGGTACCCGCTCTGGTGCTTTCGGGCGGGGAGCTCCTGCCGGAGTTCACGCGCCTCACACCATATGCCCGCTGGTGGGAGGTGCCTCTTCGGACGCTGATCGCCTGCGCCTTGAGCTGGGTCTGGCTCTGGACCGAGGGGACGGCCCTTCAGATCCTGCTGGCGCTGCTGCTGTGGTTCTGCATCGGCTGGGCCCTGTGCCTGCTGCTGCGGCTCCGCAAGGTCAAAACTTCCCAACTGTAAGGAGGAACAACGCCGTGTCCAAGTCCACCGTACAAACCATCGCCCGGATCTTGAAAGTCCTGGTGACCGTCACCTTTGTCTGCAACCTCCTGGCCCTGCTGCTGGTGCCGGGACTGGTGTATTTCCGGTTTGATCTGGAACATATTCAGGCGCTTTGGGCGTATGAGAGCGACGATTGCTTTTGGAACTTCGTTGATCTGCTCTTCCTCTGGTGGCTCGACGCCAACCCCTATACCACCGCCCTGACCCTCTTCCTCTGGGCCGCCGGCATCTGCACCGCCGCCATCCTGTGGCAGGGCCGGCGGGTGCTGGACACCATCCTCCGGGGCACGCCCTTCTGTCCGGAAAACGCCGTCAGCCTGCGGCGGGCGGCCGTCTGTTCCTTTGTCATCTCCCTGGCCGCACTGGCCCGGCTGATCTTCAGCCTGTACTGGTTTCGCTCTCCGGCGCCGCTGGTGTCCTACAACGCATTGTTCGTGCCCATCTTCGCCATGTTCGGCCTGCTGTGCCTGGTGATGGCCGCCCTGTTCGGCCAGGCGGCGGAGATCAAGGCGGAGAACGACCTGACGATTTGAGGTGGCGGCATGATCGTAGTGAATCTGGACGTGATGATGGCCAGGCGGAAAATGACCCTCTCCCAGCTGTCGGAGAAGGTGGACATCACGTTGGCCAACCTGTCCATTCTGAAAAACAACAAGGCCAAGGCCGTCCGCTTCTCCACCCTGGAGGCCATCTGCGCCGCCCTGGACTGCCAGCCGGGAGACATTCTGGAATATGTGCCGGATGAATGACCGCTCCCGCCTGGAGCTGTTCTGTCCGGGCATCGCCGCATTGATTCTGCTGCCGCACATCACCGTGCTCCGTTCCGCCATCTGGCCTTCTGGGGACCCTGGGCAGCTGCATCTGGCCGTCCATCCTGCTGTATCTGCTTCCGCTGCCCCTGGTGTGCATCCCGCCCAAGTCCCCCTTAAAACCGCAAGAGCCTGTCCCTGCTGAGCGGACAGTGTAAAAGGAGAATCCCATATGAGTGAAGAGAAAAACGCCCTCCCGCCGGAGGGTCCGGCGAAGCCTGCTCAAAATTTGGAAAAAATCGTCTCTCTGTCGCCCCGTGAGCGGCTGCTGCTGCCGCTGACCTTCGGTTTCTGTCTCCTGCTGGTGAACACGCTGCTGGAGACTGGCCCCACCGCCGGGCTCACCGCCGCCGTCTGCGCTTGGTACGCCCTGCTGACCGTCTGTCAGGGGCGCAAGCTGCTGATCGCTGGGGAAAGCCGGTTTTTGCTGGCGACAAACCTGGTGCTGGCGGCCACGCTGGCCCTGGGCTCCAACTGGTACTTCCGCGTGTGGAACCTGCTGGCCCTGCTGGCGCTGCTGCCCATCCACGCCGTGGGTCTCTCCGGCGGGCAGCGGCTGCCCTGGTGGCGCCCCGCCATGCTGTGGGAGCGGTTCTGCCTGCTGCTGTGGGGGCTGTTCGGCCACCTGTGGGCCGTCGTTGCCGCCCTGCTGCCGGAAAAGCGGGGCAGCGCCGTCCGGCGGCTTCTGCCGCTGGTGCTGGGCACGGCGGGGGCCGTGGCCCTGCTGGCGGTTCTGGTGCCGGTACTGGCCTCCGCCGACGCGCTGTTCGCCGCCGCCACAGCGGACCTGCGGTCCTTCCTGTCCCTCCACTTTTCGGACGCCGTGTGGAAGGCCATTGTGGCCGCGGTGATGACGCCCTTCTTCTTCGGCCTGCTGTACTTTCTCCGCCGTCCCACGCCCTTGAAGCAGCAGGCGGAAAAGCCGCCCCGCACGGTGGACGGCCTGGGCTTTGCCATCGTGCTGGCGGCGGTGGCGGCGCTGTATCTGCTGTTTCTGGGCGTCCAGTCCGCCGGGCTCTTCGGCGGTTCGGAATATCTGGCCCAAAAGGGCCTGTCCTACGCGGAGTGGGCCCGAAGCGGCTTCTTCCAGATGGTGGGTGTGACGGTCCTCAATCTCTCCCTGCTGCTGGCGGCGGTCCAGTGGTCCCGGCGGACCGGCGCCGACTGGCGGGCAGTCCGGGGCCTCTCCGCCCTGCTGACGGCGGAGAGCCTGGTGCTGCTGGTCTCCGCCGGTGTGCGGATGACGCTGTACGTGGAGGCCTACGGCCTGTCCTTCAAGCGGTTCCTCACTTACTGGGGCATGGGGATGATGGCGGCCTTCCTGCTGGCGGCGGCCTGGAAGGTCCACCGGCCGGACTTCCGGTTCTGCCGGGTGGTGTTCCCCCTGGCCCTGGCGGGGTGGCTGGTCATCAACTGCGTGCCGGTGGACTGCCTGGTGGCGAGGGACCAGGTGGACCGGTATCTGGCCGGGGAGAGTGCGGCGCTGGACGTGGAGTATCTGCTCTATGGCCTCTCCTATGACACCCTGTCTCAGCTGCGGCGGCTGGACCAGTCCGAGATCTTTCGGTGTGGCAGCGGCAGTTTTTCGCTGGGGCATCTGGTCGACCAGCGGCTTGCCGAAGCCCGGGCGGACTGCGCCGACTGGCAGACCTGGAGCCTCTCGGCCTGGCTGGCCAGCCGGAACGGCACGTAAGGGAGGTGCGCTGACATGAAACTTCATCTGTCATGGGCCGCCTGCGGCCTGCTGCTGGTCCTGTCGCTGGCGGCCTGCGGCGGGGCGGACACCCTGATCCTGCCGGATGCGTCAGAGGTCACCGCCGTCCGGGTGACGGCCGGCGGAGCGGTGACGCTCCACCGGGATCCGGCGTGGATCCAATCATTTCTGACGGAGGCGGCGGAGGCCGCTCCCACCGGCCGGGAGAGCGTCCAGGACGCCCCGGACCGGCCCGGCGCCGTCAGGGTCGAGCTGGGCACGGGAGATCCCCCCGGCTGGAGCGTCCTCTATGTCTATCAGACGGAGGACGGCTGCTGTCTGGAGCAGCCCTACGAGGGGATCTGGCAGGGGGATGACGCCCTCTGGACACAGTTGGCGGCGGACACGCCGCCGGAGGGGAGGAATGTTTCATGAACCGGCAGAAGGCGCTGTTTTGCATCTGCCTGCTGCTCTGCGGCGCCCTGATCGCCTGGGCGTTCTATCTGATCGGCTACAAGACCGCCTATGACCGGATGGAGAGCGCCGTGCCCTCCACGGTGGTCACGGGCGCACAGCGGGGGGTACGCTCATGTGGAAGCTGATCAGCGGGCTGCTGGCGCTGCCGGTCCTGCTGGTCCTGGCGGTGCTGATGCTCTTCCGTGGCAGCGAGGACTATACCCGGGTCGTCAACCTCAACTGGGAGCTGGACCTGCCCGCCAGCCAGGGCTGCCTGTATGAGACTGACAGCGGGGCCAGCTTTCACGGGGACGGGGAGCGGTATCACGTTCTGGAGTACGCCGGGGACGGCCGGCTGGAACAGGCTTTGGCAGAGCAGGCCACGCCGCTCCCCTCCGCTGAGAACCCAGTGACGGAGATCTTAGACGATCTGTCCGTCCCGGCGGACCAGCGGCCCGACTTTGCCGACTGCGGCGTCTTCACCGCCGATCATCCCTCGGATGACCGAAACCGGCTGTACCTGCTGGTGAACAGCGCCGGCACCCGGCTGTATGTGGTGGAATTCTTCCTGTAGGCCGGCCCGCCGGGCACCGGCAAAATAGCAGGCCCGCCGCTGTGTGCGGCGGGCCTGCCTTATTTTTTCTTGGACATTGGCTCCGTTTGTGTTAAAATCCTGTTATCAAAACCACGGCGCTCCGGCGGATATGCCGGGGCGTTTTCAGAGGTGCTGTCATGTCGGAGATGAATGTGCTCTTTTTCCAGCAGATCGTGAAGATGTTTCTGATGCTGGCCGTCGGCTTTGCCGCTGTAAAGGTCCGGATCCTGCCGGCCACCGCCGGCAAGGGCCTCTCCCAGGTCATCGTGGCGGTCATCCGCCCCTGCGCCATTTTGTACGCCTTCCAGGTGGACTTTTCTGTGGACCGACTGCTGGGCCTGCTGCTGGCGCTGCTGGGGGCCGCCCTCTCCCACGCGGCGTTCATCTCCATCACCCGGCTGTACGCCGGGGGGCGGCTGGCCTTCTCCCCGGTGGAGCGAGCCTCCATGATCTACTCCAACAGCGGAAATCTGCTGATGCCGCTGGTGGCGGCCTCCATGGGGCAGGAGTGGCTGTTTTACACCTGCGCCTACATGGGAGCTCTGCAGGTCTTTGTGTGGACCCATGGGGAGAGCCTCATCTGCGGCGCTCCCCGCATCAACTTCAAAAAGGCCCTGGGCAATCTGAACGTGCTGGCCATGGCGGTGGGATTTGTGCTCTTCTGCGCCAACATCCGGTTCACCGGCGTAGCGGGGCAGGCGGTGGAGACCCTGGGGGACGCCCTGGGCTCCACCAGTATGCTGTCCATCGGCATCTCCTTCGCCACCATCACCCGCCTGGATCTGCGGCGGATCGCCCGGGTGGCGGTGGTGACGCTGAACCGCCTGGTCCTCTATCCCCTGCTGATGATGGCCGTCTTTCTGCTGCTGCGGCTGGACACCCTGCTGCCCGGCGCCCGGCAGATCGTGCTGATCACCCTGCTTGGGGCCGGCGCCCCCACCGGCGTGGTGGTCACCCAGATCGCCCAGCTCTACGACAAGGACGCCGACGAGGCCAGCCTCATCGGCGTGGTGACCATGGCCTGCAGCCTGCTGACGCTGCCCAGCCTCATCTGGGTCTATGAGGCCGTCGTGGACTGCATCCGGTGATCCCGCATCTTTGAAGAAGCGCCGCAGCCCGATTGGCTGCGGCGCTCGATTTCGGGCATCGCCCGTTTTTACTGCTCCAGGCTGTCGGGATAGTCCCCCCGGGCGTGGAGCTTTTTCAGCTCCTCCGCCACGATCTCCCGGTCCTCGTGGTACGTCATGCCGAACCACTTGTCCGCAGAGTGGAGGACGGAGACCTCCAGCGCCCCCTGCTTCAGCTGGTCCCCCACCATCACCGGCAGCAGGCACTCCGCCTTGATGTTGTCCCCGGCCTCGGTGCGGAGGAAGTTTTCGAAGTAGTCCCGCAGGGCCGGGAAGATGCTGGGGGCAAAGCCCCAGAAGTTCATGGATACCACCGTCTCCGGGGACAGGTCCACATCCTCCGCCAAGTCCTTCAGAGAGCCGTCGGGATACAGCTGGATCTTCAGCGCCTCCCGGATGGCGCGGAGCCTGCCGTTCTCCACCCGGCACACGCCCCGGGACACCGTGCCGTGGAGGCTGGCCGTGTTCTTCAGGAGATACCCCACCATGGTGGCCTTCCCCTCCGCCGGCAGCTTCACCAGCTCCTGGTAGATGGTGCGGTAGGCGTCGATGCCGTAGTAGTCGTCGGCATTGATGACGCAGAAGGGCTCATGGACCACGTCCGCCGCGCACAGCAGGGCGTGGACCGTGCCGAAGGGCTTGGTCCGCTCCGCCGGGATCCGGTAAAAGTCCGGCACGGAGGAAAAGTCCTGAAAGGCGTAGGCCACCTCAACAGGCGTTCCGTCCAGCGCGGTCCGCTTTGCCAGATAGTCCCCGCACAGGCGGTGCATCATCGCCTCCATCTCCGGCTTGATGATGAACACCACCTTGTTGAACCCCGCCCGGATGGCGTCATAAATGGAGTACTCCATCAGGATCTCGTTGTGGGGCCCGATACCGTCCACCTGCTTGCTGCCGCCGTAGCGGGACCCCAGGCCCGCCGCCATGATGACCAGTGAGATTTTCATTCGATACTCTCCTAATGTTTTTGAAAATTTGCGCCCGACGGCGCAACCGTATCCGCTGCCTTTACCATACCCTATTTGCCGGACTTTTGCAACCGGTCTTGACTTTTTTCCGGCGGCGTTTATAATATGAGAACGATAATCATTTTCAAATTGAGGAGGCATTGCATGCCATACAGCACGAAACAGCATCAGGCCGTGCTCCGCTGCCTGGAGGCCCGGGGCGAAGCCGCCTGCACCGCCGCCGAGCTGGCAGAGGATCTGCGCCGGGAGGGCTGCCCGGTGGGCCTGGCCACCATCTACCGCCAGCTGGAAAAGCTGGAGGCCGCCGGGGCGGTCCACAAGGTGAACACCGAGGACGGCGCCCTGTACCAGTACTGCGGCCACCAGTCCCAGAGCCACCGGGACTGCTTTCTTCTCAAGTGTGAGCGGTGCGGCCGCATCCGCCATGTGGACTGCACCCAGCTCCAGGCCCTGTATGACCATCTGGAAAAGGCCCACCACTTCCGCATCGATCCCCGGGGGACCCTGTTCTCCGGCGTGTGCGACGTCTGTGCCGGAGAGGAGGCGGACCATGGAGCCCAATGAGCTGATCGTCTGCCGGGACGTGTCCCTGGGCTATGAGGGGCAGAGCGTCCTGACCCACCTGGACCTCACCATCCGGGCGGGGGACTACCTGTGCATCGTGGGGGACAACGGCTCCGGCAAGTCCACCCTGCTGCGGGGCCTGCTGGGGCTGCTGACGCCCCAGAGCGGCGAGATCCTCCGGGCGCCGGAGCTGCGGCAGGGGGCCGTGGGGTACCTGCCCCAGCAGACCCGGGCCCAGCGGGACTTCCCGGCCACCGTGTATGAGGTGGTGCTCTCCGGCTGCCTGAACCAGAAGGGGCTGCGGTTCTTCTACACCGCCGCCCAGAAGTCCGCGGCCCTGATGAACATGGGCAAGCTGGGGATCCTGGAGCTGAAGGACGCCTGCTATCGGGACCTCTCCGGCGGGCAGCAGCAGCGGGTGCTGCTGGCCCGGGCATTGTGCGCCGCCAGGAGCCTGCTGATCCTGGACGAGCCCATCACCGGCCTGGACCCCGCCGCCGCCCAGGATCTGTACAAGACCCTCTCCTATTTGAATCAGAAGGAGGGCATGGCGGTGGTGATGGTGACCCACGATCTGAAGGCCGCCCTGCACAGCGCCCGGACGGTGCTGCACATCGGCCGCAGCAGCTTCTTCCTGGGCACAGTGGATGCCTATCTGGCCTCCCCCCAGGGGCGGCGGTTCCGGGAGGTGGAGGAATGAGCCTGACCCTGATGCTGACCTATCCCTTCATGCAGCGGGCCCTGATCGCCGGGACGCTGGTGAGCCTCTGCGCCGCGCTGCTGGGAGTGTCCCTGGTCCTGAAGCGCTACTCCATGATCGGAGACGGCCTCTCCCACGTGTCCTTCGGGGCCCTGGCCATCGCTGTGGCCCTGGGATTCACGCCCCTGTACTTCTCCATCCCTGTGGTGATCCTGGCAGCGTTCTTTTTGCTGCGCCTTGCCACCAACCCCCGGTGGAACAGCGATGCGGCCATCGCCGTCATGAGCGCCTCGGCCCTGGCCATCGGCATCATCGTCATCTCCCGGACCACCGGCATGACCACGGATGTGGACAACTACATGTTCGGCAGCGTCCTGGCCATGACCTGGGGGGATGTGGCCCTGTCTGCGGCCCTGTCCATTGCGGTGCTGGTGCTGTTCGTGCTGTTCTATCACAAGCTCTTCGCCGTGACCTTTGACGAGAGCTTCTCCCGGGCCACGGGGCTGCGGGTGGACTGGTACAACACCCTGCTGGCCATCCTCACGGCTCTGACCATCGTGGTGGGGATGCGGATGATGGGCGCCATGCTGATCTCCTCCCTGGTGATCTTCCCGGCGCTGACGGCCATGCGGCTGTTCAGGAGCTTCCGGGGCGTGGTGGTCTGTGCCGGCGTCACGTCGGTGTGCTGCTTCTGCGCGGGACTCATGGCCTCCTGGACGCTGTCCACGCCGGTGGGCGCCTCCGTGGTCATGGCGGATCTCCTCCTGTTTCTGCTCTCCTGTGGGGCCAGTTGGCTCCGCAGGCGCTGAATCCGGGCCGGAGCTGCGGAAAAACCGCGGCTCCGGCGGATTTTTTGTACCAAATCAGGAAAGAATCTGCCAGAAAGGGCTTGCGCTTTCCCGATATCTGTGCTATGATGCGTATGTTAGAAGAGTAAGGTATGTGGAGTGGGCTGCGGGTCCGCTCTTTTTCTTGGCCTTTTTCGGCCAGGCAAATGCTGCTGATGCTGTCAAAAGAAGGGAGTCCTCCCATGAAAAAAATCACGGAACTGACCGCCGAACTGGCCGCCCCCGCCATTGCGGAGCAGGGCTGCACCCTCTGGGACGTGGAGTACGTCAAGGAGGCCGGCACCTGGTATCTGCGCATCCTGCTGGACAAGGAGGGCGGCGTGGACATCCTGGACTGCGAGGAGATCTCCCGGAAGGTCAGCGACCTTCTGGACGAGGCCGACCCCATCGAAGGCAGCTACACCCTGGAGGTGGGCTCCGCAGGCGCCGAGCGGGTGCTGAAGCGCCCCTCCGACTTTCAGCGGTTCCTGGGCAGTCCTGTGCTGGTGAAGCTGTACCGGGCCCGGGAGGGCCGGAAGGAGTTTGCCGGCTATCTGAAGCGCTATGACGAGGCCAGCGGCGACGTCACCGTCACCGTTGGCGAGCAGGACCTGGTCTTCCCCAAGAAGGAGACCGCCCTGGTCCGCCTGCGGGTGGAATTCTGAGCCATCAGCCGTCCCCACAAGACGTATTTTATCAACAAGGAGAATCAGTCACATGAAAGGCAAAAAGCAGAAGGAGCCCGTAGGCTTCAATCCCGCGGAGATCTTCGCGGCACTGGCTCTGCTGGAGAAGGAGCGGGGCATCCCCCAGTCCTTCATGATGGAGAAGATCGTGCAGGCCCTGACCACCGCCTACAAGCGGGACCACGCGGACGTGGAGAACGTCATCGTGGATGTGGATGAGGAGCATCAGAACCTGAAGATGTTCGTCCAGAAGAACGTGGTGGAGGAAGAGGACTACGTGGACCCCGCCAACGAGATGCCCATCGAGGAGGCCAAGAAGCTCTCCGCCAAGTATGAGGTGGGCGACATCGTGAATATCCCCGTGGACACGGTGGAGTTCGGCCGCATCGCCGCCGGCAACGGCAAGCAGGTCATCATCCAGGGCCTGCGGGAGGCCGAGCGGGGCATGGTGTACGACGAGTTCAACTCCAAGCAGCACGAGATCCTCACCGGTGTGGTGACCCGGATCGATCCCCGCAACGGCAACGTGTCCCTGCGGATCGGCACCGGCACCGACTCCACCGAGGCGCTGCTGATGGCCGGCGAGCAGGTCCCCGGCGAGGAGCTCACCGAGGGTATGCACGTGAAGGTCTACGTGGTGGAGGTCCGCCGGTCCACGAGAGGGCCCCAGGTGCTGATCTCCCGGACCCATCCGGGCCTGGTGAAGCGCCTGTTCGAGCTGGAGGTCCCCGAGATCTACGACGGCACCGTGGAGGTGAAGTCCATCGCCCGGGAGGCCGGCAGCCGCACCAAGATGGCGGTCTGGTCCAACGACGAGAACGTGGACCCCATCGGCGCCTGCGTGGGCCCCAAGGGCCAGCGGGTCGGCAGCATCGTGGAGGAGCTGCGGGGCGAGAAGATCGACATCGTGAAGTACAGCGAGGACCCTGCCCAGTTCATCGCCGCCGCCCTGGCGCCTGCCGACGTCATCGACGTGTGGATGGCGGACGAGGGCAAGGCCTGCCGCGTCATCGTGCCGGACGACCAGCTGTCCCTGGCCATCGGCAAGGAGGGCCAGAA
>LHCFR02800__coassemble_1896_pt1 | contig 9728 bp, 6 predicted proteins | sample LHCFR02800__metabat2_low_PE_042 | metagenome-assembled genome bin LHCFR02800
ATCGTTTGAGAGAACAGCTTCCAGCACTGGTCCTTGCTGACCCATGCAGCGGCGATACAGAACATGGCGATACAGAGAGCGGCGATCCTGTATCTGTTTTTCTTTTTACGCATGCGCTTCATCCATTCGCCAGTTCTGTTTCACCGGGCCTTACGGGTTTTGGAGGGATCGTCCTGGTCAAAACGGTCTGTTTGTTTTGCTTTTCTCTCAGCCCACTTCCAGGAAGCGGACCACGCCCTGATGGACGTACAGCGTGGCGCTGTCGGCGTAGGCCCTGGCCTCCGTGAGGGTGACCCATTCCTTGGTCTCCCGGTTGTAGCAGGGCAGGCTGGCGGGGACCGTGTAGGTCCGGCCGTTCACCGTCACGGCGCCCTTGCCGCTCCAGGCGGCGTTGGGCACGTTCCGCAGCTCGTCGGGATAGATCAGGCTGCCGATCCGCTGGGTGTTGCCGGCGGTGACGATGGTGATGCCCACGATATCGCCGTTGCGGACCACATAGCCGGTCTCGAACGTGGCGGTGGTCTTGCCCTCGCCGTACTCCACGGAGAGCTGGGCGTTGCCCACCCGGTTGCCCTCTTCATCGTAGTTGGCGGTGTAGTGGGCCCGGCCGAAGATGTAGCCGCTGCCGGTGACCGAGTTCAGCACGATGACCTTCACCCGGTCGGCCCAGTCGGTGCCGGCGTAGGTGATCTGGCTGGAGGGCACCTTGGCCTCCGTGATCTGGGACAGGCTGATGGCCGTGAGGCCGCTGCCGTCGTTCTGGAAGATGATGACATTCTCTGCCAGCTCCCGGCTGCCCAGCTTGCCGTTCTCCACGTCCAGGTCGCCGGAGACGCCGCCGGTGAGGCGGGTCAGGGACAGGCCGTCCTTCTTGCTGGAGGAGACCCGCACCAGCTGGCCGTTCAGCCGCTCCACATCGCTGGCGGAGAGTTTGACGCTGCCCTTCACCTGGATGCCGCACAGCAGATTCACGGTGGCGCTGCCGCTGCTGACCTCGGCGATGCCGATGGCGTTGCCGCTGGCAGTGGTGCCGGTGGCCTCCACCGCGCCGGCCACCTGATTGTCCTCGGTGAGCAGCAGGGTGATCTGATCGCCGGGCCGGAACTTGGACACCGTCTGCATGGCGGAGGGCAGCACGTTGAACTCGTGGCCCAGCACCGTGATCTTGGAGGGCTCGCTGGGATTGGGCGAGCAGTCCTCGTAGTAGCCGGTGATCCGGGTGTCGCTCACGCGGATGGAGTTGGTGACCGCCGAGTAGGTGGCCACGTCGTACTTCCGCATATCGCCGGAAGAGGCCCGGACGCCGTTCTTGTAGATGGTATAGCCCGTGGCGCCGCCCGCCAGGGAGGCAAAGCCCGCCGTGGAGCCCTTCTCGTAGACGATGACTGCCGATGTGGCGTTTCCGCCGCCGCCCACGAACACATAGTCCACATTGCCTGCGGCGTCCAGATACAGCGTGACGGAGGTGCCGGCGTTCAGCCAGGTGTATGCCTCGCCCCAGCTGCCGGCCTCGCCGTTCTGGAAGACCTGGGTGTCGCTCTTCACCGTGTAGGTATTGCCGGAGGTGTCCGTCATCTCCGTGGCCTTGGCGGAGGCCAGGACCACCGTCTTGCTGGAGCCCAGATCCTCAGGCACGAAGGTCAGGGCCCGGCCGCTCTTGCTGTCCACGATCAGCGTGCCCTTCATGCCGTTGAGCATGCCGTTGGAGGCCTTGCCCTCCGTCAGGGTATAGGTGCCGGTGGAGAGCCGCAGGCGGCCCTCGCCGCCCTCCGTGTCAGCGGACAGCAGCACGCCCTGCACCGTCTGGCCCAGGGTGGAGGCAAAGGTGGTGCCGCCCTCCTTGGTCTGGGTCCGCAGCAGGTTCAGGAACAGCCGCGCCGCCTGGGCGCGGGTGAGGCCGGCGCTGCCGTTGGTGCTCACGCCCTCGGTCAGGCCGACGGTGGCCGCCTCAGCCATATAGCTGTCCGGCCAGATGCCGCCGATGTCCTCGTCCTTGTAGCCCAGCATCCGCATCAGGATGGTGACCGCCTGGCCCACCGTCACGGTCCGGTCCGGGTGGAACCGGCCGTCGGCATAGCCGGAGATGATGTCCTTGCCCTTGGCGGCCATGTTGATGTAGGCCGCCGCCCAGTGGGAGGGCTTCACATCCGGGAAAATGGTGACGGTGCGGTAGCGGCTCAGCTCGCTGCTGCCGTTCATGGCGTACACCGCCATCTTGCAGAACTGGGCCCGGTTCAGCACCGTGCCCGGGCGGAAGGTGCCGTCGCCGTAGCCGTCCAGCACCCCCAGCAGCCGCAGGGACTCCACCGCCATGGCGGTGGAACGGTCCCCGATGTCGGAAAACGTGACCGTGGCGCCGCTGGCGGCCCCTGCCGGCACCGCCAGCAGGGAGACCGTCATGCACACGGCCAGAAGGAATGTTGTGATTCGTCTCTTCATCAGTCTCTCCCTCTCATTCTGCCCGCAGGGCTTCCACGGGCTGGAGCCTGGCGGCCTTTGCCGCCGGATAGATGCCGAACAAAATTCCCAGTGCCACCGACAGCGTGAAGGCGCACAGGGTGATCCACGCCGCCGGATAGATGGTCATCTGGAACATCAGCCGCCCCACCAGCAGGCTGCCGCCGGTGCCGATGAGGATGCCGATGATGCCGCCGATGCCGCAGAGCATGGCCGCCTCGATGAGGAACTGGACCACGATGCTGCTCCGCTGGGCGCCGATGGCCCGGCGGATGCCGATCTCCCGCGTCCGCTCTGTGACGGTGACCAGCATGATGTTCATGATGCCGATGCCGCCCACCAGCAGGCTGATGGCGGCGATGCCGCCCAGGATCAGGGAGATCATGTTCATCTGCTTGTTCTGCTCCTGCTGCCAGGAGTTCTCCTGGTCCACACTGTAGCCGGCCGCATTGGGATTGATGAGTCCCTTCAGAAAGCCGCCGATCCGGGAGCTGGCCTCCACCATGTCCCCGCTGCTGCGGGTCTTTACGATGAACTGCTCCGGGGCGGTGCCGCCCAGCACCCGCCGGGCGGTGTAGGGCAGGATGATGACGTTGTCGATCTGGCTGGAGGACGCCGTCTCTCCGGAGAGCCGGGGCGCGTAGACCCCCACCACCTCGAACCCCTGTCCGTTGAGCTGCAGGATCTTGCCCACCGGGTCCGCGGCGTCGAAGAAGATCCTGGCGGCCTGCGCCCCCAGGACGCACACCTGCTTATAGCCCCGGATGTCCAGCACCGACAGGTCCCGGCCGCTGGCCAGGGTCAGATTGTTGCAGACGCTGTACTGGTCGCTGCCGTAGTAGATGCTGGGCGGCGCGTCGCCGGTCAGATTGCCCTTGTCGTCATAGTTCCAGGTCATATTGGCGCTGCTCTTGGTGCCGTAGACCACCGTTGCGTTGCAGTTGGCCTGGGGCGTCACGCCCAGCACGTACTCGCTGATGCTGTTGCAGTAGTCGTACAGCGCCGGGAAGTAGTCCTTTCCCACGCTGTTGCCCTCCTCGTCATACATGTAGTTCCAGATGTTGACGGTGAGCTTGTTGCTGCCCATGGCCTCATACTGCTCCATGGTCTTTTCCGTATAGCCGTTGATGGCGGAGACGATGGTCATCACCGCCGCGATGCCGATGATGATGCCCAGCATGGTCAGGGCGGACCGGCCCTTCTTGCCCCAGATGGACTTCCACGCCATTTTCATGGCCTGTCGGATATTCACAGCCAGTCCACCTCCTGTTCCCGGTCCTCGATGATCCTGCCGTCCGCCAGGCGGACCACCCGCCGGGCCGTGGCGGCAATGCCGTTGTCATGGGTGATGAGGATGACCGTGCTGCCCTCCTTGTTCAGCTCCTGAAGGAAGCGCAGCACCTCCTGTCCGGTGTGGGAGTCCAGGGCGCCGGTGGGCTCATCCGCCATGATGATGGGGGGCTTGGTGGCGATGGCCCGGGCGATGGCCACCCGCTGCTGCTGACCGCCGGACATCTCCACCGGCCTGTGCTTGACGCGGTTGGCCAGACCCACCCGGCCCAGGGCCTCCAGGGCCAGGTCCCGGCGGTCATCGGCGTTCACGCCCTGATAGATCAGGGGCAGCTCCACATTTTCCAGCACCGTCAGGCTCTGGATCAGATTATACTGCTGGAAGATAAAGCCGATCTGCTTGTTGCGGATGTGGGACAGCTCCTTGTCCGTCAGCTCCCGGACGTCCGTGCCGTCCAGGAGATAGGTCCCCCGGGTGGGGATGTCCAGGCAGCCCAGCACGTTCATCATGGTGGACTTGCCGGAGCCGGACTGGCCCACCACCGCCACGAACTCCCCCTTCCGGATGGACAGGGAAACGCCGTCCAGGGCGCGGACCTCGCTCTCCAGTCCCTCGCCGTAGATCTTATAGACGTCCCGCAGTTCTACCAAATTGTTGGTCATCGGCATCAACCCCACGCCTGCAGGGACTGGATCTGGGTAAAGACCTCGGTCCCCTCTTCCACGCCGGACTTGATCTCCACATTGGAGTTGTCGGAGATGCCGATCTCCACCGGCACCGCCCAGAACCCGTCCGGGATCTCCTCGCTCAGGGTGGGCGTCTCAACGGCGTTGTCCGGCCGGTCGCCCTTCACGAACACCACGTTGAGGGTGGTGCCGTCCTCCTGCGTCACCGTGCGCACGCACTGGAGCGGCAGGACCAGGCAGTTGTCGTTCTCGCTGGCGGTGAGCGTGTAGTCGATGTAGCTGTTCACCTGCAGCGTCCCCTCGCTGTTGTCCGCCGAGATGGTGATGGGATAGGACGCCACACCGTTGCTCACGGTGCTGGAGAGGCTCACCGTCTCCACCGTACCGAAGCCGGGCGTGCCCCACTGGCTCAGATCCACCGGCATCCCCGGCTTGACGTAGCTGATGTTCCGCTCGTCCACTGTGGCGGAGATCACCACCGTGGAGGTGTCCGAGATGGTGACCACCGTGGTGTTGGCGGGGATCTCGTCACCGGGCTGGATGGTCAGGCCGATCACCGTGCCGTCGATGGGGGCCTTGGCGCTGCAGTTGGCCAGGTTCTCCTCGGCGGTCTTCAGCTCCTCCCGGGCGGTGTCCAGGTTCTGCTGGATGGTGAACATCTGGCTCTCGCTCTCCTCCCCGTCGATGCGCACCAGCACCTGGCCGGGCGTCACCTGCAGGTAGTCCACCAGATTGCTGGAGATCACGGTGCCGTCCACCGTGGAGACCAGATCGCCGGTGCGGTAGTACTCCAGCTTGCCGGCCTCGTAGGGATACACGGTCTCGCCGTTCACCGCGGCGGTGGCGGATGCCACCATGTCCGCGGTCAGCGCGCCCTCGTTGTCCACAACGATGTCCGCAGAGAAGAGCTTGGAGCCCTCCGGCGTGATGCGGCTGACCATGTGGACCGCCTCCACCCTGCCGGGGATGGAGGTCATCAGGGCCGGGATGGAGACGTTCACCGTCTGTCCCACCTTCAGGTCCCCGGCATAGGCGTAGCTGTAATACTGCTCCAGCCGCAGGCGGGTGTCGTCAGACAGGACCGCCACCTTCTGGCCCTTGCTGATGGGATCGCCGGGATTCAGCGTCACGGTCTCCATCAGCTTTCCGGCGTAGCCGGCGGATAGGTTCAGTCCCGCGATGTCCTTCTGGGCCTGGGAGAGCTGCTTCTCATAGCCCTCCACATTGCTCCGGGCCTTTTGCACGGCGGTCTCCGCCGCCGGAGAGTCGATGGTGAACAGCGGCGTGCCGGCGGTGACCTTGTCACCCTCCGCCACCAGCACATCCGTCACCGTGCCCACCGTGGTGATGGTGATGGTCTCACTGCTCTTGGCCTTGACCAGCCCGCTGCCCTGGACGGTGGAGGTGATGGAACCATACTGCACCACATCGGTGACCACCTGGCTCTCTCCGCCGCCGCGTCCTCCCAGGATCTTCAGCAGCACTGCCGCGATCACCAGCAGGGCCAGGATCAAAATGCCCAGGCGGATGAACCGGCGCCGCGTTTTCCGCGGGATGGCCTGCCACCGCGCCTTCAGCCCCGCCGGGGCGGGGGCGGCGCTGTCCGCCGGGATCTCCTCCATCGCCGGAGCGGCCTCTTCCTGCTTCAGCTCTTCCAGGTCTTTGACTTCAGCCATGGTATGTACTCCTCTTCTTGTTCTTTACAGATCTGCTAACTGTATTACTCATGATAGTACAGTATGCAGAGCAAAGCAATAACAAAACAGTTACAGTTTCTCCCATGGTCTGTATCTCTTGTAACCGGACCGGCGCGCAAAAACGCCCCCCGGAGACCGGGGAGCGTTCTTGATGTCCGTCAGGCCGCGGCAGTCCGCCGGGCGCTGTAGCGCTGATACAGCACGATGCCCACCACCAGCACGAAGCCGGCGATGTCGCTGGCGGTGCCGGGGATCATCATCCCCAGGCCGCCGATGGCCAGCAGCAGCCGCAGCAGCACCGGGACAGGCCGGTACAGGAAGCCGTTGAGGGCCGCCGCCACGCCGAAGATGCCCAGCAGGGCGCTGATGCAGATCTGCACCACCTGGAAGGTGCCGGTCACATCCACAAACAGCATCTGGGGACTGAAGGCGAAGATATACGGCACGATGAAGGCCGCAATGGCCAGCTTTGTGGCGTTGAACCCCGTCTTCATGGGGTCCGCCTTGGCGATGGCGCTGCCGGCATAGGCCGCCAGGGCCACCGGCGGCGTGATGTCCGCCACGATGCCGAAGTAGAACACAAAGAAGTGGGCCGCCATCTTGGTGACGCCGATGGAGGGGTCCATCAGGATGGGGGCGCAGGTGGCCGCCATGATGCAGTAGTTGGCGGTGGTGGGCACGCCCATGCCCAGCACGATGCAGCAGAGCATGGTCAGCACCAGGGCGATGATCATGTGGCCGCCGGAGAGGCTGACGATGGTGCTCAGCAGCTTGGAGGCCAGGCCCGTCACCGTGATGCAGCCGGAGATGATGCCGGCCACGCCGCAGGCCACCGCCACGGTGATGGAGCCCTTGGCGCCGCCCTCCAGGGCGTCCACGATCTTGCCGAAGGTGAGGAAGTCCGACCGGTCGCCGCTCTTGCCGGCGATCTCCACCACGTTGTTGATCAGGCCCACCGCCACGGCCGCCACGATGGCGATGGCGGCGGAGAAGGCCATGGTGTACATGTTGGTGGAGACCATCACCACCAGCAGCACCAGGGGCGCCAGCAGGTAGATCTTGGGCAGCAGCTGGCGGATGCGGGGCAGCTGGTCCCGGGGAATGCCCTTCAGGCCCAGCTTCTTGGCCTCCAGATGGACAGCGATGTAGATGCCGGTGAAGTACAGCACCGCCGGCAGGATGGCCCGCATGGCGATGGTGCCGTAGGGCTCGCCGGTGAACTCCGCCATCAGGAAGGCGGCGGCGCCCATGATGGGCGGCATGATCTGGCCGCCGGTGGAGGCGGCGGCCTCCACGGCGCCGGCGAACTCCGGCTTGTAGCCCGTCTTCTTCATCATGGGGATGGTGACGGAGCCGGTGGTGACGGTGTTGCCCACGGAGGAGCCGGACACCATGCCGCACAGGGCGGAGGAGATGACCGCCACCTTGGCGGGGCCGCCGGGGGCGGCGCCGGCCACGGCGTTGGCCAGGTTGATGAAGAACTGGGCGATGCCGGTCCGCTCCAGGAAGGCGCCGAAGATGATGAACACCACGATGAACTTGGCGCACACGCTGATGGGACCGCCGAAGATGCCGTTGAAGGTGTAGAACATGGTGCGGATGACCTGGTAAAGGGTCATCTTCAGGTCCGCCGTGCCGCCCAGGTTGAAGAAGGTGTACACCAGCAGCACGCCGGCCACGCACAGGATCGGCAGGCCCACGCACCGGCGGCACAGCTCCACCAGAGCCAGGATGCCGATGAGGCCGATGATCATGTACAGGTCGTTCTGCATGACCCGGGCGGACATCTGGACCACGTTCTGGGCGTTGACGGCGTAGAAGAAGTAGGCGCCGGGGCCCGCGATCAGCAGCACGATGTCATACCAGGGCATGTGGTTGACCCGCTCGTCCCCCTTCCGGGCCGGGAAGGTCAGGAAGCCGAACAGCAGGATCAGGCCCACGAACACGGGCAGCCGCACCTCCTGCCGGGTGGAGAGAAACACGGTGTCGATGATGCAGTAGACGGAGAACGCCACCATCAGCCAGCGGATCACCAGCTTCGGCAGCCCCTCCCAGACCCGGGTGTTGGACTCCCGGTCGTATTTTTTCATGACCGCCTCCACGTCGGCGGCGGTCCCCACGGAGGTGTCGTGCACGTCGGTCTGCGCCGGCGGCACAGGCTCCCTCCGGTCCTTCTTGAACAGTGCCATAGGGTCCCCTCTCTCTTTCTCAAGCTCCGCTCGCCGGCCGCTCCCGGCCGGAAAGCAGGGAACTACGGCATCGGTGCCGTAGTTCCCGGGTCAGGCTTCACCTGGGATCATTTTGTGGGCACGTCAAAGCCCTTTTCCGCAAAGTACTTGGCAGCGCCGGCGTGATAGGGCACCGCGGTGACGCCGGCGGCAAACTCCACGTCCAGCTCCTTGGCCTTGTCGTGGGCCAGGTTGTCCATGTTCTCGAAGATGGTGTAGCAGATGTTGTACACGTCGTCCTCAGACACATCGTCCCGGGCGATGACGGTGGCCACCACAGCCACGGTCTTGGTCTCGGGGATGCCCTCGTAGGTGCCCTCGGGGATGATGTATTCCTCGTAATAGGGAGAGGACTCCTGGAGCTTGGCGATGTGCTCGTCGTCCAGGCCCACCAGATAGGTGTCCTTGGCGGTGGCCAGGGTGGTGATGGCCACGGTGGGGGCGCCCGCCACCACGAAGGCGGCGTCGATCTTGCCGTCCTGCAGGGCGTCGGCGCTGGCGCCGAAGTCCTGGTACTGGGCGTTGATGTCGTCCTCCGTCAGGTCATAGGCGGCCAGGATGTCCAGGGCGTTGTAGTACACGCCGGAGCCGGAGGCGCCGATGGACACCGTCTTGCCCTCCAGGTCCGCCACGGACTTGATGTCCGGGTCGCAGGTGACGATCTGCACCTGCTCCATGTACAGGGCGGCCACCGTGGAGAAATCCGAATAGGGGAAGCCCTCAAACAGCCGCTCGCCGTTGTAGGCGTAGCTCATCACGTCGGACTGGACGAAGCCCAGCTGCGCGGTGTTGAACTCCATCTGCTCGATGTTGTCCTGAGAGCCGTTGCTGACCACGGCCGTGACCTTGGTGCCGTTGCCGTTGGTGGTGATGGCCTGGGCCAGCACGCTGCCGAAACCGTAGTAAGTGCCCTGGTCGCCGCCGGTGCGGAACTTCAGTTCCGTGCCGCTGCCGGCCACAGAGGATACGTTCCAGTTGGTCTGCGTCGTCTCCGTGCCGGTCTCGCCGGAGGCATCCGTCCCCTCCGTAGAGGTGCCGCCGCAGCCCGTCAGGACCGCCGCCAGCATCAGGACAGCCAGAAGCAGGGATAAATGCTTTTTCATGTTTCCATTCCTCTTTTCCTGTTTGTTAACGCAACTCATATATCGCTTTGCATATCATATCTCAATCTCATTCATATTACAAGCCTTTTTTTACATTTTTTTAACATTTCTGCAAGTTGTCTTTACTTGCCTTTCATTTTTGGGGTCAGCCCGCCGAAAAAAGGCAGACTGTCGATAAACCCGGAAATTCGGGAAAACGGGAAGGAAGATCGCTACGAAAGACTGCGCCCGCAGGCGCGTTTCGGAGCGCAACCGCCGCGAAGCGG
>LHCFR02800__coassemble_1940_pt1 | contig 9549 bp, 12 predicted proteins | sample LHCFR02800__metabat2_low_PE_042 | metagenome-assembled genome bin LHCFR02800
TTCAGGTACGCCTCGTCCCCGAAGTAGCCCTTGTCGATCATCTTCTGCAGGTCCTTCTCCACCCGGTCCCTGGGATACCCCAGCGTCCGGGACAGCTGCTCCACCGCCATGGCCTCGTAGTCCCCCACCACGGCCAGGTACTTGTTGTACCGCTTCAGGCTGCGGTCGATGGACATGCCGCTGCAGAACATGGCCACGCCGGCGGCGGTGATGGCCAGGGCCCACAGCAGCTCCTCGATATACCAGATCTCCACGCCGCCCAGCCAGATCATCATGTCGATGGGGCTCCAGCTGGCGGCCAGGCCGCAGACTGCCAGCACCGCGCCGATGATCTTCAGCCACTTGGCGTTGGATTTCTTCACTGCCGGAGACCGCATGGCGCTGCGCATGACTCTTTTGGCCCTGCTGTCCTCTGCTGCGGCTGTCCCCGCAGACGCCGCCTCGTTCAGCGGCGGCGCGGCGGTCCGCTTTTTCTTTCCGTCATCTCCAAAGAGCTTGACCAGCAGCAGGATCAGGGCGATGGGCCATGCGCCCAGGACAAACAGCACCACGATGGCCACCCACATGCCCACGCCTTCCTGCTTTTTTTTGCTTTTGGCCACGGCCCTCAGTCCTCCTTCTGCTTCAGCTTGCGCTTGTTGCCCTGCTCATCCACCACATAGGTGTGGTCCAGCTGGCTTTTCAGATTCCCCAGGACGGAGTCGATGTACTCCCGCCGCAGGGCGGCCTGTTCCATCCGCTCCCACTCCGTCAGGCCCTCCGGCGTCCTGGCCTTCCGGGCCAGCTCGTTGATGCGGTCGATCTGCTTTTGGTCCATGTCTCGCTCCTCCTGTCAGGTGTCCGGGCGCCGGCGCTCGAATACCAGGTCGATCGTCTCAATAAAGCCGCCGGCCCGCTGGTACCGCGGGATAAATCCAACGTACCGCCAGCCCTCCGCCGCCCGGCGCCGGATGGCCTCCTGATGGGCCACGGTCTCCATTCCGAAGCCGCCCAGCAGGCTCCATCCACCGCCGCCCTCGTCACAGGCGACTTCCTCAAACTCGTATTCCAGCATCCCGCTTCCCCCTCTCAGACATATCGCTTCACCACGATGGCGGTACGGCCCTTTTTTGTGACGCCGCCCACCTCCGCCAGCTGAAATTTTCCAAAGCCCCGGGCGGAGACGGTATCTCCCGCCGAGAGCAGCTTGTCCGCTTTCGTACACGCCCGCCAGTTCACCTGAACGTGGCCGGACGAGATCAGGTCCGCCGCCCTGCCCCGGGCCATGCGGAAGCCGGTGGAGCACACCGCGTCCAGCCGCAGGGAGGAGACGGTGTCCCGGATCTCCTCACACCGCACCTCCGGGATGTGGAGGTGGGCGGCGGGGATCTCCGTCACCGCCAGCCGCGCCCGGCCGGCGCTGTTCCAGCCGGAGAGGAGGAACTCCGCCACCGTGTCCAGCACGATCAGGTCCGCGCTCTCCGGGGACACCAGAATGTCTCCCACCTTCTCCCGGACGATGCCCATGCCCATGAGGCTGCCCAGAATGTCCCGGTGGCTCAGGCGGTCCTCCGGCCGGAAGGATGCCCGCAGACACCGGAGGGGGCTCTCCGCCGTCTCCGGCTCCATCCAGTCCGGCAGGAACAGCAGGATATTCCGCTCCGCCCCCTGATAGCCCCCCTGGCGGAGCCAGGCGGTCTCCGGGATGCCTGCCAGGCGCAGCAGGTCCTGGGCCAGCATCTGCTGCTGGGGGGAGAGAAAGTCCGTCCAGGCGGGGACATTGCGGCCGGCCGCCTGCTCCGCCCGGTCCAGGACCTTGGCCAGCAGCAGCCGATCCTCTCCCTCTGCCCCGCAGCGGTCCAGCAGCTTACTCTTTTCCATGGCCGATCAGCTCCTGGGTCCGCACCAGCTCCGCATAGGCACCGTCCTTTGCCATCAGCTCGTCGTGGCTGCCCAGCTCCGTGATGCGGCCATCCTCGATGACGGCGATCCGGTCCGCGTTGCGGACGGTGGAGAGCCTGTGGGCGATGATGATGGTGGTGCGGCCGTGGGCCAGCTTCTCAAAGGTCTCCTGGAGCTTGGCCTCCGTCACACTGTCCAGAGCGGAGGTGGCCTCGTCCAAAATCAGCACCGGCGGGTCCTTCAGGAAGATCCGGGCGATGGAGATGCGCTGCTTCTGTCCGCCGGAGAGCAGGGTGCCCCGCTCGCCCACATAGGTGTTGAAGCCCTCCGGCAGGGCCACGATGTCATCGTAGATCTCCGCCAGCTTCGCCGCCCGGGCCACCTCCTCCTCAGAGGCGCCGGGCTTGCCGTAGCGGATGTTCTCCAGAATGCTGGCGGCGAACAGGAACACGTCCTGCTGCACCACGCCCACGTTCTGCCGCAGGGACTCCTGGGTCACCTGCCGGACGTCATGGCCGTCGATGCGGACGGCGCCGTCCGTCACGTCGTAGAACCGGGGGATCAGCTGGCACAGGGTGGACTTGCCGCCGCCGGAGGGCCCCACCACGGCGATGGTCTCGCCGGGACGGATGTGGAGGTCCACGTCGTGGAGCACCGCCAGGTCGTCCTGATAGGCGAAGGACACGTGGTCCACGTCGATGCGCCCCTCCACCCGGGAGAGGGTGATGGCATCGGGGGCATCCTGCATGGCAGGCTCCTCCCGCATCAGCTCCACGAACCGGGCAAAGCCCGCCGTGCCGTTGGCAAACAGCTCCGCAAAGGTGGAGAGCTTGCGCACCGGGTTCACGAAGGTTGTGATATACAGGCTGAAGGTGATCAGGTCCACGGTGTCCATCCGGCCCTGCATGATGAGGAAGCCGCCCACGGAGATCACCGCCACGGAGAGGATGCACAGGAAGAACTCCATCACCGCGTTGAACCGGCCCATGGCCCGGTGGAACGCCCGCTTGGAGGTCTTGTAGCTGTCGTTGGACACGTCGAACTTCCGCAGCTCCGTCTCCTCATTGGCGAAGGCCTTGGCGGTCTTGATGCCGGAGAGGCCGGACTCGATGTCGGCGTTGATGGTGGCCGTCCGCTGCTTGACCTTGATGGAGGCCGCCTGCATGGAGGCCCGGCACTTCCACACCACCAGGAAGAACACCGGGATGATGCAGGCGATCACCAGGGCCAGCTGCCACTGAATGGTGAACATAATGATCAAAGCGCCCACAATGGTGACACCGGAGATGAAAATGTCCTCCGGGCCGTGGTGGGCCAGCTCCGTGATGTCGAACAGATCCGCCGTCAGCCGGCTCATCAGCTGACCGGTGCGGTTGCGGTCATAGTAATCGAAGCTCAGCTCCTGCATGTGGCGGAACAGGTCCCGGCGGATGTCCGCCTCCACCAGGATGCCGAAGGTGTGTCCGTAATAGCAGATGATATAGGTGAACAGCGACCGCAGGATATAGGCGCAGAACACCACGGCCATCACGGCGAAAAACGTCCGGTAGGCGCTTTCGGGCAGCAGCTGGTACATGCACCACCGGGACACATAGGGAAACGCCAGGTCGATCATGGCGATCATCAGGGCGCAGCACATGTCCAGGATGAACAGCTTGCGGTGGGGCTTGAAGTAGGACAGGAAGATCCGCAGGGCGGAGGACTCCTGAAACTGTCGGGTCGTCATGGTACTCTCCTTTTATCTGTATCGATTCATGTCCTCAAAATCATAGCACACTTTTCCCGCCGGCGCAATGAAATATCCCCGAATGTCCGAAGACATTCGGGGATCTGTGTCTGGTCAGGAATTGGACAGATAGGTGCCCATCATGTAGCCGGTGGTGGTGACGCCGCCGGAGGCCACGAAGGTGATCTGATACCAGCCGTTCCCGGCGCTCTGCACCACCTGGACGGAGTTCCCGTTGGAAAGCGTCGCCAGGATCTCACTGTCAGTGTTAGGGCCAGAGCGCACCCGCACGCCGCTGCTGGCGTTGACTACCACAGCAGCCCCCGCCGTCAGGGTTCCGCCGGACGATGCGGTGCTGCCGCCTGCAGAAGTCGTGCTGCCGGCGCTGCCGCCCCGGACCCGCACCAGGCAGGTGCCCTTGCCGGAGCCGTCCGTCACCGTCAGAGTGGCCTGCCCGGCGGAGACAGCCGTCACTTTGCCGCTGGCATCCACAGAGGCGATGCCGTCATCGCTGCTGCTCCAGGTATAGGTGCCGCTGCCGCCGGAGGCCGTCAGGGGGATGGGCTCATCTCCCACGGACATGGTGAACTCCGTCCGCGGAGAGCCCAGATAGGCGATGGTGAGCGTCTCCGGCAGGGTGGCGGGATCTGTCTGCTCGGCGGCAGTATCGCCGTCATCCGTCTCCTCTGTCTCTCCGGTGTCACCGCTCTCCGGCATGGTCACGTCCTCTCCCGTCTCCGGGTCCGTGGTGTCCGGGACGTCCGGTGTCACATCCTCCACCTGCTGATCCTGGGCCGCATCCGTTCCGCCGGTGAGGCGCTCGGCGATCTGATCGCCGAAGAGCAGATAGACCAGCAGCGCCGCCATGATCACGATCAGCACAACGAGGATGGGGCTGAGCAGATTGGGCTGACGGCGGTTCTTGGCCGCACGCCTGCCACCCCGGGCAGGCGCCGTCCTGCGGATCTGACTGCCGCTTTGCAGCGCCTCTTCCTCCTCGCAGAAGGGGCAGCTCTTATAGGTATCGGAATACTTCTCCCCGCAGATGGGGCAGCGTTTCATGGCCATGGGTCATCCTCCCGCTCAACAGCGATTCACAATTTACATAATATCGGGTTTTCCAGGTGCCGTCAAGTATGCAGATGCCGATTTCTGCGGAATTTTCCGGTTTTGCGGCGGATATGCTTGCTTTCAGGCGGGGCCCCTTCTATAATGGACGGGAGAACAGGCGGTTTTGTTTCACAGAACTGTGAGATTTTGGAGGGAGCGAAACGATGGAGACTATGTTGATCGGGATCGCGGGGGGCACCGGCTCCGGAAAAACCACGCTGACCCGGCACCTGAAAGAGCACTTCGGCGGTGATGTGACCGTCATCGGCCATGACAGCTACTACAAGCTGCAGGAGGGCAAGACCTATGAGGAACGGGCCAGGGTCAACTATGACCATCCCAGTGCCTTCGACACAGAGCTGCTGATCCAGCACCTGCAGGAACTGAAGGCCGGACACTCGATCCAGTGTCCTGTCTACTCCTTTGTGGAACACAACCGCACCGACCAGACCGTGGAGATCCAGCCCGCCAAGGTCATCATCGTGGAGGGCATCCTGATCTTCCAGAATCCCACCCTGCGGGATATGTTCGACATCAAGATCTTTGTGGAGACGGACGCAGATGAGCGTATCCTCCGCCGGGCCCTGCGGGACGTGGAGGAGCGCGGCCGGACCCTGCAGTCTGTGGTGGACCAGTACCTCACCACTGTGAAGCCCATGCATGAGAAGTATGTGGAGCCCTCCCGGAAGTACGCGGACATCGTGGTGCTGGAGGGCGGCCACAATCTGGTGGCCCTGGACATGATCATGCAGCGCATCCAGCACCATATCGACGTGGAATGACGCACGTTCCCCGTAAAAAGGCGCCTGCCGAAGTTCGGCAGGCGCCTTTTGGAGCTTATGACAGGGCTTCGCCCTATTCTGTGTAGCCGTACAGTCCCCGGACGGATACCTCGCCGGACCGGACGGTCCGCACCGTGCCGTCCGCCATCCGGACCACCAGGCCGAAATCCCCGTCGATGTCCAGGGCCTCCGCCGTCTCGCCGCCGTCTGTGCCCAGCAGCCGCACGGTCCGACCCAGGTTCACGCACCGGCGGCGGTACTCCGTCAGATAGGGCCCGCTCTCTCCCGCCGCCAGGGCAGCGTAGAGCCGGTCCACCTCCCGGATCACCTCCGCCGCCAGGGCGGGACGGGACACGGGATGACCCACCGCCTGGGCCAGAGAGGTGGCGATCTCCCGCACTTCCGGGGTAAAGTCCTCCGGCCGCTGGGACACATTGATGCCGATGCCCAGCTCCAGGTCCTGCACCCGGCCGGTCTCCCCCTCCAGGGAGAGCTCCGTCAGGATGCCGCAGACCTTCCTGCCGCCCAGCACCGGGTCGTTGGGCCACTTCAGGCGGGGACTGGCTCCGCAGATCCGCTCTATGGCCCGGCACACCGCCACACCGGCCATGGCCGTCACCGGGGACAGCCGCTCCGGCGGCAGGTCCGGCCGCAGCAGAGCCGTCAAATAGATCCCCTGGCCGCCGGGGGACTGGAAGCTCCGGCCCAGGCGGCCCCGGCCGGCGGTCTGGAGATCCGCCACCACCACGGTGCCGTCCGCCGCCCCCTCCGCCGCCAGCTGTTTGGCGCGGAGATTGGTGGAGTCCACCTCCGGCAGGCAGACCAGGGCCCGGCCCACCCGGGCCGTCTCCCCCAGGAAGCGCCGGATCTCCGGCTCCGTCAGGGCGTCCGGGGCATCCAGCAGGCGGTAGCCCCGGCCGGTGCGGGCCTCCACCGTATAGCCCTCCCGCCGCAGGGCGTCCACCGCCTTCCAGATGGCGGTGCGGCTCAGTCCCAGGCGGTCGCTGATCTCCTGGCCGGAGACATAGTCCCCCTCCCGCTGCCGCAGCAGCGCCAGAACGTCCCGTCGGCTCATATGGCTCTCCCCTCTCCTGATGTCTCTGCCCCTGAGTCTATCATGTTTTCCCCCGGTTGTAAACCTCCGGTCCGTCTGCGGGAAACAGAAGGCAGGCGGGACATCTCCCGCCTGCCTCAATCCAGCAGTTCTTCGATCCGGCTCTCTCCGTACACCGGGATGCCGTGGGCGCGCAGCAGCGCCGCTGTGACGCCGTCACCGGCCGTCAGCGTGCCGGTGAAGGTACCGTCATAAACCGTCCCGCTGCCGCAGGAGGGGCTCCGCTCCTTCAGCAGCGCCGCCTCACACCCCAGCAGATCGGCCAGCCGCAGCGCCTCCTCCGCCCCCCGGCGGTACTGGGCGGTGACATCGCCGCCCTCCCGGGTGACCACCCGGTCTCCCTGCCGCTCTGATGGCAGGCGGGGCGTGGGAAGGCCGCCCAGCTGCTCCGGGCAGACGGGCACCAGCTCGTACCGCTCCGCCAGGGCGGCGACCCAGGGCTGTGTCTTGGAAGCCCCGTCATACCGGCACCGGCACCCCAGCAGGCAGGCGGAGATCAGGAGTCTCATATCCTCACCGCCCGTTCATGGCCTGGTGCTCCCGCAGGAGCTCTCCATACAGCTGCAGGGCGTTCCAGCTCCGGTTGTGGGATGTCAGCACGGCCTTCAGGCAGTCCGGCCCCACGCCCGCCTGGCGCAGCGCCGGCAGCAGGCCGTCCATCCGGTCCTCCAGGCCGCACAGCACCACCATCCGTCCCCCCAGAGGGCCGCCGTTGAATGGCAGCAGCGTGCCGGTATCGTCGTCCAGGCCCGCCAGCACCGCCAGAGGCTTGTTGTAATCCTGTCGGGCCACCGGCACCACCTCGGCCCCAAAAGGACCGGCGGCCGCTGCGGCCGCCAGAATGGTGGGCAGCTCCTCAAAGCCGAACAGCAGCAGTCTTCCGCTCATGAGCATCCCTCATTTCTCCGTGATGTGGGGACCGTCCCGGAGGGCGCTCCCATCAGATCCGCCCCGCCGGAGGGCATAGTCCCAGATGTCCAGCGCCCGCCCCTCCCGGCGGAAGGCGCCGGAGCGCACCGCAGTGCGGACGAAGCCCAGCCGCTCCAGGATACGGACGCTGGCGGTGTTCTCCGCCACCGTGTCCGCCAGCACCAGAGACGGCGTCAGCTTTTCCAGACGCCGCAGCGCCTCCCGGGCGGCGGCAAGGCCCAGGCCCCGTCCCCAGCAGGCAGGCAGCAGCTGGTAGAACAGCCCGTACGTCCCGGCGGAGGCATCCACCGGCGGGCAGTCGGCCAAGCCCCGGAAGACCGCTCCCTCCCGGACGGCGAAGACGGCGGGTGCCGGCAGGCCCCGCTGGCAGGCCAGCAGCCGGTCCAGGCGCTCCGCCGCCTCTGCCGCCGTGCAGGGGGCGGCGATGTTGGTCCAGCGGATCACCGCCGGGTCGGCCCACAGGGCCGCCGTCTCCGGCAGATGTGCCCGGGACAGGGGCTCCAGCGTCAGGGCGGGCGTCATACGATCCGCCTTCCGTTCAGCACCGCCTCCGTCAGCCGGTCCCCCTGGTATCGCAGCTTCAGGGAGAAGAAGGGGGCATCCTGCTCCAGCAGGTCCAGGAAGAGCTTGTCCCCCTCCCACATGGGCAGCTTCCGCAGGTCCGCCTTGGGGATCCAGGCCAGCTCCCCCTCGTCGCAGGGGTGGGGCGTTCCGGTCCAGCCGGCGGCGGTGAAGAGGTGCATATACTCCGTGGGGGCCTGGTCGGACACAAAGGTCACCAGCCCCCGGTAGCGGTAGTCCGTCAGGGTCAGGCCCGTCTCCTCCCAGGTCTCCCGGAGGATGCAGTCCTCAGGGCTCTCCCCCTCCTGGAACTTGCCGCCCACGCCGATCCACTTGTCATGGTTCAGGTCGTCCTTCTTTTTCACCCGGTGGAGCATCAGGTAGTCGTCTCCCCGTTCCAGGTAGCACAGGGTGGAGTTGATCATGGGCGGTGCCCCCTTTCGGGATCTTCCAAATGGTGTTATTTTATTATAGACCTTTCATGTCAAAAAAGAAACCCCCGGTTTTTTCAAAAACCCTCTTGACCTTGCCGCAGCGTCAACCGTTATACTCCAAATCGACAGGAGGGATCACCATGGAATACACCGTCAAGGCGCTGGCGGAGCTGGCCGGCGTTACCCCCAGGACCCTGCGCTGGTACGACCGGACAGGCCTGCTGAAGCCTCTGCGGACCACGGAGGCCGGATACCGCCTCTACGGTCCGAAGCAGCTGGACCGGCTGCAGGACATCCTGTTCTACCGGGAGCTGGGCCTGGACCTGGCCTCCATCCGGACCATTCTGGACGACCCGGCCTTTGACCGCCAGGCGGCGCTGCAGAGCCACCTGACAGAGCTGAAGGCCCGCCGGGCCCGGCTGGATGAGCTGATCCTGACTGTCCAGCGGACCATCGACAACATCAAAGGAGGAACGAAAATGACCGATCAGGAGAAGTTTGAGGCCTTCAAGCGCCGCGTCGTCGCGGCCAATGAGGCCGCTTTCGGGCAGGAGATCCGGCAGAGATACGGAGACGAGGAGGCGGACCGGGCCAACGCCTGCGTCCTGGCCCTGACCCAGGAGGAGTACGAGGCCTGGAAGGCTTTGGGCGGGGAGATCCACGCCGCTCTTGCCGCCGCCGTGGGAGCAGGGGCGGATCCCGCCGGGCCGGAGGGACAGCGGATCGCCCAGCTCCACCGGCGGTGGCTGTCCTATTCCTGGGAGGCGTACACGCCCCAGGCCCACGCCGGGCTGGCGGAGCTGTATGTGTCTGACCCCCGGTTCACCGCCTACTACGACCGGGAGGTCTCCGGCTGCGCGGCATTCCTGCGGGATGCCGTCCGGGCCTACACCGGCGCATAAGAAAACAGGGCCGCCCGTCAACGGGCGGCCCTGCCGCTTTGATTGGGAGAGATTTACTTCCTGCCCATGCTGCGGATGGCTTTCAGGATCTGGATGACCACCATGGAGC
>LHCFR02800__coassemble_2003_pt1 | contig 9295 bp, 9 predicted proteins | sample LHCFR02800__metabat2_low_PE_042 | metagenome-assembled genome bin LHCFR02800
ACTAAGACCGTCCCTTGAGCAAAGACATCGGAAAAAGGAGTAATCTTCAATATGAAAAAAGTATTCTCTCTCTTGCTGTCCCTGACCATGGTCATGGCCCTGCTGGCCGGCTGCGGCGGCGACACCACCACGGACACTGCGGATGATTCCACCACGGATACGGCCGATACCACCGAGACCACGGAGCTGAGCGGCACCGTCAACACCAACGGCTCCACCTCCATGGAGGACGTGATGGGCACTCTGATCGAGGCCTTTAAGGAAGTGCAGCCCGGCGTGACTGTGAACTACACCGGCAGCGGCTCCGGCGCTGGCATCACCGGCGCTCAGGAGGGCACCTGCGACATCGGCCTGGCTTCCCGCGACCTGAAGGAGGACGAGACCGGCGTCAGCCAGATCACCGTTGCCAAGGACGGCATCGCCATCATCGTCAACCCCGAGAATCCCGTCTCTGACCTGAGCATCGAGCAGATCGCCGCTCTGGCCACCGGCGCCACCGCCAACTGGTCCGAGGTGGGCGGCAATGACGCTGAGGTCGTGTTCATGGGCCGTGAGGCCGGCTCCGGCACCCGGGACGGCTTCGAGTCCATCACCGGCACCGAGGAGGCCTGCGTGTACCAGAACGAGTACACCTCCACCGGCGAGGTGGTCGCAGGTGTTGCCTCCAACCCCAACGCCATCGGCTATGCCTCCCTGTCCGCTGTTGAGGGCGATGACACCGTGAAGATCCTGACCGTGGGCGGCGTGGCTCCCTCTGAGGAGACCGTTCTGGACGGTACGTACGAGATCCAGCGCAACTTCAACTTCATCATCAACGACAGCACGGCCCTGTCTGACGCCGCTCAGGCCTTTGTCGACTGGGCTACCTCCACGGAAGCCTCTGACCTGATCGCCGGCGCCGGCGCTGTGCCTGTTGCCGAGTAAGTCAACAACACGTCCACATGATCGTCGGAGTGCCCCCTTGGTTTCGAGGGGGCACTCCGCATGTAAGAGTCAAGACCCTTTTGAGAAAGGCCGGTATTTACCATGAACGCCACGAAACAAAAAATCCGACCGATGGAGTGGATCATGAACGCCGTGTTTTTTATCTGCGGCTTCATTGCCATCGTGTTCGTGCTCTTTATCAGCATCTATCTGATCATCTCAGGGCTGCCTGCCATCCGGGAGATCGGCCTGGTGGATTTCCTGTTCGGGACCGAGTGGGCCTCCACCGCCGCTGAGCCAAAATTCGGCATCCTGCCCTTTATCCTGACCTCCATCTACGGCACCTGCGGCGCCATCCTCCTGGGTGTGCCGGTGGGATTCATGACCGCGGTGTTCCTGGCAAAAGTGGCCCCTCCCAAGCTGGCCGCTGTGGTCCGCCCGGCAGTGGACCTGCTGGCGGGCATCCCCTCCGTGGTCTACGGCCTGATCGGCATGATGGTGCTGGTCCCGGCCGTGCGCAAGGCCTTTGACCTGCCGGACGGCGCCAGCCTGTTCTGCGCCATCATCGTCCTGGCCATCATGATCCTGCCCTCCATCATCTCCGTGTCCGAGACCGCCCTGAAGGCCGTTCCCCCGGAGTATGAGGAGGCCAGCCTGGCTCTGGGGGCCACCCACATCGAGACGGTGTTCCGGGTCAGCGTGCCGGCCGCCTCCAGCGGCATCGCCGCGGCGGTGGTGCTGGGCATCGGCCGCGCCATCGGCGAGGCCATGGCCATCATCATGGTGGCCGGCAATGTGGCCAACATGCCGTCCCTCTTCTCCAGCGTCCGGTTCCTGACCACCGCAGTGGCCAGTGAGATGGCCTATGCCTCCGGCCTGCAGCGTCAGGCGCTGTTCTCCATCGCGCTGGTGCTGTTCATTTTCATCATGATCATCAACATTGCACTGAACACGCTGCTGAAGCGGAAAAAGGGGTGAGCGGGAATGGAAGAGAAAACGATCACTATGCAGCCCCTCTCCGGCCGGCGCAGGGCCTATGACCGGGTGCTCCGGTTCCTGCTGTATTTCTGCGCCACGCTGACCTGCGCCCTGCTGATCTTTATCATCGGGTACATCTTTGTCCGGGGCCTGCCCCACGTCACCTGGGAGTTTTTGAGCACGGAGCCCAGCTATATCAACGATACCATCGGCATCCTGCCCAACATCGCCAATACCATTTATATCGTGGTGGTGACGCTGATCATCATCCTGCCCCTGGGCGTGGGTGCAGCCGTATACCTGACGGAGTACGCCAAAAACCAGAAGCTGGTGGCCGCCATCGAGTTCGCAACGGAGACCCTGACCGGCATCCCGTCCATCATCTTCGGCCTGGTGGGCATGCTGTTCTTCTGCGAGCTGCTGGGCCTGCAGGCATCCCTGCTGGCCGGCTCCCTGACGCTGGTCATCGCCACCATCCCCACCATCATCCGCACCACACAGGAGTCCCTGAAGACGGTGCCCCAGTCCTACCGGGAGGCATCCCTGGGCCTGGGCGCCGGCAAGTGGCACATGATCCGCACGGTGGTGCTGCCCTCTTCCATCGACGGCATCGTCACCGGCTGCATCCTGGCCATCGGCCGCATCGTGGGCGAGAGCGCAGCCCTGCTGTTCACAGCCGGCATGGGCATGAGCATGAACGACTTTTTCGGCTCTGTCAGCAACTTCATGCACTCCTCCGGCTCCAGCCTCACAGTGGCGCTGTATGTGTACGCCCGTGAGCGGGCGGAGTTCGACGTGGCGTTTGCCATTGCCGCCATTTTGATGCTGCTGACCCTGATCATCAACCTGGCCGCCAGCCTGGTGGGCCGGAAACTGAAGAAAAAATAATAGGAGTGTGCCAAATGTCCTCCATCATTGAAGTGAAAGATCTGAATCTGTGGTACGGGGCACACCATGCCCTGCACAGCGTGAATATCGACATCCCCGAGCATGAGATCACCGCCCTGATCGGCCCCTCCGGCTGCGGCAAGTCCACCTTTTTAAAGACGCTGGACCGCATGAACGACCTGGTGCAGGGCGTCAAGATCAAGGGCACGGTGGCCTATCGGGGGCAGGACATCTATGCCCCCGGCGTGGACGTGACCTGGCTGCGCAAGCAGATCGGCATGGTGTTCCAGAAGCCCAATCCCTTTCCCATGAGCATCTATGACAACGTGGCCTACGGCCCCCGGACCCACGGCATCCGCTCCCGGGCCAAGCTGGATGAGATCGTGGAGAACTCCCTCCGCTCCGCCGCCATCTGGGACGAGGTGAAGGACCGGCTGAAGAAGAGCGCCCTGGGCCTCTCCGGCGGCCAGCAGCAGCGGCTGTGCATCGCCCGGGCCCTGGCGGTGGAGCCGGAGATCCTGCTGATGGACGAGTCCACCAGCGCCCTGGACCCCATCTCCACCTCCAAGATCGAAGACCTTGCAGTGGAGCTGAAAAGCAAGTATACTGTAATCATGGTGACGCATAACATGCAGCAGGCCGCCCGCGTCTCTGACAACACGGCGTTTTTCCTGCTGGGCGACCTGGTGGAGTACGGCAAGACCGAGGTCCTGTTCTCCACGCCCACGGACAAGCGCACGGAAGACTATATTACCGGCCGGTTCGGCTAAGGAGGATGCCAGGTGAGAAACAAATTTGGTGAGCAGCTGGAACGGCTGCATGTGGAAATGATCCAGATGGGCGCCCTGTGTGAGGACGCCATCTCCGCCGCCGCCCAGGCCCTGATGAAGGGCGATGAGGATCTGGCGCAGGCCGCGGAGGAGGCCGAGCGGGAGATCGACCAGAAGGAGCGGGAGGTGGAGAACCTCTGCCTGAAGCTGCTGCTGCAGCAGCAGCCTGTGGCAAGAGACCTGCGGGAGATCTCCTCTGCCCTGAAGATGATCTCCGACCTGGAGCGCATCGGCGACCAGGCGGCGGACATCGCGGAGCTGACCCGGTTCGTGCGCCTGCCGGATGGACCCGGCCGCCAGCGGATCGAGGAGATGTCCAAGGCCGTCATCCGCATGGTGACGGACAGCGTGGACTCCTTCGTCAAGCGGGATCTGGACCTGGCACGGGAGGTCTGCCGGGAAGACGATCAGGTGGATGAGCTGTTCAACCAGGTGAAAAAGGAGCTGATCAGCCTGATCGCTGCCGATGCCGCCTCCGGCGAGCTGTGGCTGGATATGATCATGGTGGCCAAGTATCTGGAGCGGATCGGCGACCACGCCACCAATGTGGCGGAGTGGGTGGAGTACTCCATCACCGGCAACCATCCCTCCAATAACTGACTGGAAGAGCACCGCCGCACTCCGCGGCGGTCACGCTCTATCCGGACACGGCAGTGCCGGCCGGAGCGGAAGGGGGAGATGCAGTGCTCACATATGAGGACATCAGAAATGACCCGGCCATCCGAACGTATATCCAGCGGGCGGATGAGTCCCTGGGCGCCCTTGGATATACGGAACACAGCTTTGCCCATGTGACGGTGGTGGCGGAGAATGCGGCCTATATCCTCACCACGCTGGGGTATCCGGAGCGGACGGTGGAACTGGCCAAGATCGCCGGCTTTCTCCACGACATCGGAAATCTGGTCAACCGGGTGGACCACTCCCAGTCCGGGGCTGTGATGGCGTTCCGCATCCTGGACAATCTGGACTGTCCGCCGGAGGAGATCGCCGTCATCGTCACCGCCATCGGCAACCACGACGAGGGCACCGGCGTGCCGGTGAACGCCGTGGCGGCGGCCCTGATCCTGGCGGACAAGTCCGATGTGCGCCGCAGCCGGGTCCGCAACCAGGACATTGCCAGCTTTGACATCCATGACCGGGTGAATTACTCGGTGAAAAAATCCAGGCTGAAGATCAATGAAGAGCGGTCCCTGATCAAGCTGAAGCTGTCAGTGGATACCAAATACGGCTCTGTCATGGAGTATTTCGAGATCTTTATGGAGCGGATGATCCTCTGCCGGAAGGCGGCGGAGAAACTGGGCCTGCAGTTCAAGCTGATGATCAACGAGCAGCAGCTGATCTGACCGGCGGCCCGCCCCTCCGCCCTTCCAGTGGGGCGGAGAGACTGAATTTGGAGGGATGACTGTGATTTATCTGCTGGAGGATGACGACAGTATCCGGGATTTTGTGATCTATACCTTGAACAGCCAGGGCATGGAGGCCAGGGGCTTCCCGCTGCCCTCCCTGTTCTGGCAGGCCGTAGGGGAGCAGCTGCCCTCTCTGGTGCTGCTGGATATCATGCTGCCGGAGGAGGATGGCCTCAGCGTGCTGAAAAAGCTGCGCGCCACGCCCCGCACCGCCAAGCTGCCGGTGATCATGCTGACGGCAAAGAGCACGGAGTACGACAAGGTGGTGGGGCTGGACGGCGGCGCCGACGACTATGTGGCCAAGCCCTTCGGCATGATGGAGCTGCTCTCCCGCATCCGGGCGCTGCTGCGGCGGACGGAGACGGAGAACGGCATCCTGCGCTGCGGCATTCTGGAGGTGGATCCGGGCCAGCACATCGTCCGGGTCCGGGGCCAGGAGGCTGCCCTGACCCAGAAGGAGTTCGAGGTGCTGTGCCTGCTGCTGCGGAATCCCGGCCAGGTCCTGTCCCGGGAGCAGCTGATCGAAAACGTCTGGGGCTATGCCTTCACCGGGGAGAGCCGCACCGTGGACGTCCATGTGCGGACGCTGCGCCAAAAGCTGGGAGAGGCCGGAGCGTACATCGAGACTGTCCGGGGCTACGGCTATAAGATCAGCCCTGCGGACTGACCGGAGGCGGAAGTAGGGACATGACGAAACGGATTTTTCGATCCATCCTGGCAGTGTCTCTGGCAGTGCTGCTGGCCAGTCTGGTGCTGATCGTGGGGGTGCTCCACGGCTATTTCCAGGACCGGGTGGCAGACGAGCTGGAGAGCCTGGCGGAGTATATCGCCCATGGCGTGGAGGAGACGGGAGCGGACTATCTGTCAGAGGATCTGCCCAACAGCTACCGGGTCACCTGGGTGGACACGGACGGCACCGTGCTCTTCGATAATCAGGAGGATCCGGCCAGAATGGAGAACCACGGCCAGCGGGAGGAGATCCGAGAGGCGATGACCCTGGGAAAGGGCCAGGCCGCCCGCTATTCCGCCACGCTTTCCCGCCAGACGCTGTATGTGGCCCAGCGGCTCTCTGACGGGACGGTGCTGCGGGTATCCAGCGACCAGTACTCTGTCTGGATGCTGGTGCTGCAGGCGCTGCAGCCGGTGGCGCTGATGATGCTGCTGGCCTTCGTCCTGGCCATGGTGCTGGCATCCCGGGTGTCCCGGCAGCTGGTGGAGCCCATCAACAACATCGACCTGAGCGACCCTGCCGCCAGCGAGACCTATGAGGAGCTGACGCCCCTGCTCTCTAAGCTGCGCAGCCAGCAGCGGCAGATCCAGCGGCAGATGCGGGATCTGAAGCGCCGGCAGGAGGAATTCATCGCCATCACGGAGAATATGAGCGAGGGCTTTCTGGTCATCGATCAGGAGACCCGGGTGCTGACCTACAACTCCGCAGTGCTGCGGCTGCTCTACGCCCAGGACCCGGCAGAGGAGGGGGAGAGCGTCTACGCCCTGAACCGGGAGGCCGGCTTCCGCCGCTGCGTGGAGGAGGCCCTGGCCGGCCGGCGCTGTGAGCAGCTGCTGGAGAAGGACGATGACTGCCGCCAGATCATCGCCAGCCCTGTGGAGCAGGACGGCCAGATCGCGGGCGCGGTGCTGGTGATCCTGGACGTGACGGAGAAGGAGCAGCGGGAGCGGCTGCGGCGGGAGTTCACCGCCAACGTCTCTCACGAGCTGAAGACGCCTCTGACCTCCATCCTGGGCACGGCGGAAATCATGAAGGGCGGCCTGGTGAAGCCGGAGGACATCCCCCACTTTGCCGGGAACATCCACCGGGAGACGGAACGGCTCATCGGGCTGGTGAACGACATCATCAAGCTCTCCCGTCTGGACGAGGGCGGCGGCCTGGGCCAGTGGGAGACGGTGGATCTGTATGAGCAGGCGCGGGCCGTGCTGGAGCAGCTGGCCCCCGCGGCCCAGCGGAAGCAGGTGACGACTCAGCTCCGGGGCGACAGGGCCCTGGTGCGGGGCGTGCCCCAGATCGTGGAGGAGATCGTCTACAACCTCTGCGACAACGCCATCGCCTACAACCGGCCCGGCGGCAGCGTCACCGTCACGGTGGAGGACACCGCCTTCGGCCCCCGGATCACGGTGGCGGACACCGGCATCGGCATCCCCAGAGAGGCCCAGGGCCGGGTGTTTGAGCGGTTCTACCGGGTGGACAAGAGCCACTCCTCCGGCGGCACGGGGCTGGGGCTCTCCATCGTCAAGCACGGGGCGGCCTATCTGGGCGCTCAGGTGGAGCTCCACAGTGAGCCGGGCCACGGCAGCACCTTTGTCCTCACGTTTCCCAAAGCGGAGGCATAAAGGGGTTGCAATCCCGGCGGAAGTGTGCTAGGATAGCCAAGAATCAAGAAATGAACGGAGGGGTGTGAAGATGCGGATCTGAGCTTTCGTGTTTTGGCAGAACAGAGGGACGCTGCGGCGGAGACGCCGCCGGCATCTCCATGCCATCACAGGGAAGGCAGACCGCTGACGCACCCAGACGCCCCACGGCCCCGGAAACGGGGCGGACGGCGTTTGCCCGGCCGCAGGAGAGGTCTGCTCTCCTGCGGCCGTTTTTTTGTGATGCAAAAGGCATCGCGCAACGGGACCGCCCCATGAAACCGCCGTTCCTGCGGCATCTGCCGGCGCCTGCGGCGTTTACGCAAAGGAGGAATGCAATATGTCGATGATCGACGTCTCGGATCTGACGTTTGGATATGAGGGCAGCCCGGAGCTGATCTTTGACCATGTGAGCTTTCAGATCGACACCAGCTGGAAGCTGGGATTCACCGGGCGGAACGGCCGGGGGAAGACCACCTTCCTGCGGCTGCTGCAGGGGAAGTATCCCTACAGCGGCACCATCTCCGCCTCCGTGGCGTTCGAGTACTTTCCCTACGAGGTGGCGGACCTGTCCCGGACAGGGCTGGAGGTGGTGCGGGAGATCGCCCCGGAGGCGGAGGACTGGGAGATCCAGCGGGAGCTGGGGCTCCTGGACCTGGCGGAAGAGGCCCTGGAGCAGCCCTTCTCTGTCCTCTCCAACGGGGAGCGGACGAAGGTGCTGCTGGCGGCCATGTTTTTGAAGGAGAATGCCTTTCTGCTGATCGACGAGCCCACCAACCACCTGGACCTGGAGGGGCGGCGGAAGCTGGGGAGCTATCTGGCCCGGAAGCGGGGATTTCTGCTGGTGTCCCATGACCGGGCGTTCCTGGACCAGTGTGTGGACCACATCCTGGCCATCAACCGCACCCATATCGAGGTCCAGCGGGGGAACTTCTCCTCCTGGTGGGAGAACCGGCAGCGGCAGGACGCCTTCGAGCTGGCCCGGCAGGAGAAGCTGCAGCGGGACATCGGCCGGCTGACGGAGTCCGCCCGGCGGGCCTCCGGCTGGTCGGACCGGACGGAGAAGAGCAAGTTCGGCGTGGACAAGACCGGCGCCAAGGCCGCCGACCGGGGCTTTGTGGGCCACAAGGCCGCCAAGCTGATGCAGCGGTCCAAGTCCATCCAGCGCCGCCGGGAGGAGGCGGTGGAGGAGAAGCGGCAGCTGCTGCAGGATCTGGAGCGGCAGGAGACGCTGGCCGTCTCGCCGCTGCCCTGCCGGGCGGGGACCCGGCTGGCGGAGTTTCGGAACGTGGCCGTCTGCTATGACGGACGGACCGTCTGCCGGGATGTCACCTTTGAGGTCCTGGCGGGGGAGCGGATCGCCCTGGAGGGGGGAAACGGCTGCGGCAAGTCCAGCCTGCTGAAGCTGCTGCTGGGGGAGAACATCCCCCACAGCGGCACCGTGGAGACCATGAGCGGCCTGGTGATCTCCTATGTGAGCCAGAGCACGGACCACCTGCGGGGCAGCCTGACGGACTTTGCCCGGGACCAGGGGCTGGACGGCAGCCGGTTCCGGACCATCCTGCGGAAGCTGGATTTCCCCCGGGAGCAGTTTGAGCGGGACCTGGCGGACTGCAGCAGCGGCCAGAAGAAAAAGGTGCTGCTGGCCGCCAGTCTCTGCACCCAGGCCCACCTGTATGTGTGGGATGAGCCGCTGAACTTCATCGACGTCATCTCCCGGATGCAGGTGGAGGAACTGCTGCTGGCCTGCCGGCCCACGCTGCTGTTCGTGGAGCACGACGCACGCTTCTGCGAGGAGATCGCCACACAGCGCGTCCGGATCCGGCGGGCGTGATGCGTTAAAAACGGACGCCCTCCGTGATCACGGAAGGCGTCCGTTTTCTTTTGTGATTACCAGAGGTC
>LHCFR02800__coassemble_2111_pt1 | contig 8871 bp, 8 predicted proteins | sample LHCFR02800__metabat2_low_PE_042 | metagenome-assembled genome bin LHCFR02800
CCTTCACCCTGCCCAAGATCGGCCAGGCGGTGGGGGAGGGCGCCGTCCTCTCCGGCCAGGTAGAGGTCCGGGACATCGGCATCCCGGCGGACCTGGTCCAAGGTCTTGTCTGCCGGGCCCAGACGGTGGAGCGGGACTTTGTCCGCACCGCCCTGCCGCCCCGGAAGATCGACGGCCACAAGGGCACCTTCGGCAAGGTGCTGATCGTCGGCGGCGCCGTGGGCTACACCGGCGCGCCCTGGCTCACCGCCGCTGCGGCGGTGCGGTCCGGATGCGGGCTGGTGTTCCTGGGCGTGCCGGAGGCCATCTGGCCGGTGGAGGCGGCCAAGTGCGTCTCTGCCATGCCCTTCCCCCTGCCGGACAAGCACGGGAAGCTGTCTCCCAAGGCCAAGGAGGAGATCCTGAAGCGGGCCGCCGGCTGTGACGCGGTGGCCCTGGGCCCCGGCCTGGGCCGGGGCGACGGCGTCACGGAACTGGTGCTGGAGCTGCTGCGGGAGATCCGACAGCCGGTGGTGCTGGACGCCGACGGCATAAATGCGCTGGCCGGGCATATGGATGTACTGGATGCCCGACGGGACGCCGTGACGGTGCTGACGCCCCACGACGGGGAGTTCGCCCGCATCGGAGGAGACCTCTCAGCTGGCGACCGGCTGGGGGCTGTCCGGGCCTTTGCAGAGGCCCACGGCTGCGTCCTGGTGCTGAAGGGCCACCGGACCATCACCGCCGTGCCCTCCGGCAACGCGCTGGTGAACACCACCGGCAATTCCGGCCTGGCCAAGGGCGGCAGCGGCGACGTGCTGACGGGCGTCATCGCCTCCCTGCTGGCCCAGGGGGCGTCGCCGGTCCAGGCGGCGGCTGGCGGCGTGTGGCTCCACGGCCGGGCGGGAGATCTGGCGGCGGAGCGGCTGACCGCCTACGGCATGACGCCGGAGGACGTGGTGGCGTCCCTTCCGGAGGCCATTGGTGAAGTGACGGCCTGATTTTTCAAGACGGAGGTTTTTGCGGTGCGCAGATGGGCTTGCGTACCAATGATGACCCTGTGCCTGCTGCTGGCGGCCTGCGGCGGCACAGGCGGCGAGACGGAGGGCGCGGCGGAGGCCCGGATGCCCTACCGGAACATGGCGGGCTGCGTCATGGAGGCGGAGGTCTCCTGCACCCAGGACGGCGCGGTCTGGGAGGCCACCCTCCGGTGCGACTACGTGCCGGAGGGGGAGACCACCGTGGAGGTTCTCTCTCCGGAGACCATCGCCGGCGTCAAGGCGGTGCTCTCCGACGGGGAGGCGGCGCTGGAATACGAGGACCAGTGCCTCAACGCCGGGACCCTCAGCAGCCAGGACATCAGTCCCATGGCCTGCCTGCCCCAGCTGATGAGCGCCCTGCGGGACGGCTGGCTGCTGGAGGAAAACACGGAGGACTGGCAGGAGACGCCCTGCGTCCGCCTGACGGTGGACCAGACCGGAGCGCAGGACGGCAAGATCCTCTCCACCCTGTGGCTGCGGCAGGAGGACAGCGTCCCCCTCCGGGGAGAGATCGCCGTGGACGGGGAAATCATTTTGACGGCGGACTTTACGAGCTTTTCCTTTTATGATACAATAGACAATCAGGAATGAACCGGCGGGAGGTCATCCTCCCGCCCTTTCTGCAAATGACTGAGAAGGTGACCTGACATATGGAGGAACCGGTTCTGAGACGGACCTGGGCGGAGATCGATCTGGACGCCCTGGCCCACAACTATCAGCAGGCCCGCAGGCGCATCGGACCGCATGTGAAATATCTGGGCGTGGTGAAGGCGGATGCTTACGGCCACGGGGCCATCCAGATCGCCCGGAAGCTGGAGCAGCTGGGGGCGGACTATCTGGCGGTGTCCAGCCTGGACGAGGCGAAGGAGCTCCGCCACGGCGGCATCCAGGCCCCCATCCTGATTTTGGGGCACACGCCGCCGGCCATGGTGCCCCAGCTGATCGAGTACCGCATCACCCAGGCGGTGTCCGCCCTGGCCAAGGCCCGGGAGTACAGCGCGGCGGCAGCGGCGTGCGGCGGCACGCTGAAGGTCCACATCAAGGTGGATACCGGCATGTCCCGGCTGGGCTTTCTGGTGCGGGACGGGCACTTTGACACCGGCGTGGAGTCCATTGCCGCCGCCTGTGCCCTGCCGGGACTGGAGGCGGAGGGAATCTTCACTCATTTCGCCGTCTCCGATGAGGACGACGATGACAGCGAGGCCTATACGAGAGAGCAGTTCGCCGTCTTCACCCGGGTGCTGGACGCCCTGGCGGAGCGGGGCCGGACCTTTGCCATCCGCCACTGCGCCAACAGCGGCGCCCTGGCCCGGTATCCGGAGATGTATCTGGACATGGTGCGGCCCGGCATCGCCCTGTACGGCGTGGGGGCCGACGCAAAGCGGCTGGATCTGCGGCCGGTCATGCGCCTCAAGTCCAGCATCTCCACCATCAAGACCTTTGACCCGGACACGGACATCAGCTACGGCCGGACGTTCCACACCCGGGACCGGACCCGGATCGGCGTGCTGCCCATCGGCTATGCGGACGGGTTCTTCCGGGGCCTGTCCAACCGGATGTCCGTGGTGACGGACCAGGGGCCCGCCCCCCAGCGGGGCCGGATCTGCATGGACATGTGCATGGTGGACCTGACGGATCTGCCGGACGTGAAGGTGGGGGACACCGTGGAGATCTTCGGCAGCCGCCAGAAGGTGGACGACCTGGCCGCCCTGCTGGACACCATCCCCTACGAGCTGACCTGCGCGGTGAGCCGCCGGGTGCCGCGGGTATATCTGGAGGACGGCAAGATCGTGGAGCGGAGCCTGCACCTGCTGTGAGCGCAGGGCAGCGAGCCGCCGCGGATGCGGCGTCCAAGCGTTTTGCCGCAGACGGCAAAACCTTGGGGAGGCCGGGCTTTGCCTGGCCGACCAAGATGAGATGCGGGGTCCCCGCCGCGCTGTGCGCGGTGGGGTCTGACCTGCGCGGTGAGCCGTCGGGTGCCACGGGTATATCTGGAGGACGGCAAGATCGTGGAGCGAAGTTTGCACCTGCTGTGAAAGAGTGAAGAGTGGAGAGTTGAGATGCGGAATGCGCCTGCGGCGCATGAAGCGTAGTCTCCCTTCACTCCGCTGCGGCGGACGGGCCCTGCCGACACTCTAGTATTGGCACTCCTCACTCTCCACTCTTTACTCTTCACTCTTCACACCCTGCCCTGCCCCTGCATAGGATAGTGCGGGGCGTGGACGCCGGAATTTTGCGCCGTTGGCAAAGTATAAATTCCGTGCCTGCGTGGGAGAATGAAAGTGGCCTCACTGAAGGAGCTTCGGTGACGGGTACTTCTTTCGGCGGAGTGTGAACTTTGTGGATACAAGTGTCAAGCGCGGTGATATCTATTATGCCGATCTCTCCCCGGTGGTGGGCAGCGAGCAGGGCGGTGTCCGGCCGGTCCTGATCATTCAGAACGACACGGGCAACCGCTACAGCCCCACTGTGATCGCGGCGGCCATCACTTCCCAGACCGGGAAGGCCAAGCTGCCCACACATATCGATCTTCCGGTGGAGGAGAGCTGCGGCCTGAGCCGGGATTCCGTGGTCCTGCTGGAGCAGGTGCGCACCCTGGACAAAAAGCGCCTGCGGGAAAAGATGGGCCATGTGGAGGAGCGGGTGATGGAGAAGGTGGATCTGGCCATCGCGGTCAGCTTCGGCCTGCCCCATGACCAGCTGGTGTGAGAGATCGTCCTGCACAGACGGTACACAGGCTGAGACGGCCGCGGCGCCGGAGACCGGCGGTCCCCGGCGGCGTGTGATCTGAAACAAGAGGTCCCTCTGAAAAGGGCGGTCCGCCCTTTTCAGAGGCGCCATGTTCCCATACACGACAGATCAAGACACGGAGGTACATAAGAGCATGAAAAAGAACAGATGGTATCTGCGGCTGCTGGCACTGCTGGTGCTGTGCGGAGCACTGAACGTGACGATCACCGCCGCGGCGGAGGCCGGCTCCTCCGACGATCCGCTGGTGACCCTGAGTTATCTGAACGAGACGTTCATGGACTCCATCATGGAGCGGGTGGACCAGAAGATCGCCGCCCGGAACGCCCAGCTGGGCGTCTCCACCGGCAGCGGCACCAGCACCGCGTCCGCCTTTACCGTGGTGACCCTCACCAGCGGACAGACCCTCACCGGGGACATCGGCTGCGAGGTGATGCTGCGGGTGGGGACAGCCGCCTGCGTCTCCCCCTCCAGTCCGGGCCTCATCGACGAGACTGCGGCCACGACGCTGAACAACGGCGGCGCCCTGGTGCAGAACCACCTGTATATGATGACCATTGAGGGCCGGGGCGTCCGGGCCACAGCCGCCACCACCAAGCTGTTGGTCCGGGGCAGCTATACCATCGCCTGATCTGCGCATAAAGAGCTCCGCCTGGGCATAGGATCTCCCAGGCGGAGCTTTTTTCGGAGAGGGGGCTGGGCCATGGACAAGTTTCCGTTGATGCAGGATGGAAGGCCCGTGGGGGAGCTGATCACGGAGCGGGAGGCGCTCTACACCTGGTATGAGGCCCGCTGCCGCCTGCCGGGGGAGGGGCTCTGGTGTGCCTGGGCGGTGGGGGACCGGGGAGAGCTGCGGCTGGGCGTCCTGGAGCCCTGCGGGGACCGGGCCTCCATCCGGCGGCGGTTTTCCGCCCAACTGACGGCTCCGATGGGAAGACTGCTCCAGGGGGAGATCCGCCCCGTCCGGCCGGCCGAGCCCGTGGACTGGGCGCCGCTGGAGCGGCCGGAGGCGCTCTTCCGCTCCCGGTGGCTGCGGGAGCAGCTGTGGGGCCTCTCCGGTCTCCTGACCCGGAGTGGGGACGGCCGGCGGTACGTGGCGGCGCCCTATGATGCCGGCCGGCCCTTTCCGCTGCCGGCGCTGTTCTGCTTTGCCCGGGTGGTCCGGATCGGCGGCCGGATGTATGCGGTCTTCGCCTTTGACAAGGGGGAGCAGCCGGTGTTTTGAAAGGCGGCGGCTGCCGGAATTTTTCCCAAAACCGTGCAAATTGTGGATACCATATTCCGGGAGCCTGTGTTATAATAGCTCCAAGGCAGTCCCGCCGCTGCGGCGGACTGCCGGGGATTCCAATGGAAAGAGGAACGGCCCCCGGAGCCGGGGACCTGTTTGGGAGGGTCTGGTATGAAGTGCCCCTATTGCGGATACAGTGAGAGCAAGGTCATCGATTCCCGCCCGGCGGACGAAAACAGCAGCATCCGCCGCAGGCGGGAGTGTTTGTCCTGCGGCAAGCGGTTCACCACCTACGAGACGGTGGAGAGCCTGCCCATGGTGGTGGTGAAGAAGGACGGCAGCCGCCAGAGCTTTGACCGGCGGAAGGTCCTGGGCGGCATGATCCGGGCCTGCGAAAAGCGGCCGGTGCCTCTGGCGGAGCTGGAGAAGATCGCCGAGGAGATCGAGCAGGACCTGCAGAACTCCATGGAGCGGGAGATCAGCACCGAGGCCATCGGCGAAAAGGTGATGGAGCGGCTGCGGGATGTGGACCAGGTGGCCTATGTCCGCTTCGCCTCTGTGTACCGCCAGTTCAAGGACATCGACACCTTCATGGCGGAGCTGAACAAGCTGCTGGCCGACAACCGGTGAGGCGCTACAGGACGTTTTTGATGTCCAGCCGCTCCATCTCCGTCAGGAGCCGGAGCTGGTCCCGCAGGTCGGAGAGCTCCGCCCGGAACTCTGTCAGCTCCCGGGTGGCGGCAAAGGCCATGGCGCGGCGGTACATGGCCTCCGCGTCGTCCACGGAGTCGTGCTTCGCCACGATGTGGAGATAGGTCTGGCGCTCCGACCAGTCCTCATAGCTCTCCGCCAGCGCATCCAGGGCCTCTGTCCAGGCCTCCGCCTGGGCCAGGGCGTCCACCTGCTGCAGCTGGTCCCGCCAGCGGTCGGTGCTGTCGGCCATGTGGGACCCGTTCCACAGGGCGAAGGCCAGGATCGCCGCCAGAATGGCGATGGGCGTCAGACAGGATCTCATGCTTCCCGCTCCTTTCGGACGCAGAATACCTGCCCCCGCTCATCCAGGGTCAGGAGGAACACCTCCCGGGGGGAGGAGATCTTCTCCCGGGACAGCTGCTTGCGCAGCCAGTTTTCGTCCCGGCCGCAGGCCGTCAGGTTGCGGCGGAGGAGCCGGCCGTCATTGATGAGCACCACCGGCAGCGTCACATCGTCCTCCAGGTCCAGGCCCAGCTGCTCCGCCGTGGGCGGCTGCTGGGCCGCCCAGGGAAAGACGGTCAGCTGGCCGGAGTTCTCCAGCACGGCGTACTTCACGTCCTCCACCCGGCTGATGCCCTGCTCCCGCAGTTCCTCCATCAGCTCGTCGAGGGTGTAGCGGTTGCGCCGCATGGCGGCCTGCTGCAGTACGCCGTTCCGGATCAGGACCGTGGGCGTGCCGCAGATGAGCGCCCGCAGCCGCAGGCTGCGGAGCGACAGCTGGCTTAAAAGCAGCGACAGGGCCAGCAGCGTCAGGATCGGCAGCAGCCCCGAGAGCAGGGGGATGCCGAAGTCCTGCATGGGCACGGCGGCCAGATCGGAGATCATCATGGTCAGCACCAGCTCACTGGGCTCCAGCTCGGCGATCTGGCGCTTGCCCATCAGCCGCATGCCGGCCATGATGAAGAAGTAGAGTATGATCGTGCGGACAAAGGCGGTCATCATAGCGCATATCCCTCCGTCCCGGTAGTATCTGCCGGAACGGAGCTTTTATCCCGGATCGAACTCCCGCGGGGAGAGGATCATAGAATATTGAACAAATCGCAGATGTGAAAGGAGTTTATGGGCCAGGGCCCATCAGAGCGCCAGTGCCCGCCTGCCCGGCGGGACAACGAGGGGAAGGGAGTATCGAGGCTTTCGGCGGATGCCCTTCCGTGCCCACGGGCGCGTACACAGCCGGCAAATATGCGGGCGACCGCAAAACAAAGGGGCTGTGACCGTGGTAAAAGCGGCAAATGACTGCGCATTTGTCCTTTTGAACAGTTCCATCGAGAAATTCAGGAGGATATAACAGAATATGTGCGGAATCATTGGATTTGTAGGAAAAGAACCCGCGGCCCCCATTTTGCTGGAGGGCCTGGAGCGGATGGAGTACCGGGGTTATGACTCCGCCGGCGTGGCGGTGCGGTCCGAGACGGCAGGGCTCCAGATCCGCAAGACCAAGGGACGGCTGAAGGTGCTGTCCGACCTGATCCACGGCGGCGCGGACCTGGAGGGAGAGCTGGGCATCGGCCACACCCGCTGGGCCACCCACGGGGAGCCCAACGACATCAACGCCCACCCCCACGTCAGCGAGAACGGGCGGATCGCCATCGTCCACAACGGCATCATCGAAAACTATCTGGAGCTGAAGGAGCACCTGATGCGCCAGGGCGTGCGGTTCACCTCCGACACGGACACGGAGGTGGTGGCCCAGCTGCTGGAGTTCCACTACAACGAGTGCCACAACATGCTGGAGGCCGTGGGCCGCTGCCTGCGGCGGATCGAGGGCTCCTATGCCCTGGGCATCATCTGCGCCGACTATCCCAACGCCCTGATCGCCGCCCGGAAGGACAGTCCCCTCATCATCGGGTACGGTCAGAACGGCAACTTCATCGCCTCTGACGTGACGGCCATCATCAAGCACACCCGGGACGTGGTGTACATGGACGACGGGGAGATCGCCGTCCTCACCGCCGACAGCGTGGACGTGTTCGACGACGAGATGCTGCCGGTGGAAAAGACCCACAGCGTCATCGACTGGGATGTGTCCGCAGCGGAGAAGGGCGGCTATGCCCACTTCATGGCCAAGGAGATCATGGAGCAGCCGGAGGCGGTCCGCAAGACCATCTCCCCCCGCATCCGGGACGGCCGGGTGGTGCTGGACGATCTGCACCTGACGGCGGATTATGTCCGCGGTCTCTCCCGGATCTTCATCATCGCCTGCGGCTCCAGCTACCACGTGGGCGTGGTCAGCAAGTACAGCTGGGAGAAGCTGCTGCGCCGGCCGGTGGAGGTGATGCTGGCCTCGGAGTTCCGGTACTGCGACCCCCTGGTGGACGAAAAGACGCTGGTCATCGTCATCAGCCAGTCCGGCGAGACGCTGGACACCATGGCCGCCATGCGGGAGGCCAGGCGCCGGGGCGGCCGGACGCTGGCCATCGTCAATGTGGTGGGCTCTTCCATCGCCCGGGAGGCGGACGACGTGCTGTACACCTGGGCCGGGCCGGAGATCGCCGTGGCCACCACCAAGGCCTACACCACCCAGCTGGTGCTGATGGACCTGGTGGGCCTGTATCTGGCGGACCTGCTGGGCACGGTGGAGCAGGGCGAGTACGGCGCCATCCTCTCCGAGATGCAGCTGCTGCCGGAGAAGATGCAGGGCTTCCTGGCCCACACGGAGGACATCCAGTATTTTGCCTCCCGGTACTTCAACCACGACTCCATCTTCTTCATCGGCCGGAACCTGGACTACGCCATGGGCCTGGAGGGCTCCCTGAAGCTGAAGGAGATCAGCTACATCCACTCGGAGGCCTACGCCTCCGGCGAGCTGAAGCACGGCACCATCTCCCTGATCGAGCCGGGCACCCTGGTGGTGGCCCTGGGGACGTATGCCCCCCTCTTCGACAAGGCCATGAGCAACGTGGTGGAGGTGAAGGCCCGGGGCGCCGAGGTGCTGGCCCTGACCACCGAGCCCTTCCGGGAGAGGATGGAGAAGACCGCCGACGCCACCATCTCCGTGCCGGAGACCCACCCCATGCTCCAGCCCTCCCTGAGCGTGGTGCCCCTGCAGCTGTTCGCCTACTACGTGGCCCTCCAGCGGGGCTGCGACATCGACAAGCCCCGGAACCTGGCCAAGAGCGTCAC
>LHCFR02800__coassemble_2114_pt1 | contig 8865 bp, 8 predicted proteins | sample LHCFR02800__metabat2_low_PE_042 | metagenome-assembled genome bin LHCFR02800
AGGCGGTCTCCGTGGCGGAGAAATAGGCCGACATCGTCACCAGCAGGACGATGGCTACGATCATTGATATACTGGAACTGTCCATGGGAAACATCATCACTCCTCAAAAATATGAAACACGGAAGGGGCCGGAGAACGCAAAAAGGGCAGTCTTACCCCTGCGGGGGCAGACTGTCCTGACAGACACACCGATATGTATGGGCGGGCAACGGAGGTTCGTCCACGCGGTTTCACAGATCCTTCCTGGCCGGCAGGCCAACTTACTTATCTGCTAATATACCATAAAAATTGCACGAGTGCAACACTCATTTTCGCATCTCAGGATGCCAGGGCAGAGATCCGGGAGATCAGCGGCAGCCTGCGGTTGTACAGATTCACGAACCGGCCCACCGCCAGGGCGGAGAGGATGGTCCCCGCCCCCAGCCCCTGGAGCCTGTGGAAGAACAGCAGGGACAGCACCAGGGCCGTGGAGACCAGCGCGGCGTCAAAGCCCACCTTCACATTGCCGAAGCGCCAGCCGGTGACGGCGGCGATGGCCTGGACGATGCCCTCGCCGGGGACCATCAGCACCCGGGGCGCCACCTCCACGCTGATGCCGAAGGCCAGCACCGCACACCCCAGGGCCAGCACCAGCACCGCCATGGGAAGAGAGGAGATCTCCAGCCAGGAGAGCAGCCCCATGCTCACGTCGATAAAGGCGCTGAACACCGCGTTTACGGCGACCTGAAGCAGCTGGATGGGCTGGAAATCCCGCCGCAGCAGCAGGACCTGTCCCAGGATGAAGAACAGATTCATGGCAAAGGTGAACTGCCCCAGCGTCACCGGGAAACGGAAGCTGAGCACATAGGGCAGGCTGGAGATGGGAGAGGTCCCCAGAGCGGCCCGGGTGATCAGCGCCACGCCGAAGGAGTTGATCAGCACGCCGGCCAGGAACCAGAGGTACCGGGGGAGATATGTCTTGAGAGACCGCATATGCGGGGCCCTTCCTTTCTTTGAAAATGTGAGTCCGGTCAGCCGGAGGCCCGGATGGCCGCCACCGCCTCCGCCGTGGAGCGGGCGGGAAAGAGCTCATAGCTGACAAAGCCTGTGTAGCCGGCCTGCTCCAGTGCCTGATACACCCGGGGGAAGGCGATCTCCCCGGTGCCGGGCTCGTGGCGGCCGGGGGCGTCCGCCGCGTGGACGTGGCCGAAGGTGTCGGCATACTGCCGGATGGTGTCGCAGAGGTGCCCCTCGCTCAGCTGCATGTGGTAGAGGTCGAACAGCACCCGCAGCCGGGGGGAGCCCACCAGCCGCACCAGCTCCGCCGCGGTCCGGGTATCCCGCAGGAAGTTGCCCGGATGGTCCGTGGTGACGTTCAGGGGCTCCAGGTACAGGTCGACGCCCGCCTGCTCCGCCAGGGCGGCGGAGGCCCGCAGACCGTCGTACAGCGCGCAGAGCTTCACGGTGTGGGAGAGGTCGTCCCGGGGGTCCAGCACACCGCCGTCCGGCCCCAGGCCGTTGGAGTGGATGGTGACGCCGGGGACGCCCAGGAGGCGGGCGGCCGCCAGCGAGCGGCGGAGGTACCCGAGATACGCCTCCCGCCGGTCCGGGTCGATGAGGGAGACGGGGCCGTCTCCGTCGCAGCAGCAGATGGAGATGCCCGCCCGGTCCGCCGCGGCCCGCACTGCCGCCAGATCCCGGTCCTCCCAGCTCCAGAGCTCCACGGCGTCAAAGCCGTCGTCCCTGGCCGCCTGAAAGCGGTCCGGGAGCGGCAGCTCCTGGTACATCGTATCCAGATGGGCAGCGCGCCGCAGGGCCATCCGATCTCCTCCTGACAAAATAAGACATCCCGCCCCGCCGGGGCAGAATGTCAGATGGGCGGATCTGTATTCCGGATTTGGAAAGAGCCGCGCCAGCGGCCCGGTGGCGGATCCCCCCTGACATGTGCGCCGGTCCGGCGCCGGAACAGCAGAAAACTGCCGGCCCTCCTGCCGCGGAAGGGCTGTGTGATACATTTACTTTACAACTTTTCCCCGGCCCCGTCAACGGAAAAACCCACAAAAAAGTCCGGCGCATCCGCGCCGGACTTTTGCAGGGCTGTTACATGAGGGTGTAGAGGATCTTGGCCATCTGGCCCCGGGTGATGTTGGAGCCGGGCTTGAAGGTGCCGTCGGCATAGCCGCTGATGACCCCCTGGGCCGCCATGGTCTGGATATAGAAGGTGGCGTAGGAGGGGATGGAGGCCGCGTCGGAGAAGGTCAGCTCCACGGTGGCGTAGCCCTTGTCCTGGGTCCGGCCGATCATGGCGGCGGCCTGGGCACGGGTCAGGGACCCGCCGGGATTGAAGTACAGCTTTCCGTCACTGCCGGTGGTGCCGCTGATGATACCCTCCGTGTACAGGGCCTTCACCGCCGTCAGGGCGTAGCTGCCGATGGAGGCGGTATCCGCAAAGGGCAGCGTCACGCTCTCATACTGGCTGCCGTCCAGCCCCAGATAGCGGAACAGCATCACGGCGAACTGCTGGCGGGAGATGTTGTCGTTGGGCCGGAAGGTGCCGTCGTCATAGCCGGTGGTGATGCCGGCGCTGTACAGGAAGTCCACATAGGAGGCCGCCCAGTAGTCCTGGGTGTCCGTAAAGGAGGGGACCCAGTCGGCGCTGGTGGGCACGTCGTAGGAGGCCCGGCCGATGTTGCCGGAGGCGTCCCGGGCGGTGACCGTGATGCGGTGAGGCCGTCCGTCGGAGATCAGGGTGGTGCTGAGGGCGCCGGTGTCAGAGTCGTAGGTGAAGGTCTGGTCCGCCCCGTCCCAGGTGACGGAGATGCTGGACTGGGGCAGGATGCCGTCCACGGCGTCGGCGACGGTGGCCGTCAGCGTGTCGCCGCCGGCGGTCAGCGTGATCTCCGGCACGGCGGTGTCCGGCGTGCCGGACGCGGTGGCGGTGATCTGGTCGATGTAGATGGTGCCGGTGCCGGCTCCGAGTCCAGAGGGGGCGCTGATCTGCAGACCCTGGATCTCAAACTGACCGGCGGGAATGGAAATGGTCACCTGCTTCCAGCCGGTGAAGTCCAGCAGAATACCGCCGGTAGTCAGGGTGCTGGTGCCGTCGCTGTACAGCAGGTCCAGCTGGTTGCCGGAGCCGTCGCCGCAGACCCACAGGTGCAGAGCGGTGTAGGTGCCGGTATCGATGCTGGTGCTCTTGGAGGCGTTCCACTGGGAGGCACCGGTCTCTGTCAGGGTGTAGTCCACCTTGGCGGAGCCGCTGCCCATCCGCACCGTGTCGGCGCTGTGGTTCAGGCTGAAGTCCATGTTGCTGCCGGTGCCCCGGAAGATGGTGGTGGAGCCCTCGAAGTCCTCCACCGCCATGACGCCGCCGGAGGACACCGTGCCGGAGACCGTGACGGGGATGGAGATCCGCTGCCCGCCGGCGGACACGGTGATGGTGCCGGTGCCGGGGGCGGAGGCGGTGAACTTCCCGGTCTCATCGATGGTGCCGATGCTGCCGGACACCTCCCAGGTGAAGGCCTCGGCGTCCGCCTTCAGGGAGATGTGGTTCCAGGCGGCGGTGGCAGTGAGCTGGGTGGATGCGCCCAGGGTGGTGTTCAGGGAGGTGACCACGGTGCCGCTGGCGTTCCGGATGGCGATGTCCGTGGGATCGGCAATGGCGTAGACGGTGGTGGAGCCCTCTCTGCGGCCGCTGGAGGCGGTGACGGTGATCTCGCCGCCCTCTCTGGGGGTGGTGAGGATGTTGCCGTCCAGCTCACCGTCGGAGGCGTCCAGGTCGTAGTCCTCGTCCTCCATGGGGATGAAGTTGGTGTCCACGGCGGCGGCGGAGATCTCCACCTTGCTGCCGGCCAGGACGTAGGCGTTGTCCGCCTGGACGTAGAAGTGGTCCAGACGGCCGGTGGGCTCATTGCTGGCCACCAGGAACAGGTGGTTGGTCACCGCCCGCTCGCTGCCGTCGGAGGGGCGGTTGATGGTGGCGGCGGTGGTGTCGTCGGGCTGGGTGACCGTAATGGTGGTGGAGCCGCCGCCGTCCAGGCCGATGGCGGCCACGCAGCCCAGCTCGATCATCCGCTGGGCCACCTGGGTCAGGCTGGCGCCGATGGAGTGGCCGGAGCGGCGGCCGTCAATGGTGTAGAACACCACGCTGCCGTCGGCGGTGACGCCCACGGCCGTGCGGGGGTTGGTGCCGGAGGGCAGGCCGGAGACCACGGCGCCGTCCTGCACCAGGGAGTACAGGGCGCCCACGGCGTACACCACGTCGTTCCAGTCCTCGTTCCCGGCCGTGATGGTCAGGGTGATCTCATTGCCCACCGGAACGTTCCGCAGGGCGTCCGTGTAATAGGTGCTGGAGAGGCTGTTGGCGGAGAGGACCACCTGGTCCGGGCCGATGGAGGTGGCAGAGGTGGCCTCGATGACCTGGTCCACCCGCAGCGTGGCGGTCTCTCCGATGGAGAGGGCGCCGTCCACGATGGTGCACAGCACGTCCACGCCGGCCTCGGTGTTCCCGGTGGTGTGCCGGTCGTTGAAGTCGTATGTATAGAGGTAGATGCCGCCGGTGGAGACCCGGGCCTTGTTGATGCCGGCGATGGTACGGACGACCTCTGCGGTATAGCCGGTGCTGTCCGCCAGCGCATAGCCCAGATCGGCGCTGACGGAGAGGGAGGGCTTGCCGATGACGGCGGAGCCGTCGTCCCGGAAGCCGATGGCGTAGTAGCCGCCGTCGCTGCTGAGCAGCTTCCCGTCGGACACCAGAAGGCCGATGGGCAGGCCGTTGGAGGTGTTGAAGAAGTCGCCGTTGATGCCGGCCACCACCCGGCAGCCCTGGGCCTCCAGCGCCCGGGCCGCGGCAGTGACCGTGGTGCGGGCCGTCAGGGACCCGCCGTAGGTGACGATGGGAGCCACGTCCTCATTGGGCTCGTAGGTGATGACGTTCTCCGTCCGCAGATCGGAGTAGGCCGTGCTCCAGAACACGTTGGTGGAGAGCTGGGTCTTCTGGTTCAGAAGCGTGTTCTCGGAGGTCAGATCCTCCCCCAGCGCATCGGAAGCGGCGGCGGAGAGGCCCAGCGAGCAGAGGAGCGTGAATGCCAGAAACAGGGACAGGGTCTTGCGCAGGAACGTTTTCATGTCATACCTCCATAAGCGGCCGAAGTGGTCTACATAATCTCTTTCAGCATAGCATAGACCGCCGGAAAAGTAAATCCCAAAGCGGTGACAAAATCTGACAGGGCGCGCCTGCGCCCTTTTAACAAGACGATTTTCCCGGCGGAAAAGTTCCGGTCCCGCAGAAAAGACTTGGAGAGCGCGGAAAAAAGGATTACAATAGGGGCAAGATCCAACAGGAGCGGGCACAGCCCGCGGAAAAGAGGAGGGAGCGCATGATGGTCAGTGTGGACGCGTCCCGGTGCATCGGCTGCGGGATGTGCGCGGCGGCGGTGCCGGCGGTATTCCAAATCGAGGGGCGGGTGTCTGTGGTGCAGGCCCAGCCCCGGACGGCGGCGGAGGAGACGGGGGCCTTCAATGCCGCCAACGGCTGCCCGGTGAACGCCATCCGGGTCCGGAAAAACTGAAGAGCGGGGCCCGGCAGAGACGGATCTCTCTGCCGGGCCCCTGCTTTCCGCAGGCAGACTGCCGCCTCAGTCCAGATGGACCCGGAAGTCTCCACGGGCGGCGGCCTCTGCCCGGCGCTGCTTGTCGGCGGCCAGGGCGTCCAGCATCCCGCCGATGATCTGGTTGGACACCAGGAAGCCCCGGGGCGTCAGGCGCCAGCAGCCGTCCTCCTCCACGGCGTAGCCGGCCCCGGCGCACTGGCGAAGGAAGGGCAGGAAGCAGGCAAAGCGCCGGCGGAAGCGGTTTTCGAACACCTTGGGGTCCAGCCCCGCCGTGGTCCGCAGACCCAGCATGATCCACTCCGTGTCCCGGTCCAGGGGCGGGATGCGCTCGCTTTCCGACAGCATGGGCGCATGGTCCCGCACGCCCCGGATGTAGGCCTCCAGGTCCCGGGTGTAGGCGTACCGGACGCCGCCGAAGTCCGAGTGGGCGCCGGGGCCGAACCCGGCGTACTCCCCCAGGGTCCAGTACTTCAGGTTGTGGCGGGAGGCGAAGCCGGGCCTGGCGAAGTTGGAGATCTCGTACTGCTCATAGCCCTGGGCCTTCAGAAATTCCACTGCGTACAGGTACATGTCCGCCTGGGCCTCGTCCCCGGGCAGGCCGGCGGTATCCTTCCGGTCGAAGAGGGGCGTGCCTGCCTCCACCTTCAGCCCGTAGCAGGACAGGTGCTCCGGCGCCAGGTCCGCGGCGGCGGAGAGGGTCTTCTGCCAGCCCTCCAGGGTCTGATGGGGCAGGCCGTAGATCAGGTCCAGGGACAGATTCTGGAATTTGGCCTTGCGGGCGGCCTCCACGGCGGCGGACACCTGGGCCATGGTGTGGACCCGGCCGATCTCCGCCAGCTCGGTGTCGTCGGCGGACTGCATCCCCAGGGAGATGCGGTTGAAGCCGCATTTGCGCAGGGTCCGCAGCGCCTTCCAGTCCCCGGCGGAGTCCGGGTTGGCCTCCAGGGTGATCTCGGCGTCCTTGGCCACCCTGAACTTTTTCAGGATGACTTTCAGGATCTTTGCCAGCCGCTTGGCCCCCAGATAGCTGGGCGTGCCGCCGCCGAAGTACACCGTGTCCACCAGATGGTTGGCGGCGAAGGGGGCGGTCTCCGTCAGATGGGCGCAGAGGGCATCGGCATACGCATCCATCCGGTCCTCGGACCGGGGCAGGGAGTAGAAGTCGCAGTAGACGCACTTGCTCCTGCAGAAGGGGATGTGGAGATACAGGCCCAGCGGGGCCGGAGTGGGTTTCATGAGAATTCCTCCAAACACACAGGTCATTGGACACCAGTGTACTCCCTTCCGCCCCGCTTTGCAAGGGCGCATACTTTTTCATGGAGCGGGGACCCTATGGAAAACAGCCTGAAAGGGAGGATCGTTATGGATATGACGCCCCAGGAGTATCAGCAGTATGTGAAGCGGAAGGCGAAAAAATCGCCGCTGCTGAAAAACACCGCCCTGGCCTTTGGGGTGGGCGGGGCCATCTGCGCGGCAGGCCAGCTGATCCTGAACGGCTGGACCGCCGCCGGTCTGACGGAGCAGCAGGCGGGCACCGCCACCTCCTGCACCCTGGTGTTTCTGTCCGCACTGCTGACGGGGCTGAACCTCTACAACAAGCTGGCCCGGTTCGGCGGCGCCGGGACGCTGGTGCCCATCACGGGGTTTGCCAACGCCGTGGTGTCCCCGGCCATCGACTTCCGCAGCGAGGGCTTTGTCACCGGCATGGCGGCGAAGATGTTCCTGATCGCCGGGCCTGTGATCGTGTTCGGCACCGTGGCCTCGGTGGTCTACGGCGTGGTCCTGCAGCTGCTGGGATGAGGGCCGCTGCAGAGCGCTGCCGGGGTCCGGATGGCGGCCCCCGCCCCGGGGCTGGCGCTCTGTGCCGCCGTCCTTCCGGCAGGCGGCAGCTGTGCCGCGCCGCCGCCCGGCCGGGGCCGGCTGGAGCTGCTGTTCTGCCGGAGCGGGCCAAAGGCCACACCGTCATCATGCCGGGGGACGGCATCAACGACTCCCCGGCCCTGTCCGCCGCCAGCGTGGGCATCGCCGTCAGCGACGGCGCCGCCATCGCCCGGGAGATCGCCGACGTCACCATCGCGGCGGAGGATCTGTACGAGCTGGTGAAGCTGCGGGAGCTGGCCATGGCCCTGATGCGGCGGATCGACGCCAACTACCGCTTTGTCATCGGCTTCAACGGCACCCTCATCGCCCTGGGGGCTGCCGGGGCGCTGGCTCCTGCCGCCTCCGCCATGCTCCACAACCTGTCCACCCTGGGTGTCAGCCTGCGGAGCATGACCAATTTGCTGAACGGGTAAAACAGCCGTCCGCTCAGAAAACAAGACGCCCGGCACCATGTGGTGCCGGGTGTCTTTGCGGGCTGAAGACTGCTTACAGGTCCTGCTTCCACAGGCCGTGGAGGTTGCAGTAGGCGTAGACGGCCTTGGCGGTCTGGCCCTCCGCCAGGGCGAACACCGCCTCCGGCGCCTCGTCGGGGTGGAACCAGTGGATCAGGGCCTCCCGGTCCGTCTCCACCACCACCCACTGGATGAAGTGTTCGGCGGTCATGGGGTGGGTGACGGAGCCCACGTTCACCTTCACGAGGCTGCCCTCCACGGTGACGGCGGGCACGTGCTTCTCCTGGGCGGCATCGGTGACGCCGGCCTCCAGCAGCTGCATCTCCTCGCCGCAGCACTTGACGGGGACCTGAGCGGAGGTGAGCTTGGTGATGACATTGCCGCAGTGTCTGCAGATATAGAACTTCATGATAAAACTCCTTTTTTCGACAGATTGGAAGGAATGGGCAGATGACGGATCCCGCTGGGGACGCCGCCTCCTGCAGGAGAGGATTTCTGATGTTAAATTAGCATATCCGAATATTTTTATATATGGCAAATGCAACAATTCCGAGGAAAACGGGAGGAAAACTGGCCGGAGCGCGGGCGCCGGACAGGGGGCGTATTTTTTGCGGAATTACGGAGTTGACATAACGGTGTGGAAAACTCTGTGGAGAATGTGCAAAACCCATGGGGCGGGGACTTTCAGGCGGGTGACGGTCTGGTTATGGGAAATTTTACGCAACAACATTTTTGTGAAATTTCTGTAAAGCGGGAGAAAAGGGAAGAAGCGGGCGGCTTTTTGGCGGCCCCTTGAACCCGATGGCCGGATATGGTACAATATCCGCAGAGCGGACGGGGATCCGGGACATTTCCGGCGGCACCGCGGCCCGGGGGCTGCGGTGATAGCCTGTCCGCATACGGGGGCGGATATGCGCCCTTTCTTTGAGAACCCGGCGGTT